>Ga0208193_1001411_pt1 | contig 10607 bp, 10 predicted proteins | sample June2015DPH_17_2_FD_184716 | JGI IMG/M metagenome (GOLD analysis project Ga0208193, IMG submission 184716) | Peatland microbial communities from SPRUCE experiment site at the Marcell Experimental Forest, Minnesota, USA - June2015DPH_17_10... | ecosystem: Environmental > Terrestrial > Soil >...
AAATCGGTTTGGCATCGGTTGACAGGATATTCGGCATGTCGCGGATGAAGGCTTGGACCTTGAACGCGCCCGCTTGTCCATAGACGGCCTGATAATACTGATCGTCATCGTCGATGCGGCTGCCGCGAACCTCGGCGTAGGTGCCGTCGGAGGGGCGCTCGAAGTGCAGATCCAGTAAACCTACCCCTTGATTCGCTTTCCAGTCCGAGTAGCGATTGTATAGGGCAAAGCGATCATCGCCGGTATTGACGTAGCCGAACTCGAGCACCCCGTAATGCACCCAGTCGCTGAGTGCGCGCACCAGCGGCGGTTCCGACGGGCAGTTGTATAGATTGCCGGTGGGCGATCGATGCTCGAGCGGCGACAGCCAGCTGGTACCGTCCGCGTCGCATTGCTCGGAGGCCTGGCCGCCGGTCGGGTCGAGCACGTTGCCACGCCAAGTATCCACCCCGACGCCGCTGTCCGCCCAAGCGAGGGTCGAAATGAAGAGCAGCACCGAAACAATCCCGCCGAGCCGCTTGGCATTGTTCCAAATCATCGGACGTGCCTCGTCTTCATTCGTGGAAAGCCGAGCCAGAAGGTGCATTCGACCCGTGGATGTTGGCATGACAGGTCAGGCACCCGCGGCCGATCAATTGCGGTTCCGGATTTGGGCCGTTTTTGAGCCCTTGAGGGCTTTGCAGCGCGCCGGAATGGGCACTCATCATATGGCATTGCTGGCACAAGAATGGGACCGGTGCGACCAGGAGCGTCAACTGATTCGAGCCGTGCGGGAGATGACAATTGAGGCAGTTCTCGCGCACCGGGGGGTGCTCGAACAGAAAGGGACCGCGCTTCTCTGCATGGCATTGATAGCAGGTCTCGTTGACCGTGTTGGTCTTGAGCAAGGGATCGGTCAAGGTACCGTGCGGGTTGTGGCAATCGTCGCAGCTCATCTGTCCTTCCGGCAGGGGCATGTGCGAGCGGCGGTTGAATTGCAGGCGGATGTCCTTGTGGCACTGTGCGCAGGTGTCGCTGATCGACATCTTTGCCATGCTGCCCTCGACCGAGAATTTCGACATCGGATTGTGGCAGTCGCTGCAGGAGAGGCCGTTACGCTGATGCACGGAACCGAGCCAGTGATCGCGGGGACCCCCGGCATGACAGCTCAGGCAGGTCCCCGTCTGTACCTCGACGGGGGTTCCCCCCTTTTGTGTGAAAGCAATGATCAGGCCTTTGGTGAGGGGATTGGCCGCGTGCTGCGAACCGGGGCCATGGCAGGCTTCGCACACCGGAATCCTCGGATCGGAACGATTGGCGACGTGCAGGCCGAGGGCGTGAAAGGTGTGAGTGAAATGATCCGCTTCGAGCCGGTGGCAAGCGATGCAGGTCTTCTCGCCGACCGCCCTGGCATCGGGAGCCAACGGGTTGTTCGCGACCGTAGCAAGGGCAAATCCCGGAGCGGGCCGAGGCACGCTGCGATCCACCGGACTGTCGGTCGAGAGGTTGGTCGAAGGGAGGGAATTGGCCGGGTCGTCATGCGCAGGCTGCGGTTGACCGATTGCCGGCGCGCATAGGCAGAGCACTGCGCCAAGCATGGCTGTGATCACAAGCATGGCTGTGATCAACAGATTCATTCGACCTAGTCGCATGTCTTTCTCTTGAACATCCCCAAAGGGCGATGCGAACCGAGCAGAGTGTCAGAACTTCTGTGTGAACTTAACCCGTAGTTAGTGCCGGATTCCGACCCGAAGGTTTAAGGCCGACGCGTCAAGCTGCGATGTGCAGGACTTCGAGAGTACGTCGCGGCTACCTTCGGGCCTGGCGGGGGGACGAAAGCACGGATTCCTCTGCCGTCCCGGGCCGTATTGTAATAAGACGAATAAAAACAACCAGTTATTTATTTATGACAGGCCATCAATGGCCGTTAATCGAGGCACGTTCGTCCAAATCACGCAGCTTTTATCCTATTCGCCGACGCTGACAATCGATATGTTGTACGGGGCGGCCAGATTGAGCGGTGGGGGCAAGGATTACTCAAGCTGTTTGACCATCACTATAAAGAACAGCTCGTAATGCCGGCGGCAAACTATCGCACATCGGTTGAGAGCATTACTATCCAAGGAGCAAGTTTCATGCGTAAGCTATTTTTGAGTGCGTTTGCCACCGTCTTTGTGTCTAGCGTCGCGCTAGCGGCAGCTCAGCCCCCTGTCGCGGAGGGAGCAATACCATCTGCCTATGTATGGCTGAGCGGCGGCTCGGTTGCCATCGGCATCGGCTACAGCTGGGGTCACGGCACACTTTACTACAGCAAAGACCAAAAACAGTACAAATTCAAAATCTCGGGCGTATCGGTCGCCGATGTAGGGGCAGCGGGCATTAATGCCGAGGGTGAGGTCTACAATCTTGCCGATCCGGCGGATCTCAGCGGTAATTATTCGGCCGTCACTGCCGGCGTGACGATCGTCGAGGGTGGCTCCGTCGCCTATCTCAAGAACGACCACAATGGGGTCGTCATCAAGCTGCACTCGCAGACCGGGGGCCTGCGATTCAATCTATCCGCCAACGGTATGCATATCTCGCTCCAGCAACCAAAGTGAATGCACCGGAGTGAATGCACCGCAGGTTGGACTTTGCTGCGGCACATTGATGAGCGCAGGACTTGTTGAATTAATCGAGGCGGCTGGACGGCATGGTTTCCCCACCATTACCGTCCGCCCCGCCAGTTTCGCCCAAGCGCTCGATCAGGGCGTGACCGAAAAGGCGCTTCGCCGTCACCTCAAGGACGCCGGCGTACGCGTCACGATGATCGATGCGCTGACCGGTGGCCTGCCCGGCGAATCCACGCTGGATCCATCTGATCCAAGCCAGCGATATCTGCCGCGTGAAGTGTTTTTTCCGCCAGACGAAGATACCTGCTTCCGTGCGGCAGAGGCGCTCGAGGCGCCCTTCGTCAACGTTGTCCACTTCGGCTACAAGCCCATTCCAGTGGATCAAATGAGCGACGCGATTGGCATTATCTCTCGTCGTGCTCACGCGCGTGGGATCCGGATCGCGCTCGAGTTCGTCCCCGGCACCGGAATGCCAGACTTAACCACGGCGGACATTGTCGCCCGCTCCTGCGGGCCGTCGAATTGCGGGGTCACGCTGGATCCTTGGCACTTGGACCGTTCGGGAGGATCTGTCCAGGACGTCGTTCGATTGTCCCCCGGCGCGTTTGCCGGCATGCAGCTGTGCGATCGTATTCCTGATCCACCGGGCACCCCCTACGTCTCCGGGATCGGTCGGGTCATGCTCGGGAAAGGGCAGCTACCTTTGGCTGAACTCGTGCAGGCCGTTCTGGCAAACAGCCCTGGAATTTCGATCGAAGTCGAAATTATTAACGATGAAGTCCGCCGGATGACATCAGATGCCGCGGCCGCTTATGTCGCCGCCGGTGTCAAGGCATGGCGCGCCAACTTTGCAAGTCTATGATCGAACGTCACGCCGCCAACGCGCCCGGCAATTGGTATGTAGATACGCGCTGCATTGATTGCTCCGCGGCTCAAACCGTGGCTCCAGGTCTCATTGTGGAACGCGAAGGCCAATCGGTGTTCGCCAGACTACCCGAAACGCCCGAGGAACTACGGATGGCTTGGCGCGCGAGGCTGCTCTGCCCGACGGCCTCGATCAGGACCGAAGGCCATTTGGACGCGCCCGAAGGAATCTTCCCAGAAAAAATGACCACGGACGTGTATCGCCTCGGATTCAACGCAAAATCCTCGTACGGGGCCGGACGATGTCTCTTCACAGGAGATTCGCTGGCCTGGAGTTTCGAGCACAACGACCTGACGGCGTTCCGCAAGTATTGCTGGTCATGGCGCACTCAGGCCGAATCGCTGCAGCGCCTGGCTGGTTATGAGTTCGAATGGATTCTGGCGGGCCATGGCGGGAGCCATAGGCTGCCGCCCGCCGAGATGAAGGATCGGCTTCGAGCCCTGGTAGAGCGAATGAAGCTACTTGCTTAATGATGTGCATATCGCCGGTACGATGAATAACACGCGCTTCTTTATGAAGTGACCAAGATCAGATGATGCCGCCATTAGCTCGCAGAACCTGGCCGTTGATCCATGCGCCATCGGGCCCTGCGAGAAAGGCGACGGTACCTGCGATATCTTGAGGTTGCCCGAGTCGCTCGAGCGGAGCGAGCTTGGCCAGGTGGTCGACAGCTTCGCGCGACTTTCCCTTAAGAAAAAGCTCCGTCGCCGTCGGTCCAGGCGCAATCGCGTTTACCGTGATGTTGCGGCCCCGCAGCTCTCTGGAGAGGACGTGAGTCATCGCCTCCACTCCAGCCTTCGTTGCGGCATAGACGCCGTAAGTGGGCTGATAGAGGCCGACCACGCTCGAGGAGAAGCTGATAATTCGACCGCCGCTGCGCATATACTTGGCCGCAGCTCTCAAGCCGTTGAATACGCCCTTTAGGTTGATTGCAATGTGGCGATCGAAGAAGGCGTCGTCCGCATCTGCAATGGTCGAGTTTTGCATGATGCCGGCGTTATTGACCAAAACGTCCACGCCATCAAAGGCGCTGAGTGCGGCATCAAACATTTCCTGAACCGCAAGCGCGTCGCTCACGTCGGCCTGATGAGCAAGAGCACTCCCTCCGGCTTGTTGAATCTTTGCGACCAGAGTGGCAGCCGACGCTCGCTCGCCGGCATAGTTGATGACGAGGTTGAAGCCATCGCCAGCGAGACGCTCCGCCACAGCCGCTCCGATGCCGCGCGAGGCGCCGGTCACTATCGCAGTCCTGGAGTTGCTTTTGCTCATGACTTCCTCCGTGCGGGGGTTGGACACTGCACTTACCGGTCTCATTGCGCGGGCGCTGTCATCGCAACTGCATGAATGATTTCATTCAGCATGCGTAATGATGGTGCTCGGCGCAGCGCTTCTTGGCTTGTACGCGAATGCAAGATTGCAGATTCCTCCCATAATCAAGCGCAACGGCATCCTCAAGCTGGAGGGGCCGGGCGGCGACTCACCGGTGTTGCTAGAATCGAGCGATAGTTGTGCGCTGCCATGCCGGCGACCCTGCTCGCCATCCTGTCGGCTTCGCCCAGTCAAAGGAGTGCGCTATGATCGGCCCAACGTTCTATCGAACGATTCAAGTCGACGGCCTAAGCATTCTTTACCGAGAAGCAGGACCTACCGGGGCACCCACAATTTTGCTCCTGCATGGCCTCGGACCCGGTCCAGTTCAATTACACCTTCGACCACATTGCCTTGGTGATGAATGGCTTCGTGCAAGCCATGCATCTATCGCACTACACGCTGTACATGCAGGATTACGGTGGGCCGGTTGGTTTTCGCATGACATTGATGCACCCAGAGTGCGTGCAGGCTCTGATCGTTCAAGATGCGGTCGCGCACGTACACCTGCTCGATGCGGGACACTTCGCGCTCGATACCAAGGCAGATGAAATCGCGCGACTCGTACGCGAGTTCGTGAACGTCCCGGAATAGCGCAGCGCTCCGGAACGGCGGCATCAACTATCCAAAGCGAGACGTCATGGATGTAAACTATAACCTTTGGCCAAAATATACATGCAGAATCATCACCAACACTTCTATATTGACGGTGCTTGGGTCTCGCCCTCCGTGCCGGCAACCCTCGATGTAATCAATCCCGCAACAGAGAGCGCTTACACGAAGATTTCGCTCGGTGGCGCCGCCGATGTGAATAAAGCCGTCGCCGCGGCGAAGGCCGCTTTCCCATCCTTTGCGCGCACCGACCGTGAACAGCGCCTTTCGATGCTTCGCCAAATTCTAGAAATTTACAACGCACGATACGATGAAATCGCTGAAGCAGTGTCCGATGAAATGGGGGCGCCCCTCAAGTTTGCGCGCACCGCCCAGGCCTGGGCCGGGCAAGTTCATCTCGAAGCCACGATCAAAGCGCTGGAGTCCTTTGAGTTTTCTTTTCAACGAAACGCAACTCGCGTCGTGCGCGAGCCCATCGGCGTAGTCGGCCTCATAACGCCTTGGAATTGGCCGCTCAATCAAATTGTTTGCAAAGTGGCGCCTGCGATCGCAGCAGGCTGCACGATGGTGATCAAGCCTAGTGAAATTGCGCCAATCAGCGGCATCATTTTTGCCGAGATTATCGATCAAGCCAGGATTCCGAAAGGAGTATTTAATCTCGTCAACGGCGACGGCCCCACGGTCGGGCAGTATCTGTCAGGGCATGCCGATGTCGCCATGATGTCGTTTACCGGGTCTACACGCGCAGGTGTCTTGGTGGCCAAGGCTGCCGCAGATACCGTTAAACGGGTGAGCCAAGAACTGGGCGGCAAGTCGGCCAACATTATCCTTGCCGATGCTGATTTCAGCGATGCAGTGACTCGCGGGACGGCCGCTTGCTTCAGCAATACCGGACAATCGTGCGATGCGCCGACGCGAATGTTTGTGCCCGTTAAACGTCATGCAGAGGCACTCGAACTTGCCAAGGCGGTAGCGGCAACCCACATTGTCGGCGACCCCCGTGCGGCAACCACAGTGCTTGGACCGGTCGTCAGCCGCGCGCAGTTCGACAAAATCCAGCGACTAATTCAATCCGGCATCGATGAAGGCGCCACGTTGGTTACGGGAGGCGTGGGCCGACCTGCCGGGCTTGAAACTGGCTTCTATGTACGTCCTACCGTATTCGGAAATGTCCGCCACGAGATGACGATATCGCGGGAGGAAATCTTCGGACCGGTCCTGTCGATTTTGCCCTATGAATCGGAACAGGACGCGATTGACAAGGCAAATGATTCTGTTTACGGACTCGCTGCGTACGTGTCGTCCAAAGACCTTGATCATGCAAGACAAGTCGCAGCGGAACTACGTGCCGGTACAGTCAACATCAACTATCCGGACTGGGACACATTTGCGCCGTTCGGAGGATACAGGCAATCCGGCAACGGCCGAGAATACGCCGATTGGGGGATCATGGAATTTATCGAAACCAAGGGAATCGTCGGCTTCGGCGCGGGGTGATACGAATCGTAGCTCGGACGGCTGGCGCCGCTATAGGCGGGGGCGAGGCGCCAAACACAACGTTCTTTCGGACTTTTTTATCGGCGCGCCCGCCGCCGTAATGCGCTGGCCGCTTCTTACGCGCGATGCGGGTCGCTACAGAACATACTTTTCGACCGTGGATATCGTCACGCCGTGAAATGTCCAAGCGGCGCATACCCGAGGCCGAGCATGACCACCCGACGATTGAATACTGAAGTTCGCCAGAGAGTGCCCCTGCATGAGGGCTTTCTCCGAGTGTATCGGTATGTTTTTGAAGTCGAGAAACACGCAGGCGGGACCGATTTGATTACACGGGAAGTGATGGAACGTGGCGACGCCGTCGCCATTCTTGGCCATGACGCAAAGCGTGATGAAGTAGTGCTATGCAACGAATTTCGCCCTGGCGTGAAGGTAGCCGGCGAATACCCGTACCGCGACAACCTGGTGGCCGGCGTCATTGGCGATGCGGAAACTGCAATTCAAGCCGCCATCCGAGAAATGCAAGAAGAGGCGGGTCTCGAACTGCGCCAACCCATCGTCATTCACCAAGGGGCATTCGTCAGTTCCGGCGGCACATCCGAACGAATCGTTCTTGTCTTCGGCTTGGTAGATACCAGCAATGCCGGCGGCGTTCATGGAAACAGCGAGGAGCAAGAGGATATATTGACGGTCGTTTTGCCTGCAGAAGTATTTATTGCTCGAGTGCGCACCGGCGAGGTTAACGACCTTAAGACTCTCGTGGCCGGATACTGGTTCGCGGAACGCCGAGCTCATGAGACAGCGAAATCGAACGCGAAGGCTCCGTAGCGCAAGTTTTGCGGATATTGGTGTTTCTGGAATGGTGACTACGGGCCGACCGAGGTGTCGGTGCTGGCCGCGGCCGGGCGGGCCGCGGTGGCGGTTTAAGCAATTGATTAATATATAAAAACAAAAAATCAGCTGGGGAACCTCTCATAAATCAAGTGGCGTAAGGTTCGCTCGCAACTACTTACCAGAATCTGGCAATGCGCCGCGCCTCATCGGTGCATAACGGATTTGAGGTTTTGACGCATAATAAGCGCAGCATCCGCAGTCCACGCTCCTTGGGGGGGCCGGTGCGTAGAATCTCGGTTTTGGCGATCACGGCGCTTATCCTATTGACCCACACTCGCGTCGCCGAAGCCGATGCGGTGCCGCTTAGAGCGGAAGACGGGACCTTGGTCGGTGTCCCAGTTCTCATCAACAAAGCGATCGTGCTGAGTTTCACCATCGACAGCGCTGCATCGGACGTTTCTATTTCTTCTAGTGTGTTCTCGACGCTCGTCCTTGCGGGCACGATCAAAGCCGACGACATGATCGATACTCAGAGCTACCAGCTGGCAGATGGCCACCAGCAAAGTTCGCCACGCTTCCGCTTTCGATCCCTGCGAGTCGGCACAGTCGAAATCCGCAACGTAATTGGATCAGTCGCCGCCGGGGAAGGTGATCTGCTGCTCGGGCAAAGTTTTCTATCCAAGCTAAAGTCGTGGTCGATCGACAACGAAAGCCACTTGCTGCTGCTGAACGAATCGCCCAAAAGCGCAAGACCGGCCGGTGAAAAATCTGCCGCTACCGTCACGACAAGTTCAGGGGATGAGTCAATGCAACCGAGCGGCAATTTGTTCCGCAATATGCTCGCCTATCTTTTGACGGGGGACGACCTGGGCAAGATTCGGATTGTAGATCGCGCGCGATGCATCGTTGAGGTCCGGCATCGCATCTGGCCGGACACCCCGGATCTCGTCAGCATAATTCACTTGAACAACGTGGACCGCACCCGTTCGGGCATCCAGGCGGTGAGCGACGTGCCCAGAAATCGAGTGGATATCTCTCTACGTGGCGAAAGCGTGGTCGATTATTTGGCGAGGCCCGCATTTAAATTTGGGCAGCGAGAGCTGCCAGAAGCTCCAGCACACTCTGTCTCTGAAGACACCATCACACTCTACACAGATGAGGTCACGCGGGTACGGCGCGCTTGGGACTACATCTATTCTCACGGGTGCAGAGGAGTCAAAGGGTGAGTAAAGACTGAAGAATCAAGCTGCGTCGCCACGCATCAATGCATCATCGCGGCCGTGCGTCCCTTAGCAGGTCGGACAAACAGCAACAGCGGCAGCATTGCAAGAAAGATGAGTCCAACCACTTTGAAGTCCTCCAGATAGGACAGCAGCGTCGCTTGGTCCGTGATCTGCTGATAGAGGCTCGCCAGCGTGGTAGCGGAGTCCGGCGTGGTACCCAAGGCATGAGCCAGCTGACTGGCATAGTCCGGGTAAGCTCCGTTTAACGACTGTGCGGTCTCGACCAGCCGACTCTGATGGAACTGCTCACGGCGCGTTAGGAAGGTGGAAGCGAACGATATGCCGATACTGCCGCCGAAGTTTCGTGCCAGGTTGATCAGCGCCGAAGCGTTGTTGGTTTGGGCGGGCTCGATTCCTCTGAACGCCATGGTGTTTAGAGGCACGAACAGGAAGCCTAAAGCGATTGCCTGGACTATCCGCGTCGTCATCATGAATCGAAACGACACGTCGAGATAGAAGTTCGTCATCCACAACAGGCTGACGCCCCCTATGCCCAAACCGATGGCAACCAGAAGCCGAGCGTCGACCTTGCTCATGAGGCGGCCAACGATCGGCATCATCAACATGGCGGCGACGCCCCCAGGCGTGAGTATCAGGCCGGCATCGGTTGCCCGATAGCCCATCAGGCTCTGGGTATAGGCTGGAAGCAGGTAAGTGCTGCCGAGGAGCATGAAACCGAGCATCAGCATCAGAACGAAGGTGATTCCGAAGTCGCGGTTGCCCAGCAGCCGCAGATTGACCATCGGATGATCGTGCCGCAATTCCCACCAAATGAGCAGCACAAAGGCCATGGCTGATATCAGTGCGAGCGCCGTGATAAAGGGAGAGCCGAACCAGTCGGCGTCCTGTCCACGGTCCATCACGACTTGCAGGCAGCCGAGACTCATGCCGATCAGTCCGAACCCGAACCAGTCGACGGAGAAGCTTTTGGCCTTGTTGGGGGCGGCAGTCGGCTCCTTGATAAGTGCCATCACGAGGAACACAAGTGCGATACCAACCGGCACATTGATGAGGAATATCCAGCGCCAATCGTAGTTATCGGTGATCCATCCTCCCAGAGTTGGCCCTACGGTCGGTGCGACGACGGCGGCGATGCCATAAATCGCGCTCGCCATACCACGCTTCTCAGGGGGAAAGCTGTCAGCAAGGATTGCTTGACCGGAAGGCTGCAGGCCGCCGCCGGCAGCGCCCTGCACGGCGCGCAGCGCGATCAGTGAGGCCAGGTTTGGCGAAAGTCCGCACAGTAACGAGGCTATCGTAAAGCCAATGATGCACGTGAGGAAAAAGCGTTTGCGGCCAAAACGGTTCGAGAGCCAGCCAGATATGGGCATCACAATCGCATTGGTGACGAGGTAGCTCGTGAGCACCCAAGTCGACTCGTTCTGGCTCGATGACAGATCGCCTGCGATATGCGGCAGCGACACGTTCGCAATGGATATGTCCATGATCTCCATGAATGCCGCCAGCGCCACGACGGGAGCGATCAACCAGGGATTG
>Ga0208193_1001412_pt1 | contig 10603 bp, 7 predicted proteins | sample June2015DPH_17_2_FD_184716 | JGI IMG/M metagenome (GOLD analysis project Ga0208193, IMG submission 184716) | Peatland microbial communities from SPRUCE experiment site at the Marcell Experimental Forest, Minnesota, USA - June2015DPH_17_10... | ecosystem: Environmental > Terrestrial > Soil >...
GCGGAGCCCCAGGCTGGGCGTGCGCCTGTTCCCGCTTCAGGCGGATCTGCTCCATCACCGACTGGATCAGCTCCTTGGCGCCTTCGATTCCGGCCAGGACGGCTTCGAGGTCGAGGGCGGGCTTGGAAGGGTTGCGGGTTGAGGCGCAATAGACGCCGTGCTGGCCAACCATGATGAGCGAATCGGTAAGCAGGTCGAGAGCTACGGCCAGCCGGCCCCGTTCCACTCCCATCATGAACTCCTGGCGCTCCAGCTCAGTCTGCTTTTCGTCGAAGACATTCATCGTTCAAGGGTACGCGATTGGACCCGGAGGTATGATGAAGCAGCGAGGGCCCGATGGTGAACCATGGGAGTGGGCAGGCAGTTGGTTCGGCTGAGGTTTGGCCGGCGCTCCGAGAGGCGGACTGGAGCGATACCTCGGCCACGCTCAGGCTGTGGATGCAGATGGTGGGCAAGGTGCGGCTGGCCTTGACGCCTGCGGTCAATCACAGCTGGAACGTGACGCTTTATCCCACGGCGCGGGGATTGACGACGCAGCTGATGCCCTATGGCAGCCTGATGCTGGAGATCAGCTTCGATTTTCTTGAACACCGGCTGGCGATCGAAACCAGCCAGGGTGCGCGCAAGACGATTGCGCTCCAGCCGATGACGGTGGCTGGGTTTTACCGCCAGCTGATGGATGCGCTGGAAGAACTGGGCGCCCCGGTCAGGATCTGGAAGATGCCGGTCGAGGTGGCCAATCCGATTGCGTTTGACCAGGACCAGGTGCATCAGGCCTACGATCCGGAGTACGGGCAGCGATTCTGGCGGGTGCTCGTCCAGGCTTCGCGCGTCATCAACGTTTTTCGCGCGCGCTTCCTGGGCAAGGTGAGTCCCGTCCATCTGTTTTGGGGAGCGATGGACCTGGCTTGCACGCGTTTCTCGGGCCGTACGGCGCCACCCCACTCGAGCGTGCCCGGGCTCCCGGATCGTGTGACCCGCGACGCCTATTCGCACGAGGTGAGCAGTTGCGGGTTCTGGCCCGGTCAGCCGGGCACGGAGCCCTTTTTTTATAGCTATGCGTACCCCGAACCGATCGGTTATCGCGAGTATGGCGTCGCGCCCAAGGAGGCGTCGTTCCAGGCCGCATTCGGCGAATTCGTGCTTCCCTACGAGGCAATGCGCCAGTCAGCCGATCCGGATCGGACGCTGCTCGTATTTCTCGAAAGCACCTATGAAGCGGCGGCCAATTCGGCTGCCTGGGACCGTGGTGCGCTTGAGGCGCAAGGCGAGTGAAGCAATGCGCCAATGCGCTCCGGGCGCTAATCAAGTCCGCTGTTTGCGGGGGCCGCGCCCGCTCGTGATCAGCTTCAACAGCAAGCGATTGCTGAGACCCAGGCTGCGCGATCGATTCCTCGCTCCCGACGAACCCCGGCGTCTAGACGCTGAGCTTGCGCATGTAGTCGGCATCCAAGCCGAGGGCTTCGAGGGGGTCGAGCGCAAACTCTTCCTGCTCGATGAAATAGTGCTTCATGCCGACGGCGGCGCGGAGGATGGGGCGGTAGTCTACCACTCCACGGCCCAGCACAACCGAGTGGTACTGCCCGTTGGGCCCCTTGGCCATGTCTTTGACGTGCATCAGCGGGAAGCGATGCGGCGCCTTGACCAGGTACTCGGTGGGGTTGCGTCCGGCGGCGAAGACCCATCCGCAATCCATTTCAAAGAAGACCAGGCTGGGGTCGGTCAGGCGCAGCAGCTCGTCGTAATACACGACGCCGTTCTCCTGTCCGAACTCCGGCGTGTGGTTGTGGTAACCGAAGGCCATGCCTGCGGCCTTCACCTTTTCGCCAATCTTGTTCAGCTCGCCGGCCACCCACCGCCAGTCTTCGAGATTCAGCGGGCCCTTGGCTTGAGGGTCTTTGCGCACCGCCGACGGGCAGACCATGTAGCTGAGGCCGAGGGTATGCGCGTACTCGATGTACTCATCGAGATGCGGACGAAGCAGGACCATGGGGTGGTGGGTGCTGACGCAACGCAGGCCGGCTGCGTCCATGGAGTGCTTGAACTGGGGGGCGGTGCGATCGAAGTAGCCGGCAGCTTCGACCTCAACGTAGCCAGAGGCGGCGAGCTTCTCAAGCGTGCCGTCAAAGTCCTTGGGCAGCAGCTCGCGCACGCTATAGAGCTGCAGTCCAATGGGCAGACGGAGCGGGGGCGCGGAGACTTCACGTGCCGGAACCGCATGTGCGGCGCGGCTGGCGGCCAGAGCGGCCGCAGCTGAGGCCTTCAAGAAATTTCTGCGCGAGGAAATGCTCATGCGTTGATTCTCCTAAAAAAGCGGGACTGGAAAACTGGGACCATCAATCTGGCCGCGTGATTGCACGTCGATTCACGTAATGCTCTCCCGGGGTTCAGGCTTCGACGGCCATTCTCGCTCCCGGCAGTGCATTGTGTCCAGAAGCTCATCCTTTGCCGGCATCTCTGACATTGTCGGTCGGCATCCGGGGTGGATAGGATAGGGAAAGATTGCAGGAGAATAAAGATGGATCGCAGGGATGGCGCGCGATGGGCTCAGACACGAACGGCGGTTCTAATAATCCTGGTTTTCTTTGCCGTAAGCCAGGCTGCGCGGGGCGCGGCAAAGCAGAACAGATCGGAGTCCGCGCCAGACTTCGGTCCCAACGTGATGGTCTTCGATCCCTCCATGCCGGCAGCATCGATCCAGCAGCAGATCGACAAGGTTTACGCCGTTCAGCAGCACAACGAGTTCGGGCCGGAGCGCAATGCTCTGCTCTTTCTGCCCGGTGATTATCGAGTCGATGTCCCGGTCGGTTTTTATACGGAAGTGGCCGGCCTGGGCGCTACGCCGGACAGCGTGCACATCACCGGCAATGTGCATGCAGATGCCAGCCTGCCGCGCAACAATGCGACGTGCACCTTCTGGCGCGCAGCCGAAGGATTCGCGGTTACGCCTACCGGCGGCGCGGTGAACGGGACGATGCAATGGGCAGTGTCGCAGGCGGCTCCCTTTCGCCGCATGCATGTGCTGGGCAGCATGGTGCTGAACCAGAACAATGGCTGGGCGAGCGGCGGCTGGATGTCTGACTCACTGGTGGATGGCACTGTGGCCGCGGGCTCGCAGCAGCAGTGGATCAGCCGCAACAGCGAGTGGGGCAGCTGGACCGGGTCCAACTGGAACATGGTCTTTGTGGGCGTAGAGCACCCGCCGGCCGGCGAATGGCCCAATCCCCCGTATACCAAAGTTGCCCAAACGCCGGTGGTGCGCGAGAAGCCGTTTCTTGAAGTCGACAGCCGGGGCAGCTACAGCGTGCGCGTTCCTTCGTTAATCAGAAACAGCTCGGGGATCACGTGGAAAAGCGGCGTCACTCCCGGCAGGTCGATTCCCTTGAGCAGGTTCTTCATCGCACGTGCCGGCACCGACACCGCGGCAACGATGAACGCACAACTCGATGCGGGCAAGAACCTGCTGCTCACCCCGGGCGTCTACGAGCTCACCGAGCCGGTGCGCGTGAAGCGCCCGGGAGCGATCGTCATGGGGCTGGGCTTTGCCACGCTGCGGCCCACGCGGGGAACCCCGGCCATCACCACCGCCGATGAGAATGGCATCATCCTTGCCGGACTGCTCGTGGACGCCGGCGCCGAGCAGTCTCCGGTGCTCGTTGAGGTTGGCCCTGAGGGGAGTCATCAGAGCCACGGGCAGAATCCGATTTCACTGCACGATGTGTTCTTTCGCGTGGGCGGCGCCGGCCTGGGCCGAGCGAAAGTGAATCTTCGCATCAACTCCGACTCTACGATCATCGACCACACCTGGATCTGGCGTGCGGATCACGGCGCCGGCGTCGGCTGGGACAAGAACCTGAGCGAGAACGGCCTGGTGGTCAATGGCAACGACGTTACGGCGTATGGATTGTTCGTCGAACATCATCAGCAATTTCAAGTGCTGTGGAACGCAAACGGGGGGCGCACCTATTTTTATCAGTCGGAGATTCCTTATGATCCGCCGGATCAGCCAAGCTATACGAGCCACGCGGGCACCCATGGCTGGGCGTCGTACAAAGTGGCAGACGGCGTGAAGATGCATGAAGCCTGGGGACTGGGAACCTACTCGGTCTTCCGGCATCCCAACGTTGTGCTCACCCGCGCCATTGAGGCTCCGCGCACCCCGGGCGTGCGCTTCCACGATATGATCACGGTTGCGCTCGACAACCTGGGTGAGATTTCTAACGTGATCGATGACGCCGGCGGCCCCACCTCGACCAAGCCCCGGATCACGCCCAAGGTAACGCAGTTTCCCTGACCGGGGCCATTGCCGGCGCCGGCAGCGCTGAAGGCGGAGCGCCGGGCCCCGCGGAAGGCCGGGCCCGCGCAAGGCCGGAGATGACCAGGGGCAGAGTCCCTTGATCTGGCTCCGGTCGAACCTGAAACAGCCGAACCGGTTTGCGAACCCATCTACCGCTGCCCGCCCGGACTTCTAAGCCGAGCGTGGGAGAATGGAGAGGTAGACTGCCATGACAAACGAAAACGTCGAACCGACCCTCTCCCCCCACAAGAATTCGTCTGAGTTCAACACCGAGCCCGCTGCGGCCTCTCCCGCCCTGCCTGCGCGGCAGATGCCCGCCCCCGAAGCTGCCGAGCCGCCGGCAAGGATCGAATCGGGGTCGATGGTTGACCTGCCCGGGGCCAACCCGGCGCCTCCGCCGGCCATCGAGCCTGAAGCCGACGAGCCCACGGAAAACTTTGCCGACATGCTCTCGCAATTTGAGAAGAGCCATTCGCACAAATCGGCCGCCGGCCAGAAGCAGTTGCAGGGCACGGTGGTGTCGGTGTCCGCCGAGCAGGTGTTTCTCGATATCGGCTACAAGACCGAGGGCGTTCTGCCCCGCTCGGCGTTCGACAACAACGCCGCGGGCGTCAAGCCCGGAGATAACTTCCCTGTTTCTGTGACCGGCCGCAATGAAGAGCAATACTATGAGCTGTCGCGCTTCAAGGTCGCGCAGCCGCGAGACTGGAGCGCTCTGGAATCCGCCTTCCAGGACAAGACGGCGGTGGTGGGTACGGTGACCGGGCTGGTGAAGGGCGGCCTGACCGTCGATGTGGGCGTGCGCGCCTTTATGCCTGCCAGCCGCAGCGGCACGCGCGACGCCGCCGAGCTTGAAAAGCTGGTGGGCACCGAGATCGCCTGTCGCATCACCAAGCTCGACGTGAGCGATGAAGACGTGGTGGTCGATCGGCGCGTGGTGCTTGAGGAGCAGGCCCGCGGCCTCGCCGAAGGCCGGCGCGCTTCGATCAGGGAAGGCGATGTGGTCAGCGGCACCGTGCGCAGCCTGGCGCCGTATGGAGCCTTTGTCGACATTGGCGGGATGGACGGACTCCTGCACATCAGCGACATGGCCCACAGCCGCGTACAGAAGCCGGAAGACGTGCTGGCCACCGGCCAGCAGATCCAGGTAAAGATTCTCAAGATCGATCCGGACACGAAGAAGATTTCTCTCGGCCTGAAGCAGCTGCAGGCCGAGCCCTGGGCTACGGTGCCGGATCGCTTCCAGGTCGGACAGCGGGTGAGCGGCACGGTGACCCGGCTGCAGGATTTCGGCGCCTTTGTCGAGCTTGAGCCGGGCATTGAAGGCCTCATCCACATCTCCGAGATGTCGTGGGGCAAAAAGGTGCGCCATCCCTCCGACGTGGTCAAGCAGGGCGATCGCGTCGACGCCGTGATTCTGGCCGTCAAGCCGGAGGAGCGGCGCATCTCGCTGGGGCTGAAGCATGCCATGGCCGACCCGTGGAGCGAGATCCGCCAGAAGTTTCCGGAAGGCTCGGAGATTGAAGGGCCGGTCACCAAGCTGATGAACTTTGGCGCCTTCGTCGAGCTGGCCGAAGGGGTTGAAGGGCTGGTGCACGTCAGCGAGATCGTTGCCGACCGGCGCATCAATCACCCCAGTGAAGTGCTGCGTGCCGGCCAGGGAGTGAAGGCGATGGTGCTGGCCATCGACACGGACAAGCGGCAGATCAAGTTGAGCATGAAGCAGCTCATCCCGACCAGTATTGATGAGTACATTGCCGAGCACAAGGCCGGAGACCTGGTCTCCGGGCGGGTGGTCGAGCTTTCCGGTTCCGAGGCCCTGATCGAGTTGGGCGAAGGCATTCGCGGCAGCTGCGCTCGCGCCCTGTCAGAAACCGTCCCGGCACCGGCACCGGCAGCGGAGAGGGACGCCAAGACGGACCTGTCCTCGCTTTCATCGATGCTGAGCGCGCGCTGGAAGGGTAATGCGCGGGCCGCAGAAGCGGCCCAGCCGGAGCAGCTCGGCCAGGGACAGATTCGCACCTTCAAAATCCTGAAGCTGAACGGGGAGACGAAAAAGATCGAGCTCAAGCTCGCCTAGAGATAGGTGTCGTCCACATAGCACCAGCGCCAGTTCTCGCCCTTTTCGGCGGACTGGATCAGCGGATGCTGGGTCTGGTGGAAATGGCCCCGCGCATGGCGTCCTTCCGAGGAATCGCAACAGCCCACGTGGCCGCACTCCAGGCACATGCGCAGGTGAACCCAGGCGGAGCCGGTTTTCAGGCACTCCTCGCAGCCCTTGGTGCGCGGCTTGACCTTCTTGATGTGATCGGCAACATGAGTGCATTTCTCCGCCATATCATCCTCCAACCGAAATTCCGTCGTCTTCTATTACACCACTCGATACTGCTCTGCCAGGGCATGAAATCTGCTGACCTGCGCGGCGGCCCAAGCTTGATCGCGGCCCAGTTCGGTGGCCAGCAGCCTGGCCACGGGTTCGGCCATAGCGATGGCCGCCCCGGCATTGAGGAAAAGAGCCCGGGTGCGGCGAGCCAGGACATCTTCAACGGTGAGCGCCATCTCCTCGCGCGCCGCCCACACCACCTCTGCCGCCAGATAAGGGAGCGCGGGATGCAGTGCCAGGGCCAGCTCCGGCGAGCTTTCCAGGAGTGCGCGAATGTGCCCGGCATCGGAGCCATACACGTCCAGGCTGCCCAGATGAGAGGCGTCTTCGAGGTAACCGTGCAAACGCAGATTCTTCGTGGGGCAATCGACGTCCGGCAGCTTGCCCAGCGTGATGGCGTGGTTCACACAGTCTTCGGCCATGTGGCGATAGGTAGTCCACTTGCCGCCGGTGATCGTAAGCAGGCCGGAGGTGTCGACGTGAATCACGTGATCGCGGGACAGAGCCGAGGTTTTCCCGTCGCCCTTGACCAGCGGCCGCAGACCCACGTAGACGGCCAGCACATCGGCGCGGGTCGGCGGGCGGACCAAGAAACGCCCTGCGGTTTCCAGAATGAACTCAATCTCTTCGTCGAACGGCCGCGGCTCCAGGCTGGGCGCATCGACCGGCGTATCCGTTGTTCCAGCAACCGCATGGCCATGCCAGGGAATCACGAACAAGACCCGGCCGTCGCTGGTTTTGGGAACCATGAGCGCGGTGTCGCCTTTGAGGAATGAGCGCTCAAAGACCAGGTGAATGCCCTGGCTGGCGACGACCAGCTGTTCAGCCTCCGCATCGGCCATGCGGCGAATCGAATCGGCGAATACGCCTGTGGCATTGATGGCGATGCGGGTGGAAAGATGAAACTCCTCGCCGGTCATCTGATCGCGCGCCGCCACCCCGTTGACGTAGCCATCCGCATCCCGCAACAACCCGGTTGCTGCGCAGTAGTTCATCAGGACGGCTCCGTGATCGGCAGCGGTCATGGCCAGATGGATGAGCAGGCGCGCATCGTCAAACTGCCCGTCATAATAAATTACCCCCCCGCGCAGCTCTTCGGGCTCGAGCGCGGGCAGCCGCTCCAGGGTTTCTTCCTTTGTCAGCAGCTTGGACGCCCCAAACCCGTAGCGGCCGGCCAGCAGGTCATACAGCTTGAGGCCAAGACCGTAGAAGGGCGCCTCCCACCAGGAGTAGTTGGGCACTAAGAACGCGAGGTCGTGGACCAGGTGCGGCGCGTTCTGGCGCATCAGGCCGCGCTCTTTCAAGGCCGACATGACGAGGGGAATATTTCCCTGCTCCAGATAGCGCACTCCGCCGTGGACGAGCTTGGTGCTGCGGCTGCTGGTGCCTTTGCCGAAGTCTTCGGCTTCGATCAGCGCTACCGCCAGCCCGCGCGCAGCTGCATCGACGGCCACGCCCATGCCGGTGGCGCCGCCGCCAATGACCACCATGTCCCATGGCTCGGTGCGCGCGCGAGCCCTGCTGAGCATCTGTTCCCTTTTCACGACTTGGCACCTCTGTCCTGATCGCCCTGCCGGCACAACCGTCCGGGTTAGCTGCCCTGCCAAGCCTTCCTTGCCAGAGCCTTCCTTACAAGACCCTTCCCGAGCCGAGCCCCCCAGCAAGCCCTCAGTCGCTCCAGCTCTTAGCGCGACCGACGGCTCGCTGCCACAGGCCGCGGCGTCCGGCTCGCTCATCGGCACTCATCTTTGGCTCGAAGCGAACATCGTCCTGCCGCCTGGCCTCGAGCTGCTGGGGATTGGCCCAGACGCCGGTTGCCAATCCCGCCAGGTACGCGGCGCCAAGAGCGGTGGTCTCGGTCAGCTGCGGCCGGACAACCGGCACGCCCAGAATGTCAGCCTGGAACTGCATCAGCAGATCGTTCACCGCTGCCCCGCCATCGACGCGCAGTGCAGCCAGGGGAGTCGTCTCGCTCTCGACGGCCTCGAGCACATCGGCCACCTGGAACGCGATGCTCTCAAGCGCCGCTCGGGCAATGTGGCCGGGCTGGGTCTGGCGGCGCAAGCCGATCATCATTCCGACGGCCTGCGGATCCCAGTGGGGCGCGCCAAGGCCCACAAACGCGGGCACAAAGATGACCCCGCCCGCGTCCGCGACGGTTGCCGCGAGAGCTTCCACGTCCTGGGAGGAGTGAATCAGCTTCAGATTGTCGCGCAGCCACTGCACCACCGCGCCGCCGATAAAGATGCTGCCCTCAAACGCATACTCAAGCCGGGGTTCGGCGCTGGCGGCCAGAGTGGTGATGAGGCGGTTCTTGGAACGTACAAATTGCGTACCAATGTTTTTGAGAAGGAAGCAGCCGGTGCCGTAGGTGTTTTTGGCTTCGCCCCTCTTCCAGCAGAGCTGGCCAAACAGCGCTGCCTGCTGATCGCCGGCAATGCCCGCAATCGGAATCCCGCCGAGCCCGAGCGACGTTGACACCTCGCCCACGTTCTGGCTCGACCAGACCACTTCCGGCAGCAGGCTGGCGGGAATGTTGAAGATGCGGAGCAAATCCTTATCCCACTCGCCCTTCACGATGTTATAGAGCAGCGTTCGCGACGCATTGGTGACGTCGGTGACGTGGCGATGACCGCTGGTCAAATTCCAGATCAGCCAGCTGTCCACGGTGCCAAACGCCAGCTCGCCCTTGTCGGCAGCGGCGCGCGCCTGGGGGACGTGATCGAGAATCCATGCGATTTTGGTGGCAGAAAAGTACGGATCAAGCACCAGGCCGGTCTGGTTGGAGACCTCCTCGCCCACCCCACTCTGTTCGAGAGCCGCGCAGGCGGCGGCGGTTCGCCGGTCCTGCCACACGATGGCTGGATAGACCGGCTTGCCGGTGGCCCGATCCCATACAATCACCGTCTCGCGCTGATTGGTGATGCCGATGGCGGCCACATCGCCGGGACGCGCGCCCGCTTTGCCCAGAGCCTCCACCGCCGAGCTGAACTGGCTGGTGAGAATCTCCATCGGGTCGTGTTCGACCCAGCCGGGCTGCGGGTAGAACTGTTTGAACTCATGCTGCGCCAGGGCGGCGATGGCGCCTGCCTGATCGAAAACAATTGCGCGGGAGCTGGTCGTGCCCTGGTCGAGTGCAAGAATGTAAGCCATTGGTCGGACCGCCTTCGCGAACAAGTCAAACACGCAGGGCAGGGGGTGGGCAAGGCGCAATGCGATCGGGCGGCGAAAACGGTCGGGCTTGAACAGACGCCGCGCCTGACCGCGCCCAGCGCGAGATTTGCCCCATCCCTTTCTGAAACAGCCCGCGAAACGAAGGGGGCATTGCCCGCCGGTTTCAGCCCGAGCGCGGAATCCTCACTCGAGCTCTCCCACGTAGACGCCGAAGGGGCCCAGCTCAATCTGCCCGGTCGAGACCGGGTCAGCTGCGCCGGGGGTCTTCAACAGCGTCTTCACTTTGCCGCTGGTATGGGGCACGCTCAGGTTCACCGTCTGTGGCCCGGCGGTGAAGTTGACAGACACAACCACGGCAGCTGCCCCGGGGGATTGGCGCATCCAGCTGAGCACACTGGTGTTTGTGGTGTCGAGCATGATGTTGTCGCCGTAGGCAAAGGCCGAGTTGGTCTTCTTCAGATGGATCAGCGTCTGGTACCAGGTCAACAGCGAATCGGGTCTGCCCTCTTCGTCTTTGACGTTGACCGTGGCCGCGCTCGGCGGCACCGGCAGCCAGGGCGTCTTATCGGCCCCGGTGAATCCCGCATTGGGCGTCCTGTCCCACTGCATCGGCGTGCGCTCGCCATCGCGGCCCTTCTCCTTGGGCCAGCCGGTCAGGCCCACCGGATCCTTCACATCTTCCTTGCGCGTCGGAGGCGTGGTCTTCATGCCGATTTCGTCGCCGTAGTAGAACAGTGAGGCGCCGCGGC
>Ga0208193_1001415_pt1 | contig 10598 bp, 6 predicted proteins | sample June2015DPH_17_2_FD_184716 | JGI IMG/M metagenome (GOLD analysis project Ga0208193, IMG submission 184716) | Peatland microbial communities from SPRUCE experiment site at the Marcell Experimental Forest, Minnesota, USA - June2015DPH_17_10... | ecosystem: Environmental > Terrestrial > Soil >...
TGCAAACCCTCGCGAAGCTCGATTGCAATCGCTTCAGCCCGGGTCTTGGCGTATTCCTGCGCCAACGCTTCCTCGGCAACTTTGGAGACGTTGATCTCCATGCTCTTGGCTTTCTCATAGAGATCGGAATTCAGGGTCACGCTAACGGTGCGCTTTGCCGCTTTAGGCTCGAACAAAGGAATTCGCATGGCACCTCCGAAAATTACCCGTGTATTTTTACACGGGTCTTTCCGCAAAGTCTACCGACTGCCTGTTACTCGATGGACGAAGGCGATGTACAGCAGCGCCAGAATTCCAGCTACCGCCAGCACCAGCGCGAAGAACCGGTGCAGCGAGCCCGCCAGCAGCTCAGGATGCTGCCCCACGGCGCTTCCAAGCCAGGTCAGCACCGAGCACCATATGAGCGACCCCAGCAGCGTCGCGAGTGCATACCAGCGAAAGTCCATCCGCAATATGCCGGTGGGGATGCCGATCAGGTGCCGGATTACCGGCAGCAGCCGGGAGAGGAACACGCCGGGCGATCCGTAGTGGGTGCACCAACGCTCCGCTAGATCGAGTTTCGCCCGTCCCAGCCCGACGTATCGTCCAAAGCGCACGATAATCGGGTGGCCCAGAAGGCGGGCCGCCCAGTACATCGCCGCAGCCCCCATCCACGATCCAGCCGTACCGGCGAGCACCACCCCGAGCAGGGAGAATTGACCCTGGGTGTGTGCGAGATACGCGGCCGGCGGAATGATCACTTCGCTCGGGATCGGCACGATGGTGCTTTCCATCGCCATCAATCCGGCAATCAGCCAGTAGCCGCCCTGGCCCAGAGTCGCGAGGTACCAATCGGAAAAGTGGCGCAGGAACTCGTGCAATTACTCGAGTGCCTGTGGATTCAGGATCACTTTGGCATCGGCCCGCGCCCCGGCGGCGTAGCTCTGCGCCTCGGTGGAGGCGATTTGAGCGGCGTACTGCTGGCGCATATCCAGTTCCGGGTGGCTCGCATCGGCCGGTTCCTCGCGCACGGCACTCAGGGCGATCACCGCGGCATCGCCGTTGCCGAGCCGTGCCTCGGAATAGAGAGGCTTGCCCGCCGGCTTGGATTCGCCGAAGGCCGTGGTACGAACTTCCAGCGGCACTTGCTGGTCGGACCGGGAAACGAACTTGGGCGGCACCACGGCCTGCTCCAAGCTCTTCGCCACCGCGTCCCAGGATTCGCCGCCCTGCAGGCGCTTGACGGCGTCGGCGGCCGCGGCCGCGGCAAGCTCCATACCGCGCTGCTTCTTCCAGGCCGCAACGACGTCGTTGCGCACCTCATCCAAAGGCTTCTGCTGCGGGAGCTTGTGATCGGTGGCGCGCAGCACCACGCCGCGGCCTTTCTCCACTTCGACCATGGAGCTCAAGCGGCCGTCGAGCACGTCCTGGCTGAAGGCGGCATCGATCACCGCGGGCACCTTGCCCAAGGCGCCGCCGCCGTCGGCGCGGCTGAAGCCCGGCACCTCGAGAACGGTCAAGCCCGCCTTGCGGGCCACCACCCCGATGTCGGTGGTGTTTTGCAGCGCGGCGTCCGCCAGCGCATCCTGAGCGTCGTTGAACAGCTTCTCCGCTTGGGCACGGCGATACTCGGTTTCCAGATCCGCCTTGCTCTGCTCGAATGTCTTGACCGCGGTGGGCTGTATCCCTGCCAGCTTGAGAATGTGATAGCCGAATTGGGTCTTTACCGGTCCGCGAATCTCATCGACCTTCATGCTGAAGGCGGCTTCGGCGAACGGCGGCACCCAGGCTTTGCGCTCCGACCATCCCAGATCGCCGCCCTGCTGCGCGGATCCCGGGTCCTGAGAGGACTCCTTGGCCAATTGAGCGAAATCCTCGCCCGCCTGAGCGCGCTTCAAGATCCCCTCGGCTTTGGCCTTGACCGCCGCATCGTCTTTGGGATTTGCAACCGTCAGCAGGATGTGGCTGACCCGGCGCTGTTCGGGCTGAACGAAGAGCTCCGGAGTCTTTGCCTTCTGTTCGTCGTAATAGGCCTTCAGCTGCGCGTCGTCGACCTTCACCTGCGAGGCCAGCTGCGCCAGGCTGATTTCAACGTAGTGCAAATCCACCGTTTCCGGGGTCATGTATTCGGATTTGTGCGCGTCGTAATAGGCCTTCAGGGCGGCATCGTCGGGAACGGCCTGGGCGGCGAATTTCTCCGCCGGCAGGGTCAGCCAGGCGAGTTCGCGCTGCTGCTTCGTCAGCGCGCGGATTTGCTTCATTTCAGCCGCGGTCGCGAAGCTGGACAGAGTCAGCGCCGAGTCGAGCTGCCGCAGCTGCACGTCGCGCTTGAACAAGCCTTCGACTTCGGGAATGGAGCGGCCCTGCGCCCGCAGCACCGCCACCGCGTGGGAGTAGTCGAACTTGCCGTCCACTTGGAACATCGGGATTTGCGCCATCTCCTGCAGCAACTGCTGATCCGTGACGCGGTAACCGAGCTTATTGGCGCGGGTGACCAGCGCTTCGCTGTTCACATAATCATCGAGCACGCGCATCTTGATGTCATTGCGCTGTGCATCGCTGATCGAACCGTTGGATTGACGTTCCGCCTGGGCGAGCTGCTGCTGGTAGGACTGCCTGACCTCGTCGGCGGATACTTCGGTGCCGTTCACCTTGGCCGCATAGGTCGGTGCGCTCAGCGTCCAGTTGATGCCCCAGAAGACGAACACCAGCCCGATGATGCCAAGCACCACGCCGGCAAGCCAACCCTTCAACTTGTCATGTATCGACTGCAGCATGCTCCCACCTTTTCATACCCCACGGCGCGGCCAAATATGGCTCGCGCGCTGCCTTAAGGAAATGGCGGAGTGGACGGGACTCGAACCCGCGACCCCCGGCGTGACAGGCCGGTATTCTAACCAGCTGAACTACCACTCCGCTGTTGGTGGGTGCTGAGGGGATCGAACCCCCGACCCTCGCCGTGTAAAGGCGATGCTCTACCAGCTGAGCTAAGCACCCTCTGGAAGAGGCGCGGAAGTCTACGGTGTCCATGCGCTTCGCGCAACTGGGTTACCAGCCGACGGCCTCGCCGTCCTTGCGGTGATCCGACGCCGCTCGATAGATGCCGGCCACGGGCTGTTCCGCCGCGGTTGCGGCCGGCGCAGCGGTTGCGGCCGGCGGAGCGCCCGTTGTCGCCGCCGCAGCCGCGGGAAGGAACCATATGGCCTGAAATCCTCCCATGTCCTCTCCATTCGCGGACTCTACCTTGTGTCCCATGGCCTGCAGGCGCGCGCCGACCAGGTTGTAAAGATTCGATTCCAGTGCCAGCGTGTTGGACGCCTGTCCGTGCGTGAAGCGCGCCGCATCGCTGGCGGCCTGCGGATTGGCGCCGAGATCGATCATGTCGACCAGCACCTGCGCATGTCCCTGTGCTTGCTGGCTGCCGCCCATCAAACCGAAGGCCATGACCGGCTGCCCGTCCTTCATGAGGAATCCCGGCAGCAGAGTGTGAAACGGCCTCTTGCCCGGGGCAATCAGATTCGGGCTCTTCGGATCCAGCGAGAAAAGCGCGCCGCGGTCATTCAGCACGAAGCCGTAGCCGGGCACGGTAATACCGGCGCCGAAGGTGTCATAGATACTGTAGATGAATGACACCATGTTGCCCCAACGGTCGGCGACCGCGAGATACACGGTGCCCCCGACCGGGTCGCCGCGGCTCTCAGGAGTGCTCGACCTCTTCGGATCGATGTGAACGCAAAGCTCGGCGGCGTGGGACTTCGAAGTCAGCCGCGAAACCGGCACGCTTGCAAAGCCTGGATCCGCATTGAAGGCATAGAGGTCTGCGTAGGCGAGCTTCTTTGCCTCCACCAGCAGGTGCCAGTACTCGGGGGAGCGGGGACCCAAGGCCGCAAGATTCATACCGAGCTTCGGCGCGCATACTTCCAGGATGTTCATCATCTCCAGGACCGCAAATCCCTGGGTGTTCGGCGGCATTTCGTAGACGTCATACCCGTGGTAGTTGGTGCTGAGCGGCGTCTCCCAGGTCGAGCGCGTATTCAGCAGATCCTCCGGCGTCATGGTTCCGCCCAGCGCGCGCGACTTGGCCACGATCGCCTGCGCAATTTCACCCTTATAGAAGACATCCCTGCCCTGCGCCTGCAGCAGCCGGAAGGTTCGCGCCAAATCCGGGTTGCGGAATATGTCATAGGTGTTCGGCGGCTTGCCGTCGACCAGGTAGGTCTTGACCGAATCGGGATCCTTGGCCAGGACCGTCGCGCCGTAGATCCAGTCGTTGCGGATGCGCTCTGTGACGCCGAAGCCCTGCTCGGCCAGCACGGCTGCGGGCTCCAGTGTCTCCTTGAACGTCATGGTGCCTGCACGCTTGAGCAACGCGTCCCAGCCGTCGACGGCGCCGGGAACCGTGACGGAGTCTATGCCGTGCAAGGGCATGCGCTTCTTGAAACCGCGCGCCGCCAGGTGTTCGGGCGTAGCGCCCGTGGGCGCGCGCCCGCTTGCATTCAATGCAATGAGTTTCTTTTCCTTCGCCACCCATGCAATGACGAACACGTCGCCGCCGACGCCGGCGCTGACCGGTTCGACGAGGTTTAAAACCGCGGCGCTCGCGACGGCGGCATCGAAGGCGTTGCCGCCCGCCTTGAGAATTTGCAGGCCTGCTTGGGCCGCCAACGGTTGGCTGGTGGCGACCACGCCGTTGCGCGCCAGCACTTCCGAACGCGTTTGGGCCAGCCAACCGCTGGTACGATCGCCGGGTACCGCAGAGAATTCCTTGACGCCGGGATTCGGGTTCCCGATTGCGTCGATGCCGGTCAACGGGACGACGCCCGCTGCAACGAGGATGGCGATGGTGCGGAACATCGGGCGTGGTTTCGGCATCGAGCAGCTCCCATTTCAATTGCCAAAAAGTTTACATCGGCCACAAAGATTGGATCGACTGCCCCATTAGAGCGCATGTCTGCGCGGACGCTGCACTGATTTTGATCTCGCGAATCAGTGTTTGACGCCGCGTTTGCACCATCATAGAGTACTCGGTGAGTTCGATACTATCGTATCGACTGACGATACGGATGGGATTTTGTCGGCTACGCGGACGGGATGGTTCCTCGGCAGCCGGCACTGACTCGCTTTTCGAGCCGCGCCGTCCATGCGTATGAAAGGGAGAAGAATAAATGACTCAATCGCCGAGAATTTCTCGCGTCTTGCTGTGCGCTTCGGTGGCCGCGGCACCGTTCATCCTGCCCTCGCTCCAGGCGCGGGCGGCGGACAGTTCGCCGGCCGGCGCCTCCGACACATCCTCGCTGCTCGAGGAAGTCGTCGTCACCGCGCAGAAGCGCACCGAGAACATCCTCTCCGTCCCGATAAGCATCACGGCCGTGAACCAGGCCACTCTGGAGGCGTTGGACATCAAGGACATCACCGACTTTTCGCGCGTCGCTCCGGGCGTGAGTCTCCTGCCCGGGGGGCCCGGTGGAGGGGGAGCATCCGGCGCCGCCTTGTCCACCGGCGAAACCACCGTGGTGATCCGCGGTATTTCCGCCACCGCCGGTTCGGCAACCACCGGCATCTACCTGGATGACACACCGATCCAGGGGCGGGAGACCGGCACCGTTTATCCGGTGATTTTCGATCTCGAGCGGGTCGAAGTACTGCGCGGGCCGCAGGGAACCTTGTTTGGCGCAGGATCCGAAGGCGGCACGGTGCGATTCATCACGCCGACCCCCAGCCTCACGACGATGAGCGCCTACGCGCACACCGAGACTGCGTTCACCGAGGGCGGCACACCGAGCTTCGAGGCCGGCGTGGCCATGGGCGGCCCGATCGTCGATGACAAGGTGGGTTTGCGCGCCAGCATCTGGACCCGCTACGACGGCGGCTACATCGACCGCTACAACTTCTTCACCAACGTCCTGGACGCGCAAGACACCAACACCACCGATTCCTACGCCGGGCGCGTGTCGCTGCTGGCGAAAGCCACCGACCAGCTGTCGATTACCCCGGCGGTCTACTTCCAGAGGGTCAACAAGGCGGACAGCGACGAGTCGTGGAGCACCAAGGGCTTGGACCAGTCGTACTACAATATTCCGCAGCCCACCGACGAGCAGTTCTACCTGCCCTCATTGTCGATCGACTATCAATTGGACAGTTTCTCGGTGAAATCGATCACCTCCTACTATTCGCGCAGGCAGACGGGAGTCAATGAGTTCTTTCACAGCTCCAAGCAAGATCTCTTCTACGCAGCAGTACCGACCTACTCGTTGAGCGACGTGGTGGATCGTTCGCAGGACAACTTCACGCAGGAGTTTCGCCTCACCTCCGCGTCCGATCAGAGGTTGACCTGGGTTGCGGGGGCGTATTACACGAATAACCGCGAGGGCTATCACGAGGCCGAAGTCGAGCCCCAGGCCAATCAATTGTGGCTCGCCACCACCGGCTACGACATTCTCGATTTCTTCGGCGTGCCGCAGCTCCCCGGCAACGTTTCCTACACCGATAACCGCGTATCCCGCGAACAGGAACTCGCGGAATTCGGGGACGCATCCTTCAACATCACGGCGCGTTTCAAGGTGACCGGCGGAGTGCGCTTCTCGAAGACGAAGTTCAGCTTCGACGAAACGTCGAACGGCCCCTTCGGCGTCGGCGCCAATCTGCTGCCTCTGACGACGAGCGGCTCATCGACCGACCACCCTATCACTCCGAAGGTCGGCGCATCGTACGACCTTACCGACGGCCTGCTTTATACGACGGTGGCGAGAGGCTATCGCATCGGCGGCGCCAATCAGCTTCTGCCCAATATCTGCCAGGCGCAGCTCGACAGCTTGGGGATCAAGGGGGCCGCACCGCCCTACACGTCGGACAAATTATTGAGCTACGAGATCGGATTCAAGAAGCGTCTCGACGAAGGCCGGCTGCTGGTCAGCACCAGCGCATTCTGGATCAACTGGTCGCACATTCAGGGCGTCATTCCCTTGAATTCCTGTGCCTATAGCTATACGGGGAATTTCGGCACCGCGGTCAGCAGGGGTTTCGACCTGCAGCTGGTATACGAACCGATCCACGGTCTCGAACTCTCGTGGGCCATCGCCATGACGGACGCGCACTATACGCAGACGGTCACGGCGCCCAACGATCCGACGGAGCTGCTGGTCAAGAACGGCGATTCCCTGCTGTATACACCGAAGTGGTCGGGCACGGCCGGCGTCTCCTACACATGGCCCGTTCGCAATGGGATCGACGCCTACGCGCGTGCCGATGGCCAGTACTCCGGGAGCTATTTCAATACCTATTCAGAGGGCGTCAACGGATATCTTCCCCTGTTACGCAACGGCGAGTCCGTCACCACGGTGCAATTGCGCGGCGGATTGAAGTCCGAGTCGGGAGCCTGGGATGTGTCGGCATTCGTCAAGAACCTGACGGACAACTCGACGCCCGTGGCCGAGCAATCCGGGACGGTGCCCGACACCTATGGATATACGGCAATTCGCTACATCACGTTGCGGCCGCGTACCATCGGCATCGCCTTGAGCTACCACTACAAATGAGCGACAAACGAATGACAGACCGCGAACTGGGAATGGATCGATCCATTCCGCGGCGCGATTTTCTTCAGGGCGCACTCGTCGGCGCGGCCGTCGCGCTGACGAGTCCTTTGGGCGGCGCCTTCGCGGCGGACGCGGGCGCGGCGAGTGCAGCTCAGGACAGGCCGGGCTACTATCCACCGCTTCTCACGGGGATGCGCGGCAGCCATCCCGGCTCCTTCGAAGCGGCGCACGCACTTCGGGACGGGGTCAGTCAGGACCGCGGCATCGACACCGGCGAGACCTATGATCTCATCGTGGTGGGCGGGGGGATCAGCGGACTGGCCGCCGCGCACTTCTTCCGCGCGCAGACCACCAAGGCCGTCCGGATTCTCATTCTCGACAATCATGACGACTTCGGCGGCCATGCCAAGCGAAACGAGTTTTTCCTGGCCGGGCGCATGGAGCTGTTGAATGGCGGAACGCTGTCCATCGAGAGTCCGCGGCCGTACAGCGCCGTGGCAGGCAAATTGATCCGGGAATTGGGGATAGATGTTGCCGCGCTCAGCCGCAAAATCGAGCACCCGAAATTCTACGATGATCTCGCATTGAGACGCGGCGTCTTCTTTGACAAGGAAACATTCGGTACCGACAAGCTGGTGGCCGATCACAACAAGAATCGCCTGGCGAAATTCCTGAGCGAAAGCCCTCTTCCCGAGCGCGCCCGGCGCGACGTTGCGCGCATCGAGGAGGCTGCAAGTGATTTTCTGCCCGGGAAGAGCTCCGCGGAAAAGAAGCTCTATCTGTCCAAGATAAGCTACCAAGCCTTCCTGCGCGACGTGGTGCACGCGGACGAGGCGGCCATCGCTTTCTACCAGGCCAGAACGCATGGCTGGTGGGGCGTCGGGATCGACGCGGTCTCGGCGCTCGATTGCTGGGGGATCGGAATGCCGGGCTTCGCGGGAATGAAGCTGGATCCCGGATCGATTGCCCGGATGGGCTACACGCCCGCGGGCTTCGCCGATACCGGCGGCTCCGAGTCCCTGCATTTTCCGGACGGCAACGCCACCGTTGCGCGGCTGCTGGTGCGCAATTTGATTCCGAAGGCGGTGCCGGGCGGCAACGCCGAGGACGTGATCACCGCGCGGGTCGACTACGGCCGGCTGGATCATGCGGAAAATCCGGTGCGCCTGCGTTTGAACAGCACGGTGATCCGCGCGATCCACGCCGGTGATCCCAAGACCGCGCGCCAGGTGGCCGTGACCTACGTTCGAGACGGGAAGGCGTTCACCGCCCGCGCGAACGGCTGCGTGCTCGCCTGCTGGAACATGATGATCCCCTATCTGTGCCCGGAATTGCCGGCGGCTCAGAAGGCGGCATTGCATGACTTGGTGAAGACGCCGCTGGTGTACACCAGCGTGGCGCTGCGCAATTGGCAGTCCTTCCACAAGCTCGGCATTCACAGCGTCTATGCGCCGGGGTGCTATCACACCAACATCAGCCTGAATCCAAGAGTGGATATCGGGGCCTACCGCAGCCCGACCAACCCGGCGGAACCGATCCTGGTTCACATGACGCGCACCCCTTGCAAGCCGGGTCTACCGGAGCACGATCAGAACAAGGCCGGCCGGGCGGAATTGCTGGCGACGTCATTCGAGACTGTCGAACGCAATATCCGCGAGCAGCTGGCACGCACGCTTTCGCCGGGCGGTTTCGATCCGGCCACGGATATTCAAGCGATCACCGTGAACCGTTGGCCGCATGGATATGCGCCGGAATACAATCCGCTCTTCGAGCCGGAGTTGCCTCCCGGGCAGTGGCCGAATGTGGTCGGCCGGGCGCGCTTCGGCCGCATAGTAATCGCGAATTCGGACTCGGGCCGCGCCGCCTATACGGACTCGGCCATCGATCAGGCGAATCGCGCGGTGTCCGAGCTGTTGCTGGCTTGACGGTCTTCAGGGGCCGCTGATGGCCCGCGCGGCGGCGAGCACCATCGGTCCGAAGCGGCGCGCGAACTTGTCGCGAGTCCATTCACTCAAGGAACCCGCGAGCGAGACCGCGCCGATGGGCAATCCGTTTGCATCCACGACGGCGGCGGCTACGACGAGTTCACCGATCAGCACCTCTTCGACCGCAAGCGAGTAGCCGGTGCGGCGGGCGCGCTCGACGTGGGCCCGCGATTCCTCTTTTCCGACGGTGGTCTTGGGGGTCAGGGGTTTGCGGTCGGAGCGCGCGATCACATCCGTCACCCGCGCTTCGGGCAGGCACGCGAGCACGGCCCGCCCGGCGGAGGTGCAATACGTCGGTATCCGCCTTCCGGGCAGATGCGCGTAGTACGCATCCTTCTTGCTCTCGAGGCGAATCGCGTAAACCATGGTCAGATCGTTGAAAATGCTGAACGACGTGCGTTCCTCGGAATTGCGCCGCAGCTCGACGAGGATCGGGTAGGCTCGCAAAATGATTGGATTGCAGCGCATATAATCGTATGAACGGTCGAGCAGCTTGCTGCCCGGCAACAATCCGCCCTGGGATTTTTGCAGATAACCCAACTGCAGCAAGGTATTGGTGAGGCGCTGCGAAGCGCTTTTGTCGATCGCGGCCGCCGCCGCCAGCTGCGACAGCGACAGCGGCTTGGGCGAGACCGCGAAGGCTTCCAGCAGCCGCAATGCCCGGGCTACGGATTCCACGGGCCGGCCCGGAACGCGCGACTTGCTGGTTCTGCTATTCTTTTCCGGCGCTCTGCGGCGCATGGGCATCCTCTCCAATGGCCGGGAGTGCGGCGGATTGACTTTAATACGATCGTATCGTCTGTCAATACGTTAAGCTAGCGCAGTGAATCGTGAACGGACGAAGTCGGTTGCCGCCGCCGCGATCGGCAATGTGCTCGAATGGTATGACTTCTCGATTTATGCCTACGCCGCGGGCACCATCGGCCGGAAATTCTTTCCAGACGCGGACGAAACAGCGTCCTTGCTCGCTGCGTTCGCCGCATTCGGCGTCGGTTTCGTCGTCCGGCCCATCGGGGGCATCGTCATCGGGCGCCTCGGAGACTTGCGGGGCCGCAGGCCCGCGCTGACGGCAACCGTTCTCTTGATGGCCGTGGGCACG
>Ga0208193_1001416_pt1 | contig 10591 bp, 6 predicted proteins | sample June2015DPH_17_2_FD_184716 | JGI IMG/M metagenome (GOLD analysis project Ga0208193, IMG submission 184716) | Peatland microbial communities from SPRUCE experiment site at the Marcell Experimental Forest, Minnesota, USA - June2015DPH_17_10... | ecosystem: Environmental > Terrestrial > Soil >...
TCTGCGGCGCATAGAGCCGGTGCGCGTTGCCGAACAGGAAGGCGGCCTGCTCTTCCTTGGACAGCCGCAACGGCATCGCGGTCAGCGGATCATCGTAGTCCCAATGCGGATAGTCGGTCGCAAACAACAGGCGGTCGAGGCCGATCCAGTCGATGGTGTCACGCAGATGAATCGATGGATTCGGCTCTTCCATCGGCTGCGTCGTCATCCAGACGTGGTCGCGCAGATATTCGCTCGGCAGGCGCTTGAGGTGCGGGGTTTCACTGCGCAGGGAGGCGCGGATTTTGTCGAGCCGCCAGGCGAGTGACGGCATCCAGGCAAAGCCGGCCTCGATCAGCACCACACGCAATTTCGGAATACGCTCGAACACGCCCTCCAGCACCATGCTGCTGATGAGCGCCTGGCACGACTGCGAGTGGCCGACCATGTCCTCGATGTAATAGGTCGCCCAGCCGGTGCTGCTGGTCGGGTTGCCGCCATTGCCGAAGGCGTGGATGCCGACCGGCAATCCCGCGGCCGTGGCGGCTTCATAGATCGGCCAGTAGCGGCGGTTGCCAAGCGGCTCCACGGTTCGCGAGAGCAACAGCACCTGAACCATATGCGGCGAGCCGGCCCAACGCTCGATCTCGGCGACGGAGGCTTCCGCATCTTCGTAAGGCACCACGATCGATGCCTTCAGCCGCGGCTCCGGCGTCGTCCATTCCGCGACCTGCCAATCGTTGATGGCGCGGCAGAGTACCGTGCTGAGATCGAGATTGGGCATGCCGCCCGGATGCGGGCGGATCATTGTCAGCACGCCGAGCTGGATGCCGTTCGCATCGAGATGATGGCTGCGCATGAAATCGAGGTTGCTGCCGGGGCGGCCGCCGCCCGGAGGCCACGCGTCGCGCCGTGAGGCGTCGGGTTGGCTCTTGGGATATTGCGGCCCCTTGCCATTGCCTTGCCGGCTGTGGCTTCCGAACAGATCGATATGGTCGCGCCAGCGCTTTTCCAGATACGGGTACAGCAGCTTGAAATCGCGCGGGCTGTGGTGGATGTCGCAATCGGCGATGGCCAGCCGGTTGGCGGAGGCGGCGCTTGCGGCCGGATTCGGCACTTGCAGGTTCATCGGCTCCTCCCTTCCAGCTTGGCCCGCGATTTTATCGGCTCGTTATCGGGACATAAGATGAGAGTGTGGCTGTTCTGCAAGGAACAGTCATCATGAAACGCGATCAGTACAGCGCTTTCCGCGGGTTCCGCTCAAGCTCGGGCGTCCCCGAGACCGGCGCTTTCGCCGACCGGGAGCACAGCCGTGGAGGCAAGATCCGCCGCGGTAATGGGGGCTTTCAGCATGAAATACAGCGCCATGGCGCCAATCAACGACATGCCCGCGCCGATGGCAAAGGCGATGACGAAGGAACCGGTGACGTCGACGACATAGCCGGTCACGACCGGCGAGACGGTCCCACCGAGATAGCCGCCGAAGTTCATCAATCCCGCAATCGAGGTGCAATATGATTGCGGCGCGGTGGCGGTGGTGAGCGCCCATTTCCCGGCGACGCTGGCACTGAGGAAGAACTGCGCCAGCGACATCAGGAGAACCGCTTCCGTCGCATTGGAGGCGGTGGTCGTCAATCCGGTAAAGAGCCCGCAGATGAGCAAGCCACCGACACAGGGAAGCTTGCGGCTGTCCATCAGATTGACGCCCAAGCGCACCAGCTTGTCGGAGAACCAGCCACCGACCAGACAGCCGGCGATGCCGGCGATCAAGGGGATCGAGGCCAGGATGCCGGTTTTCGCGATGCTGACATGCTGCTGCATCTCGAGATAAGCGGGGATCCAGGTCTGATACATCCAGATCGAATAGCCGGCGCAGAAGGCCAGCACGATCATGGCCCAGCTCGTGCGGAACGAGAATAGCTTGGCCCATTGCGCGCCCCTCACTGGCGTCACGGCGGCGCGGTTTTCGGCGAGATAGGCGTTGTCGTCCGATTCCAGTACGGTGCTGTGGGGGTCGCGATAAAGCATGAACCACACCACCGCGCCGAGCAGGCCGACCACTCCCATGGCCACGAACATCGTCCGCCAGCCAAAAGCGAGCATGAGCGCTGTCAGCAGCGGCGGCGCAATCGCCGGGCCGATATTGCCGCCGGCATTGTAGAGGCCCGTGGGCATGCCGCGGTCGCGCACACGAAACCAGTCGCTGGTGACGCGAACGCCGGCGGGATAGGCTGGCGATTCCGTCACGCCGAGCGCAATGCGCGACAACAATAGTTGCATATAGCCGAGCGCAAAGCCGCCCGCGCCTTGCGCGATCGACCACAGGATCAGCGCGCCGCCGACGAGATATCGCGGACCCAGGCGGTCCAGCATGAAACCAACCGGAATTTGCGCGAAGGCATAAGCCAGCGACCAGCCCGACTGCAACGCGCCGATCGCGGTGGCGCTGACGCCGAATTCCTTGCGGATGAGAAGGTTGCCGACGGAAAGCGTCGACCGGTCGATGTAATTAAGCGCGATGACGACCGTGATGAGGGCGACCGCCGTCCACTGAATCGCCCGCAACCGTGCCGAGGGCTTTGCGCCCGGCAGCTCTGGACCAGCCATGTTTCCTCCGGACCAGGACTCGGTCCCGGCCGTTCCGCTGTTTTTTTATCGCTTGCGCATATTAGGACGGTTTGCCGGTTTGTTCTAACAGCGGCAGGAAGGCGCAAACGCAATCAGTACAGAGCGGCTCAGGCGCGCCCGCCAAGCCTAGGCGGTCAATGCCGCCACCGGCGAGCGGATCAAGGAGGCGATCTTTTCGAGCTTGCCGATCCGCTCCGCCGTCCATTCGAATGAAAAATTGAGTGCGATAAAGTTCTTGAACGAGGCCGCCGGCGAGAACATCGGGCCGGGAGCCAGGCTGATATTGGCGAGCAACGCCAGGCGGGAGGCTGCGACCGCGTCGAAACCGTGCGGCCCCCTTACCCAGCACACGAACCCGCCGGAGGGACTGGAGATCGCGCAATCCCTTGGAAGCAATTCTGAGATCAGGCGCAAACCCTGCTGCATCCGTTTTCCCAAGGTCTCGCGGATGTTGCGCAGCGGACGCTCGTAATAGCCGCGCGAGATGAATTCTGCGGCGGCGCGCTGCAGCGGACCGTCGCCGCCGAACAGATTGGTGAAGAACTTCTGCTCCAACAGCGCGCTGTGATAGCGCTCGCCGATGATCCAACTGATGCCATAGCCGGAAGGCGCGAGCCCCGGAAAGCTGGAGAACTGAATGACGTAACCGTTGGTGTCGAAGGTCTTCAAGCTCGGCGTGAATTCGCTGGCATAGGAGAGATTACCGAACATGTCGTTTTCGATGATCGGGATCTGGCGCTGGCTTGCGATCTGCACGACCCGGCGCATGGTGTCTTCGCTATAGGTGACGCCGGTCGGATAATGATTCACCGGCATCAATAGACACGCCGCGACCTGGTTTTTCGCCAGCAGATGCGCGAATTGATCGGGATCGATGCCGTTCTTGGGATGCGAGTATATTTCCAGCGCCAATAGATGGCGGCGGCGCAGCGCATCGAGAATGGGGAAAAACGTCGGCGTCTCGACCAGCACCGTATCGCCGGGCCGGGTCAGTGCGCCGACGCAGATATCGAGGCCCTGCAATCCGCCGCCCGTGACCAGCACGTCGCTTTGGCGCACGATGACGCCGCGCTGGGCCATGCGCTTGGCGATGATCTCGCGCAACAGCGGATCGCCTTCCGGCGCATCGGTTTCCGAGGCGCGCTCGGGATCGCGCAGCAAGACCTGGCGAAGCGTCTGGTTGATCCGACGGCGCGGAAAGATATCACCACTGGGATAGACCGCGCCAAAAGCTTCGACATCCCGGCTGTGCCAGGCCGACATCACCTTGAAATTCAGGCTGTCGATCGAGATCGGCGCATCCGAAAGCCCGGGCCGCGACGACGGCGTATCCGGAAAATTCCGCGCCTGAGGCGCGGCGGCGGCGACAAAGAATCCGGCGCGGGGGCGGGCTTCGATGATGCCCTCGCTTTCCAGCAGCGCGTAACCATGGTGCACCGTGACCATGCTGAAACCGGTCGACTCGCTCAAGGCGCGCACCGACGGCAGCCGCTCGCCCGGCTTCAGCGTTCCCGCCTCGATTCGGCGGCGGATATAGGACACGACCCGTTCGTACCGCCGCATGCCGGTGCTGGCCAATGTGTACTGACTACCTTCGCAATGGACTGTCTCTATCAGGACAGAAACTGCAATGGCAAGCAATGGGCCGCGCAGCTTGCGGGCTCACATTCCGATGTTTCTGGCCCGATCGCACGCTGAGCGCATTTTGGAGGCGGAGAAGAAATGCAGCGCTTCGTGGTGGTCGGTGGAGGCGTTGCCGGACATCGGGCGGCCATCGAATTCGCGCGTCGTGCTCCGACCGCGACCATCGATCTGCTGTCGGAAGAGTCGTGTCTTCCTTACGACCGCCCTCCACTCTCGAAGGAGCTGCTCCACGGTATCAAGACCGCCGAGCAGATCATTCTCTCCGGTGCGGCCAGCTATCCGCAGAACAACATTCGGCATCATCCGGGAACGCTTGTAACTGCCATCGACCGGCAACGGCAAACCGTTGTCACCGCGGCGGGCACGGTGTTTGGCTACGACCGGCTGCTGCTTGCCACCGGCTCGCGTCCGCGCCGGCTGCCGGCGGAATGCACCGGCGAAGCACCCGTTCATTACTTACGGACATTGCAAGATGCGATGGCGCTCGGGCCACAGCTTGTCGCGAGCCGGCGTATCCTGGTGATCGGCGGCGGCTTCATCGGCCTCGAAGTGGCGGCAGCCGCCGCGCGCAAGAACTGCCGCGTGACGGTTATCGAGGCGCAACCGCGGCTTCTCGCCCGCGGGATGCCGGCGATGGTGAGCGAATGGGTCGAGCGCAGGCATCGCGACCAAGGCGTCGACATCCTGACGTCGACAGGCGTGCAAGGCATGCGTCGCGACGGATCCGAAATCATCGTCACGGCTACGGGGTCGACCATCGCCGCAGATGTCGTCATCGCAGGCATCGGCGCCGAACCGAATGTCGAGCTCGCCACAGATGCGAAACTTGAGATCGACGACGGGCTCGTCGTCGATGCGCGGTGCCGGACCTCCGATCCCCTCATTTTCGGCGCGGGCGAAGTCACGTCTCATCCCGTCATGCACGGCCCATCGCGGCGCGTCGAATCCTGGAAGTCATCCGCCGAGCAAGGCACGGTCGCGGCGCAGGCCATGACCGGCGCGGATGTCACGTTTGACGAAATACCTTCCCTCTGGTCCGACCAGTTCGATATAAATATCCAGTCGATCGGGTTTCCGGACCTCGGCGTCGCGCACGAAGTTCTCGGCGACCCGGCCTCGAGCGCCTGGACGCTGGTTTCGCTTGGCGAGGACGGAGCTGTCATCGGCGGCGTCGCGATCAACCGTGGACGGGACGCCTCCGCGCTCAGGCGGGCGGTCAAGCAAAAGGCCGGATCGACATTCATGCAACCCAACAAGGTCGCCTAGGCAAGAGGTCGTGGAGCTCGCGTGATGGCTGAAAATAACGGTTCGGAATGGCACGCGCTCGCCACGCTCGACGACGTTCCCGCGGGAGAGATGAGCGCGCACGAGGTCGGCGATATCCATATCGCGCTCTACAATATCGACGGGACGATCTTTGCGACCGACAATGTGTGTACGCACGCCTACGCCTTGCTGACCGACGGCTGGCTCGACAACAACATCATCGAGTGTCCGCTGCACGGCGGCCAGTTCAACGTCTGCACCGGAAAGGCCGTCTGTTCGCCGGCCGAAGCCGATCTTCGCACATATGCAGTTCGCGTCGTGGAAGGGCGGATCGAAGTGCTCTTAACTAATACGGAAAACGGAGCGTCATAATTTATAAGAGCCGATCTGGGTCGGCCAATGCCGATGCGTCGACTGACCGCTTCGGCCTGCGTCAGAGCAAGAACGACAACGCCACCTCGCAGGGCTCCTCCACCTTCAACGCCAACAGATTATCGGCGCGCGTCCGCCCGAGGTTCACGGCGGCGATCGGGATGCCGCGGCGCGCTGCTGCCTGGGCGAAGCGAAACCCTGAATAGACCATCAGCGAGGAACCGACGATCAACATGGCGTCCGAGCGATCCAAGTGCGCTTGGGCTGTGTCGACGTGAACACGCGGTACAGTCTCGCCGAAAAACACGACGGCCGGCTTCAGGAGGCCACCACAGGAAGCGCATGCCGGCACCGCAAAGCCCGAAAAGTCGAATTGGTCCAGGTCGGCGTCACCGTCAGGCAAGACGGCCGCCTCGAGTTCGGCCCAGGCGGCATTCAACCGGACCAATTCATCCTGAAAATCGGCGCGCCGGCATTCGGTCGAGCAGGCCATACAGCGAACCAGATCGAGACGGCCGTGCAGGTCAATCACTTCTCTACTCCCCGCAGCCTGGTGCAGCCTGTCAACGTTCTGCGTGAGAAGAACTTGGCACCGGCCGTTTGCTTCGAGCTGCGCCAGAGCACGATGCGCGTCGTTCGGCATGGCCTGGCCGAACCGCCGCCAACCGATCATACTACGGGCCCAATAGCGACGGCGCGTCAGTTCGTCGGCCATGAATGCCTGGAAGCGAACCGGCTGAGTTCGTTTCCAATTTCCATCGGTGTCTCGATAATCAGGAATGCCCGAGTTCGTGCTACATCCGGCGCCGGTCAGAACGAACAGCCGCCGGTGATTTTGGACAAAGGCTTTGATTTCAGATTCGGCCATGCTTGGAGTATGTAATTGACGTGGACCGGTGGCTCCAGACCGCCGAAATCGCCAGGCGCGACCGAGCGGGGCGTCTCGTCAGCTTATGATCGCTGGCCGGTACCCGAAGGTTTCGGGCCTGCTTCGGGTGTCCTCGCGGTCGCCCACGGCTCAACTGCGGAGAAAGGAAGCTGGTTGATAGACGACCACGTCACACTGATGACCAAAGCAATCCGGGCTGAGTTCGCGCTGTGAGCGGCACCGGGGCGGCCGATTTTGCCGGAGGGTATGTACCGCCCTTAAAAGGGCCTCGATAACCACGTCAGAACGAGCCAAATCAAAACAATCACAACGGTGACGACCAGCAAGTTCTGGAATGACGCGAATGATTCAAGGTGCCTGAAGTGCCACTCACCCATCTAAGCCTGCCCGCTCTGGTAAGGTACACGCGTCAATCCGCACGCGGAAAGCTTTGACGAACGAGCGGCACGGAGCCCGCGTAACAGTCAGCCGCGAGCCGGCGCTGGGAAGGTCGATAACGAACAACGGTCCGCCGTAAGAGGAATGGGCGAAAGAACGGGAGGCCCCAAGTGGTCGCGGTCCGATAGCCGAGCAATCGCTGGAAGGCTCGTCTCCGATTTCGATCTCGAAATGACACATAGGAGCTCATTCCAACTAGAACTGCCGGTGCGCACGGGTGGCGAAGACGTCGGCCGGGCCGCTTAGTGCCTTTCCCCTTTCAGCACGGCGATCACGATCAACGCGAAGGCAACGACCATCCAGTTCTGAAACGGGACGCCGAAAACCGTGAAGTGCCTGACCAGCCAGTCGTCCACCTGATCCCCGATCACTGGTCATGGCGCCGGCAGCGTCAGCAAACGATACGGACCGAGGTGACCGAAAACGCTCGCGAAGGCCGTCAACATGTATCCTCGCTTCCGGATTGCGGCGTCCGAGGAGGTGCCCACGCCTCACAAGCGCATCCGTCGGCCCCGTGCGCAGATCATTGCCGACACTGCAGCAAAGCAAGACCTTCGTAACCGACGGCGGGCCGCCTGACTGCATCCCGCTGCACCCGTGCGGGTACGGTACCGCAAATTCGAAATCGACCATCGTCCACCGTTTCGCCCTCTTGCTCTTCTGCCCGCTCAGCGACCTGCCCGGTTACCTGCTTTCGATACTTAGGTATCTAAGCGAGAAGAACCCTTAGATTGTACTTGCTATGACTGTTCAGCCCGCAACTACGCATAGTTTGCTCGTCGCATTTGCGACGAGCAAACGCCTTCCCTTCTGAAAGTGAGGGATTTTAGATCCCCACTACATCTGCCAATGGACGCGGGTAGCAAACAGGTTTATCGGCCCGCGATCACCATTAAAGCCGGGGTTTGCAAGGAACTGGTAATCGAAGGTGACACTTGTCGAGGCGTTCAGCTGCCAACTGTAATAAGCCTCCAAGACATTCTCGGCCAGAGGGTTATTCAATACTCCGTCTCCGACAAATGAACCGAGGCCTCCGAGATTTAGATAGTTCTGCTCAGCCTGGGAGTTCCTGTTGTAGATATAGGAGATCCCAATCGTATCGCTTGGCCTCCCCCACATTCTACCCGTCACGGAAGCGCCACCAGAGAAGAAGAAGTTACTGTCCGTAACCGCAAGATCCTCGATATAACCCGGCGCCCAGCCGATTCGAGTGAAGACCCCGATATCCTGGGTAATAGCCTGCTCGATATTGATGTGTGCGTCGACCTTTTGGGTGTAGGTGCGCACACAAGATAGCGCAGGCGCAGCTATGCCACCGTTCGCCGCGATCGCGCACGGCGTATTTTGCGCCGCAATGGCATTTCCGTATGTGCCCAAGTTGGCGCCGATCCAATTGACGTTGAATTTAATTTTACCTGGCTGTCCCCACAGCAGGTTCTCCCTAAACTCGATTTCATTAATGATATCGAACTGCTTGAACGTCGGATCGACACCATAGTCTGTAGAAGCGGGGGTGTTGTCGGCGATTGGCGACAACTCCGTGTCGAACCACCCTATGCGGTACGTGAAGGGGCCGTGGTAGTATTCGGCTGTGGCACCCCAGCCGTATCCCCAGGCGTCACCACCCCAATCGAATGTCAGAGCATAGAGGTTCCCCCAGTTCAGAAACTGGGTTTTGGCGTTGCCGGCATATTTATTCGTGTCGAAAACATCGAGGGGGCTCATCCGGCCAAAGGTCAAGACAAGGCGATCCGAGGTTTGGGTTCCGGCGAACTGATTGATATCGGCCGCCACATTCTCCGTTTCGCCTCCGAGATTAATCGTCTGCCGGACGAAAGCGCGCTGCACCTTGGCATACGGTTCGGACGAGCCGATCTTAAAGGACTCGCCGTTTGGGAAGGCGGCAACACCTATGCTGTTGCCAACCCCGAGGCCTTGATCAATCTCCGGATTGATCCAGAATTCAGCGCCCTGCCATGGCAGCCGGTAACCAATATAAAGCGTACCTTCCCCGATCTCGCGGGCTTCGCCGCCAGAAGGAAAGCCCAAGGTGCCCGGAAGAATAGATCCTGGAGCCGAATGGAACGCGGGAAAGCCTTGCCATGTGTACGTGGCCTGGGCGTGAATGTTGAAGTTATTCGGATCAAAACCAAACCCGGCGTTCGAGTCCTTCTCGCCAAAATGATAATTCAGGCCTACACGAAACTCCTGCTCGTCAAGGTTAGAGGTGAAAAGCTGGCCCGAGTTCGGGAAGTTAATGTTTCTATTGCCGTAGCCGGTGTACAAGTACTCGGCCCTTACGGTCCAGTGGGGGATCAGCGGTCCTTCAACACCAACTCCCGCTGCCCAGCCCACTCGTTGCTGGATAGTGGAATCTGAGCCGGTCGCCGTCGTCAGCATGAATTGTTCGTTAGTCCAGGCAAAGCCGCCGGTCGCATAAAAGAGCCAGTTCCCGGGCGCATAGCCGATGCGGCCCCTCACCGTACCGGAAGCGAGCAGGTTGTCGCTATAACTCTCCGTGCCCTGCACCACACCGATCGTGTTACCGATTCTGTTGCCAAAGTAATTTGGAAAGGATGAAGCACTGACATCCGCTTCCACGCCAAGCACAACGCGGTTTGAGAGCATGCGATTATAGCCGATTTGCATGCCGTTGAACCAGCTTCCCCCCTGGTTGCTCGCGTCATAGCCCTGCGACAGATTGAGCGAGCCCTTGTCGATGGAGGCCCCGCCCGAACTGGCAGACCAATTTGAATTGCCCCATGCATAACCTGTGTGACCGCCGAAGTAGAAACCTGTCCAGTCATATAGTGCGGACGGTGGCGCTGCCGGCGGGGCTTTATATGCGAGATCCGCCGCCGCGGCGCCGCCCCCCGTGAGCAGAATCGCCAATGACGCGCCGCCAAATGTCTGACGCCACTCCGGCAGCCGACGTCCAGCCTTGGCGATGTAGTAGAAGATACTCATTCTCAGAAGCCCCCCGATCAGGATCTAAACCTGTCCAAGAGGGAGACTGAACCTTTCGGAGGGAAGCGCTTCACGGAAGGCTTCGCCGAAAGGAACGAAACGTTCCCCCTCGGTGCGAACCTCCCGGGCTTTTATCCCTCCGTGTGTCCGGCCCGTCCCCCAAGGAGCGAACCGGATTGCGACTCTCGGACCAGACACCGCTTCCATGAGCGGCCGGAACCCTAGTCGCATCCCCTCATAAGCGAAAAGCGTGCCAACATAAAACCGAGCCTTTTCCGTCGCCCACCGCCACGCCTGTCAGACCTTTAGCCATTCAGCCGGTCAAAAAATCAGCCGAACGCCCAAAGCTGGGCAATCCCGGCAACAGTTGGTTACCAGACACGCGTGCCGCACTGCTCGAAGATGAAG
>Ga0208193_1001417_pt1 | contig 10589 bp, 8 predicted proteins | sample June2015DPH_17_2_FD_184716 | JGI IMG/M metagenome (GOLD analysis project Ga0208193, IMG submission 184716) | Peatland microbial communities from SPRUCE experiment site at the Marcell Experimental Forest, Minnesota, USA - June2015DPH_17_10... | ecosystem: Environmental > Terrestrial > Soil >...
TAGCGCGGGAATACGGGCCCCGGAACATCCATGTCGGTCATGTGGTGGTGGACGGGGGGATAGCGGGCGACCGGCTACTGTCGCGCGCGCCACAGATGAAAGAGCAACGCGGGGCGGACGGAATGCTGCACCCAGACGCAATCGCGGAGACCTACTGGGACATGCATCACCAGCAGCGCAGCGCTTGGACCCTCGAGCTGGATGTTCGGCCCTGGAGTGAGATTTACTGATCGAGCCGCTCTTGGGCTAATCTAGTTGCAGTATGGCGGGCCGTAGTTAAGAATTGGCAACCTTGCTGCAGGGAAACTGGAATGACCGATTCGACTGAGTATGTACCACCAAAGGTTTGGACCTGGAATAAGCCGAGCGGCGGCCAATTCGCCAACATCAACCGCCCGGTGGCCGGGGCAACGCATGAGAAAACCCTGCCGATCGGCCGGCATCCGCTGCAACTCTATTCGCTCGCGACGCCGAATGGCGTGAAAGTCACCACCATGCTCGAAGAGCTGCTTGCTCTCGGTCATCGCGGCGCAGAATATGATGCCTGGCTGATCAAGATCGGAGAGGGCGAGCAGTTCGGAAGCGGCTTCGTTGCCGTGAACCCCAACTCCAAGATTCCGGCCCTCTTGGATCGCAGCGGCGCGGTTCCTATTCGTGTTTTCGAGTCCGGCTCGATCCTGCTCTACTTGGCCGAAAAATTTAATGCGTTTCTGCCGAGTGACGCAGCCGCGCGTGCAGAGTGCCTATCGTGGCTATTTTGGCAGATGGGGAGCGCTCCGTATCTTGGCGGGGGATTTGGCCATTTCTACGCCTATGCTCCGATTAAGATCGAGTACGCCATCGACCGCTTCGCGATGGAGGTGAAGCGTGAGCTCGATGTGCTCGACCAGCGTCTTCGAGACAATGAGTACATCGCAGGCCCGGCTTACACGATCGCCGACATGGCTATCTTTCCGTGGTACGGAGGACTGGTGAAAGGCTGGCAGTACGGCGCGGCCGAGTTTCTCGACGTGCAGAGCTATAAACATGTCCAGCGATGGGCCGATATGCTCCTCGAGCGGCCCGCGGTCAAGCGCGGCCGCATGGTCAACCGAAGTTTCGGAGAGCCCTCGAGCCAGTTGCACGAGCGCCATGATGCCCGCGACTTTGAAACCAACACGGCTGACAAACTGGCACCCTCGAGCTAGGGCGGTCGGAGGATTCTACCCGGCAGCGGACAGTAATTCAGCGAACCGCGGCAGGTCGACGTTCCCTCCCGAGATGAGAACGCCGACTTTCTTGCCGGCCACCTCGATCTTTCCGGCGAATACCGCCGCCGCGGCGAGACAGCCGGTCGGTTCCACCACCATCTTCATTCGACCGGCGAAGAAATGCATCGCCTCGATCAGCTCGGCGTCGGTGACGGTGACGATGTCGTCCACATGGCGTTGAATCACGGGAAAGGTGTGACGGCCCAAATGCTGGGTCTGCGCACCATCGGCGATCGTACTGGGGGTGTCGATGTGGACGATCTCGCCGGAGCGAAAACTACGCTGCCCGTCGTTGCCCGCCGCCGGTTCCACGCCGATGACTTTGCACTGGGGGTTGAGCGCTCGCGCCGCGACTGCACTTCCCGACAGCAGGCCGCCGCCACCCAGTGGCACGACCAGCACGTCGATCCCCTCGGTTTCCTCGAATAACTCTTTGGCCGCCGTACCCTGTCCCGCCATCACGTGCGGATGATCGTAGGGCGGAATCAGAGTGAGCCCGCGTTCCGTCGACAAGCGTAACCCGAGGGCTTCGCGATCCTCGGTGTAGCGGTCGTACAAGATCACCTCGGCGCCATAGGCGCGTGTCGCCTGCACTTTGGCGGCGGGCGCATCGCGCGGCATCAGAATGACGGCCTTGATGCCCAGCAATCGCCCCGACAGGGCAATCGCTTGGGCATGGTTGCCGGACGAGTAGGCGACGACGCCCGCGGCCTTCTGGGCCGGCGTGAACTGCGTCAAGGCGTTGTAGGCCCCGCGAAACTTGAACGCCCCCATGCGCTGAAAATTTTCGCATTTGAAGAATAGCTGCGCACCCGTTCGTTCATCGGCGAGACGCGAGGTCAGTACCGGCGTGCGATGCGCCATTGATGCTATTCTGTCGTGCGCGGCGATGACATCGGCGTAGCGGATGGAGAGCACAGGGACCGGGTCTGGTAATAGGGGCATGTTGCCGTCCACGTTTCGATGACGCCGCCCTTTATTATACGTCACTTCGATCTTGCTTCCCGGATCTTGCGGCGGTAACGTCGATTCATGTCATCGCCACGCGATTCTTGGAAGACCCGCTTTAGATCCTTCTACTACGGGCGCGCACCCGAACCGGCCGACCCGATCCTGGAACGGGGCAAGTTGGCGCTGTTGGTGATCGACGTTCAGAACGTCTACTTGAAACGTCCCGACCGGACCGATCTGGATGCGTCCGGGCACGCCGATTACGATGCTTGGACGCCGTTTCACGACCGCATGCATCGCACGGTGATTCCCGCCATCCAAGAACTTCTGCATCGATTCCGGCACGACCGGCACGAGGTGCTGTTTGCCCGCATCGCGTGCCAGACGGAGGACGGGCGCGATCGATCGCTCAGCCAAAAGCTGCCCGGCTGGAATAATCTGCTGCTGCCCAAGGACCAATGGGAATCGCAAATTGTCCCGGAGATTGCTCCGCAGTCGGACGAAATCGTCGTCACCAAGACGACGGACAGTGCGCTCACCGGCACCAATCTGCGCCTCATCCTCAATAATTTGGGGGTTTCGCAAGTCGTCTGTTGCGGCATCTTCACCGATCAATGTGTTTCCTCCACGGTGCGCACGCTGGCCGATGAAAGCTTTTCCGTCATCGTGGTGGAGGACGCCTGTGCCGCCGGTTCGGACGCGCTGCACCGTCAGGAACTGGAGATCATCAACATGATTTACTGCCACGTAATGAGCAGGGAGGAATTGTTCGGCTATCTGCCTTGAGGGCTATATTGCGAGCTCTGCCCGCCGCCGACTCGTCAAGATGCCGCCATACACGGTACCGGCGATGAGCCACGCGACGCCGAGTATCCTGGCGAGCGGACTCATCCCGTACAAGACTGCCAGTACGACGATGATCCCGGCCACCGGCACTGCCAGGTGAACGAACCACCGGCCAGAACGGCCTTTGACCCAGAATTGAGCGATTACCGACACGTGCAGAAGCAGGAACCCGGAAAGCGCCCCGAAATTGACGATTGATACGAGCTCGTCCATTTGGTATCGCATCACCAGCGCGACCGTGATCGAGATGGCGGTGGTCGCGACCATGCCGACGTAAGGCGTCCCGTGCTTGGGGTGAATCTTGGCAAGCACCGCGGGCAACTGGCGGTCGCGTCCCATGGCGTACATGACGCGCGCGACCCCGACCTGCATCGGCAGCGCATTGGTGACCCCAACCAGGGTGGCCATGACCCAGGCGGTCAGCGCGGAGGCTGCGGGTCCCATCGCCCAGGAGACCACCTCGTAGGTCGCGGCCGCGGGATCCTTGATCGAAAAGCCGCTCATCAGATCGCCGAAAACCCACGATATCACCGCCAGTATCCCTGCCGCGATGAGCAGCACGCTCAAGATCGCACGGCCCACGATCCGCCTATCGTCGCTCTTCACCTCTTCCGAGAGCGTGGAGATCGCGTCGAATCCGAGATAGGACATCACGCAAATCGAGGTCGCCGTGAAGATGCTCTTGAGATGATAGAGGTCCGGCGCGTAGAGCGGCCGCAGCGTGAGCGCTCCGTTGCCCTTGCCGTGATAGAGAGCGGCGAGCCCGAGGGTCAATAGCAGAGCGATCACCGCGAGCTGCACCGCGACCGAGAACAGATTGACTCTGGAAGTCACTTTCACGCCGAACCAATTGATGCTGAGCGTCGCCACGCCGAGCGTCACGATCCAAAACGCCCGGTCCACCTGCGGCATCAGGGTGCCCAGGGCCACAGCCATGAAGACATATACGTAGGCCGGTATCAGCAAGTAATCGAGCAGAATCATCCATCCGCCGATGAATCCGGCGAACGGACCGAGAGCGTGGCGCGCATAGCCGTAGACCGATCCGGCGCTCGGCACGGCCTCGGTCATCAGCGCATAGCTTTTCGCCGTGAAGTACATGCATATGGTCGCAAGAACGTAGGCAAGCACGATGAGGCCGTCGGATGCCTGCCAGACGAACCCAAGCGACTGAAAAATGCCGAAAGGGCAGACGTACGCGATCCCGTAAATGACCAGGTCATAGTAGGACAACGTTCGGCGCAGGGATTGCACCGCAGGTCGGCCGCTGGCCGGCGGTGGTGCGTCAGCGGAATTCAGAGGCCGCCGCCGCGGGTTCGGCACAGATGCCGTGATGATGTCCGTTCGTGAAGTTCATTGTGCTATCCCCGGCCCTTAGTACCATATTACGGGCGAGCCGTGGCGACAATAATACGGTGTATTCAAAATGTCTCTACAAAACTTAACAATGTTCAACGGAAGCTCGTGGATGCGCTGACCCTGGATCATTCCATGATTCCCAAGACGGTACTTTTTCGCACTGGGCCCCGGCCCAGGCGACCTGGGGGTGGAGAATCGCACCACGGCGCTGCGCGTCGTATGATGCAGTGGATCGGGCTGCGGGAAATCCGCGAGGCGATTGCCAACCGGGAACCGGCGCGTTATTTCGAGATCATTGAGTACATCCATGAGCGAACGTCTTACAACAATCAGTCCGATCGATGGCCGCATCTACGTCGAACGTGAACTCGCAGATGCCCATGCGATCAATCGTGCGCTCGATACCGCACGGCGCTCGCAAGCGGCGTGGCAGTCACTACCCCTGGAGAGCCGCGTTGCCGTGCTCGACTCTGCGGTACAGGCCTTTGTCGCCAAAGGCGACTCCATCGCCGAGGAGATCACTTGGCAGATGGGTCGTCCGATCAGCCATTCGCCGGGCGAGATCCGCGGCTTTGAAGAGCGGGCGCGCTACATGCTCGGTATCGCCGCGCAGACGCTTGCCCCGATCGATCCCGGCGTCAAGGCAGGTTTCGTGCGCCGGATCAAGCGCGTGCCGCTCGGTGTCGTCGCGGTCGTCGCCCCTTGGAATTTTCCCTACCTCACCGCCGTGAATTCCGTGCTGCCGGCGCTCATCGCCGGCAATGCGGTCGTGCTCAAGCACTCGCACCAGACGCCGTTGTGCGCCGAGCGTTTCGCCGAAGCCTTTGCCTCGGCCGGCGTGCCTCAGGGTGTATTCCAATATCTGCATCTGTCGCACGGCGACACGGCACGCCTCATGGCGGATGCGCGCGTCAACAGCGTGTGTTTCACCGGCTCCGTGGCAGGCGGCCGCGCCGTCGTCGAATCGACCGCCGCCGGCTTCGCCCTGTCGGGACTCGAATTGGGCGGCAAGGATCCGGCGTATGTGCGTGCCGATGCCAACCTCGCACATGCCGTCGAATCGCTGACCGATGGCGCGTTCTTCAACGCCGGGCAGTCCTGCTGCGGCATCAAGCGCCTCTATGTGAGCGCGCCGCTTTATGATCGCTTCGTCGAAGCGATGATCGATCTGACGCACAAGTACCGCCTCGGGTCGCCGCTCGATCCGCAAACCACCTTGGGTCCCGTGGTGCGCACGGCCGCCGCCGAGGCGGTACGCGCACAGGTCGAGGCGGCAGTGGCGCAAGGCGCGCGCCAGCTGGTCGACAAACGACATTTCCCGCAGGATCGGCCCGGTACGCCGTATCTGGCGCCACAGGTGCTGGTCGATGTCGATCACTCGCACCGCATCATGCGCGAGGAGACTTTCGGACCCGCGGTGGGCGTTGTCCGTGTGACCTCGGACGAGGAGGCGGTGCGGCTGATGAATGACAGCGACTACGGCCTGACGGCGGCCATTTACTCGGCTGACCCCGCACGTGTCGAAGAGCTCGGCGACCAACTCGAGACAGGGACGGTCTTTATGAACCGCTGCGACTATCTAGATCCTGCGCTCGCCTGGACGGGGGTCAAGGACTCCGGGCGCGGCTGCACTTTGTCGCGCGTCGGCTTCGAACAATTGACGCGGCCCAAATCATTTCATTTCCGAGTAACCCTATGACGAGTACGCTTCGTTCCAATTGGAATTATCCAACCAGGATTTGGGCCGGTCCCGGACGCATTGCCGAGCTGGCCGAGGCCTGTGCGCAGCTCCACATCCGCCGTCCGCTGCTGGTCACCGATCAGGGACTGGTGCAGCATCCCATGATACGCAGCGCATTGACGGCGCTGCCGCATGCGGCGCTGTTCGGTGAGGTCAAGGGCAATCCGACCGCGAGCAATGTCGAGGCGGGCCTGCGGGCCTACCGCGCGGGCGGACACGATGGGGTGGTGGCCTTCGGCGGCGGGTCCGCGCTCGACACCGGCAAGGTCATCGCCTTCATGTCCGGCCAGACGCGACCGATGTGGGATTTCGAAGACATCGGCGATTGGTGGACGCGTGCCGATTCCAAGGGCATCGCTGCGGTGGTGGCGGTTCCCACCACCGCGGGTACCGGTTCCGAAGTCGGACGGGCAGGGGTCATCCTCAATGAGGCGACTCATCAGAAGAAGATTATTTTCCATCCGCAAATGATGCCCGGGATCGTGATCTCGGATGCGGAGCTGACGGTGGGGCTGCCCGCCCACATCACCGCCGCCACCGGCATGGATGCCTTCATTCATTGCTTCGAAGCGTTCTGCGCTCCGGGCTTCCATCCCATCGCCGATGGAGTGGCGCTCGAGGGCATGCGTCTGATTTCTCAGTTTCTGCCGCGAGCCTGCGAGGACGGTCGGGACATCGAAGCTCGCGCCAACATGCTTGCCGCAGCGTCGATGGGCGCGGCCGCTTTCCAGAAGGGACTGGGCGGCGTACACGCCATCGCCCATCCGGTGGGCTCATGGTTCGACACGCACCACGGCCTGACCAATGCGATCGTGCTCCCGTACGTGATGCGGCACAACCGGCACGCCATCGCCGGCAAGAGCGAGGTCATCGCACGCCTGCTCAATGTACCGACCTACAGCTTCGATGGATTGCTGGCGTGGGTGCTGGAGCTGCGCCGCAGGCTCGGCATCGCGCACTCGCTCGCCGACATCGGCGTCGACCTGCGCAACGTCAAGGTCATCGGGGAGGAGGCCGCTCGTGATCCATCGGCCGGCGGCAATCCGATCCCGGTCGATGCTGCGGCACTCGAGAAAATTTTTCGCGCCGCCGTGGCCGGCGATCTGCAGGCCGTCGGCTGAGCAATCATCGATGACCAAGACCGAACCGCAACTCGCCCGGACTCTCAGCGGGATCCACCTTTGGGGCATCGCCGTGGGCCTGGTCATCTCCGGCGAGTACTTCGGTTGGAGCTACGGCTGGGCGCAGGCAGGGACGCTCGGCTTCCTGGTCTCGACCGTGTTCATCGCCCTGATGTACACGACCTTCATCTTCAGCTATACGGAACTCACCACCGCCATTCCGCATGCGGGTGGTCCGTTCGCTTACAGCTATCGGGCGTTCGGACCGGTGGCGGGCTACATCGCAGGTTTCGCGACGCTGATCGAATTCGTGTTCGCGCCTCCGGCCATCGCGCTCGCCATCGGCGCGTATCTCAATGTGCAGTATCCGGGCTTGGACGCCCGGGTGGCCGCGGTCGGTGCCTACATAGTGTTCATGTCTCTCAATATCGTCGGCGTCATGATCGCCGCGACCTTTGAGCTTCTGGTCACCGTGCTCGCCATCGGTGAGCTGCTGGTGTTCATGGGCGTGGTCTCGGGAGGCTTCGAGTGGTCGCACTTCACGGCCGGCGGCTGGGCCGGCCACGCGCAGCCATCGATCGCGACGCTCGGCGGGATCTTCGCCGCGATTCCATTCGCGATCTGGTTCTTCCTCGCCATCGAAGGCGCCGCCATGGCGGCCGAGGAGACCAAGGACCCACGGCGCACCATTCCTCGCGCCTACATCGGCGGCATCCTCACCCTGGTAGCCCTGGCCTTCGGCACCATGATATTCGCAGGTGCCGCCGGGGACTGGCGCACCCTGGCCAATATCAACGATCCCCTGCCGCAGGCGATGAAGATCGTGGTGGGTGCGCGAAGCGGGTGGCTGCACCTGCTCGTATGGATCGGTCTGCTTGGGTTGATCGCCTCATTCCACGGCATCATCATGGGCTACTCGCGGCAGATTTTCGCGTTGGCTCGGGCCGGATTTTTGCCGGGCATCCTCGCCCGCGTCCATCCGCGGTGGAAGACGCCGCATCTGGCCATACTTGCGGGCGGCGTCGTGGGAATAGCGGCGATCTACTCGGACAAGGTGGTCACCATCGCCGGCCAGCCGCTCACCGCAAGCATCGTCACCATGTCGGCTCTCGGCGCCATCGTCATGTACATCACGAGTATGCTCAGTCTGTTTCGGCTGCGGCGTCGTGAGCCGCAACTGCTGCGCCCCTTTCGCACCCCGTTTTATCCGCTCTTCCCGTTGATAGCGTTGATCATTGCGAGCATCTCTCTGGTTGCCATCGTCTACTTCAATCCGGTGGTCTCGGGCGTGTTCGCGGTGCTTGGCCTGCTCGGCGGAGCGATTGCCAGCCGGCACTCGGGACATCGTGCCCTGGCGGCGAACGATCCCATGCTGTGCCCATCCGAAGAGCCCTGAGACGCGCCCGCGTAGCCGGCGCCGGAGCTCACTTGAAAGTTCAATTCGATGCCATTTCCGGCAGGATCGCTGAGAAATATTTGACGCTGTCCGGTCAGCGGCACGTCGTCAATCTGATGTTCAATTCCATGAGTCTTCAGTTGCGCGGTAGTGGACGCAAAATCCGTGCACGAGAAGGCGACGTGGTCGAATGTCGAACTGCTGTTTTTGCGACGATTTTCATTCGGTAGAGCTTCGGTCAGGTGAAGTACATCCTGCTTTCCGGCATAGAGCCAATAGCCAAATCGCTTGAATGGCGGTCTGGGGCCCGACGTTAGTCCGACAATCGTCGTGTAGAACTCACGCAGATTGTCCAGTAGCTCTCGATCCGCCACCAGATTGTAGTGATTGAATCCCGTTATCATGGTTGTGCTCGGGAGCGCCTTTTCCTATTGCTGTCCGCCCAATGTCCGTTTGAAGAAAGCGAGATAGGCTTCCCAAAGCTGCACCTCCTTGGTCGGCGTGCGGATGCCGTGGCGTTGGCCAGGGTAGAGCATCAGGTCGAATGGCGTGGACTGGTCCTGCAGCGCCGCCATGATCCGGGTGGAGTTCTCGAGCACCACGTTGTCGTCGGCCATGCCGTGCAAAAGGAGCAGGCGCGGTGCGGCCGGTTTGGCTAGTTCAGGGAGCCTCGGGATGAGAGCTGCTTTGTCGTAAGCCACGCCATCCACCCTGGGATCGCCCATGTACCGCTCGGTGTAGTGAGTGTCGTATAGCCGCCAATCGGAAGGTGGCCCGCCGGCCGCTCCTGCCACCAAGCCCGAGCCCGGCTCAGTCAGCAAGCGAATGGTCATGTACCCGCCGTAAGACCAGCCCATCACTCCGATCCGTTTGGAATCCACATAGGGCAGCGAAGCCAGATAGCGCTCGCCGATGATCTGATCTTTCACCTCCGGGCCGCCCATGGCCTTGTGGATCGGCGCCTCGAACTTCAGGCCACGGTTGGAGGTGCCCCTGTTGTCGAGGCGAAACAGCACATAGCCGGCTTGGGTCAATAGCTGGTCGGTCCCGCCGGCCCACACCTTGCGTACCATCGATCCAGCCCCTGGGCCGCCATAAACGTTGACGATTGCGGGATAATGCTTCTCGGGATCGAACCCATGAGGTTTGGTGATTGAATAGTAGAGGGTCTGGCCGTCCTCGGCCTTCAGCGTTCCGTACTCCGGATAGGTCTTGTGATCGAGGTAGGCGAAGTAGGGATGACCGGGAGCCAGCTTGTTCTCCTCGATCCAGGACAGGCGCTTTCCATCGATGGAATAGAGCGCGGTCTGCGCCGGCGTCGTTGGGTCGGTGTAGCCGCCGACGAAGCTCTTGTTGTCTTTCGCGAGTTCGACGGTCCACCAGCCCTCACCCGCGGTGATCTTCTTGGGTTCGCCCGGGTTGCGGTAGCTCGTGACATAGAGATGCTGCTCCAGTGGGCCGTCTTTCGAGGCGATGAAGTAGACGAGTCCCTTCGCCTCGTCCACGCCCGCCACTGCCGACGGGCGCAGGCCGGCACCCGAGCTCTGCGCCACCGGCCAGTCACCATCGGTGATCGGATGAACCAGCGTCCCGTCCGCCCTGTACAGATAGAGGTGATGGAAGCCGCTGCGCTCGGATCCCCAGATGAAGTCGCCGGTCTTCAGCGGCGTGAAATCGTCGTTGAGATTGATCCAGGGCGTTTGCTGCTCGGTGATCAACACCCGCGCCATGCCCGTCGCCGGATCGACCGCGAGGAGTTCGAGCCGCGTCTGATCGCGGCTTTCGCGCTGGACATAGAGCGTCTTGCCGTCATTCGCCCAGTCGACCCGCGCCAAGTAGATATCGGTGTCGGCGCCGAGATCGACCTTCACCCACGCCCCGCCGGCAAGGGGCGCCACGTACAGCTCGACGACGGCGTTCGGCCG
>Ga0208193_1001420_pt1 | contig 10584 bp, 8 predicted proteins | sample June2015DPH_17_2_FD_184716 | JGI IMG/M metagenome (GOLD analysis project Ga0208193, IMG submission 184716) | Peatland microbial communities from SPRUCE experiment site at the Marcell Experimental Forest, Minnesota, USA - June2015DPH_17_10... | ecosystem: Environmental > Terrestrial > Soil >...
TCTGCTGGAGCTTCGTATGGGATGAACACAAGCGCATCGGCAGGCGCGAGTGCTGCCGCCGCTTCGACGACCATTCACGAAGGCTCTAACTCCACAACACAAGTGAGCACCCTAAACGCCAGCGCCAATGCAAGTGTGGGCGTCTCAGCGGGAGGACAAAACGGCGTAGGCATTAGTGCTTCTGCAGGTGCTGGCGCAAATGTTCTCTCTGCCACTCAGACCGAGTCGATTACCCTCGGCCCTATCACAATCACAGGCACAGCAACTGGTAACGTTGGTCTTGATGCGAATGCTTCTGCTTCCATCGGCACTAATGGTGTTTCCGCTTCGGCAGGCCTAACACCCGGCTACGGTGGTTCTGTTTCGTTGGGTATCTCATGGGGCGGTGTGTCAGCTTCAGGCGGTGCGTCAGTGAAGGGCTCGATGGACAAAACCACAGTAAAGATTGACCAGCCGCAAGTAAAGACCCAGCCACAGTGAGGGGAACAGCAATGTTGAATGTCCGACGTTATAGGCGAGTATTGCATCGAATTTTGCTATCGTCCGCCTTGCTTGGGGTGATGTCGATTTCTAGTCAAGCTCCAACATCAATAAGTGATGTCGATCAGATAAAGGAACTCATGACCAGCTTATCGAGCCAGGCTAAGAAGCCAGCCGATGTTCTGGACCCGATGCTGAGTGCGGCTATCCGCAAAAAGAATCTCGGGCATTTTAGCGCCTCTCCTTACGAACTCAATGTAGTTCCCGATGGAGGTGCCCCATCTATTTCAGGTGATACTGCCACGGTGCCGGTTCGGGTGCATTACAAGGCTGAAGATGGCAATTCATTGGATGTCAGCGCGACAGTACAGTTCGTGAGGCGAGGCGGAAACTGGTACTTCGCAAACTACGATTTCATGAAATGGCCCGTGTTCTTAATCATCGTCTTAGTGCTCGGCATCTCTGCTGGCATCGCGTATGCCGCGACTGTTCTAGTCCTATGGAGGAGACTTACAAAGCAAAAGACGCAGGGCGCAAACATAGTAAAAATGTTCGTCCCGTTCTTTTGGCCGTTTCTGTTCCGTCAGACTCGCTAGCGACTCTTAAACCGCCGCAGGCCGCCTCACGGGGCGGCCTTTTTGCTTGTTCCCATCCCTCAGCTTCCGGTTACTGTGTGGAGTTCCCGTTCGGTGCTTCGCACCGGCGTAAGCGTACGCCGGTCCCCTCTGGCGAGCAGTGTCCGTCTAGCCTGAAGATCGGTTCATGGCTCAGACAGACGAAGTGGTACCCGGGCGTCGTGTTCGCAGATGGCGATCTATATCGGAGAAGCTGCAGATCGTGCGGATGACGATGGAGCCAGGTGCGAGGGTGGCAGAAGTTGCCCGGGCCCATGGGTTAAACGCGAACCAGGTATTCACGTGGCGGCGCGCCTATGATCGTGGTGAACTGAGCGAGCCGTGTGCGGCACTGCTCCCGGTCAGCATTTCGAGTCCAAGCCCGTGCGTGGACCAAGTCACAGAACCAGTGCCGCATGTGCAGGGAGCGGCTGGTGGCTCGATCCACATCGAGTTTCCAGGACGAGCGATGATCAGCGTCGAGAGCGGCGCTGATCCGACATTGGTGCGGTATGTGTTGGAGAGCCTGCGCAAGTGATCCAGCTTCCGTCAGGAACCAGGATCTGGATCGCAGCTGGCGTGACCGACATGCGTCGAGGTTTCGACGGTCTGAGCGCACAAGTGCAGACCGTGCTCGAGCAACAGCCTTTCTCCGGCCACGTCTTCGTTTTCCGAGGACGCAGAGGCGACATCGTCAAGCTCTTGTGGTGGGACGGAGACGGCCTTTGTCTTTTTGCCAAGCGTCTGGAGAGAGGGCGATTCATATGGCCCAAGGCAGACAGTGGCGCCGTTTTACTCAGTCGAGCGCAGCTCTCGATGTTACTGGAAGGCATCGATTGGCGGCGAGTCGAGCGAACATGGACACCTGAAGTGGCGGTGTGATTTATATACGTGATTCCCCTTTATTCATGCGCATTTTGTGGATGCATTCTAATTTATCCGATGGCATACTGGGTGCATGGATCGCACCTCTTTTCCAGATCTGGACAGTCTCGATCGAGATGCATTGGTGGCGTTGGTTCTTGCTAATCAGAAGAAGATCGATTCTCTTGTTCGAACTCGCGATGAAGAGATTTGCCGGCTTGAGGCCGAACTGGAGTCGCATCGGCAGACACTGTCGGAACAGGCCGATGAGTTGCGTACACGCAGCGAGCGGATCGAACATCTAAAGTTGATGGTCGAGAAGCTGCGGCATCTGATGTTCGGCACCAAGAGCGAGAAGATCGTCATCAAGCTGGAGCAGTTCGAGCTTGAACTCGAAGACATGGAAACCGCTCAGGCCGAGAGCGAGTCAGCCGTCGAGCGGTTATCTCCGACTCGAGAGCCGAAGGCGAGGCCTGAGCGCAAGCCTCTGCCGGAGCATCTTCCCCGTGAGGTAGTCACACACGCTCCGGATCGCGATTGCTGCCCGGATTGCGGAAGCAACCTGCGACAGTTCGGCGAAGATGTTTCCGAGCAGCTCGAGTACATCCCGGAGAGCTTCAAGGTCATTCGCCACGTGCGTCCGAAGTTCTCCTGCACCGGCTGCGATCGCCTCGTCGAGGCGCCTGCGCCGTCTCGACCGATAGAGCGCGGCGTTGCCGGACCTCGACTGCTTGCGCATGTGATCGTCTCGAAGTTCTGCGATCATTCGCCGTTATACAGGCAGTCTGAGATCTACGCACGCCAGGGCGTCGAGATCCCGCGTTCTACGATGGCCGGCTGGGTAGGTGCTGCAAGCGATTTGCTGGACCCGCTCGTGGACGCGCTTCGCAAGCACGTGCTCGCTGGTCGGAAGCTGCACGCCGACGATACGCCGATGCCCGTGCTTTCTCCTGGCAGCGGCAAGACGAAGACTGGCCGTCTCTGGACTTACGTGCGGGACGACAGGCCGGCCGGAGAACAGACCGCGCCAGCAGTCTGGTTCGCGTACTCGGAAGATCGCAAGGGCGAGCATCCACGCCAGCACCTGAAGATGTTCAAGGGCGCTCTCCAGGCTGACGCCTATGCCGGCTTTCATCACTTGTACGGGGATGACATCTATGAAGCTGCGTGCTGGGCGCATGCGCGACGCAAGTTCTATGAGATCCATGTAGCCCACGCATCGCCAACAACCACGGAGGCGCTGGCCAGGATCTCCGCCTTGTATGCGATCGAGGATGAGATACGCGGCAAACCCGCCGATCTCAGGCTGCGTATCAGGCAGACGCGAGCCAAGCCTCTTCTTGACGAACTCCGAACCTGGATGGAGAAGGCGCTTCGCAGTCTGTCATCGAAGAGTGAGACCACGGCAGCGATCCGCTACGCGCTCTCGCGTTGGCGCGCTCTTGCACGCTACTCGGAAGACGGCATGCTGGAGATCGATAACAACGCCGCAGAACGGGCGTTGCGAACGGTCGCTCTGGGACGAAAGAACTTCTTGTTCGTCGGATCTGATTCTGGCGGCGAGCGTGCCGCTGCGATGTACTCACTGATCGGTTCGGCCAAGCTCAACGGGCTGGATCCGGAACTCTATCTGCGCACCGTCCTGGCGAAGATCGCAGACCACCCAATCAATCAGATCGAAGAACTACTCCCCTGGAACCTCTCCCCATCGCTCCAGACCCAGACCCAGACCCAGACCGAACAAGCCGCTTAGACACACTCAACAAGTGTCCACTAAAAATAAGTGGACACTTGTTGGCACAATCTAGTGCGTGTCAAGAGGGCCAGACCGTACGCTTACCATACATCCAGCTTTACAAGGGCAACGCCTCACTCTTGGCGGAATCGCTCGAAGTCATTCAACAGACCGCCAGCGTCATCCTTGCCGCACTGGAACCGCCCGTCGAGGAGGAAGTATCGAGCGAGGAACTGGAGGAAGTGGCCGCATGAAAATCACGCCCTCAGCCATGTAACAATCAGACCGACACAGAAAACAGGACAGACGGGACGCATACGATCCCGTCTGCCATTTTCAGCGGCGCGGGAGACACCCTGCGGGTTTCTCCCGGCCCTCTTCCGGCGATGAGAAAACTGTCATTCAGAATGATTCTGCGGCGCAATTGTCCTGCACAGTTCCTACACAGCCAAAAACTGCCATATTATCCGCAATAAAAACAATCTGATACGAAAGTTTTATCACTTTCCCAGGATGACAACTCTTTATTCAATTCAATGTTTATCTCTGCCATGACGGTTTTTATCGTTCGATGGTGGCTTCGATGTAGCCGTGCGGCTCGTCGATGGGGACGAAGATGTGGTTGGGGTTGTCCTGGCCGAAGGGTGCGAGATTGGCGAGCAGATGGTGGAGATTGGGCATGGTGAGGGTGATGCGTGTGATCTCCGGCGCGGCGGCGAGCGCGGCCTGACCCATGTCGAAGAGGGTGTGCTGGACGGATTGGCTGTCGTGCGCGGCGAAGGTTTTGAGGAGCGCGGCGAGGATGCGGCTGCGGACCTGGGCGAATGAGACGGCGGTGGAGGTGTAGTCCCATGTGGCGGTGGCGGCGGTGCCGAAGATGCGGTCTGTGGCGGGCTGGAGCGTGGTGAGCTTGTCGACGATGTAGCCGGTGAAGGCGGAGTTTGTGGTCTTGAGAATGGTGAGGTCCTGGATGCCGGATGTGATTTTCCAGGGCTGGTTTTGCTTGCGTGTGGCGTGAGTGGTCGATAGCTCCGGGCCGCCGAGTTTGAAGGTGGTGGGCTCGGGTGAGCCGTCGCCAATTCCATTCACGATGAGGCGTTCCCAGGCTTTGCCGGCGATTTCAATGGTAGCTGCGGAGACGTGCGCGTGGTTGGAGAGGAAATGGTCGCCGAGCGCCGTGGCGAACTCTTCCATGGTTTCGGATTTGGAAGAGCGGGCGATGGAGTAGACGGTGTTCTTCATGGTGTCGGTGGGCAGGAGACTGCTGTTGTCGGCGGCGGTGAAGCTGGTTTCGAAGTCGCCGCGGAGCAGGATGCGGACCGACCATTCGGCGAACTCGTGGCGGTCGCCATGGCGCGTGATGCGCGAGAGCCGGACGCGCGATTTTCCGTAGCGGTTTTCTCCGAGATGGGCCATGGTTCCTCTTGTGACTTGGATTTTGGTCAGCTTCCTCGGTATGTGGTGTAGCTGTTGTCGCTGAGTAAAAGCGGCAGGTGATAGTGGGCTTCGCTTGCGATGCTCATGAAGGTGATGGCGATTTCAGGATAGATGCTGGTGCGCTGTTGTTGCGCGAAATATGCGGCGGTATCGAAGCGGAGGCGATAGAGGCCGGGCGCGGCGTTGGCGATGAGATTGCGGCAGCGGCCATCGGCGTCTGTGGCGGATTGGGCGATGACGCTCCATGCGTTGTTGGTATGGATTTCGAGCACGACGGGAATGCCTGCAGCGGGTTTGCCGGTCACTGTGTCCAGGACGTGGGTGGAGATTGAGCTCATTGTGCTGACCTGATTTCGAGATTAACCTGCCGATGCGATTTGGGAGCTATTCTGCTAACCATTTTTTGAGGCGAATGTGGGTGATCTGGCGCTGCTGCTCGGCGGCTTCGGCGAGTTCTGTGGGGCGGTCGCTTGATAGGCGGCGTTCGAGGATGGCTAGCATTTCTTCGGCGGATCTTCCGGTGGCGCAGACGATGTAGGTGAAGCCAAAGCGTTCTTCGTATTGCGCGTTGAGAGCGGCGAGACGGGAGAGGGTTTGCTCGGCGGCGGATTCTGTGGAGGATTGTTCCTGGTTTGACCAGGATGTGGATTGAGATGAGGCATGCGTCGCGGGTTTGCGCGAGCCGATGCGTGGGTGGCAGGCGAAGGCTTCTAGCCAATCTGGTTCCCGCATTTTGGACCAGATGCTGTCGGCGGTGGCGTGGAGGGATTCGGGAGTGGGAATGGGGCGGGCGGCGATCATGGCTGCGGCCCAGCGGGTTGCGCCGCAACAGGTGAGCATGGCTTCGATGGCGGTTTGTTCGGGGGCTGTGTTCCATGCGGCGAGTGTTTGATTCACGCGGGGCGGTCCTGAATGAGTGAGGTGAGGAATTCTTCGAGGAGGTTGACGGCTACGCGGGTGCGGTAGCTCGCGGTGGAGCGGATGTCGTCGATGGGTGCGGCTTCGGAGAGCAAGGCGGTGCGGGCGAATTGGATTGCTTCCGGTGTGAGCTGTTGGTTGAGGAGCGCGGCTTCTGTGCGGTGGAGGCGTGTGGGGAATGGGGCAAGTGATGCGGCTGCGATTCGGATTTCTTGTATGGTTTTGGACTGGAGTTGCGCTGTGGCTGCGAGTGCGACTTTTGATATGGCCATGGCGCGGCGTGTGCCGACTTTGCGGATGTATTGCTTGTGATCGGCGAAGCGGAGCGGGATGTGGATGGCGTAGAGAAGCTCATCGGGAGCGAGTGCGTTGCGCTTGTAGCCGGTGTGGAAGCTGGCGTAAGGGATGCGGCGTGTGCCGCGAATGGAGATGGCTTCGATCTCGGCATCGTAGGCGAGGAGCGCGGGGGATGAATCGGCGGCAGGGGAACCGTTGACGAGGTTGCCGCCAAGGGTGGCGCGGGATTGGTTGGCGATGGAGCCGATCCAGCTTGCGGCTTGAGCAAGAAGCGGAACATGCGTGGCGATTGTGGCGCTGCGGCGGATTTCGGCGAAGGTGGTGGCTCCGCCGATTGAGATGTTGTCGGGTGTTGATGAGATGAAGCGGAGATCGGAGAGATTCCAGAGGCTTATCAGACGCTTTGATGTGAGCCTGCCTGCGGCGTGGGCGACCATGATTTCCGTGCCGCCGGCGATAGGGGTCCATTCGTTGGGCTCATCGGCGAGGATGCGGAGTACGTCGCTGAGATGCTGCGGCGCGATTAGCTCATGAGCGTGGGGATTACCGCGCATTTGCTGTCCGTTCCGGTTCGGCCTCTTCTTTTGCATCTGTTGCGCATGCGGCAATGACGGATTCAAAGATGCGGATGAAGCCGGTGCAACGGCAGAGATTGCCGGCGAGGCCTTCGCGGATTTCGTCGAGTGTCGGGTGTGGGTTGTGCGAGAGAAGCTGCGTGGAGGCCATCAACATGCCGGGTGTGCAGATGCCGCATTGCGCGCCGCCGCATTGGAGGAAGGCTTGCTGTATGGGGTGAAGGTGTTCGCTGGAGGCGAGGCCTTCAACGGTTTGGATATTTGTGCCGGAGGCTTGGAGAATGGGGATGAGGCAGCTGTTGACTAATTCATCGTTCATGCGAACGGAGCAGGAGCCGCATTCGCCTTCGCCGCAGCCTTCTTTTGTGCCGGTGAGATGGAGGTCTTCGCGGAGGACGTCGAGGAGACGCTTTATGGGCGGCACAGAGACAGTGTGGGATTCGCCATTGACGTTGAATGTGATTGCGGGCCAGTTGCTCATACGCTGGCCTCTGCTTCTACTGGCTGCGTGGCTAGCTGAAGCATCAGGTCTTCCGGAAGCAGAGGAATCTCAGTGAAGCTGTCGCCGGTGGCGTCGTGAATGGCGTTGAGGATGGCGGGAGCGGGGCCATCGTGCGGCAGCTCGCCGATACCTTTGGCTCCGTAAGCGCCGTGGGTATATGGAATTTCTTCAAAGTAGACGTGGATAGGCGGAACGTCCTGCGCGGTGGGCATGATGTAGTTGGTCATCTGGTTGTTGGCCATGTGACCGTTGCGCAGGAGAACTTTTTCATAGAGCGCGTAGCCGATGCCCTGCGCGATGCCGCCTTCAATCTGACCGCCGGCGAGGACGGGATTGACGACGCGACCTACTTCCTGCACGGACCAGAACTCTTCGACTTCAGCCGAGTAAGTGACAGTATCGACGGCGACCTGTGCGAGCTGCACGGACCATGCAAAGGCTCCGTATGCTTCGCCGTGATAGGTGGTGTCATCCCAGAAGATGCCGGGAGGAGCTTCATAGCGGCAGAGAGATTGGACTTCGCCTTTGGCTGCGCGGAGTTTTTCGCAGGCGGCGAAGAATTCTTCGCGGGTGAAGGTTTGCGCCCCGTTGTTTGAACCTGGTCCGGCTTCTGCGCGGAGAGTTTCAACGAGCTGGAGCGAGGCGCGCTGGATGAGACGGCCGACGACCATGACGGTGCGCGAGGCTACAGTGGGGCCGCTGTTGGGAATGATGCCGGTGTCGGGCGGCGCCATGATGACGTCGGAGTAATCGATTCCGATGGCTTCCGCTGCAATCTGCGAGAGGACGGTGTTGGTTCCCTGGCCGAATTCGGTGGAGGAGACGAGGACGCGGACTTTGTTGTCTGTTGTAACGTCGATGCCGGCGAGCGAGTTGAGATAGCGCTCGCCGGAACCAGTGAAGCCTGCGCCGTGATAGAAGGCTGCAATGCCGAGGCCGCGTTTGATTGGGCTTGTGAGATTTTGCTTTGCGAAGTGTTTGCGTTTGGCGTAATAGCCGCTTTCCGTGAGGGCGCGGTCGAGGAGTTGATCGAGGATGACGGGATCGCGGAGGGTCTGTTCGGTGGCGGTTTGGTCGCCTTGATGAAGGAAGTTGCGACGGCGGAGTTCAACGGGATCGATGTTGAGTTGAGCGGCGATGACGTCCATATGGCGTTCGATGGCGAAGACGGCCTGTGGCGCGCCGAAACCGCGGAAGGCTCCGTAAGGGACGGTGTTGGTGGCCCAGGAACGGGCGTGGATGCGGACGTTGGGGCTCCAGTATGGGCCGGTGGAGTGGAGCGTGGCGCGCGAGAGAACTGTTGCGGAGAGCGTGGAGTAGGCTCCGCCGTCGGTACAGACTTCGATTTCCATTGCCAGCAATTTGCCGTTGGCGTCGAGCGCGGTTTTATGGCGAATGCGCGAGGGATGGCGCTTGGTGGTGGCGGCGAGATCCTCCATGCGGTCATAGATGAGCTTGACGGGATGGCCGGATTTCATTGCGAGGAGCGCGGCGTGCGAGCCGATGGTGGATGGGTAATCTTCTTTGCCGCCGAAGGCTCCGCCGGTTTCAGTCTGGATGACGCGGACCTTGTCTTCAGGCAGGTTGAAGACGGCCATGAGCGATTTGTGCACGTAAAAGGGACATTGTAGTGAGCCCCAGACGGTGACGCCGGATTCTGCGCTGTACTCCGCTATGACGCCGTTGTTTTCGATGTAGAGATGCTCTTGCGCGCCGGTGCGGTACTCGCCTGTGATGATGTGCGCGGCTTGAGGCCACGCTTCGTCGACGCTGCCTTTTTCCAGAAGGAAACTTTTGATGAGGTTGTCGGCACCGAGAATGATTGGGTCCTGACGCTCGCTTTCTTCGATGGTGAAGATGGCGGGGAGCGGATCGTATTCGATTTGGATGGCTTCAACGGCTTCGCGGAGCTTGTGTTTGTCGGGGTGGGCGAGAAGGAGGATGGCTTCATCGCAGTGATTGACGCGGCCGTCGGCGAGGCAGGGTTGGTCCGCGATGATGAGCTGAATGTGGTTGTGGCCGGGGATGTCTGCGGCGGTGACGATGGCAAACTCGGACCACGGGATGTGCGGAGGATAGGTGATGGAGCGAATGATGCCGCGGGGGATGGTGCTGCGGACGGTGGCTCCGTGCCACTGGTTTGCCGGTTTGATGTCGTCTACGTAACGCGCGCGGCCGGTGAGCTTGTCCACGCCTTCTTTGCGTGGGGCAGCCGTGCCGACGATGCGGGTTGGAGGGGGTTCGCTCATCGAGGTTGAGCGTTAGGATATACCGGCGGTGGTGAGATGGAAAGGGTGGATGGGACGAAGGGACTTGGGGACTAAAGGGAGTTTGGGGATTGAAAAACAAAAGCAGGTCCTTCGCCCCACCTGAAAAACGGCTACGCTCAAGATGACACGTTGATTCTTTCAACTGGCTAACTGTGCCAACGTGCGGGAGAGGATATGGACGCCGGAGCCGATCCATTCGGGGCTGGCGTATTCGTCGGGGCGATGGCTGACGCCGCCGCGGCAGGGGATGAAGAGCATGGCGACGGGCGCGATGCGGGCGATGAAGAGTGAGTCGTGATAGGCGCGGCTGACCATGCGCTTGTAGGTTTTGCCTGCGGCTTTGCATGAGTCTTCAAGCGCGGCGAGGATGGCTTCGTCGCATGTGGCGGGTGGGTCGGAGTTGATGATTTCCGTCGTGATGCGGACGCTGCGTTGAGCTGCGGTCTGGTTGCAGGCGGATTGGATTTGAGTGAGGACGCGGTCGCGGCGAGAGGCGTCGATGTCGCGGACATCGACTTCAAGCTTGACGCGTGAGGGGACGGAGTTGACTGCGCCGGGGAAGACTTCGCAGACGCCTACGGTGGCTACGGTATCGATGGCACCGGTGGATTTGGCGGCGGATTCGACGGCGAGGATGATGTCGGAAGCTGCTGTGAGGGCATCGCGGCGCGCGGGCATGAGCATGGCTCCGGCGTGACCGCCTTCGCCTTCGATGAGGATGCGGAGGCTGGCTGGGGCGGCGATGTGGGTGACGAGGCCGAGGGCGATGTTTTCGGCTTCGAGGGTGGGGCCTTGCTCGATGTGGAGCTCGATGAATTGATGGAAGCGGTTGGGTGGGAAGGCTACGGATTCGAGGGAACCGGTGAAGTTGGCGGCGGTGCGGAGTTCGTCG
>Ga0208193_1001422_pt1 | contig 10574 bp, 5 predicted proteins | sample June2015DPH_17_2_FD_184716 | JGI IMG/M metagenome (GOLD analysis project Ga0208193, IMG submission 184716) | Peatland microbial communities from SPRUCE experiment site at the Marcell Experimental Forest, Minnesota, USA - June2015DPH_17_10... | ecosystem: Environmental > Terrestrial > Soil >...
CCTCTCGATCGATCTGGGCACGGCCAACACCTTGATTTACGTCAAGTCTCGCGGCATCGTGCTGAACGAACCGTCCGTTGTCGCCGTGCAGAGAAAGCCAGGCGGCGGCAAGGTGGTTGTCGCGGTGGGTGCCGAAGCAAAAAAGATGCTGGGACGAACGCCGGGCCATATGACCGCCGTGCGCCCCCTGAAAGACGGAGTCATCTCGGACTTCACTTACACCGAAGCGATGCTGCAGCACTTCATCAATAAAGTGCATGGCAATCGCCTGTTGCACCCCAGTCCGCGCGTCTTGGTGTGCGTGCCGTTTGGCGCAACCGAGGTGGAACGCCGCGCAATCAAAGAATCGGCGGAGGGGGCCGGCGCGCGCAGTGTCGACATAGTTCCGGAGCCCATGGCGGCTGCCGTCGGAGCCGGGCTGCCGGTGCACGAGGCGCGCGGATCAATGATTGTCGACATCGGCGGAGGTACCACCGAGGTGGCGGTGGTTTCTCTCAACGGCATCGTCTACGCCGCCAGCATCCGTATGGGGGGCGACAAATTCGATGAGGCGATCACGCAATACGTTCGACGCAATTACGGGATCTTGATCGGCGAAGCCACCGCAGAGCGTATCAAGATGGAGATCGGTTCGGCTTATCCCGGCGACAAAATTCGCGAGATCGTGGTCCGGGGAAGAAATCTGTCAGAGGGGGTGCCGCGCGGTTTCACGTTGAATTCGAACGAAATTCTGCAGGCTTTGGAGGAGTCATTACAGGGCATCGTGAGTGCGGTTAGGCAGGCACTCGAACGAACGCCTCCGGAGTTGGGCAGCGACGTGGCAGAACGCGGCGTCGTACTTTCCGGCGGAGGCGCGTTATTGCGCGACATCGATAAACTGCTGACGAAGGAGACCGGACTGCCGGTAGTCATCGCGGACGATCCGCTGACTTGTGTAGCTCGCGGCGGCGGTCGAATCCTCGAGATCATGCAGGAGCATGGGCCGGGAATGTTCGACATCCGCTAGTCGATGTATGCCGAAGCAGGTACCGTCGTCGCGTGCTGACCACATTCGCGCGGCGGAGAAACTGTCACACTCTCCCTACATCATCGGCTGCCGCTTCCGCGTAGGCTGCTCTCGAGACAGGCCGCATGACCATTCGTATCGTATTCGTTGACGATGAACTCAACATACTGGAGGGTATGCGCCGTGCCTTTCATCGCATGAGAGGCGAGTGGAGCATGGATTTCTTTCCCAGCGGTGCCGCCGCGCTCGAGTCGCTGGCCGTCGCGCCAGCGGACGTGATCGTGTCCGATATGCGCATGCCCGGTATGGACGGCTGGCAGCTTCTAGCCGAGGTCAAGAAGCTGTATCCGCAAACGGTGCGTTTGGTGCTGTCCGGCCAGGCAGATTCGACGTCCGTCATGCGAGCCGTGGGAACGGCGCAGCGCTATCTCGCCAAGCCGTGCGCGAGCGAAGCAATCAAAGCCGCGATCGCGCAAACGCAAACGCTGAGGCAGGTGTTGAGCAGCGATCGTCTCGCTCAGTTAGTCGGTGCCGTTGGAATGCTGCCGAGCGCTCCTACAGTTTTTCAAAACATATTGACCTGCCTGAAGGAACCCGCAGCGTCGCTCGGCGATGTCGCACGGATTATCGGTCGGGACGTTGCGATGACCGCCAATATCATGAAGCTGGTCAATTCGGCGTTCTTCGGTTCGCGCCGGCCCGTTGTGTCGGCTGAACGAGCGGTGGCGTATCTAGGGATGGATACCATTGGGGCTCTGGTGTTAGGTCACAGCATGTTCAAGGGAGGTGCGGAGACCGGCATTGCGGGATTCAATATGGAACAATTATGGCAGCACAGTTTGCAGACCGGATCGGGGGCGCGCGCCATCGCGTTGGCCGAGAATTTCTCCAATGGGGAGGCAGATGAGGCCTTTCTCGCAGGTGTCCTGCATGACGTGGGTAAGGTCGTGTTCGCCACGCGGGCCGCAGCGGCACCGAATGAGCCCTCGGCGGGTGAGGACATGGCGACAATGGAAGCGCATCACGCGGAAGTCGGTGCGTATCTGCTGGGTTTGTGGGGTTTTCCAAATTCGATCGTGGAGGCCGTGGCGTTTCATCATGCACCGAGCCGAGCGTCGGAGAAGGGCTTTAACTTGTCAGGGCTCGTGCACATCGCGGATCGGCTGGTGCATCTACGGTGCGACAATTGTTCTGGGCAGAATGACCCAGGCTTGGAACCGGGGTATCTCGCAGGCCTGGGGCTCGAGGGTAGTGTGCCGGGATGGTCGGCTCTACTGAATGCCGTCGATAGCGAACTGGCTGTCGCATGAGCGGACTACCCATGGCACCCAAGCAAAGCTAATGTGGCCGACACGATACGGGCCGTCGCGTGAACGAACGGGAGCCCGATACGGTCAGGATGATTCCGCGTCCTGGGCATGTGATGGCGATCCCAACTGAGCCGCTCTGTGCAGCGGAGATTTGAAGCCGCAAGCCAAGTGTCGCAATCTCCCTACATCCCTTGGCCATCGCTCCCCCTACACTTCTTTGGAGCAAGAGTGGTCGGAACTTCCGGGAGCAACTCATGGATGGAAGCAGTAGGTTATTCGATTGGTCATACGGGCAGCAGAATCCCAGAAGCCGTACCCAGAGAGATCGTCGATCGCGTTTTTTCGACAAAAAAAACGGGCAAAGCTATCGCGAATGGGCTCGGCGTCGCTCGCGGCATCACCATCTTCGGAAGTCCGCCGCATTTCGTGAGAAAATACGGTTAAGGCACGGCGGTGTCGGTGTCGGCGTCGCCGATGTCTCGCAGTTTGGCCTGCCCCCTGCCGGCATGTTTGGCTGAGTAGAGGGCCTTATCCGCGGCCCGGACCAAGTCACTGGCACCTAGCAATCCAGGCGAGTCGTACGCCCGGCACCCACTGGCGCCGTCGAAGCAGGCGATACCGACGCTCACGCTCACGTAGTGTGTGGTCTGCGAATCGTCGTGGAGAATGCCGAATGCTGCAACTGCCTCGAGAACTTGTTGGGCCACGTGTTGGGCGCCCTGCCGCGGCGTCTGCGGGAGCAGAATCATGAACTCCTCGCCGCCATAACGTGCCACGACGTCGGCCGGGCGTCTGCATGCTCTCTTGAGGACCTGCGCCACATGCCTCAAACAGATGTCGCCCTTCGGGTGCCCGTATAGATCGTTGTACAATTTAAAGTGGTCCACATCGATCATCAGCAGCGACACTGGATCACCGGAGCGTCGCGCGCGCAGCCATTCGCGTTCAAGCAACTCATCGAATTGACGTCGGTTCGCGACGCCCGTCAGGGCGTCGGTGGTGGCGGTGCGGCGCAGCTCGTCGGCCATGCGCTTCACACGCAACTGTGCTCTGACACGGGCCAGCACCCGGGAGGATCGCAAGGGTTTGGCGATGAAGTCAGCCGCACCCATGTCCAAAGCAGACACTTCGAACCCTGCTTCGTTGTGACTGGTGATGAATATCACCGGCACTTCGGCCAGCGAGGACTCGGCCTTCAGCATCTTCAAGAGCTCGAAACCGCTCATTCCGGGCATTTCTGCGTCGAGCAGGATCAGATCCGGTGCCGACTCACGCGCCAACCGCAACGCATCATTCCCATTGGTAGCGAATCGCAATTGGCCCACGCCCGCCAGGATACGGCCCATCAATTGGATGGCGCCTGGGTCGTCATCGACCAGCAGGATGCTGATGTGTATGTCGGGTTTCGCCAAGCTTCGAGGCCCAATCGTTTCTGTAGATGCGCTAATTGCCATAGGGCCGCATTCAATCCGAATACCTGACGTGCTTCTGCGCCGGTCGTCCCAGAATGAGACGGGGGTCCCTCGCAATTTACTTAATCATGACACGATACATCTCACGCCTAGGACGCGGACGCTACGCCAGTAGCGGCCAATGCCGCCGCACTATCAGGGTGCGACTCGAGTTCCAATTATTCACGCGGCGTAGCTCGCGCAATTCCAGGGATGTGATCCACCAATTTTTCCACAGGCAGCCTTGGCTATGAAGACCGTGTTACTGATTGACGACGACAATGTCTTTTTACTCACCATAGGTGTGCGCCTGAAGGGTATGGGGTACACCGTGTACGCGGCCAAAGACGCCGTGAACGCCATATCCGCCGTGCGCAAGAACAATCCGGACGTCATCGTCCTCGATGTATCGCTACCGGCCGGAGACGGCTTCATGGTTGCCGATCGCCTACAGAAGCTCATTACAGCGGCAGCGACGCCGATTATTTTCGTCACGGCCAGTGAGAAACCAGGGATGCGCGAGCGCGCGATGAAACTGGGGGCAGTAGAGTTCCTCAACAAGCCCTTTGACGCCACAACATTGGCCGATGCCATCGAATCGGCTCTGTCGCCGGGAGATCGCTGGCGACCTCAGGCCAACGCGGTGTAACAGGTCTCGCGTCTCACTGAAGTGAGCGCCGGAAACCTCGGCAGTGGAGTCTTGGACAACCTATGAAAGCTCAAGAGAAATTCAGCATTCTTTTGGTCGACGACGACTCCATGGTGGTTCGAATCCTGAGCCGCATTCTCGCCGACTTCACACCTCTTCGATTCGCAACCTCCGGCCGCGCAGCGCTCAAGCTGGCGCGCGAATCCGTGCCCGATCTGGTGCTACTGGATGTGGACATGCCGGAACTCAGCGGCTTTGAAGTATGCAAGGCATTCAAGGGCGATCCGGCGCTGGCAGAGGTGCCGATCATCTTTATCACCAGCCACGAAAGCGCGCAGCTGGAAGCCAAAGGGCTCGAACTCGGCGCAGCAGACTTCATCGGTAAGCCACCCCACGCACCTTTGGTCCTGGCACGGGTACGCACCTACCAGCGATTGAAGATGCTGTCCGATACCATGCGCAGTGCCGTCAAGATGGACTTCCTTACCGGGGCGGTCACCCGTCGGGAGCTGGAGAAAGCCTTGACGCAGGAGTGGTTGCGCGCCCAGCGCTCGGCGGCACCGCTGGCGTTGCTGCTGGCGGATATCGAGGGTTTCACCGCATACAATGCCGAATTCGGTGAGGAGAAGGCCGACGCCTGCCTGAAATCCGTTGCCGACAGTCTGCGTTTGGCCGCGCACCGACCCACCGACGTACTGGGTCGATTTGCAGGCGGGAAATTCGCCCTGCTGTTGCCGGGAACCGACGCACAGGGCGCGAGCACCGTTGCTCGACGCGCCATGGATGAGGTTAGCGACTTACAGATTCCGCATGCCGCATCAATGGGCTCCGGCCGCGTCACACTGTCTGTGGGCGGCAGCTGCCGTGACGCCTCCTGCTCAATGACCTGGAACGCCGCGGCGGCCGCTGTCCCGAATGATCTGATTGCGGCTGCCGAGCAGGCGCTCAAGAGCGCCAGATCCGCAGGCGGCCATCAAGCCAGAATGGTCGACATTGTCGATCCCGGCAACCCCCAATGACACAAAGCGCGCTCACTCCACACCCACACCGCGCCAACCGATTTGGCCCGCTCCTTCCGATCCGGACACTGATCGGATTCTTGATCGCCATCGCCGCAATTGCGATCGTGGCGCGCCTCTCCTATAGCGCGCTAAAAGACACAGTGCGCAGCGCTCAGCGCGTGACCAATACTCTCGAGGTGACCGCACACCTGCAAACAATTCTATCGACCATGAAGGATGCCGAGACGGGTCAGCGGGGTTTCATGCTCACCGATGATGAGAACTACCTCGGGCCATATCTCTATGCCAAGGCAACGTTGGCGGCCGAGATGGCGGCCTCGCGCGCCTTGGTAGCCGATGACCCTGAGCAACAGCGCCGCCTTTACGTGCTCGAGCAGCGATGCGCCGATAAGATGGCGGAGCTCGCGCGGACGATTGAGCTACGTCGTCAGGGCGGTGCCGCGGAGGCACTCACGGTCATCCGTACGAATCGCGGTAACGAACTCATGGAAGGCATCCGCGCCATCACCGCTCAGATGGCGGCCGAGGAACGCCCGATATTGGCGACGGATCGAGCCGAGTGGCTCGGTGCTACTCGCTTCTCTTCCTCCGTCACGGTGGGAGGGGCCGTCTTCCTGCTGGCGCTCATCGCGGCCCTGGCAATCCGTATGTCGCGAGAGTACCGGGCGCGGCAAATTCGAATCTGGGTGCGCAACGGGCAAATTGCCTTGAGTAAACGGATTCTGGGCGAACAGCGCCTCGAAGAACTGGCCGACCGTGTGCTGGGATTCCTGGCTGAATATTTGGACGTTCAGGCTGGTGCGATTTATCTCGCCGAACCGGACGGATGTTTCCGGCGCTTCGCCGGCTACGCCGTTGCCGGAAGGCCGCAACTTGATCTGGTGCGCCCTGGCGATGGTCTACTTGGGCAAGCTGCGAAGGAGAATCGCGCGTTACACGTACAGAACGTGCCCGAAAGCGACCTGCCTGGCCGATCCGGCTCTGGTTGGAGCAAGCCGATTGAGCTGTTCGTGGCCCCGGCCAGCGTCGACGGAGTCGCGTACGCGGTGATCGAGTTGATCTTCTCCGGCCGCCTGGACGCCGCCGACCACACATTCCTGGAGCGTGCATTCGAATCACTCGGCGTCGCCGTGCGCTCATCGAGGGACCGGACCCGGCTGGAAGAGGTGCTCGAGGCAGCGCAACGGCAAGGTCAGGAGCTGCAGACTCAACAGGAAGTGCTGCGCGTGAAGAACGACGAGCTCGAGGTTCAAGCGCAGTCCCTCAAGACATCTCAGCTTCAGATGAAGACTCAGCAGACGGAACTCGAGCAGACTAACTTGCAGCTCGAACAGCAAGCGTTGGTCTTGAAGCGACAGAAGGACGAGCTGTCGATGTTCAATAGCGCCAACTTCTTGAGCATCGCGACAGACGCCAAGGGAGTCATCCAGAGCTTCAATGTCGGTGCGGAACGCATGCTCGGCTACCGCGCCGATGCGGTGATGCACAAGATGACGCCGGCGGATCTCTCCGATCCACAGGAGATCATAGCGCGAGCGAAAGCGCTCAGCGTTGAACTTCAAACCCCAATCGCGTCGGGGTTTGAAGCATTGATTGGCAAGGCTTCGCGAGGCATCGAGGATATCTACGAGCTGACCTACATTCGAGAGGACGGCAGCCGTTTTCCCGCGGTCGTCTCGGTCACGGCATTGCGCGATGCGGGAGGCGCGATCATCGGCTATCTTCTCATCGGCACCGACAACACGGCGCGCAAGCATGCAGAAGAGACGCTCCTCAAGGCGGGAGCCCTGCAAAGCGCGATCTTCAACAGCACGAACTTCTCGAGCATTGCCACAGACGCGAAGGGCGTCATCCAGATTTTCAACGTCGGCGCCGAGCGCATGCTCGGCTACACCGCTGATGAGGTAATGAACAAGATCACGCCCGCCGACATCTCCGATCCCCAGGAAATCATAGCGCGTGCCGAGGCCCTGAGCGTCGAACTTGAAACCTCGATCGCGCCGGGGTTCGAGGCGCTGGTGTTCAAGGCCTCGCGAGGCATCGAGGATATCTACGAGCTGACTTATATCCGCAAGGACGGCAGCCGCTTCCCCGCGGTCGTCTCGGTCACGGCATTGCGCGATGCGGAAGGCGGAATCATCGGGTATCTTCTCATCGGCACCGACAACACCGCGCGCAAGCGCGCGGAAGAAGATCTACTCAATGCGGGAGCTCTCGAGCGGGCGATATTCAATAGCGCCAATTTCTCAAAAATCGCAACCGACGCGAACGGCGTCATCCAGATCTTCAACGTCGGCGCCGAGCGCATGCTCGGCTACACCGCCGAAGAGGTAATGAACAAGATCACGCCGGCCGATATTTCCGATCCCGAGGAAATCATCGCGCGGGCGGAGGCTCTGAGCGAAGAACTCAAAACCATGATCACGCCGGGGTTCGAAGCACTGGTTTTCAAGGCCTCGAGAGGCATCGAGGATATCTATGAGCTGACTTATATCCGCAAGGACGGCAGCCGCTTTCCCGCCGTCGTCTCGGTCACGGCACTACGCGACGCCGAAGGCGCGATCATCGGCTATCTGTTGATCGGCACCGATAACACCGCGCGCAAGCGCGCGGAAGAGGCGCTGCTCAAGGCCGGAGCGCTCCAAAGCGCCATTTTCAACAGTGCCAACTTCTCCAGCATTGCCACCGACTCGAACGGAGTCATTCAAATCTTCAACGTCGGCGCCGAACGCATGCTCGGCTACACGGCAGAAGACGTAATGAACAAGATTACGCCCGCCGACATCTCCGATCCCCAGGAAATCATCGCGCGAGCGAAAGCGCTCAGCATCGAACTGGAAACCCCCATCGCCCCGGGGTTCGAGGCGCTGGTTTTCAAAGCCTCTCGAGGCATCGAGGATATCTACGAGCTGACTTATATCCGTAAGGACGGCAGCCGCTTTCCCGCGGTCGTCTCGGTCACCGCATTGCGCGATGCGGAAGGCGCGATCATCGGCTATCTGTTGATCGGTACCGATAACACCGCGCGCAAGCGCGCAGAAGAGGCACTGCTCAAGGCCGGAGCTCTACAAAGCGCGATTTTCAATAGTGCCAACTTCTCCAGCATTGCCACCGACTCGAACGGAGTCATTCAGATCTTCAACGTCGGCGCCGAACGCATGCTCGGCTACACCGCTGAAGACGTAATGAACAAGATCACGCCCGCCGACATCTCCGATCCCCAGGAAATCATTGCGCGGGCGGAGGCCTTGAGCGTCGAACTAGAAACGCCCATCGCGCCGGGGTTCGAGGCGCTGGTATTCAAGGCGTCTCGGGGCATCGAAGATATCTATGAGCTGACCTATATCCGCAAGGACGGCAGCCGCTTTCCCGCCGTCGTCTCGGTCACGGCACTGCGCGACGCGGAAGGCGCAATCATCGGCTATCTGTTGATCGGTACCGATAACACCGCGCGCAAGCAGATCGAGGCGGAGCAGATGCACCTGGCGCAACGCCTTCGCGACCACCAGTTCTATACCCGGTCGCTGTTCGAATCCAATATCGACGCATTGATGACCACCGACGCCCCCGGCATCATCACTGACGTCAACAAGCAAATGGAGGCGCTTACGGGTTGCACGCGCGACGAGTTGATAGGCGCGCCGTTCAAAACGTTCTTCACCGACCCCGAGCGTGCCGAGGCGGGCATTAGTTTGGCGCTCAGCAAACGAAAGGTCACCGATTACGAACTGACCGCACGCGACAGGGACGGCAAGGAGACAGTCGTATCCTACAACGCGACCACCTTGTACGATCGGGATAGGAGACTGCAGGGCGTGTTCGCTGCAGTGCGTGAAATCACGGAGCGTAAGCAGTACGAGCGATCGCTGCGTGAGGCGACCCATAGAGCCGAGCATGCGAACAGCGCGAAGAGCGAGTTTCTGGCTAACATGAGCCATGAAATCCGCACCCCCTTGAATGCCGTCATCGGACTGGGATATCTGCTCGAGCACACCACGCTGAATGTAGACCAGCGCCAACTTCTGTCCAAGATCCAGTTTGGCGGCCGGGCGCTGCTGGGCGTCATCAACAATGTGCTGGACCTGTCGAAGATTGAGGCCGGCGAGATGTCACTCGAGGACGAGCCCTTCGATCTGCCGGAACTCGTGCGGGATCTCGGCCAGATGCTGACCCCGCAAGCGGTCGCGAAGGGGATCGAGTTGATCGTTCAGTGTACGGCCACCGTGCCGCGCATAGTCAGAGGCGATGCGTCGCGCCTGCGCCAGATTCTCACCAACCTACTGGGAAATTCGATCAAGTTCACCGAGACCGGTCACGTCGAGCTGAAGGTGTGTTGCATCGAGCAAAGTTCCGATCGCGTCCGACTGCGTTGTACAGTGCAAGATACCGGCATAGGGATCGAGCCCGCGGCGCTCGAGCGGTTGTTCACCCCGTTCACCCAGGCCGATGCGTCCACGACACGCCGTTTTGGCGGTACGGGCTTGGGTCTGTCTATCGCGCGCCGATTCGTAGAACTGATGGGCGGTGAAATTGGCGTCTCCAGCACCGTCACAGTGGGCAGCACTTTCTGGATCGAGATACCCCTGCGTATCGCCCACGATATTGATGGCACGCTCAGCGAACGCGGCCTGAGAATTCTCGTCGTCGATTCGAGCGGCGATGCACCGGAACGCCTGCTCGGCATGGCACGTGCGCTAGGTTGGAGTCCCCAGGTGGCCGAGACCGGCGAACAACTGATCACAGCCTTGGGCACCACCCAGCCGGACACATGGCCGGACGTGCTGATTCTGGAGCTGCACCTGGACGATATGGATGCACACCAATTGATCGCGCGGCTCGAGAAGGAATGTGGTCACGGCGAACTGCCTCCGGTCATTGTCGTTGCCGACCTTATGCAGTCATATATGGAGCACGAGCGCCTCATGCGGACCACGGATGTTCTGCTGGTGCGCCCGTTGACCAGCTCGGCGTTATTCAATGCGGTCAATGCCGTTGTTTCAAAACGGCCTGACAGCCTTGAACGCGTGCTGCAATCCACCAATTTTGACGAGCTGCATGCACAATGGCTGGCTGGCGTGCGCGTGCTGGTGGTCGATGACAGCGACATCAATCTGGAGGTCGCGCAGCGTATTCTCG
>Ga0208193_1001424_pt1 | contig 10568 bp, 5 predicted proteins | sample June2015DPH_17_2_FD_184716 | JGI IMG/M metagenome (GOLD analysis project Ga0208193, IMG submission 184716) | Peatland microbial communities from SPRUCE experiment site at the Marcell Experimental Forest, Minnesota, USA - June2015DPH_17_10... | ecosystem: Environmental > Terrestrial > Soil >...
CTAGTGGAGTGGATTTGACATTCGCTACCCCGTAAGCCGCAGGTTCGTAAGGCGAATGTCAAATCCGAAACTCCACTAGAAACATATATTTGCTAGTGGTCCTTTGATTCCAACATTCGCAAAAGTGCCCGCTGAGCAGGGATGCGAATGTTGAAATCGGACCACTAGACGGAAATTAAGCGGAGATGGCGTCTTAAATGTGAAGCTTGATTTTAACTGGCCAATCGCCACTTTTGTGATCGGTTTACTAAATTACCTTTCCGAAACCGGTTGGTTCCCCTTTTTAGCGCATGGCCTTTGATTTTTCCGACATGGTCGAGGAAGCGCGGATCTCGGCGCGCGCGCTGAGGGATTTCAGCGACAACCTCTTTAATCCGACGCTGCGGCTCGGCATCACCGGGCTTTCACGGGCCGGCAAGACCGTGTTCATTACGGCCCTGATCCATGGGCTGACCCGCGGCGGACGCTTTCCAGTGTTCGAGCCTCTCGCCTCGGGCCGGATCGCCCGCGCTCACCTCGAGCCGCAGCCGGACGACGCCGTGCCGCGCTTCGACTACGAGCGCCATGTCCAAACCCTGATCGAGGAACGGGCCTGGCCGAAATCGACCGTCGACATCAGCGAATTGCGGCTCGTGATCGATTATCAGCGCCAAAACGGCGCGGAGCGGACGCTGACCCTCGACATCGTCGATTATCCCGGCGAATGGCTGCTCGATCTGCCGCTGCTCAACAAGAGCTATGAGCAGTGGTCGAGCGAGAGCCTGGCGCTGTCGCGCGGCAGCGCGCGTAGCTCTCTCGCTGCGCCCTGGCACCCGTATCTTGCGGGCCTCAACGTTGAAGGCCCGGCGGACGAACAGGCGGCGCTGACCTCGGCAAAACTCTTCACCGACTACCTGCGCGCCTGCCGCGACGAGCGCTTCGCCATGAGCCTGTTGCCGCCGGGACGCTTCCTGATGCCCGGCAATCTCGCAGGCTCGCCGGCTTTGACCTTCGCGCCGCTCGACGTGCCCGGCCATGGCAACGCGCCTGATGGATCGCTGTGGGCAATGATGCGACGGCGTTATCAGTCCTACAAGGATATCGTGGTGCGGCCGTTCTTCCGCGATCATTTCGCCCGGCTGGATCGCCAGGTGGTTCTGGTCGATGCGCTAGCGGCGTTCAATTCGGGACCGAACGCGCTATTCGACCTGGAGGCAGCGCTGGCGGCCATTCTCGACTGCTTCCGGATCGGCCGCGGCACGTTCCTCAACGCGCTGTTCCGTCCCAGGATCGACCGCATCCTGTTTGCAGCGACCAAGGCCGATCATCTGCACCATACGAGCCATGACCGCTTAGAGGCGGTGCTGCGGCGGGCGGTCGCGCGCGCCGTGATGCGGGCCGAGGATACCGGCGCCACCATCGATGTGGTGGCGTTGGCCGCGGTCCGCGCCACCCGGGAGGTGCAAGTGACCCGCGACCGGGAAAGCCTGCCGTCGATATTGGGAACGCCGATCGCGGGCGAAAAGGCCGATGGCGAAACATTTGACGGCAACACTGAAGTCGCCACCTTTCCCGGTGAATTGCCCGAAGATCCGCAAGCGCTGTTTGAAAGCGAGACCGCCTTTCGCGGCCTAGCCCACGCGCAAACCGATGCGGACTTTCGTTTCCTGCGCTTCCGTCCGCCCCGCCTGACACCCGACGGCGGGGATGCAGTGGCGCTGCCCCACATCCGCCTTGACCGGGCGTTGCAGTTCTTGATCGGGGACCAACTGCAATGAGCGAGCGCGTCCCTTACCGCCGGCCTGCGACCTTCAAGCTCGACGACGCCAACGTGGTCGTGACCGATCCGAACGACGAGGGCCGCCCCGCCCGCGGCACGGTTCAGGTCACGCCGGAAATCGACGCGGCGCAATTGCCGATCGCCATCGAGCCGACGATCGTTCCCGCCGAGCCGCGATTTCGCTGGGGTGCGCTGTTCTGGGGCGCGCTCGGTGGACTGGTGCTGCTTGGTGCGGGCCTGGGCGTGGTGCAACTGATCGAGGACCTGTTTGCGCGCAGCGACAGCCTGGGCATCCTGGGGCTGGCGCTGACCTCTGTCGCCACGCTGTCATTCCTGGTCGTGGCCGCACGCGAAGCGGCCGGCCTGATGCGCCTTGCGACAATCGAAGATCTGCACCGGCGCGCGGCCTCCGTAATCGCGAGCGACGACGCCCGCGAGAGCCGCGCGATCTTGCACGACCTGTTGAAGATCGCCCACCAGAATCCGCATCTGGCGCGCGCCCGCGCCACGCTGAGCCACCATGCCGGCGACATCATCGATGGCGCCGACATGATCCGCCTCGCCGAACGCGAATTGATGACGCCGCTCGATCAACAAGCGCGCTTGCTGATTTCCGCCGCCGCGCAGCGCGTGTCGCTCGTCACCGCCATCAGCCCGCGGGCACTGTTTGACGTCGCTTTCGTGTTGGCAGCCTCGCTTCGCCTGATCCGGCAGTTGGCGCGGCTTTATGGCGGACGGCCCGGCGCGCTCGGCATGATCCGCCTGATGCGCCACGTCCTTGCTCATCTCGCCATCACCGGCGGCATAGCGGCGAGCGACAGCGTGATCCAGCAGATCCTTGGCCACGGACTCACCGCCAAACTGTCACAGCGGCTCGGCGAGGGGTTTCTCAATGGGCTGCTAACCGCGCGGCTGGGACTGGCTGCGATCGATGTCACCCGCCCGCTGCCGTTTACGGCGCTGCCGCGCCCTTCGCTGACTGATTTAGCGAAAGACCTGTTGCGCAAGCGTGAGGAAGAAGCGTGACGTCGCTTTTATCCCTCCCCCGCCCCCACCCGGCCGTCGCTTCGCGACGGCCACCCTCCCCACGCTTTCGCGGGGGAGGGATTGAAGCGCGACTATGCCAACACCCGCCAACGAAACAGCGGCGACTCCGGCGGCGGCGCTAGCTCCGGCGTCCAGCCGGTGAATTTTTCGATCGCATAGGTATCCATGACGATCCCGCGCCAGACGCGATCGACGGTCTCCAGCGGCTCGCGCTTGGCCGGGATCAGAGACCATAGCGGGTAGCCCGGACTGTCATAGGGTTGCGGCGCGACATAGAGGCCAACATGACCGGCGATCAGGCTCATGTCGGGCTCGCGAAAACCCTGATATCGCCCGCGCTCGTTGATCTGCACCACCGGCACACGGTTGTTGAAAAACCAGCGCAGCATCGCATAGGTGCGATAATCAGTGGTGGCGATCCAGGTCGCGCCCGTCTTTTGCAGCTCGGCCTCAGTACGTTCAATAACCGGCTCGTAACCGGCCTCGCCGCCGACCGGATCGGTGCGGCCGATCAGATCGAACGGCGCCGCCAGGTAATAGAAGAAGACCGCGACGACAAAGGCGATGCCGGAGACGATCGCGATTTTGGCCCAGCGAAACGACATCGCGATAAAAGACGGGCGCCATCCTTCCCTCGACAGCACCGCAAGGTTGATCGCGGCGGCGGCAAATCCAAACGGCCAGATGAAGGTCGGCCAGGTATCGCCGACCCGCAGGCTCAGCGATTTCCAAAGGAAGTAGAAAAAAGGAACGATCACGGCCGTCGACAGCAGGATGGCGACCGGCTCCTTGCTGCGATATGCGCGCCAGGCCGTCAATGCGACGCCGGTCAGGACAACCGGAAGCAGGACAAAGCCGACAAGGCCAAACTGCATTCCGATAAATTCGCCGAGCGTGCGAAGGGTCAATGGGTGCGACGCAGTCGCCCGTACTGCCTGGAAGCGAAACGATGCCCAGTCATGCTGCATATTCCAGACCAGGACCGGCGTGAACAGCAAAACAGCGATCACTGCCGCTGCCCACGGATAGGGACTGCGCAACCAGCGTCCGCGCGAGGCCGGCACCCACATGAAGGCGAACACCGCCGGCAACAGCATGGCGACGGTGAATTTCGACAACGCTGCCAATCCTGCGAAAACGCCGGCCGCGAGCCACCACCGCGCGTTACCGCTTTCGGCAAGCCGGACCAGCGCCCACGCCATGGCCGTGACGAACAGAACAAGCGGCACGTCCGGCGACACCTTGGTCATCAATAGCCCGTAATAGAGGGACGCCTCCATCATCGAGACCGCAATGATCGCCGCACGGACATCGCGCGTGACGCGCCAGACGATGTCGGCGAGCAGCCCTTGCGTCAGGAGCATCGCCACAAGGCCCGGGAACCGGGCGCCGAAGCTGGTGTCGCCGAAGATCGCGGTACCGATGCGGATGAACCAGGCGATCATGGGCGGATGGTCGAGGAACGAAAGCGCGTTTTCCTTCGACCAGGTCCAGTAGTAGGCTTCGTCCGTCCGCAGATCGGTGAGGCCGGCATAGAGCCCGCGCAGGACCGTCATCGCCGCGACCAGCGCAATGAGGCCAAGCCACGGCTGGAGGGTGGAGGTCTTCACAACTCCGCGGAAGCTGTCTTGAGGCGCCATCGTCACGGCGCTTTCTCGCCAACTCCGGCGGACGTGTCAACGTCCCGACATTGCCCACAGAACCACTCGTGCCCGGTGGAATTAAACGCTAGTTTTTCGGGTCTTTAGAATCGATGGACCGGCATGATCGCGCTTAAGCTAGCCAGTATCGGGAAATTCGTCCGCGGCGTCAGTGTCCGCCAGATTCGCATGGTCTGCGGGCTCATCCTCTTTGCCTATCTGATCAGCCATTTCCTCAATCACGCGCTCGGCAATATTTCGCTGGAGGCGCTGGCCTGGGGCCTGCGGTACCACCTCCTGTTCTGGCAGTTCCTCCCCGTCGCGATCGTCTTCTATACCGCGATGCTCGTCCACGGCGGCCTTGGAATCTGGGCCCTCTACGAGCGCCGGCAGTTTCGATGGAAAGCGATCGAGCCGCTGCAGCTCGTGCTCGGCTTGAGCATCCCCCTGCTCGCCGCCGCTCACGTCATTGTCACGAGGCTTGGTTACACACTGTTCGGCATCTCCAGACTCTATCCACAGGTGCTTCACGGATATTGGGCGACGGCGTCGCACCGGATCTGGCTGACGCTGTCGGTTTTGATCGTCGCCTGGGTCCACGGCTGCATCGGCCTTTACTTCTGGCTGCGGATGAAGACGTTCTTCAGGCGCGCCGCCCCTTTCCTGCTGGCCGCGGCCGTGCTGTTGCCGACGCTGGCCCTGCTCGGCCTCTACCAGAGCGGCCGGACTGTCGTGAAAGAAAGCGCTGATCCGCAGTGGCGCACTGCCAATCTCTCCCCGGACAAAGTGGGCACGCCGGCCCAGACCGACAGGCTCGAAAACATCCTGGGCCACTTCCTGATCGGCTATCTCGGCCTGCTTGGACTGGTGCTGGCGGCGCGAGGGGTACGCACGCTTCGCGAACGGCGCGTCGGCATGATCACGCTGTCTTACGGCAATGGCCGCACCGTCCGGGTGCCGAAGGGCCTTTCCGTGCTGGAGGCGAGCCTGCGCCATCAGGTTCCGCATGCGAGCGTGTGCGGCGGCCGCGCCCGTTGCTCCACCTGCCGCATTCGGGTGATCGGCGACTGCTCATCCTTGCCGGAACCTTCGAACCGCGAATCGTTTGTGCTGAACCGGGTCGGGAGCGCCTCGGACCCGGCGATCCGGCTCGCCTGTCAGCTTCGCCCCGAGAGCGACCTTTCCTTCTTCCAGATCTTCACACCGCAACCGGTAGCGACACCTCACGGCGGCCCCTCGCATATCGGCGAGGAGCGCTATCTCGTCAGCATGTTCGTCGACATGCGCGGCTCGACCCGGCTCGCGGAACACCGCCTGCCGTTCGACACCGTGTTTATCGTCAACCGCTTCCTCGGTGCGGTCTCAAAAGCCGTGATCGAATGCGGCGGCCAGCCGAACCAGTTTATCGGCGACGGACAACTGGCTTTGTTCGGACTTGCGACCAACCACCAGACCGCCTGCCGCCAGGCGCTGAAAGCGGCGGCGCACATTTCCGTTCACGTCGAGGAATTGAACCAGTTCCTCAAGAACGAGCTGCACGAACCGATCCGCTTCGGCATCGGCATTCATGGCGGCGAGGTGATCGTCGGCGACATCGGCTATCGCGATCACATCGTGTTCACCGCGCTTGGCGATGCGGTCAACATCGCGGCACGGTTGCAGGACATGACCAAGGGCCTGGGCTGCGAGGTGATCTGCTCGGACGAAGTGCGCGCAACCGCGGGCCTCTCGATCGACGCTCTGCCGCGACAGGACATTGAAATCCGTGGCCGCACCAAACCGATAAGCGTGTGCGTTGTCGCTCACGCCGCTGCCTTGTCCGGGCTTGCGAGCAACGAAGAGCCCGTTGCCGAATTGACTTGACGACTGCTGCTGTCACAATCGTCACCATGAAACAGCGGATTCTTTTCGTTATTCTGCTCGCTATCGTTCTCGCTCTGCTCGTCAAGTACGGCGTGAACGCCGCGCCCCTCGTCTTGTGATCTGACTGCCCTCCACGTACCGGGCATTAACGATTGGCGCGCCAACAAAGCCAATGCGATTCCCCTGACGTATTTTAGAGCCAGTTCGGTTCTGATTGAATCAGAAGCGGGCTCTCGTCTTTTGTTTTGACGCGTTTTCTACCGCAGATAAGTCTACGCAATCTGCGTAAACTTGATTGCTACGCGAACCGGTTTCCACTTCGCTCGAAAACGCTATGAATATTCCCGCAGCTCACAGCTTCGTGTTTCCTCGTGAAGTTTACGATGTGTGAAGTGGAGCGATCACCTGTGACTCACATAACTGCGAGCCGGGTTGAAAACCCAGCCGAACAGCTCTAAGTGCTTGATTGATTCCTGGGCCGGCAGAACGCCCTCACACGAAATTAACCCTCATGAATTCCAATGCAGCTCTCGCGCGTTATGCACGCGACACGAGACTCTATCTTTTTCTCGGTCTGGCGAACTGGTTCATTTTTGTGGACCACATCCCGAGCAATATGGTGAGCTGGATCACGCCGCGTAACTTCGGTTTTTCCGGCGCCGTCGACCTCTTCGTGTTCATCATCGGCTATAACGCAGCGCTCACCTATGCGCCCATCATGCTGGAACGCGGCACCATTGTCGGCGCCACGCGGGTGCTTCGGCGCGCCTGGGAGCTCTACGCCGCGTTCATTGTGCTGTTTGCGATTTATGTCGTGTCGATCGGCGACATTGCCACACGCTATGCCGCGCCCGACATCATCTACGAATTCAACGTCGCAGGCCTTCTGGAAGAGCCGGTCCGTACCGTCGCTCACGGCTTGCTGCTGCAATCGAAGGCGTTGAATCTCGATCTGCTTCAGCTCTGTGTCCTGCTGATGGCGTGTTTTCCAATCGTGCTGCGGCTGATGTTGCGGATACCCGGCTTCACGCTGGCTGCATCGCTCGCGCTTTATTTCGCCGCACGCCAGTTCGAATGGACATTGTCGACCTTTCCGGACGGCAGCTGGAATTTCAACCCGTTCTGCTGGCAACTGCTGTTCGTGCTCGGCGCCTGGTCTGCGCTTGGCGGCGTGAGCCGGCTTCGTGCCCGTTTCCGATCGCCCGTATGGGGGTATCTCGGACTGGCCTATCTCATCTTTGCATTCGCCATGACGATGGCCGGCCGGTTTCCCGCGCTCGGTGACATGCTCCCCGTCTGGCTGCACGATGCGTTCATTCCGAACGACAAGGTCAATCTGGCTCCCTACCGTGTCCTGCATCTTGCCGTGCTGGCGCTGTTCGCCACGCGCCTGATCTCGAAGAACTGGCACGGATTGAGCTGGCCGATTTTCAAGCCACTGATCGTGTGCGGCGAACAGGCGCTGCCGGTTTTCTGCGTCGGCGTGTTCCTTTCCTTCGCCGGTCATTTTATCCTGGTGACGGGTTCCGGCTCGCTCGTGGAACAGATTCTGGTCAGCCTCTCCGGCATCGCGATCATGACGCTGGTCGCGAGCTATGTGTCGTGGTCGAAGCGCCAGGACCGCCCTGCCGGCGCCGATGGGCCGAAGCCCTTCGTTCCGGACCGGATAGCGCCCACGCCGACGATTGCGCCACCGAAGCAGATTCCTTTGAAGGCCGCTTGATTGTATGCTTCGGCGGGTTTTCTCGCCGGAGCTCGCGATGCAGTCCAGGCCCGCCTCCTTGCCGGCATTCACGGTGCCCTACGCTCCGGACGATATCGCCATCGCCAAACGCCTGTTGGACGCTCCCCGCCTTGACGCTGGTCGCGAAGCGCGGATCGAACAGACCGCAACCCGCCTGATCGAGGCCATCCGCTCGAACGACGATCCGCTTGGCGGTGTCGAGGATATGCTGCGCGAATTCGCGCTCTCCACCAAAGAGGGCCTCGCGCTGATGGTGCTGGCGGAAGCGTTGTTGCGCGTGCCTGATGCGCGCACCGCCGACCGCTTCATCGAGGACAAGCTCGGCGAGGGCGATTTCATTCATCACGAAACCAAATCGAGCGCGTTCCTGGTCAATGCCTCGGCCTGGGCGCTCGGAATGTCGGCGCGGGTGATTCAACCCGGCGAGACTCCCAATGGGACCATCGGCCGGCTGGTGAAGCGCCTCGGGCTACCTGCCGTGCGCGCCGCGACACGGCAGGCGATGCGGCTGATGGGCAGCCATTTCGTGCTCGGCGAAACCATCGAGGCCGCGCTGGCGCGAGCCCAATCGGACGCTTTCCCCCGCTACTCCTTCGACATGCTCGGGGAAGGCGCGCGCACCGCCGCCGACGCGGAGCGCTATTTCGACGCCTATGCAAGCGCGATTGAAGCGATCGGCGCCACCGCAGGGACACGTCCCCTGCCCGATCGCCCCGGCATTTCGATCAAACTCTCGGCGTTGCATCCCCGTTTCGAGGCGTTGAGCCGGCAACGGGTGATGAGCGAACTGGTGCCGCGGCTGATCGATCTGGCGCGTCGCGCGAAATCCTGTGACCTCAACCTGACGGTGGACGCCGAGGAGGCCGACCGGCTCGAACTGTCGCTCGAGGTGATCGCGGCGGCGTTTTCCGACCCCTCATTCGCAGGCTGGAACGGCTTCGGCCTGGCCATTCAGGCCTACCAGAAACGCGCCAGCGCGGTCATCGACCATATCCACGAACTCGCAAGCCAACTGAACCGGCGCATGATGGTGCGGCTCGTCAAGGGGGCCTACTGGGACAGCGAAATCAAGCGCGCGCAGGAACGCGGGCTATCGGACTACCCCGTATTCACCCGCAAGGCGATGACCGACCTCAACTACACCGCCTGCGCCCAACAACTCCTGAAACTCAGGCCGCGGCTTTTCCCGCAATTCGCCACCCATAACGCGCTCACCGTGGCGACCGTTCTCGAACTTGCGAATGGCGAAGGCGGCTTCGAATTGCAGCGCCTGCACGGCATGGGCGAAGCGCTTTATGCGCAACTGATCGCCGATCATCCAGAATTGGCCTGCCGCACCTATGCCCCGGTCGGCAGCCACCGCGACCTCCTCGCCTATCTGGTGCGGCGCCTGTTGGAAAACGGCGCCAACTCCTCCTTCGTGGCGCTCGCCGCCGACAACGCCGTGCCGGTGGCGAAGCTGCTGCGGCGCCCGGCCGACATCATCGGCTCTCCCGAAAACGCCCGTCATCTGAACATCCCGCTGCCCGCCGATCTCTACCGGCCGCAGCGGCAAAACTCGCGCGGCCTCGAATTCGGCGACCGGACCGCGGTGCAGGCCATGCTCGCCGCGGTCAAGGCCGCGGCCGCGCCCGTCACCGCGGCTTCCCTGATCGATGGCAAGGCCGGCGCTGGGGAGCCGCGACAAGTCTTCGGCCCCGCCGACGCAGCAACGCCCACAGGAAGCGTGATCGAGCCCGCGGTTGACGATGCGAAGGCAGCCATGGCGGCGGCCAGCGCAGGATTTCTGCGCTGGAGCCGGACGCAGGCCGCGACCCGCGCCGGCTGTCTCGACCGCGCCGCCAACCTCCTCGAACAACGCGCAGGCCACTTTATCGCGCTTCTGCAACGCGAGGGCGGCAAGACGCTCGATGACGCGATCTCGGAAGTTCGCGAAGCCACGGATTTCTGCCGCTATTACGCAAGCCTCGGCCGCGACCTGTTCGGCGCAGGCGAAGCCATGCCGGGGCCGACCGGTGAGAGCAATGCGTTGGGACTGCGTGGCCGCGGCGTGTTTGTCGCGATCTCGCCCTGGAATTTTCCGCTCGCGATTTTTACCGGGCAAGTCACGGCGGCCCTCATGGCCGGCAATAGTGTGGTGGCAAAACCCGCCGAACAAACGCCGCTGATCGCGTTTGAGATGGTAGCTCTGCTGCATGAGGCAGGCGTACCGCCCTCCGCGCTGCACCTCGTGCTTGGCGACGGCCGTACAGGCGCTGCGCTCGTGGCCCATCCCGACGTTGCGGGCGTCGTCTTCACCGGCTCGACCGAGGTCGCGCGCGCCATCAACCGCAGCCTTGCAGCCAAGGATGGGCCGATCGTGCCGCTGATTGCGGAGACCGGCGGCATCAACGCCATGATCGTGGATGCCACCGCACTGCCTGAACAGGTCGCGGACGACGTGCTCACCTCCGCGTTCCGATCGGCGGGCCAGCGCTGCTCGGCTTTAAGGATCCTGTTTGTGCAGGAAGAGGTC
>Ga0208193_1001428_pt1 | contig 10551 bp, 13 predicted proteins | sample June2015DPH_17_2_FD_184716 | JGI IMG/M metagenome (GOLD analysis project Ga0208193, IMG submission 184716) | Peatland microbial communities from SPRUCE experiment site at the Marcell Experimental Forest, Minnesota, USA - June2015DPH_17_10... | ecosystem: Environmental > Terrestrial > Soil >...
CCGGTCGGCGAGCGTCTCAGCCGCTGCCGACAAGCCCTTATCGAGAATGAAGGCACTGACCGTCTTGCGTTCGACCGACGCCGCGCGCTTCAGGATCGACTTCGCCTGGGGTGTCAAACGAACCTCGAGGCGGTCCTCTCGGCGTTTCGTGGAGCTGCGCATTTTAATGGTCCTTTACCTCTAGATGGGTTTACTATAGCACCCGTACAATGTACGGACAATGTGACGCCAGACTCAAGCAATCGTTGGTCCTGTGCCAGGAATGTGACCAACTCAGATTGGGTGTGCCAGGATTGTGCCTTGGTGTGCCTGGGAAGGGGTCGGCAAGACGCTGCAAGTGATTGATTTATAAACCCCTGAAATACCCGGCAGCGGACTGAAAATCCGCGTGTCGGGGGTTCAATTCCCTCCCTGGCCACCAAAAAATCCTTTATTTTTCTGATACTTATGATCTGAGCTGTTTTGGCTGTCGATATCAGTTGCCCAAGATTGCCATCCTGCACCGACGCAGCGGTAGCTGTCACGGGCGGTGTTGATGGTCGTCGTCGTCGCCATCATGCGCACTGCAGCCGCCCTTGGCGACTTTGGCCAGCAACTCAGGCCGTGACCAGGCGGTTCCTGAGTAGCGGTCACCGAACAACTGTCTGTGCCACCTCTAAGTGGGAAACGAGCTTCCAAACATAGGCAGCCCGCTCAGGGACGACGCCTTGGTGGCCTCATCCTGAAGTACGTCCCAGTGCTCGACAAGTCTTCCATCATGCAGTCGAACAATATCCGCGGCGATCCAATCTGCAGGTAGCCCGGTACCTGAAAATCGGCCGTGCAACATGACCAGGTCGCCCTCAGCCATGACGACGTCATGCTCGTACTTCATTGACGGGGGAAGGCTTTTGATCAGATCAAAAAGACCCGAACGTCCCTGAGGCACGTGAGCGCTGTGCTGAATGTAGTCTGGCGACCAAAAGGCTTCTGCCGCCTTATAGTCGCGTTTGTTGAAAAGCGTATCGAAGGCCATCAATACCAATGCTTTGTTGTCTGTCGAGGCGGATGAATTCATGGAAGTCTCCAAAAATAGTTCGGGCGTCAGAAATAGAATCGATCGGGTCAGGGGTGTTGATGCTGGACTGCGGCGCATCGTGCACTGGTCGAATAAAGAAATAGACTAAGAGATCCCAGGACAAACGCGGCCGCAACCGTACCGAGATCTGCAACTCCGCCGTAGCTCAAGGTAATCGCCCCTGCCGTAGCACCGAGCGCGAAGCCCAAATACATGAACGAGGCGTTCAATGAGAGCATAATCGGGGCTTCGCTAAGCCCCGCGACATCGAGCAATCGACTTTGCTGGGCCGGGAAGAATCCCCACGCGGTGAAGCCCCAGACCACCACTGAGATCAAGACGGGCGCGATTGCCTCAACTGGCGAGAGGTACCCCGCCCACACGGAAAGACTCGCAAGCGCAGCCGCCATTATCGACAGTTCCGCGACGATCACTCGGCGCGCGCCGACGCGGTCGCTGGCGGTGCCGCCAAACAGTAGACCTGAAAATGCCGCGGCTCCATAAAGAAAGAGCACGTAGCCGATAGCGGGGCCGGTCAAATTAACTACACGGCTCAAATAAGGAGCAATGAACGTGTACACCGTATAGGCACCGGTTGCCCACATCGTCGTTGTCAACAGTGCTGGGAGTACTCCTTCCTGACGCACGACCGTCAATCGATCGCGCAACGTGGCGACCGCCAGACCGGATCCGACGCCCCGTGGCAATCCAATCAGTAGTCCCACGAGAGCCACCATTGACAGCAAGGCGACCCCGGCGAAAGTGGCTCGCCAACCATAACGACCACCAATGAATGCGCCGAGAGGAACGCCTAAGGCGACGGCGGCGCTGATGCCGCCGGTTACGATGGCGAGGGCACGACCTCGCTGTGCGTGAGGAGCTAATGCGCCGGCGAGTGCATTTGCGCTCGGGACATAAAGACCGGCAGAGAAAGCGAGTAATACTCGCGCCATCACCAATGCGTCATACCCGGGCGCCATTGCGGCGAACGCGTTCGTGGCGGCGAAGACGGCCATCGCTCCGATCAGCAATTTCCGTCTATCGATAGAAGCGGTCAATGCCGTCAAAATCGGAGAACTGACCGCATAGGAGAAGGAGAAAACGGCAACCAAGTGCCCAACGGATTGCACACTCACCTTAAGGTCTGAGGAAATCCCAGGAAGGATTGCCGAAATCATGAACGCTTCGGTGCCGACCGCAAATGCCCCGACGGCCAGCCAATAGATCATGTTCATATTCGATATCCGCATTGATCCGGGGGCCTTCGGACGCACATGGTTTCAAGCTTGAACAAATCGTTCGCGAACGGCCGGAGTCAATTGGTTGACTGCACCGAGCATATCGATCAGTTCAGCCGGTCGGCTGCCGCGGATGCCCGCTGGAGTTGCCATGCCATCGCGAACGAACGTATAGAAACCGGAAACGAGATAAGCACCGATCGCATCGAGGTGCTTTACCTGAGCCGACAGAATCTTCTTGAATGCGGCGCCTGCAAAGAAATCCCGGGCAACCCGGGCGTTTTCGAATGCGACTTCGGCCACGGCAAGATGGAGCCTGTCCGACCCGACGGTGTGATCGACATCGGGGGAGGGGGGCGCTGGATGGGCGTTGTCATACGGTTCCGGCAAATGAAGTTTCCACTTTTGAATGGCATCCAGCGAGGCCAATTCAGCGCTCGAGTCGTGTAGCCATTGCGCGGAATCCTTGCCGGGGCGACGGTTCATATAGACGTGGATCCGGTGCAGGTGGTCGGGGCCATTGCGCTGACCGTCTTCCTCACGATCAACGAATGTTGTCGATCCGGTGGGCAGGAAATAGGCGATGGCTTCGCCAAACAGATTGTGTTCGTCTTCGTAGAGAATCTTTCCGGCTTCGGCAAAGATCGCTTGATCCTGTGCATTGGCGAAACCCAGTTCGGCCGAGCCGTCCAGCACCGCATCGATCCGAGCCACGCCTTCAGCTATCGGCCATAGATTGGCGCCCCCTTCGCGAGCGAAATGCTGCTGTACGTAGAATCCCAGTCCGGGCAGCCTTGAACACAGGGTTGAGTGCACATCGCGCCAATAAGTGGCGAAGCTTTCGTGGGATACGCCGTCACGCCTGCGGACGGATGCATAGATATTGTGTTTGACGGCCTTGTCGCGGGCGGAATAGTCTAGTCTTGGCATCTGGAGGGCTCCTGTCTAGGTGAGACGCGTTTAAGCGGCGGCCGCGTGGATCTGGTTGAGCAACAGGGTGGGATCGAAATACGCCACGAGCAGGCGTATGGCCTGGCCGTCCCGGATGTCCCAATGCTCGGAAATGATGATCGAGCCATCGGTTCCCTGGACACCGATCTTGATCAGAGCGACGACATGAGAGCCCTCCGCGGTGAGGCTCAGATAAGTCAACCGTCTAAAGTCGAGTACGGCGGCGACACGTGGCAGCAACTCGACGTATTGCGCCTTGTCGAAGGTGCCGCCCCAGGGAAGCTGGGGCGGCACGGACAACTCAAAGTCTTCGGCCAAGCTGTCGCGGAAACTCGTGATCTCGCCGCGAGCGCCGCCGTCATAAAATCGCTTTACAATGGCGCACGGCTGATCTTGGGAAGAGATGCTCATTGCGCGGCCCGCTCGATGACCGCCGCGACCTCGGCGGGATGGGAGATGTAGGCCACGTGGCTCGATGCGAGCTCCGTGACCTTCGAACCGGATCGCTTGTACATCGATCGCTCCAGATCAGGATTGATCGCCCGGTCGTTGGTCGCGACGATCGCAAAGCTCGGTTTGGTTTTCCACGCCGGCGTGGTCGCGGGCGCACTCGCCGCTTTGACGCTCAAGCCGACTTGCGATACCGACATGAAGTCGGCTTGCGGTCCTGGCAGGTCCGCGCAGAAATCCGCGTGAAAGTCGGCCCGATCAAGATACAGGAAGCCATCTGGCGAAGGCTTCGGGCCCGATGAGGCGGGCGGCTTGCCGGCCGAGAGCGATCCGAGACTCTCTCCGGTGTCGGGTTGGAAGGCGGCGACGTAGACCAGCGATTTGACGTGCGCATTGTTGCCGGCCGCGGTGATGATAATCCCGCCGTAGCTGTGTCCGACGAGAACCACGGGACCACCCATGGCATCAATGGTGCGATTGGTGGCGGCCACATCGTCCTCGAGCGAGGTCTCAGGCGGTTGAGCCACGCCGACTTTAAAGCCGTCTTTCTCCAAGATGTTAGCGACGGCCGTCCAGCCGGAACCATCGGCAAAGGCTCCGTGGACAAGAACGACATTTTTCGTCGGAGGAGACGTGGCAGCAGACGCCCCTGCCGCGAGAGCAAGTGCGGTGGCTGCCGTGGCGAATCGGAAGTACTTATTCATGAGCATATCCTTTTGGTAGATGTGGAAACAGGGAAGAAGCTTCGGGGATGCGGCTCAGCCGAGAGGCGGTCCGGCCGCAATGAGATCGTTGAATTGGTTCACCCAGACGTGCTCTTGGGCTCCGGGATTGGCACGCATTTGTGGGGCTTGCCCGACCAGGATCTCGTCCAAGTCGGTGGCGAGCATGGCCATGGTGGCCTCGATGAATGCATCGAGCGGCATTGCCCGCTCTTCTTCAAGACTGTTGAGCAGGTCGGTGCGGACCCAGGGAGGCGCAATCTCGATGACACGGATGCCGATGTCGCGCAGTCTGTAACGCTGAGAGAGCGTGTAGGAGTGCAGTGCCGCCTTTGTGGCGGAATAGGCCGCCGTTGGTACCAAGGGCACGAAGCCTAGAATCGAGGAGACATTGATGATCACAGCGTCCTTCTGCTTCTTCAGGTGTCCCACCAAGGCCCCGCTCATCCGAATCGGGCCACCGAGATTGGTCGTAACGGTCGCCACTAACATCTCTTCGTCGACCGCGCCCGCCACATCATCGAGTTCCATGATGCCGGCGTTATTGATCAGCACGTTCAGAGCAGGATGGTCGGCGATGATTTGCGCCGTGACTCGCCGGATGGCCGCCGGATCGCGTACGTCGAGTTCAACTGCTGCCATGCCCGGATTCGCATCGCACGCAGACTTCAGTAGCGACATGCGCCGGCCCGTGATGATCACCTGGTTGCCGGCCTTGTGAAATGCTTCCGCGAGGGCGCGGCCTATGCCGGAGCTGCCGCCGGTGATGAGTATCGTGTTGCCGTTCATTTTCATGAAGCACTCCTGGAAAGTGTGTGGAAGGATTCCGTTTTTAGCGAGTGCCTGCGCACAAGCTCGGCCGAAAACGAGTTCAGCTGTTCATGGGGGTAGTGAAATAGGCGGATACGCTCGATGGCACCCTGCGCGTCGTATGTGAGGATCGTTACGCCGCTCACCCCTTTCCCCTGGAACACCCCTTCCCACTCGAGGTGGGCGCGGGCGATGGAGCAAGTTTCCTGTACGAAGGCGATGCGGTCGTACATCGACCGGCTTGTTCGGAAGAACTCATATATAGGGGCTACGCCGTGGAGCGGCTGCGCCATGACCGTGGCCTCGAGAATCGGATTCGCCGAGAAGGCGCCCGAGAATTCTTGAAGTGTGGGCCGACTGACGATGTCGAGCCACGCGGCGGCCGCCTGTGAAGTGTGGTCATTCATGTTCAAGAGACCTCCGCGATCGCTTGTGGCTGCAGCATGGGATAATCGGTGTAGCCTCGGGCAGCGCCGCCATAAAATGTTGATCGATCTGGAGCATTAAGAGCCGCTCCCTGCCGCACCCGTGCAACCAGATCGGGGTTGGCTATGAAGAGCCGGCCGAATGTAATCGCATCGGCCCGCCCATTCTCTACTGCGTTCTCGCCGGATTCCGGGGTATAGGCGCCAGCGGAAATCAACGGGCCGACGAAGGCGTGGCGGAACAAAGCGGCGTTGTTCGGCGCATTGGCGTGAAGCTCATCAGTAATGCCGATCTCTGACGCGCTAGCTTCGATCAAATGCAGATAGGCAATCCGTCTGCGACTCAGTTCGCCGGCAACATGGCTGAAAAGAGCGACGGGGTCTGAATCTTCGATGCCGCCGTATCGACCATAGGGTGACAGACGCACGCCGAGGTGGTCGGCGCCAACGACATCGATAATGGAGTCGACGATCTCCAGAAGAAAGCGCGCGCGGCCGGCGATTGATCCGCCGTAGGCACCGGTGCGTTTATTGCTGCCATCACACAGAAACTGATCGATCAGATGACCGTTGGCGCCCTGGATTTCGACACCATCAAATCCCGCCGTCATGGCGTTGGCAGCGGCTTTGGAAAATGTTTCGACGAGCGCAGGGATCTCGGCGGATTCAAGGGCACGCGGCGCGGGCGGATCCAGCGGCTCAAAAGCCGGCGTATAGACCTTGCCGATATAAGGGATTGCTGAGGGCGCCACCGGTAGCGATCCGTCGGCATTGTAGGCGGGAAGCGAGTTTCGACCATTATGCTGAATCTGCATGAGGATGCGGCCCTTCATGCCGTGCACCCGATGGGTGACGGCGCGCCACGCCGCGATCTGTTCAGGTGTGTAAATGCCCGGCGATGCCGGGTAGCCATGCGCCCGCGGGCTGACCGCCGTACCTTCTGTGATGATAAGACCGGCGCTCGCGCGTTGACCGTAGTAGTCCGCCATCAACGACGTCGCGATGCCGCCCGAAGCGGCGCGCATGCGTGTCAGCGGCGCCATCACCACGCGATTAGGCAGCGTGAGCGCACCCAGTTGCAGGGATTCAAAGAGTGCGGGAAGTTTCATAGGTTCTAAATTCCTTCAAGCGTGATGTGGGTGACGTCGATATTCACCAGCAGCGGCTCTCGCACCAATACGTAGTTGCCCTCATAGGCGTAGACCCGCCGTTTGGTGAAGAACTGCAGTCCCTCGACCTCTTGATAGTCATAGGCGTAATTGAGGCCGGTGGCTCCGCCCAGGATGTCGACGGTGTAATCGTGACGCCGAAGCATTCCATCCGGACCGAAGCAGGAGAACTGTGTTTGGGTGTGGCTCTTGATGTGATCGGGAAAGATCACTTTGAGCCGGCGCCATTGTTCTCCCTTGACCTCGATGGGCTGGACCTCTTCGGTCACGAAACCCGGCTGCGCATAAAGAAAGGGCGAATTCAGATAGGTCCACAGCGCCTCACCCTGGAAATAGGCAACGTGCAGGGGATCCCATGGTGTCTCTCGAGTCTGGCCGACAAACGAGGCTTGCGGATTATCCCGTTCCTGGCTGATGCGTCCTTTGGGTGTCTCAAGCGTCACCCGTCCCGGCCCGTACGTCAGCCGTTTGTCTTGTTTCGGAAAGTCCGTAACGGTTCGTTGCTGCTTGGTATCGACTCGCATGACGACGTCATCGAGGTAATTCGCCTGTCCCTTGATGGCCCAGATGGCGCCCGTGATCGACGCCGAGAGAACGATGGTTCGGACTTTCGCCCAGCGCTTCAGTCCGCCATGAGCGTCGATGGCATTTTGAAGAAGCGGTGTCATAGAAGCTCCAAGTGCTTGATAATTGCCCCGGGTGTCGATGTGATCTCGGTGTCCGCACGGTGCAAGCCGACTGCACGCAAGTACCCATCGAGCACCGCGCGAACTACCGAATAGAAGGCCGTCAGCATCAGGGGAACGGCTCCCAAGACAAGTGCTGCCATGAGTGCTACCAGCACTGGCTGTAGGGGCAATTGCTTGAGTAACCCGCTCGCATAGCGAACTAAACTCAAGAAGGATCGGCCCCGTTCGGCCAGACTATTTGGGAGTTGGCTGCTCAGTGCTGATCTTCGGGTCGCGTACATGGCGAGGAGTCCTCTAATACCGGAATTGATCGGCGTGCTGGCGCACGAAGTCCGGCAAAAGGCGGGGTTCCCGCCCCACCAGTCCGGGGAAGTTGTCGAAGACCTGGTCCGCTCGCTCGGCGACTCCGTTGGTGAAACCGGTGTAGCTGTCGAACACACATTTCATGTAGGCCGGCTCCGCGCCGGCGGTGAGCACGTGACTTAAGAACTCCGATGGGGGTCTCGCCTCGTATCGAAAGGATTTGCCCAAGGTCTCGGTCATGATTCGCGCGATGTCTTCATACGTTTGCGCGTCATATCCCAATCGATAGGTGTTACCGGCATGCCGAGCGGGATTGAGCAAGCACTGTGCGGCGACCGCGGCCACATCCTCGCAATCCACCCAACTCAAGCGCGCCGCCCCCACGTAGTGACGGATGACCCCCGCCTTGACGTAGCGCTCCCCGCCGTACCCTAAGAGGTTCTGCATGAAAATCTCGGGGCGCAGGTGCGCGAACGGTATCCCAGAACACGCTATGTAGCGCTCGATGAATTGGTGCCAGCCGTAGTGCGCAACACGCGTATCGTCATCCCCGCACGCCCCCAAATGCACGATGAACTTCACGCCCGCACGCTGGGCGTGATTCACCAAATCCTTGCTCTGACGCAACATGTCCACCGTGTATCCGGTCGCCATGAAGAGCCGATCCACATTGCTTAGGGCGGGTGCGAAAGTCTGAATGTCATCGAGGTCCAAGTGCACAACCGGCACTTCCAACGTGCTCGCTTTGGATACATTGCGCGCAGCTGCCACGATCTCAATCAATGGAACATTCTTCAGATGACGGATGAGGGCGCCGCCCACCTGGCCGGTGGCCCCCATCACGAGCACGCGAGGATTGCGATTCATAAGTACGCTGTCCTAATACCTTCAGGCCGCCGCCGCCGAACGTGCGGATGCCGATTCCACTGCCTCGACAATGATGTTTGCGACTTCTTGCGGATGCGCAATGAAGGCGGCGTGGCTCGAGGCAACAGAGCGCTGGGTAGCTTTCATGCGCTTGGCCAAGAATTCCTGCGCAGGCGGCGGGATCATCCGATCCTCCGTGCACAGCAGGTACCAGGATGGGATGTGCTTCCAGGCCGGGACGCCTTCCTTCTCCGTGAAGCTTGCGATGCTTAAGGGTCGCTGCACGGCGGCCATGACGGCGGCTTCGTCAGCTGATGCATCCGCCACGAATGATTCGTGGTATTTCTCGCGATTGATCCACAAGTACCCCAACCCATCGGGCGTAATCGCCGTCGAGCCTGTCGAGGGGGGGCCTAGTTTGCTCAATGACTCAAGGCTTTCGCCCTCATCCAATCCGAAGGCAGTGATGTACACGAGGGCCTTCACGTGGGGGGTACTCGCGGCAGCGCCGGTAATGACTGCTCCCCCGTAGGAGTGGCCAACCAATACCGTCGGCTCCTTCTGCATCGATAGCAGTCGCTTCGTCACCGCAATATCGTCCGATAGCGATGTGAGCGGAATCTGCGCTGCAGTGACCGAAATGCCTTTCGCTTGCAGCAGCAGGATCACCTTGCCCCAGCAAGATCCGTCTGCCCACGCGCCGTGAATCAACATGACATTCGCTTGCTTACCCATACTTGCCTCCAGTGATGAATTCGATCTGCTCTGCACGTCTTCACTGTAGGTCTCGTTTCAATAGGTCGATAGATCCAATGCATCCACTCATCGATGGCTCTTTGGATCTACACGACGATAGCTACACGTTGATTGCTGCCCGCCTCGAAGCGAGAGGAACGCGAAGGCCACAAGGCTTTTCCCCGCGATCGGATCGAATCGCAATGATCAGTTTATTGAACGAGAACGCGGCGGCCGAAGAGACGCGCATCCAAGGAAAACGCGCCCGGGCCGAGGATGCCGAGCGCGATGGTCATGAGCACGAGAAAAGACTGATGCATAGCGGCCATCATGGGGAGGCCGGCGAAAAGCCGAAGCTCTATGGTTACTGCCACACAGCAACTTAGAGGCGTCAATGCACCACAACAAAGGCTGATGGCCGTAATGGAGGCGACAACCCGCAGCCAAATGGCGTCATCGAGGCCGCCAATGAAAACTAGCCCCGCCAGTAGGGCAGCAATGCCTACCCTGACGAGTAGGAGCGCAAAGCCAGCCGCCCCGGAGGGAAAGATCGAGAAAAGTCGTTGCACATAGTTATTGTACGGTCCAGAAGCGATTCTGGAGACGTTCTAATGATCGACCAGACGGTAGCCCTTTCGGGGGGGTATGTCCGCGGACGCTTCGACATGGTAGCTTCAAAGTCCATTTCTAAAGCGCCCGTCGATATGCCGCATCTACTCCTAAGGACGGCTCGTCCCTTCCAATGGCTCGGGCTTACAGTTGTTTGTGCAATATTTCTTAGCGGTCGCGTCTTTGCGGACATATCGGCTCCTTCCGTGGTGCCTTTCAGTAATCAGTATCATACCGCATGGAGCGCCCGCGACGGGATGCCGCCCCAAGTTTTCGACATAGCGCAGACCACTGACGGCTTCCTGTGGCTTGCTTCCAAGTCGGGGCTCTATCATTTCGATGGGATCAAATTTGAACCCTACACGCCCCCACCGGGAAGCTCGTTACTACACGATGCTGTCATTTCCCTCGTGGCAACACACGATGGCGGGTTGTGGGTTGGTTATCAATTCGGCGGTGCAAGCTTCATTAGACAAGGCACCGTTACGAATTACTCGCCGGCCGATACCTTCAACCATAACTTACA
>Ga0208193_1001434_pt1 | contig 10523 bp, 9 predicted proteins | sample June2015DPH_17_2_FD_184716 | JGI IMG/M metagenome (GOLD analysis project Ga0208193, IMG submission 184716) | Peatland microbial communities from SPRUCE experiment site at the Marcell Experimental Forest, Minnesota, USA - June2015DPH_17_10... | ecosystem: Environmental > Terrestrial > Soil >...
CGACGCGCTGCAGGCGTTTCTGGCCGTTCCGCGCTTCGGCGGCTATGCCCGCGGCGCCGCCGTCGTCGTCGTATCCGACGGCCTGGAGCGCGGCGACCTCACGGCGTTGCGCGACGCGGTCGCCAGGCTGTCGCGGCGCGCCTGGCGGTTGAGCTGGCTGACCCCGCTCGCAATCGGCACGAGCTTCGTGCCGCGGACCGAGGCGCTGATCGCCATTCGCCGTTTCGTCGATGACATGGTCGATGGTGGATCGACCGCGGCGGTGGTCGGCCATGTGCTGTCGCTGCGACAAAGGAGAGCCGCGTGACCGGTATCGTCGACGCGCATCATCACATCTGGCGCCAGGCCGATCTGCCCTGGCTGGTCGGACCGATGCAGCCGCGCATCTTCGGCCCCTATGAGCCGATCCGGCGCGACTATTCGATCCGCGAATATCTCGACGACCTCTCCGGCCGTGGCGTCATCAAATCGGTCTATGTACAAACCAATTGGGCCAAGGAGCGATTCCAGGACGAAACCGCCTGGGTGCAGCGCACCTCCGAGGAAACCGGCTGGCCGCATGCGATCGTCGCCTATGCCGATTTCGGCGCGGAGGACGTGCGCCCGCAGCTCGACCGGCTCAGGCGCTATCCGCTGGTGCGTGGCGTGCGCATGCAGCTGCACTGGCACGAGAACCCGCTCTACCGTTTCGCCGCGCATGGCGATCTATGCGCGGACCCGACGATCCGCCGTAACGTCGCGCGGCTGGCCGATTACGACTGGAGCTTCGACCTGCAGGTGTTTGCGCCGCAGATGCCGGGCGCGGCCGGCCTTGCCGAGGCCTGCCCGAAGGTCACCTTCGTACTGCAGCACGCCGGAATGCTGGAGGACCTGTCGACCGCCGGCCGTGCCGCCTGGCGCGCCGGCATGGTGCGGCTGGCGGCATGCCCGAACATGGTCTGCAAGCTCTCGGGGCTCGGCACGTTCATTCATCGCAACGATCCGGCGCACATCGCCGGTATCGTTGCCGAGGCGCTGGCGATCTTCGGTCCCGATCGCTGCCTGTTCGGTTCCAACTTTCCGATCGAGAAGCTGTGGACCAACTATCGCGCGCTCGTCGACGCCTATCTCGATGCCGTCAAATCGAATGCTCGTCATCGCGATGCGATCATGCGCGACACGGCGATGCGGGTTTATCGGGTCGCGCCTTAGCCTGGCGCTGGGAAAACAAACGAGGGAAAACGGGAGGCAAGGATGGCTTTGGAAATCAAGATTCTTGACTATGGCGACATTGAACTGGAATCGAGCTTCCTTGTGCTCGGCCGCGATTGCGGGCGCACGCGCCGCGTGCTGACGCTGGGCTTTCTAATTGTCGGAGGCACCTATCCGATTGTCGTCGATACCGGCTACCGCTCCAACCAGATCATGGAAACCCTCGGCATGCGCGGCCTCCAGTTCCATGAAAACATGATCGAGAACCAGCTCGCCCGCCACGGCGTCCGTATGGGCGACGTGCGCTTCGTCTGCCATACCCATTTGCACATCGATCACGCCGGCAAGGACGACCTGTTTCCGATGAACACGACGGTCGTCGTCAATCGCAAGGAACTCGAATATTCAGTCTCGGGCCTGATGCACCCGCAATATCCGGCTCCCGACATCAAGCATCTGATCGACCGGCTGCACACCAAGAGCGCGCTACGATTCCTCGATCTCGAGATCACCGGCGCCGTTGAGCTGATCCCCGGCGTCTATTGCGAGGCGGCCGGCGCGCATACCGAAGGCTCGATGAATTTGCACGTTCACACCGCCGAGGGCATCGCGACCATCTGCGGCGACGTGCTCTACGACATCAACGACCAATTGGTGGATCCTTTCCGCGAGATCCACGACGCCGAACCGCGCACCACCGGTAACCACGGCACCTCGAAGCGCGCCGAGAAAGCGGCGATCAAGAAACTCGTCAATAGCTCGCGCTTTCTGCTGCCGGTGCACGACCGTCCCTGCAAGATCGAAGGCGGCGATGTGGTCGGGCGGCTGCAGGACCAGGTGCCGGGCCCGATTGTTCAGTCGCTGCCCAAACGCAACTGGTTCCCGGCCTGAGTTGAGCCAAGGCATCCCCCATGACCCACGCCACGCTGCGTCCCGAATTCGAGAACCTGATCGATCCCTATGCGCCGATCGGTCAGCTCGGCACCGGCTTTACCTTCACCGAGGGGCCGATCTGGCATCCGGTCGATCACTATCTGCTGTTTTCGGATATGCCGGCGGACGTGCGCCGCCGCTGGGACGCCACGCGCGGTGTCGTCGAGGTCAAGCGCCCGTCGAACAAATGCAACGGCATGACCTATGACGCCGATCTCAATCTGATCGTCTGCGAGCACGCGACGTCATCGCTGATCCGCGAGCGTCCCGACGGCCGCCGTGAAGTCATCGCTTCACATTTCGAGAAGCAGGAACTCAACAGCCCGAACGACGTCTGCGTGCATTCGAGCGGCGCGATCTATTTCTCCGATCCCTGGTATGGCCGCATGCCTGTCTACGGCGTCGAGCGGCCGCGTCAACTCGGCTTCCAGGGCGTCTATCGCGTCGCCCCCGGCGGCGGCGCGCCGCGATTATTGGTCGACCGCTATCTGTTCGACCAGCCGAACGGCCTCTGCTTTTCGCCGGATGAAAAGCGGCTTTATGTCAACGACACCGTGCAGGCGCTGATCCGGGTATTCGACGTCGAAGCCGACGGCTCGATTTCCAACGCCCGCATCTTCGCCAACGGCATCCGCTCGGAACTCGAGCCGGGCCTGCCCGATGGCATGAAATGCGATCAGCACGGCAATATCTGGGTGACGGCGCCGGGCGGCGTCTGGGTCTATGCGGCGAACGGCGATCTCCTGGGCAAGGTTCGCGTGCCTGAACTCGTCGCCAATCTGACATGGGGCGGCGCCGACTTCCGTACCCTGTACATGACCTCGACGCACTCGGTGTACACCGTCGCGACCAAGGTCGGGCCGAGGGCCGAACCTTACATGACCTCCAGGGGATCAGGGGGAGCGCCGGCGTCTTCCGGGCCCGCGCCGTTGATCAAGGCCGACGGCTTGCAGCTCGATCCGAAGCGTTGCGCGCTGATCCTGCAGGATCTGCAGAATGACGTCATCATGGAGGGCGGTGCATTCGCGGATTCAGGCGCCCCGGCCCATGCGCGTTCGCAACGTGTTGTCGAAAACGTGCGCCGGCTCGCCGAGGCGGCGCGGGCCCGCGGTATCCCGGTGATCCACGTCTGGTTCGTGGTCGAGCCCGGCGCGCCGGGCATGACGTTGAATGCGCCATTGTTCGAGGGGCTGGTTGACGCCAAGGCGCTGGTGCGCGGCTCGTGGGGCGCAGCGCCGGTGGCGGGGCTCGAGCCGCGTCCCGGCGATTTCGTTGTCGAAAAAATGCGGATGAGCGCGTGGGAAGGCAGTCGGCTCGAAACCATCCTGAAGGCCACCGGGCGCGATATCCTGATCGATACCGGCGCCTGGACCAACATGTCGATCGAACACACCGCGCGCACCGGTGCCGACAAGGGCTATTTCATGATCGTGCCCGAGGATTGCTGCTCGACGATGAACGCCGAGTGGCACAACGCCTCGATCAATTTCGCGCTTCAGAACGTCGCTGTCGTCACCAATGCGGACGCCGTGATCAAGGCGATCGGGTAAGCGCGCGGGGACAGAAGGAGGAAAGGTAGCCGGCGTGCCCAAGCTGTTCCACCTGCGCTGTTCGCCGCGCGCGGCTTCCGAATCCTCGGCGGGCGCCGAGGCGTTCGTGGCCCGGTTCCGGCAGGCGCGGCCGACCTGGGACATTGACGTGATGGACCTGTGGCGTGAAACGCTGCCGGAGTTCGGCAGCGACGCGCTGGAAGCCAAATATGCCCGCCAGAGCGGACGCGAATTCAGCGACGCCCAGCGCGACGCGTTTGCCGTGCTGGAGCGGATGGCGATGCGGTTCGCGCTCGCCGATCGGGTGCTGATTTCCACGCCGATGTGGAATTTCGGCATTCCCTACAAACTGAAGCAATGGTTCGACCTGATCGTGCAGCCCGGGTTGACCTTCCGCTTCGATCCGGCCCACGGGTACTTTCCGCTGCTGAAGAACCGGCCCACCGTCGTGATCCTGGCGAGCGGCAGCGATTTTGTCACCGGCATGAACCGGGGACGCATCGATATGGCGACGCCCTATCTGCGCGAAGTCCTGCGCTTCATCGGTGTCAGCGATGTGCGGTTCGCGTTGATCGGGCCCACAGCCGGCCCGGGGGAGCCGGCGCGCCTCGCCCGCGAGGCGGCGCGCCGCCTATTGGTCCGGATCGCGGCGGACTTCTGACCGAAGCGTCAGGGCGATAGCCCTGACTACTTGATCGCCTCGATCTGATCGTGACTCAGCACCCAGATGTGAGCCGGCAGGGCGATGAAATGGGCGTCTTCCAGATATTTTTCGTTGGCTTCATCCGGCGCGATGGCCCACAGCAGGAACTTCCGGATCGCTGTGGCGGTCGCCGGGTCGGCCTGCCTGGTCGAGACGATCGCGTACTCGTAATTGACCAAAGGATAGGCATTGGCGCCCGGCGCGTTGACCAGAGTCAGGCGTTCATCTGGCGGCGTCCGCGGGCTGAGCGATGCCGCCGCCGCCGCTACCGTATCCGGCGACGGCAACAGGAACTCTCCGGAATAGCTCTTCAGCGACGCGGTGCCGAGGCCGGCCTCGGCAATCTCGGTATGGAAGCTCACACCGACATAGGTGATCGAGTACGGGGTCTTCTGAACCGTCTGCAGGACGCCGAGGTTGCCCTCCGCGGTCAAGCTGCCCGCCACGGCAGGCCATGCGATCGACGTGCCGTAGCCCAGCCTGTCTTCCCACGACTGTGTCGAGAATGTCAGATACTGGGTGAAGACGAAGGTATCGCCCGATCCGTCGCTGCGGCGGACCGGAATGATGTCATTGTGCGGCAGCTTCACGTCCGGATTGAGCGCTGCGATCGACTTGTCGTCCCAGCTGCGGATCTTGCCGGTATAGATGCCCGCCAGCGTCGGGCCATCGAACTTCAAATGCGTGTCGTTGAGGCCAGGCAGGTTATAGTTGACGGTCAGCGCCGAGATTGCCATCGGCACGTTGATGATCCGCGGGCTCTTCCTTGCCTGCGCGTCCGACATGTAGGCGTCCGAGGCGCCGATCTGCACGGCGCCGGAGACGGCCTGGTCGATGCCCGCGCCCGAACCGGTGCTGCCGGTGGTAATGCGGATGCCGGGATGCGTCTTGGTGTATTCGGCCACCCAGACATTGAACAGCGGATAAAGCAGGCTCGATCCGGTCTCGGTCAGGTTGAGCTCGCCGGCGCGCGCGGCTCCGGCCGGGAGCATCAGCAGCCCGAGCCCGAGTACAGCCGCAAGCGTGATGGCGCGTCTGTCAGCGGGCGGATTCACGCAATCGGTCATGCGCATCTCTCCTTGTATGACGGTCAAGATTTGGTCCTGGGATAGGCGGCAAAGCGTCGTGGCGGTTCGGCTATCCCTGAGCTTGTGGTTTTTCCAACTGGTCGAGGTTCACGCCGGTGGTCTCGATCCTGTACAGCCATGTCACCGCGGCGCCTAAAATCGAAACAACGATCAGGCCATAGAGCAGGGCCTGGGTGCCGATCGCGTCGAGCAGGATGGGGAACAGGAATGCGGTCGCGACAGCGCCAATTTTGGCAAAGGCTGCCGCGAAGCCGGCCCCCTTGCCACGGATGGCCGTGGGGAAGACTTCGCCGGCCAATAGATAGGTTTGCGCGTTGGGCCCGAGGTTGGTCATGAAGTTGAACAGCATGAAACCGGAGAAGATCAGCAGGGTCTGCGTCCCGCCGGTGAAATTCGAAGACAGCGATGCGAGGAACAGGCCCGCGGCGCAGCCGAAGAAGCCGAGAATCTGCAGCGCGATCCGGCCGACCGTGTCGGCCAGCATGACCGCGAAGATGATGCCGACGATCAGCAGGCTGGTGATCAAGGCCGCGCCCTTGGCGGCCGTGATGTCGTTGGCGATCAAATCGGCGACGCTGCGGGCATGGTCTGAATTCGCGCCGACGGCGGCGGCCAGGATCGTCGGCGTGAAGATGCCGATGCCGTAGGTGCCGAGGTCCTGCAGGAACCAGGGAACCGAGGCCAGGATCGTGGCGCGCCGGTTGGTCTTGTTGAACAGCGAGAGATAGCTCTGGCTGGATTGGCCGTGCCCCGCCGCCTGCCCGTCACGCGTCGCGAGCTTGATTTCAGCCGGGTATTGCGGCTTGCGCACCAGCAGCTTCTTCACCGCGGCTTCGGCCTTTTCGGTTTTGCCTTGCGTCGAGAGCCAGTTGGCACTCTCGACAATATAGAAGCGGCCAATGGTAACGAGCAGTGCTGGAATGATCGCGGAGGCATACATCCAGCGCCAGGCGCTGATTTCGGGCAAGGTCGAGAGCACGGCGTAGCCGACCGCGGTGCCGCCGAGCGCGCCGACCGCCTGAAAGGCGAAGGCGCCGAGCACCAGTTTGCCGCGGCTGGTCGAGGGAATGCTTTCGGAGATGATCATGTGCGCGGTCGGGTAATCGCAACCGAGCGAGAGGCCGATTCCGAACAGGCAGATCACGAGGAAGGTGAAGTTGGTGCAAAAGATCAGCGCCACCAGGAACGCCACGAAGATCACCATCTCGGCGACGAACATCGGCTTGCGGCCGAAACGATCGGACAGCCCGCCGAGACCCACGGCGCCGACCAGAATGCCAAACAGGCTGGCGGCGCCGATGATGCCATGCTCGGCGGCGCCGATATTGAACTCGTTCGACAGCAGAGGAAGTGCGACACCGGTCATGAAGACGACGAAGCCCTCAAAGAACTTGCCGGCGGCGGCCAGCCCCCAGATCAGCCATTGCATGCCGGTCATCGGTGCTGACGGAAGATGGGTTCCGTCAGCCCACATCGGCAACTCGTCGATATGGTCCTGAACCGATCGTGCGCGGATTTCCTTGAGCGGTTCAGAGGATACGGCGGTGTCGACCATGGTCTGACTCTCTTTCCAGCTAATTACCGACAAAAGGATCACCCTGACCCGGCGCCATAGGTGCGCCTGACCAGCCGATGCCGAGCCCGACTGCCCACGGCTTTCGGCCCGCTTCGCAACCGGCTCTTCACAAACTCTTTATCTTTGACAGAGTTTGTTACATCCGATGTTGACATCGGAATGACATCCGATGTTTCCGGTTATGTAAAAATGCGGGCATTGCCGGAGATCGGAATCCCTGAACGCCCGGAGACGCGCGAAATCGTGGCGTCGTCACGTCCCGACAATTCCGGCCGCGTGCCAAGCCCTTGATGATCGGAGGGAAAGTTTACATCGTCACAACGTGATCGTCTCATGACGCCGGCGTTCGGAGGCTTTCGCCACCGCTTCGGTCCTGGTCCGCGCCCCCAGTTTCCGGAACAGGGATTCGACGTGGAATTTCACGGTGTGCAGCGAGATGTTCAATCGGCGCGCGATCGCCTTGTTGGTCATGCCTTCGGCGAGCGTCGCCAGCACTTCAAGCTCACGCGGAGTGAGGAGTGCGTGACCGTCGGTCTCCCGCATCGCACTAAAGCCGGTATCCATCGCATCGGGCAAGCGCACGATCAGGCCGGCGGCAACCGCTCGTATCGCAGCATCGATCTGGTCGGCGCCGGCGTCGCGGAACAGCACGCCGGCCCGGTCGTCACCGGTGCCCCCGAGTATCACGACCTGGCGAGTTTCACCCGGCGCACAGTCGCCGTCCGCCAGCACCACGTCGGCGGCGTCCTGCGCGCCGACGACAATGTGCCCGGCCTCGGCGACCACTCGGCTCAAGGCGCTCCGGCGCCGCGCATCCGTGGCGTACACGGCGACGCGCAGCCGCGCCGTCGGCACCGGTTTGCGTGCCGATTCCCTCATGCCGCGGGCCGTTCCGCGATCGTCGTCGGCACCGTAATCACCGTACCGCTCCGGATCAGGCGAAGGTCGGCCTTTCGCCCGATGCTGTCGGAACCGAAATGCCTGGCGAGCTTCCGGAATCGATGCGTCGACGTGCCGTCGACGCTCAAGACGATGTCGCCCGCTACAATGCCGGCTTGCGACGCGGGCCCGTCTGCGACGACCGACATGACCATCAAGCCGCTGGACTGGCCGGCGGTCTCGCGTAGCGCATCGGGCACTGCGACGGCTTGCAGGGCGACGCCGAGCCAGCCGCGCGCGATGCGGCCGTTCCCGAGCAGCAGCGGCACGATACGTTCGATGGTCGCGGTCGGAATGGCAATGACCTGGCCGCGCGGCCCGAAGGTCGACATGCCCAAACAAGCGCCGGCGGTGTCGAAAACCGGTCCGCCCTCCTCGTGGCGGGCAAGCCGAAGATCGAGCACGATACGCCGGTCAATGAGGCCGCCGCGGCTTGAATGCCATTCGGCGCCGGCAAGATTGACGAGCCCGAGCCGCGCGCTCGCGCCACCCGCTCCATCCGCTCCGATCGCCAGCGCCACGGCGCCGGTATGAGCCTCGCCCGCGGCAATCGACGGCGAAGCGATCGGCTCGGCGAGCCGCAAGATCGCGATATTGGTGGCGGGATCGCGTCCTGCCATCCTGGCTGCCGCGACCGCGCCGCCGGTTGCGACAAGTTCAAAATCATCATCTTGCGGCAGCGACTGCTCGGAGACGACGACGATCTCGGGTCGCCACACCATCCCGGTAAGATGCCGCCCGTGGGCGAGGCGGACAGCGACAATTGTGTTTTTCGCAGCCTCTGCACGCCCGGCCAGAGCGTTCGAGAATTCGGTCAAAAAGTCGGCCTGATCGGTCATGGGTAACTCCTGTCCATTTAAGATAGGAACAAACGTCGGAGATTTCCCATGTCCAGGCTACCGGCCGGATGGCCGGGTTCTGCCCTGGGACGGTTGCAACAGCATGATCAACGAAAAGCCGTCTTGCTCCAGGCGTGGAGCGCATCGCGTTGCAGGCCGTCCTCCCTCACGAATTGGCGTTCTGCCGGATCGTCTCCGGGACGCCCCTTCACTCGAAAACGCTCCAAACATCATTTCACCAGGGGGCAGCCGCCATCCTTGAGCGGGCGGAAGGCCTGATCGCCGGGCACTTCGGCAAGCAATTTGTAATAATCCCACGGCCCTTTTGATTCTTCGGGTTTCTTGACCTCGAACAGGAACATGCTGTGGACCATGCGGCCGTCTTCGCGCAGCACGCCGTTATCGGTGAAGGCGTCCCGCACCGGCGTTTCACGCATCTTGGCCAGCACAGGCTTGGTGTCCCTTGTGCCCGCGGCCTGCACGGCCCTGAGGTAGTGCAGGGTCGCGCTGTAGGTTGAGGCTTGGTTCATGGTCGGCATGCGCTTCATGCGATCGAAGAACCGCTTGCCGAAGGCGCGGGTCTTGTCGTTCAGATCCCAGTAATAGGCCTCGGTGACGATCAGTCCCTGTGCCTGCTTCAGGCCGAGGCTGTGCACGTCGGAAATGAACATCACGATCGCCGCCAGGTTCTGGCCGCCGGCGACGATACCGAATTCCGAGGCTTGCTTGATGGTGTTGATGGCATCGCCGCCGGCATTGGCGAGCCCGATGATCTTGGCCTTCGAGGCCTGCGCCTGCAGCAGGAACGACGAGAAGTCAGCGGTATTAAGCGGATGCTTGGCGCTGCCCAGCACCTTGCCGCCCGCCGCCCGCACCACGTCGCCGGTGTCGCGCTCGATCGAATGGCCGAAGACGTAGTCGGCGGTGATGAAAAACCAGCTATCGCCGCCGTTCTTGACGATCGCGCTGCCGACCGTGTGGGCATTGGAATAGGTGTCGTAGGTCCAGTGCGCGGTATAGGGTGAGCAGGACTTGCCCGTGATGTCCGAACTGGCGGCGTCGGTTATGATCAGGATCTTCTCGTACTGCTTCGACAGCTCCATGACGGCCAGCGCCGTCGCCGATGTCGGCATATCGATGATCATGTCGACGCCTTCGTTTTCGTACCATTTGCGGGCGATCGAGGCGGCGATGTCGGGCTTGTTCAGCACGTCGGCGGTGACGAGTTCGATCGGCTTGCCGAACATCGAGCCGCCGAAATCCTCGATCGCCATCCTGGTCGCCTCGACGTTCCCCATCCCGCCGATATCGGCATAGACTGACGAGAAGTCGGACAGCACCCCGATCTTGAGCGCCGCCGCGGCCGGTTGCGCCGAGGCCGATCCGGCCAGGGCGGCGGACAATAATCCGGCCGCGCAGATCATCCTCGTGATGGGCTTCATGGTTCCTCCGTTTGATTTGTTGGATTGTTATTTTGCCCGACAGAGTGGCTTTGACTTCCGCCGCCCGAGGTCATTTCACTCGCACGGGGACACTGGCACAGGGGCATTGGGCTAAGTCTTTGATTTGTTGGCGCGCCGTGACAGGCGAAGATGAGAACTACTTTTACGCCATCCCTCCTTGAATTCCTATCCGTTGCGGTCCTTACCGATGGGTATACCGCATCTGCTAAATATCGAAAGCCGCCAGAGGCAGACCTCGGGG
>Ga0208193_1001436_pt1 | contig 10517 bp, 13 predicted proteins | sample June2015DPH_17_2_FD_184716 | JGI IMG/M metagenome (GOLD analysis project Ga0208193, IMG submission 184716) | Peatland microbial communities from SPRUCE experiment site at the Marcell Experimental Forest, Minnesota, USA - June2015DPH_17_10... | ecosystem: Environmental > Terrestrial > Soil >...
CGTCTTTCATCCTAAAGTTGCCGAATTCCGCTCCCGTGAGCAGAGATTCGCCGGAACAAAATGCTCCGCGCACACCGGGCAGCCGGCGCAGCTCCGTCTCGAACGCGGTGTTACAGGGCGATCGGATGATCAGGACCTGATCGGCATTCACCCGCAGAGCATCTTGCGTGGCGTAAATGCGTTGCCGGTAGACCACTGCCGCGGCGATCAGAAGCACGACGAGGATGGCGAATTGCAATGCAACCAAACTTTGCCGTACGGCGGCGCCCCCGGATTGGAGCATCGATTTATTCAAAACGCTGATGGGTGCAAATGCGGAGAGCACGAAGGCTGGATAAGCGCCGGCGAGAATCGTTACTGTCAGCACGCCTAAGCCCAGGCAGGCGATCAGTTTCGGATCACGCCAGTAATCGAATACTGCGCCGAAACTCAGAAACGCGTTCACATAGGGTAGTAGCAACTCCGTCATCGCGACGGCGATCCCTGTAGCCAGGACCACGTAAATCAGCGACTCTCCGATGAACTGCACAATGAGCGCCCATTGGCTCGCGCCCGACACTTTTCGGATACCCACTTCCAGGGCGCGCCGTGCCGAGCGTGCCGTCGAAAGATTGACGAATACGACGCAAGCAATCAGGAGAATCAGGGCGCCCACTATCCCGATCACCGCCAATCGATTGCGAATGCCGGGATTGAATTCGGGAAACAAATTCACTCGGTCGAGCCGAATGAGTTCAAGAGTTGCACGCAGGCCGGGCGGTAGCCGTGGGTAGATGCTTTTCACGAAATCCGGCATGGCTCTACGCAGGCCTTCTATCGATGCGCCGGGCGCAATCCTCAGATAAGTTCGGCCCCCCAGCGTCACCCCATGGCCATTGGGCGAATTGGCAGGATCATGGTCCAACTGCGCCAACACGGAGTAGGAAGCAAGCCCGCTGGCAAAAATGCCGGATTCGAGCTGCGTGCCGCCGGCGGGTAGATCTTCGATCACTGCGGTTACGGTCATGGGGTGCGTGCCCTCGACGATTATCGATTTCCCTACCGCGTCGTCACGACCAAAATATTTTCTCGCGATGCTCCGGGTAATGGCGATGCCGTCGGCTCGCTGCAAAGACGTCCGGAGGTTGCCCGACGAGACCGGCAACGGAAGCACATCGAACACGTTCGGATCGGCCCAATAGATCTTCTCCTTCGCTTCGATCTGCCCACTGCGCACGCGGACTTCCTGATCGGTGATCCGTGTGACCGCTTCGATGTCCTTGAACTTGAGCCTCAGCAAGGCCCCAATCCAGCTGGGAGAGTGGGTGTCATACATGGGTGGACGACCGGTCGGCACGAGCACGGCTGCAGCCAGGTAAGTCCTCTCGTATCCGTCAATAAAATGCTCGGAGCTCAGCTGGTTGCGGATGACAAGAGCCGCCAAGAGCGCCGCACACACTCCGACCGAGAGGCCGATTATGCTGATACCCGCGTAGAAACGACTGCTCGCGAGATTGCGCAATGCCGCCGCCCAATAGTTACGAAGCATTTCAAGCCGCCAGCAGGGTTTCGGCCACGACACGGCCGTCCAGCAGCTTTACCGTGCGCCGGGCGAAGGCGGCGTAAACCGGTGAATGCGTGACCATGACTACCGCCGTGCCTGCCTTCGACAGGCCGGTCAATAGCGCCATCACCTCATCGCCGTTCGCGGTATCCAGATTGCCGGTCGGTTCATCCGCGAGAATCAATTTGGGATTTGCCACCAAAGCCCGGGCGATGGCGACGCGTTGCTGCTGGCCGCCCGATAGCTGCTGCGGCAAATGGCGCGCCCGGTGTGCCAAACCGACGAGTTCGAGCGCTTCGGCTACCCGCCGCCTGCGCTCATCCGCGCGGACACGTCGATAGATCAGAGCCACCTCGACGTTGTCGGCGACAGTCAGATCATCGATCAAATTGAAGCTTTGAAAGATGAATCCGATCGACGCACGGCGCAAGGCCGCGTGCCGATGTTCGGGAACGCGGGCGACGTCCTCATCGAAGAATAAATAGGTCCCGCTGCTGGGACTGTCGAGTAATCCAAGGATGTTGAGCAGCGTGGACTTGCCGCAGCCCGACGGTCCCATGATGGCAAGAAACTCACCGTCTGCGACATCGAGCGACACATCGTCCAGGGCGCGTGTCTCGACTTCGGTCGTGCGATAGATCTTGCTGATGCTCTTCAATTTCAACATCTTGTGACTCCTATTGCGTCAGATCAATTCGATCAATGTGTTCCAGTCCGGTGTAGCCTGAAATGATTGCCCGTTCGCCCACGTTGAGGCCGCTCAGCACTTCGACCTGATCGGCATTGCGGCGGCCGATCTTGATCGAGCGGCGCAATGCAGACCGCCCGCTCTTTTCGAGTACGAAAATCCAGTCGCCTCCGGTCCCATCCAGAAAAGCGCCCGCCGGCAGAATCGTCGCCGGCTCGTCAATACCGAGCTCCAACTTTCCCTGCAACGCCTCGCCGGGCAACAGATCTTGCGGCGCCGAACCTTCAAAGCTGAGATCGAGCGTGAAAGCACCGTCCTTTACCAGCGGATAAACACGAGCCACTTTGAGCGGCCGAGCTTTGCCGTCGATTTCGACGACTGCAGCTTGGTTGTTATGAACGCGGCCCAGGTAGTATTCATCCACGGCGGCAGAGAGTTTGTAACCGGTATCCGGAGTGATCTCCGCAAAGCGGTCGCCGCGATTGCGATTCTCGCCTACTTTGAGATCCATGGCAGTCAGGCGCCCCGATACCGGCGCACGCACGGTCAAATTGTCGAGCTTGCCATGCGTGATCTTCAAATCCTGTTGCAGTTTCTCGATTTGACCTTGAATCTGCGGTAGTTGCCGCAGGCGCAGCTCCTCCTGTTTGCGATTGCTTTCCTCCTGCATCGGCTGCACTTTCAGATCGTGATCCAGCTCGTCCTGGAGCGTGTCCGTCACTTCCACGGGCACCATCGACTGGGAGAGCAATGGCTTGCGCCGCGACAGTGAGCGCCTCAACCGGATGATGTCGTAATCGATCTGTGCCAGAGCCTTCTGGTTCGTCACCCGGTTTTGTTCGAGCTGTGTTTCATAGGACTGCAGCTGGGTAATCGACTCGATCAACCGCCCTTCACGATCGAGCACGTCGAGCTCGAGTTCGGTGTTGCTCAATTCCACCAGCGGCTGTCCTACCGTTACCGTATCCCCCGCTTGAGCGAGTACGCGATCCACGCGACCGCCTTCGAGCGCGTCCAGGTATACCGTGTTCAGCGCCACGACCTTGGCTCGCAATGGCATGAAGTCGTGAAACGTCCCGTGCTCGACTGTGGCGATCGTGAGGTTCGCGAGGGAAACACGGACGCTGTGCGCCGGGCTGCCGATAAAAAGGATGAAAGTCGCGACGCCGAGAGACGCGGCCCCGGCGGCAATGCCTGATTGCCACCAGATTCGTCTGCGCCACCAAGGCTGCCGTAGCGGCCGGTCCGTCGCATGATTCACAGCTCCTCTCCCGTGTCTCTCAGTGTACGGCGCTAAGCTGCGTATAAAAACGCTCGACGGATCAGAGATTTAACTCTCGGCCGAGCATCTCCCTGGCTTCCCAGTGTCCGGAAACGGACAGCGTAGCCGTGGCTTGTGAATTCATCAGTCTCTGGCATAGGCTGGCGCCCATGAACGAGCGCCCGACAATTTTGATTGCCGAGGACGACACGGACGTCCTGCGAGCGGCCCGGATTGCCCTTACGCCACATGCCAAGTGCGTGGAGATAACCTCGACAATCGACGGACTGGAGGAACTCCTCGAATCTTCTTCTTTCGATGTCGTGCTTCTCGATATGAATTTCGTTGCCGGTCAACGCGACGGCGGGGCAGGCCTGGACGCTCTATCACGCGTCCAGGCTTTCGACCCCTGTCTCGCGGTGATCCTGATGACCGCGTATGGAGGCGTTGCGCTTGCCGTAGAGGCTCTCAAGCGCGGTGCGGTAGATTTTATTCTGAAGCCTTGGGCGAACGACAAGCTCATTGCCGCAGTAGCCGCCGCCGCGACAATCACGAGCATGCGACGAAGAGCCGAGACGCCCGCGCTCGATACGCTGGAGCGCAATGCCATTGAGCGCACCCTGGTACGCCATGGCGGTAACGTTTCCCTGGCGGCTGCTTCGTTGGGCTTGAGTAGACCGGCGCTCTATCGCCGCATGGTCAAACATGGGCTCTAGCGCCCTACAGAGGAATTCCTTCGTGATTCGCGTGGCATTGCGCGCGGCGGCGATTGGTCTCCTCGCGTGGGCTGCAGTGCAAATTCTCCTGACGACGCAGCTGTACGCCACCGCATTGCTCGTGGCCGCTCTCGCTGCAGCCGTCGTCGCGGATCTTGCGCAGATCGTCGGGCATGCGCAGCGGTCGGTCGAACGAGGTCTCGAAAACCTGGCGACCGGAAGCAACGACATCTTCGATTCAAACCGCTCCGTGGGCGGTTGGTCACCGGCGGCCTTCGAGCGGGCAGGAAGACTGCTCGGTGTGGCACGGGCCGAGCGGCAGCAGCAGATCGAATATCGGCAGACCATGCTCGATACCGTAGCCGCCGCGCTCATCGTAGTGCGGGCGGACGGTCGGGTGTCGCTGGAAAACCGCGCCGCGCATAGTCTTGCGGCCGGATCCGCCGATAGGTTGGAAGATATCGCCCTGATCGGCGCTTCAGGCGCGCAGCAACTGCTGACTCTCGTTCCCGGCGCGCGCCAGGTCGTCTCGTTGACGAACGGGCGCCAAATGTTTGTTTCGGTTTCGCAGTTTTCCGTTCCGGGTCAGGCGCCGCAGCGGCTGATCTCGCTGCAGCGTATCACGGGCGAACTCGACGCCGTCGAATTGAAGGCCTGGCAGGATATGGCCCAGGTGTTGGCACACGAGATGATGAACTCACTGACGCCGATCTCCTCGCTGTCGGAGAGTCTCGAGTTTCTATTGCGCGCTGACGACAAGAACGATGAGATTGCGGGCGCTCTGGAGGCCATCAAGCGACGCAGTCGCGGCTTGATGGATTTCGTTGAACGTTATCGCAAGGTCGCGGAACTGCCCAAACCGAACCTGCGGTCTATCGATATGAGCGAATTCCTATCCGGGATAGATAGGCTCATGGCCGGTTCATTCCGCGAACAGCATATCGCTTATAGCAGCTGCATAACGCCTGATCATCTATCGTGTTTGGGGGATCCGGAGCTGCTCGAGCAGGCCATGATCAATCTGTTGCGTAATGCCGCCGAGGCGGTATCAGAGGTGGAGCACCCGCAGATCACGGTGTCTTGTCGGCACCGTGAGGACCATGTCGTGATAACCATTGCTGACAACGGCCATGGACTCCCTGCAAATGGGCGCGATCAAATCTTCGTGCCTTTCTTCACCACCAAGCGTGACGGATCCGGGGTCGGACTCAGCGTCGCCCGCCACATCGCGCTGGCGCACCGCGGACAACTCGAAGTGAAAGACAATGAACCGCAGGGGTCGGTCTTCTCGTTGGAATTGCCGGGGATTCCGGAAACGCGGTCGGTTTGACCGTCACGAGCGGCAATAGCACCTACACACCACCCCATAGGACCGACCAGCGCGCGACTTTCTTGGCAAAGGACAGGCTCGCATGCGCGCCGCTGGTGGAGGGTAAAGTCTGTCTCGCGATGGCTCTCTTAGTGTCCGTAAGCGTCGGCATCACGTACCGCTCGTAGAGCTTCGCGGCGGTTGCGCCATTGAACGCGATGAGCCGGATGTGGGGATGGATGTGAAAGAACGCACGAAAGTTGTTCGCTATCGCATCGTCCGCGATGGCGGCATCGAGACTGCCTGAGCGCGTGGCGGCCGCCAGAACGTCCCAGAGTGCGACGTGGTGCTTGATCAATGCCGCGACGCGGCCGGCGTAGTCGGGCGGCAGGTCAGGTATCCGAGCGGCGACGATCTTCCAGTAGGCGTTCTGCGGATTGGCGTAGTACTCCCCGCGCTCGAGCGACAAGCGTCCCGGCAGGCTCCCGAGAACCAGAGCGCGAGCCGAAGGCGATGAGACTGGTGGGAAGCCAAACGACAGCATGGGTTATTGTCGCCCAGCGGCCTACCGAGAATTACCCTGCTCGGCATCGGCCACGATCCGGCAAGCAAGATTGATCGCACCGTTGATCGTATCGAGGTTGCCAACGTAGTTCTTCACCGCCTGTTCCGAACGACGGCGCAGTGCTGCGGACTTGATCAAACCGTGCTTACCGAGCGAAGTGATGTCGTCGCGGTCTTGGCTGGAGAAGCGACTGATTTTGCTAACCGCGAGGTCGAGCGCCGAGAGCAGTCGCACGTCGAGGATCGAGGCGTCGATGCCCTTGAGCGTCAGCGGGACAGAGTCTTGGTGGGCATCCTCATGCATGAGGGCAAAAGTGTCATTGTATTGGCGGTCGAAGTAGAGCAGTCGAGCGGCTCCATCGGGATCCTGGTAGGTGACTTCCAGGTCACTTGGCAGCGCGATTCGTTTGGAAAACACTGCATCTACGTCGTTGGACATTCGCTCGCCGGTATAAAAATGCATGGCTGCGCCACCAGCCACATACATTTTTATGGGCAAGCTTCGTCTCGGTAATACGTGGAGGGGCGCGGCGATGCGCTGGACGAGTTCGGTGAATGCGGCGAGATATTCCGGCCGCGTCGCGCTGTTAGGCCGCATGCCTGATCTCCATTGTCAGCATAGGTAAGAAGCGTGAGGGACGGAGCGGGCTGCGTTTCAACCAACGGGCGAAGACAGGGACTTCGGAAGCGCCGGGATGCAAACGCTCGGCGAGGGCGAGGAGGCCGCGGCGATCCGCGTCGGCGTTGCTGGCAAGCATGACCGCTAGGCCGGCCATAAAGAAAGCCGGACCGGCGGCGGCCCACGCCGCCGGCTCGAGCCGGCGGGATGCACAGAGCGCCAACAGTTGACGTTCGTATTCGCGCGATAACTCGCTGGGAAAATGACCGTCGGAGGTGGTCGCAGGTTGGGTTGCAACCGTGACGGACAAGTTCGCACCTGCGGCATCGGCGAGTGCTGTTAGCGTGGATAAATCGCAGGAATTGCGGCGGCGCAATCGAGAGAGGGTTTCTTTGCTGAAACCCGCCGCCGATGCCCAGGACGCATCGTTGAGCCCCTTGTTGCGGGCGGCGACCGTCAGTGAATCAAGCAGTCCTTTAAGTTTGGCAGTTGATTTTAGCATCAACCATCAGTTTACACGGGTTGACTTAAAGATCAACCGTATGCATGCTGGTGGCGGGTCTGAGCTCAGCCCACCGCAGGCCCCCCCCCAATGTCTCATTGCGACCGGCCGCGAACGCGTTCGTTACCGAACAGACAGCATCGGCATTTCCTGCCAGAGTCATGGCCAGTCACGTACGTGATGCCGCTGGAAAGGGCCGCCCGCGGTTGATCAACCTCGAACATTTGGCCGCGCTCGATGCCATGGAGATCAGCAATGCTTTATACAATAGCGGTAGTTTTGGCGGTGCTTTGGCTGCTGGGACTGGTCACCTCTTACACGATGGGCGGATTCATCCACATCCTTCTGGTCCTCGCCATCATCGTGATTCTAGTGCAAGTGATCCAAGGTCGGCGGATCTGAGCGCCCAATTGCCGGAGGAGATGTTGTGTACATCGGCATTCCGATGATCCAGCTGCGCCGCATAGCGCTTGCACCCTCGCGTATATGCTATACGCGAGCGCGGGCCCTCAAACCAAGCTAACGCCAATCGTGATGGTGATAGTAATGTCCGCCCCCGCCGCCCCCTCCACCATATCCAAAGCCAATGCACCCACTCAGTAGGGTACCGAGGATCAAGATTGCAACAGTCAACTTACGCATCATCTGTCTCCTTTATCAGATCGTATACCCCGGAAATTGAGCGCAGACGCACGGGGTAACTTGCCGTTTGCGGAGAAATTCGTGCTCGTGGATGTGGCGCTCGCGCCCTACTTCGACGGATGCGCATAGTCCCACTCGAGGAAGCGGGCCGTCTGCGAGTCGGTGCGATCCGGCAGGCAGCAGCGAGACGAGGCGATCTTGTCCCCTTTCATCTCGCGAATGCCCCACAGGATGATGCGATCGACTCCGGCCTTTTCGATGAGCGCACTATGGGCTTCGAAGCGCGTGACCAGGATGTTGCCTGAGACATACGTGCCGAGCGACTTGACGCGACGACTCTTGTCCGCCACGTAACGCTCAAAGTCCTTCTGTATGGCAACCTTGCCCACACAAGGAGCCTTCGCGCAAAGCCCGCTTTCCGTATCGATTACCGCATCATCGGTAAATAGCGCGACCGCCGCCTGGACATCGCCGCGGGCGAGGGCATCCAATAGCTGCTGCTGTACGACCACGGGATCCGCCCGTGCGATGGCTCCTCCCGCACCGGCCGCCGCGATCAGTAACACGGCAACCCACCTGACATTCGCGATACCAAACAACTTGGACATAACGTGCTTCCGTTTCATGTGAGAGAAGTCTCCATGTTCGAAGCATACGGACATGACCTCCGCGAGTCGGTACGCTGCCGCACGCAGATGCGGGAAACCCGGGCTCTCTTAGCCCCCCGCGGCAGGTCGTTACAATGGCCTTGGTTCACGTTCTGGAAATGGGCTCTGATTTTTGCGATTCACTTGATCGCAATTCTAGGTTTTCTCTTGAAGCGTATCAGCAGTCCAGCAAAGTCTCCGTATGGAGTCTAGGGTGGGGGCGATAGCTCGGTGAGGGCGCCACCGGAGGGGCAAGAGCCCCTCCGGCGAACGGATGGAATCTCGAGACGCCGATATTTACCTATGGTGCGCGTCGTTATACTTGTCGCCCTCGATGAGTTCTTGCTGCGCGTGCTCCAAGGCTTCGAGTGCCTTGTCGCCATGTCCACCAAACTCGATCCCCTTGTTCGCGGCTTGGGCGTCCTTAATGTGATGAATTGCATTTTCAGTGGCCGCGTACGCATCCCTCAGGTTGGGATGATGGATTTCATAAGCCAGGGCCACCGTCGTTACAAGAACGGCCAGTGAAGCAATTACAATCTTTTGCATGATTTCCCCTCGCGGTTGAATTGACTTAGGTCAACGCCACATCGGTGGCGGTATGAGCATAATCGGTAACCCGGTCAAATGCGACGGCTCAGTCGGCCGATACCGTTCGGCCGGCGGCCCAGAGGCGCAGCGCGGCAACCTTTTCGGCCATGACGATGGCGAGCGGCCGCGTCGCCTGCATCTCGTGCGCGATCATCGCGGCCGTGACGGGTTGTCCGGCCGCGTGTGCGCTGTAGAGCGCGGCGACGACGGCCTGCTCGATCTCTGCGCCGGAGAAGCTCTCGCAACGACTCGCGAGGGCGGCGAGCTCCTGGGGATTCAACACGAGACCGCGCTTTTGCGCATGGATGGCCAGTATATCCGCGCGCGCCGCGCGGCCGGGCAGATCGACGAAGAAGGTCTCGTCGAAGCGGCCCTTGCGGATCAACTCCGGCGGCACGGACGTGACGTCATTGGCCGTCGCGACGACGAAGATGCGTGAACGCCGCTCGGCGAGCCAGGTGAGAAATGTGCCGAGCACCCGGCGCGAGACGCCGTTGTCGCCGTCTCCGCTCGCGAGCGCCTTCTCGATCTCATCGACCCAGAGCACGCAGGGCGCGAGCCCCTCGGCCGCTTGCAGCGACTCGCGCAAGTTCTTCTCGGCCTCGCCCTGCCATTTCGTATAGAGTGCTCCGAAATCCAAGCGGACCAGCGGAACGCCGAATATTCCGGCCGCGGCGCGCGCGGCCAAACTCTTGCCGCAACCCTGCACCCCCAACAGGAGCACGCCTTTGGGCGGATCCAGTTCCGGGGCAGTGCCGTCGAACGCCGGCTTGCGGCTGGTCAGCCAGTGCCGCAGATTCTGCATCCCGCCGACATCGGTGACCTTCGCTGTTGCCGGTTCGTATGACAGCGTGCCGCCGCGATTGAGAAGCTCGTACTTCGCGTTCAGCACCTGCGGAATGTCCGACATGGTGAGGGCACCATGAGCGAAGATCGCGTGGCGCACCAGGCGTTCGGCGTCGGACGCCGTGAGGCCGTTGAGGTTGTCGACCAGCCTCGCCAGCACTTCAGGTTCCAGGTGCACAGGATTGTTCGGATTCGCCGACGTCCACTCGCGGACCACGCGCGTGATGATCATGAGCCGCTCATTGGTTGAGGGAAGCGCGAGATGCAGACGGGCTGCGAACTGCTGGAGCTCCTCGGGAAGCGTCACTTCATAGCTCATCAACACGACGGTGGTCGATGTCGATGCGTTGCATGCCCTCGGTGACGGTCCACTGGAACACTCCCCAGCCGCGACCCTGCCGCACCTTGAGGCTCATTTCCCGTACGAGCGCCAGCACGCGCGACTCCTCGCGCGATTCCACCACGATGAGGGCCAGGCGAGAGGCCAACAGAGTTTGCAGCTCGCGGCGTGGGTCTGGCGCTGCTGTTGGGGCATTCATGTTGCTCGCTCTCGGAACTGTTCGGCCACCCAATCAATAAATACTCGCAG
>Ga0208193_1001437_pt1 | contig 10506 bp, 9 predicted proteins | sample June2015DPH_17_2_FD_184716 | JGI IMG/M metagenome (GOLD analysis project Ga0208193, IMG submission 184716) | Peatland microbial communities from SPRUCE experiment site at the Marcell Experimental Forest, Minnesota, USA - June2015DPH_17_10... | ecosystem: Environmental > Terrestrial > Soil >...
GAAGGTCAGCAGCAGCGGATAGTCGATGCCCCTTCCGTATAGCGGCCGTATCAAGACCCGCTCGACGGCGAGGCCGAACAGGCCAACCGCCAGCGGCACCCCGATCAGGCAGAGCCAGAAGTTTCCGCCGAGCGAGAGCATGTAAAGCCCGACATAGGCGCCCACCATGTAAAACGCGCCATGGGCAAAGTTGACCACGGTCAGCATGCCGAAGATCAGCGAAAGCCCGATCGCAAACAGCACGTAGATCGCGCCCAGCGCCAGACCTGCAAACAATTGCAGTGCGATCAGATCGAGGCTCAGGCCAGCCATGCGCTCCCCCAGCAAAAAAGGTGCGTACCCGCCACGGGCACGCGCCGCCTGACGATATCAGACTTTATGACCGAGCTCCGCGCAGCCACGCAGGTTCGCCTCGTCGGGCTCTTCGGTAGAGATGACTTCGAAGACATCGGACTCGTTCCTCATATCCTTTGACTTCGACTTGATGATCATAACCGACTGCACCGATTGATGATCGCATTTGCGATAATATTGCGGTCCCTTGTAGAAATCGTATTTGAGCGCTTCCAGCGCCGCCACCACCTTGTCGGTGTCGACGCTGCCGGCATTCCTGACCGCGGCAAGCACCGTGCGGACGCCCCCATAGCCGAGCGCGCCGTAGTCGGAAGGCAGCCTGCCGTCATACATCTTGCGGAAGGCGTCATTGAACGCCTTGGTGGAAGCAAATTTGTCCTCGATGCCCCAATAGAACGAACATCCGCCGATCACGCCCTCGAACGCCTGCGGTCCCGCGGCAACCCGGCTGGCGTGGGAAAGCAACGGCGCGATGATCTGCGTGGTCTGCTTCAGGCCGAAATCGGTGGCCTGCTTCAACGAGATCTGTTGATCGCGCCCGAAATTGCAGATGCACAGAATATCGGGCTTCAGCGCCTGGATGCGCGGCAACAGCGTCGAGTAGTCGGTAGTGCCGATCGGGTGGCGGATATCGGCGAGATTCTCGATGTCGAAGGCCTTGCCGACTTCGAGGAAGCCGCGGACCATTTCGTGGCCGTAGGCGTAATCGGCGGTCAGGAAAACCACCTTCTTGCCGAATTTCGGAAACGCGTAGCGGCCCACCGCGCCCGAAGTGATGTGCGGATTGAGGGCTTCGTGGAAGGTATATTTGCTGAAGTCGGCGGCCTCGTTGATGGCATCGGACTGACTGATCGAATTGAAGATGACGCCGCGTTCCTTGGTGACGTTGTTGATCGCGAGCTGCACGGCGGCGGAGAGGCTGCCGACGACGAAGCTGACCTTTTCCTTCTCCACCAGTTCCAGCGTCCGCGTCGCGGCCTCGCCGGGATTGAGCTTGTCGTCGCGCACGACCAGTTCGGCCTTGCGCCCGTCCAGCCCGCCGGCATCGTTGAACTGGGCGACGGCAAGCCCTGCGGCGCGCACCTGATCCTGCGCCTCGGTGCCATAAGGCCCCGTCAACGGGACGGGAAAGCCGATCTTGATGCTGGCTTCCTCCGCCTGCAGGAGATTGATGCGAAATGGCGAAGCGGCCAGTACGGCTGCGCCAACCGTCGTCAGCAGGCGGCGACGGGAAATCGATCCGGATTTTCTCATGCTCTTGCCCTCGGTCATGCTTCCTCCCTTGAATTTTCTCTTTCGGTTTGATGGTTCAAATCCGTCCCAGGGCCGTCAGGATAACCTGCGGCGTCAGCGGAATCTCGGTAATTATCGCACCAAACGGCCTGAGCGCGTCATTGACCGCATTGGCCACCGCCGCGGCGGCCCCCGCCGTACCGGCCTCGCCCGCGCCCTTGGCGCCCAACTCGGTCTCAAGCGTCGGCGACACCACGTGGCCGACATCTATATCGGGCATTTCGCCGGACATCGGAACCAGGTAATCCGCCATATTGGCATTGGTCAGTTGTCCCCGCTCGTCATAGATGCATTTCTCGAACAGCGCGGCACCAAGGCCCTGCACCACACCGCCGCGGATTTGCTCGTCGACCAGTTGCGGATTGATGATGGTGCCGCAATCCTCGACCACCCAGTGCCGCAGCAGTTTTACAAAACCGGTGTCGGCATCGACTTCGAGCCACGAGGCCTGGACGCCATTGGTGAATGCGAACGGATATTCGCGCGGCACGAAGTGACGGGTCGCCATCAATTCCGGCTGAATGCCGGGCGGCAGCGTATCGGGGCGGAAATAGACAATTCGGGAAAGCTCATTGAGATCGATCCGAGGCGATCCGTCGCGGTCGTTCACAATCGCATTGTCGGCAATGTCGAGTTCGGCAGCCGACGTCTGCAGGATTGCCGCCGCGACATCCAGAATGTTCTTGCGCAAAACCTTCGCGGCCTGAAGCGCCGCCTCCCCGCCAATGCCGGCGCCGCGCGAAGCCCAGGTACCGCCGCCATAGGGCGTGTTGTCGGTATCGCCCAGAATGACGCGGACGCGCTCCATCGAGACCCCGAGCACGCTGCCGACGATCTGCGCCGTCAGCGATTCAGAGCCTTGCCCCTGCTCGGTGATGCTGGTCTGGCAGATCACGGAGCCTTGCGCATCGAGCCGCACCGCGACGCCATCCTGCGACGAGATGCGGGCGCCGCCAACGCCATAGAAGGCCGCGCTCGGATTGGTGACCTCGATGAAACTGGCAATACCGATGCCGCGATAAATGTTGTTTTTGCGCAGCGCCGCCTGTTCGGCGCGCAAGCCGTCATAGTCCATCATTTTGATCAGCTTGCGCATCGCCGCGTGATGTGAAAGCTGCTCGAACCTCAGGCCGGAGGGCGACGCGCAAGGGTAGCCGTCATCCGGAATGAGATTGCGGCGGCGGATTTCCACCGGATCCATCCCGATTTTTTGCGCCGCCAGGTCGACCAGCCCTTCCGTCACCGAGCAGGCAACGGGATGACCGACGGCGCGGTACTGGCACATCACGTTTTTATTCTGGAACACGACGCGGGTCCGCGCGCGATAGTTTCTGGTCAGATAGGGGCCGCCGACCAGATTGACGACCTGGTTGGCCTCGATGGCGCTGGTGCGCGGATACATCGAATAGGGGCCGATGCCGGTGAGATCGTCGATCTCGAACGCCACGATCGTCCCGTCGCGCTTGACGCCGATCCGGCCCCGGCAACAATGGTCGCGGGCGTGAATATCGGTGTTGAAACTTTCGACCCGGTCGGCAACGAATTTGATCGGCCGGCGCAGCAGCTTTGACAGCGCATAGGTCGCCATTTCGTCGGCGTAAATATGGACCTTGATACCGAACGAGCCGCCGACATCCTTGCAGACCACGCGAACCTGCATCTCTCGCAGCCCGAGATGGAGCGCGGCGATGTTCTGCACCATATGCGGCGCCTGGGTGCCCTGGTAGATCGTCAACCTCGCCTCAGCGACGTTCCAGTCGGCCACGACCGCGCGCGGCTCCAGCGTCACGCCGGTGTGCCGTCCGAAGATGAAATCCGCTTCCACCACCTCGTCCGAGGAGGCGAATGCGAAATCCACCGCGCCGGCGTCGAGCTTGCGCTCGAAGGCCAGGTTGTCGCCGAGCGCGGGATGAATGACCGGGGTGCCGGAATCGAGCGCGGTGCGCATGTCCGTCACCGCCTCCAATTCCTCATACTCGACCGCGACGATTTCCGCCGCATCCTCGGCGACGGCACGGCTTGCCGCCACCACCGCCGCGACGGCTTCGCCCTGCCAGCAGACACGATCAATCGCGATTGCGTGCTGGGGAGCGGATTTGAGTCCCTTCAAATGCGTGAGCACGCCAACCCACGGCGTGATAACGCTTGCAAGCTCCCTGCCCGTGACGACGGCGATGACTCCCTTCATGCGCCTTGCCGCACTGGCGTCAATCGCGGTGATCTTGGCATGCGCATGGGGCGAGCGCAGGAACACCACATGCGCCATCCGCGGCAGTTCCATGTCGCTGACGTAAAGCCCGCGCCCCTGCATCAGCCGATCGAGGTTCGGGCGAGGCACCGCCTTGCCGATATAGGAATTCGGCCGGTCGAGCACCGAGAGCGCGTCGGGATTTGCGGATATAGCGGTCATGGCTTGATCCCCAGGCGCTGCCGCGCGGCGGTCTCGACCGCATCGATGATGGCCTGATAGCCGGTGCACCGGCAGTAATTGCCGGAAAGATGTTCGCGGATACGCTCCCGATCGGGCTCGGCATGCCGCCGCAACAAATCCTGCGCTGCCATCAACATGCCCGGCGTGCAAAAGCCGCATTGCAGCGCGTTGCGGTCGCGAAACGCGGCCTGCAGATCCGATATCTCGCCGCTGTCGGACAATCCCTCGATGGTTTCGACCGATGCATTGTGCGTCTGCACCGCCAGCATCAGGCAGGAGCGGACGATCTCCCCGTCGACGCGCACGGTGCAGGCGCCGCAAACCCCGTGCTCGCACCCGACATGGGTTCCGGTCAGTTGCAGATGCTCGCGCAAAAAGTCCGCCAGATTGAGGCGGGGCAGCACCTGCGCGTCCACGCGCTCACCATTGACATCGAGCGTGATCTGCATATGGAGCGTCACAACGGCGTTCCGGCGTCGAGATCGGATCGTCCCAGCAGCGCGGAGACGCCGCGCGCCAGCAGCACTTTTGCCAGATGCCTGCGCATGGCGGCGGACGCCTGCTGATCACCATAGGGATCAAGCTCTTCGCCCAATGCCTTCGACGCCTCGGATAGCTGCGCCGGCGTGATCGCGACATTGATGAGTTTCTTCGCGGCTTTGGCCAGTACCGGCCGATCGCCGACGGCAAAGAAGGCAAGCCGCAGATCCGCGAAGACATCGTCTTCCACGATCGCCTGCGCAGCCAGGCCGACGATGGCGTAATCGCCGTGCCGCCTTGCAAGTTCACAGAAGAAATGCGCGGCATTTTCTTGCGCGAGCGGCAGTTCGACCGATATCAACAATTCCTGCGCCGTCAGCACCGTTTCATAAATTCCGGTGAAGAAATCCCTGGCCGCGATACGCCGTTCCCCATCAGGACCTCGAACAATGATGGTCGCATCCAGCGCCACCATGCAGGCCGGCAGTTCGGAAGCCGGGTCGGCATGGGCGAGGCTGCCACCGATGGTTCCCCGGTTGCGGATCGCGGGATGCGCGACATGGGCGACGGCTTCCGTCAATAGCGGCGCGTGCGCGGCGATTTGCGGCGATCCCAGGAGATCGACATGGCGCGTCAACGCGCCAATCGTAACCACGCCGCCCTCGACCGCGATCCCCCGCAATTCGGCGATACCGCCGATATCGACAATGAGTTCCGGGGAGATCAGGCGCAGGTTCATCGCCGGCATCAGGCTCTGGCCACCGGAGAGCAGCTTCGCCTTGTCGCCGTGCGCGGCCAGCAATTCCAACGCGTTCACGACATCGGTTGCGCGAGCGTAGCTGAAAGCCGAGGCTTTCATGGGCGTCACCTTCCCCGGCAGGATTTTGGCAGATTTTGTCAGGGATTAGAGGGTGACGACCCGCAAAGGTCAAGTTTGTTTATCGGACGATTACTTCGACACTTCGACTTTTGGACTTGTCATGATATCCCGGACGACGCACGGTTGGGTTCTCGTCATAACCGGATTCAAGGGAACAGCGCGCGATGAATTTGGGATTCTTTACCATGCCGATCCATCCTCTCGACAAGGATTGGCGGCTGTCCTTGAAGGAAGACCGCGAAGCCTTCCTGCTGGCCGACGAATTGGGGTTTACCGAAGCCTATGTCGGCGAGCACGTTACCGACAGGGCCGAGAACATCACCTCGGCCATCGCGTTCATCGCCTGGATCGCGGCCGCTACCAGGAAGATCAAACTGGGCACCGGCACCATCAATATGCCCAACACCCATCCGGCCGCCGTCGCGGCCCATATCGCGATGCTCGATCATATGCTGGACGGGCGCCTGATTTTCGGAATCAGCCCCGGCGGACTGCTGTCGGATGCCGAGCTGTTCGGCAACCTCGACGCCAATCGCAACGAGATGTTCCTGGAAGCGATCAATCAGGTCCTGGATATCTGGGCCAGTCAGCCGCCGTATAATTTCTCCGGAAAATACTGGAACATCTCGACGCAAAGAACCCTGATCGAGGACATCGGCCAGGGATTCATCGCGCGCCCGCTGCAACGGCCGCATCCGCCCATCGTCGTGACCGCGGTGGCGCCGTTCTCCAAGGGCGTCACCGAGGCTGCCGCGCGCGGCTGGGAACCGATTTCGGCCAATTTCCTGATGCCGGCCTGGGTGAAAAGCCACTGGCCCAAATATGCCGAAGGCTGCGAGCGCGGCGGTCGCGCCGCCGAGCCCGCAAACTGGCGCGTCGCGAAAAGCGTGTTTGTCGCAAAAGACGCGGCCACCGCAAAAGCCTACGCCACCGACCCGGACGGACCTTACGTCTACTACTATCGCTCGCTGTTCACCAAGCTGAAGAGGAACGGCCGCATCGAGCTGTTCAAGACCCGCCGCGACCAGCCTGACGACGAGGTGACGCTGGAGGCGATCTGCGACAGGCTGATCATTCACGGAACCCCTGACAGCGTCGCGGACCAGTTGCTGGCTTTCCAGGACGAGGTCGGCAAGTTCGGCACGCTGTTATACGCGGGCAAGGACTGGAAGGACCGCGAGCTTGGACGCCAGTCGATGATCCTGATGGCCGAACAGGTCATGCCGCGCCTCAACGCCGGCACCTCCGATCGCTCCCATGCCGCGGAATAATCGCGGTCAATCTGAACAGGACACGCCGTGGCACTTACCGATCGCATTCCCTATCAGGCACAGGTCGACCGGCCGAAACTCATTCTGCCGGACGGCAAGAAGCTCGCGGTATGGGTGATCCTCAACGTCGAGGAATGGCGGATCGAGAACGCGATGCCGCGAACCGTGCTGAGCCCGCCGATGGGGCAGCCGATGTTGCCGGATGTGCCGAACTGGTCGTGGCACGAATACGGAATGCGCGCCGGCTTCTGGCGGCAGTTCAAGGCGCTGACCGACCGCAACATGCCGGTGACGCTGGCGTTGAACGCGAACGTATGCAACTCCTACCCTCGCGTCGCTTCGGCCGCGCTCGAGGCCGGCTTCGAATTCATGGGTCACGGATTTGTTCAGGGCCCGATGCATAAACTGGACAACCAGGCCGACGCGATTCGGCGGGCCGTCGACACCATCGCAAAATTCGCCGGCTCGCCGCCGCGGTCGTGGGAAAGCCCGGGCCTGACCGAAACCGAGGAAACCATCGATCTGTTGCGTCTCAACGGCATCGAATACCTCGCGGACTGGGTGATCGACGACCTGCCGCAGGATATCGCGACGCCTCACGGCACCATCACCACCATTCCATACTCGGTGGAGACCAACGATATCGTCATTCACGCGCTGCAGCAGCTTTCTTCCGAGCAATTCCTGAAGCGCTGCACCGATCAGTTCGACCGGCTGTATCTCGAGGGCGCAACCAATGCGCGGATCATGGCGATCTCGATTCATCCTTACATTACCGGCGTCCCCCATCGCATCAAATATCTGGAAGCGCTGCTCGATTATGTCATCGGCCATGACGGCGTCGCCCTGATGACCGCGAGCGGGATCGGCGACTGGTATCGAAGCGAAATGTCGAAAGCCTGAGCGGCGCAGCAGGGATGTCGGCATTGCTTCGCTTGCGCTCGCAATGACGATGTTTGGCTGTTTGAAATTTGAATCGGCCCAATCCCCGTCGTCCCGTCGTTGCGGCCTTACCCGACCGCCTTCACCGGCGCCCGGCCATGGCCTGCCGGGCTGGCGAAGACCCGCTCGAAGCCGGCCAGAAAGGCATCCAGCGCGTTGCTGATCATCTGCTCCTTGTTCTCGAGCACGGGCGACTCGTAGATGTACTTGCGAACGCCGTAATAGAAAATTCCGCTGTGAAACACCCACGCCAGTTCAATCTCCGGCGCGGTCGGTCTGCCATGCAGCGGAAGCCCGGCTTCATGACGGCATTCCCTGATGATGCGCGTCAGAATCTTGTCCCTGACGACGCCGACGTACCACCGGTTGATGTCGAGCCCCTTCAATCCCGAGTAAAAATAGATGCGAAGCCATTTGCGGCTGAAGATGACATCGGTATAGGCGCGGTAGAATTCCCGCAGCCGGTCGCGGAGCGGTCGCGAGCGGTCAGTCAAAAGCTTCTCCCAACCCGTATCGAACGGCTCGAGATAGACCGCGCGATAGACCTCCTTGATCAATTCGTCCTTGCTCGGAAAGTAGCGGTACAGCAACGGCTGCGTCACCCCCAGCCGGCGCGCCAGGTCGCGGGTCCCGCCGCCAAATCCCTGTTCCGAAAAAAACTCCGTCGCCTTGGCAACGAACTCCCTGCGGCGATCGTCCGGAGACAACCGCTTCTGCTTCGCACGCACACGTTTGGCCGGCGCTTTCTTTCTCATGAGGATCTGGTGGGGCCGGCGGCATCGTCGGCGTTGAGAAACCGGCCGTAGCCGCCGCGGGCGAACAACAGCGGCTCCTGCCGGTTATAGGCATAGGCCTCGACGGCTCCCAGGAAAATGACGTGGTCGCCGCCGTAATAGCGGTTGGCCGCGCGGCATTGAAAATTTGCCACGCAGTTTGCGAGAATCGGCGCATTGCCAAGGCCGGCTATCCAGTCGACGCCCGCGAATCTGTCTTCCGACGAGGTCGCAAATCGCGTCGCCAGCCCCCGCTGCGAGGCGCCAAGGACATTGACCGAGAAATGGCTGGCGTTCTGGAAAGTGCCGAGGCTTTGCGAGAACATTCCCAAACTCCAGAGCACCAGCGGCGGGTTCAGCGATACCGAGGCAAACGAATTGCAGGTGACGCCATAGGGCTTGCCGTCAACCGCGGCGGCCGTGATGATGGTGACGCCGGTGGCGAAGGTGCCGAGCGCGTTGCGAAAATCCCTGGGATCGATCGCCGAGCTGTCGCTCGCCAGTTCGTTCGCGGGATCGGCGGGGTGCTTTGGTGCGTCGGTCATCCGCCGGCCTCAAAGCGTCAGGTTTTCGGACGGCAGGCCAAGCGCAACCCTGCCGTAATTGGTGCCAGCCGCATCGAAATTGAACGCCAGGTGCGAATTGATCGCGTGGGCATCGCGAAATTGCCGCTGCAGCGCCCCTGCCGTGGACAATCCCCGCGCGCCGCTCGCCGAAAACAGCAACGACACCGCTTCGGTGCACAGATTGACCGAATAGGCCCCGTCGCGCCGCGATCTGGTCTTGGCGGCGATATCCGGGATGTGGCCGCGCCTCGCGTCGGCCATCGCCTCGATGCATGTCGAACGCATGATGAGGCGGGCGGCATCGATCTTGGCGGAAGCTTCCGCGATCTTGATCTGCGTGCTCTGAAGGTCGCCGATCTTGGCGCGATTATAGGTCGAGGCGCGATGCCGCGCGACCTCGACATAATCGTCCAGACAGGCCTGCGCGTTGCCGAGGGCAACGCCGGACAGCACATAGGGAAACAGCGAGAATACCGGCAGCGCATAAAGCGCATTCGGATTGACGGTGCTGCCGGGCGTCGGGCCGCCGGCGAGATCGTTCACCGCCACCGTCATCGGCTCGGCGACAAACGCATCGGCGACTTCGACGTCGTTCGAGCCGGTTCCCCGCAATCCGGTCGCGTTCCAGGTATCGAGGATCCTGTAGTCGCTCCTGTTGAGAAGAAATATCCGGTACTCGATCCCGTCAGCCGCATCGTCGGACCAGACCACGCTGGCAAGCATGTTCCATTCGCTGGAATCCACGCCCGAGGAGAACGGCCAACTGCCGCGCAAAACATATCCGCCATCGACCTTCCTGGCGCGGCCGGCCGGAAAAATGAAGGAAGATGCGATCAAGGTATCGGCATCCTTGTTCCAGACCATGTCCTGGGCACGGGAATCGAACATGCCGAGCATCCAGTGGTGGCTGGCGAGATTGGCAAAATTCCAGGCCACCGACGCGTCGGCACGCCCCAGAATATCGGCGCAGTCGACCAGGGCGACATAATCGAACTCCGAGCCGCCCACACGCTTCGGCTGCATGATCCTGAACAGGCCGGCGTCGTGCAGATCGCGTTCGGTCTCCGGCGGTAAGCGCCGCAATTCCTCGGTCATGGCGGCGCGATCGCGCAATCTGGGAAGTAGCGCCTCGGCACGGGCAATCATGGCCGCGTAGGCGCGATCACCGGCATCCATCGCTGAAGAAAGGCTTGCGTTTGGCTTCTGACCGATACTTGCCATTTGCCATTCCTCGCTATCTCGCAGTTGCGATCTTGCGGTGCGGCCGCTCGCGATACAGAGGAGCGAAGCTGCGCGATAATTGTTTATCGCCTGATCAACAATTATTCAAGGCGTGGCCACACCGGACGCCGCGACCATCATACCGGACGCCTCCGGCTCGAGGTGCGAATCCGCAATCCCGCGGCGCGATTTCGCCCGAGTTGTGCATCAACCGATTGCGCCTTCAATAAGGAGGGCGCAGGGAATGCCGGGTGCCCAATGCACCCGCAGCCTCGTATGCAATTGGTAGAGTAGA
>Ga0208193_1001438_pt1 | contig 10502 bp, 5 predicted proteins | sample June2015DPH_17_2_FD_184716 | JGI IMG/M metagenome (GOLD analysis project Ga0208193, IMG submission 184716) | Peatland microbial communities from SPRUCE experiment site at the Marcell Experimental Forest, Minnesota, USA - June2015DPH_17_10... | ecosystem: Environmental > Terrestrial > Soil >...
AGATGCCTGTGATGGGCGGCCTCGAACTTTACCGAAACCTCATCGATACTGGCCACACGATTCCAACAATCCTCATTACTGCCTACCCCAATGACGCTGACCGTGATCGCGCACTGAACGATGGCGTTGTCTGCTACCTCAGCAAGCCGGTTGATGAAACGCGTCTGATAAGGTGTCTTTACGAGATTCTCGGAACTGATGAGGATTCATGAAGTCCCTCCGGGATTTGGCAAGGTGAACTGAAATACCGAGCCCCGAGGCTCGTTCGCCTCCGCCCACAGCCGACCCCCATGGACATCGATAATGGATCGGCAGATCGACAGCCCCATCCCCACCCCGCTTGTCTTTGTGGTGTAGAAAGCCTCGAAAACGCTTTCGACATGCCCCGGATCGATGCCCGGCCCGGAATCGCGAACCGTGACGAGGACGCCATGTCCCTGGGTTTGCTCGGTGCTGGTCAGCAGCTCTCGCGGCCCCGCCTCGATCGAGCTCATTGCTTCGACTGCGTTCAGGATCAAGTTCAGCACGACTTGTTGCAATTGAACACGATCCCCCTGGACGGGAAACAACCCCTCCGCAAGATGGGTCTGGACCGAGACTCCATTTTCGGTGATTGCGCTTCGGGCCAATGCGATTACTTCATTGATCGCCTCATTAAGATCAAAACGGTGCTTTCGCGGAGGCGCTTTCTTGATGTGGTCACGGATGCGGTCGATGATGTCTCGGGCTCGATCGACATCGCCCACCACACAGGCAAGTGCTTCCCTGACCTCGCCCAGGTCTGGCGGCTGCCGGTCCAGAAAATTCAGGGCCGCGTGGGCATTGTTGCGCGCGCTGCCGATCGGTTGCGCGACTTCGTGAGCGATCGAAGCGGTGAGCTGGCCCAAAGTCGTTACGCGACTGACGCGGGCAAGTTCGGCTTGTATCGTCCGCAACGACGCCTCGGCCTGTTGCGCGCGCATCCACGCTTCGCTCTCCCTTCGCTCGGCAAACAGCGCCGCAAGAACGTATGCGCTGATCGCTACGAAAAAAATGGCCGTCTGCGCACCCAGAACACGGTCATACACCGGGAGGCCGGCATCACCGAAATGACCGATGCCGAAGGCTGTCGTCCAAACGATCGTGATGGAAACCAGGAACGCGCCGGCTGCCGCGAACACCGGTCGCGTACGGGCGGCAAGCCAGAGCAAGATGGGAAGCGACCATGCGACAGGCAGCAGTATTTCCCAGGTGCCGCGCGGCAGCAAAATAGTGACTGCGGTCACCGCCGCGAGCGCCATCAGGGCGACGGTGCCCTCGATGAAATCGCTCCGCGGTGGCGGGTGCCGCATGGCACCGGCAACCCCAATCGCCAACGGCGCGACCGTAACGATGCCGACGAACACCGATGCGAACCAATGCTCCGCAGCCGTCAGCACTGTTACCGGCGGACCGAGAGCCAATCTCAACGTAACGGCCGCGCCAAACGACGAGGTCGTCACCCCGACGACCGCGGCGGCCAGGAAACCGAGGACGTTACGCACGCGATCCAATGCGAAATCAGAGCCGAAATAACGCGTAATGAGGCCGGCGATGATCAGTGGTTCTGCGGTGTCACACAGGGTGACGGCTGCAATGACCCACGGTATGTGCCAAAACTCCTGGGGTGCGGTCAGGCCGGTCGCGATTTCCCCAAGGGCGATCCCGGCAGCGGCCGGCCATTGCCCACGAGGGCCGAGAACGATCAAAGCACCTGAGGAAACACCGGCAGCGGGCCAAAATACAGATATGCTGTCCGGTTGCAGCACAAGACCGATGTCGGTGACCTGCGCCACCACGAAATAGGCCAAGCCGACCGCCATAGCGAGCACGATGCCACCGCCCCATCGCCTCGTGAGTTGACCGGTGGCGAATTGCCGGTGCTGATCCTGCTTTCGCGGAGCCTTGTCGCCCGGACGTTCCACAAGTGTCGTTGATTTGCTGGCAGGTCTGGCCGGATTGTCGAAGAGGTGCATCGCTCAATGCCTCTCCCGCGACTCCGGTACCCCGCTCGGCAAGGTGAACTGAAATATCGTACCTTGAGATTCGTTCGGTTCTGCCCACAGCCGGCCCCCATGGGCATCGATGATCGATCGACAAATCGACAGCCCCATCCCCACTCCGCTGGACTTGGTCGTGTAGAATGCCTCGAAGACGCGATCGAGATGCTCCGGATCGATGCCAGGCCCCGAATCGCGCACTCCGACGACGACACTATTTGTCGGGTTTTGCTCGGTGCTGATTAACAACTCTCGTGCCCGAACCTCTACGGTGCCCATTGCTTCGATTGCATTGAGGACAAGGTTCACGACGACTTGTTGCAGTTGAATGCCGTCCCCGTGAACCGGAAACAATCGCGGGGCAAGACGGGTGTGGACCGAGACGTCATTCTTGGTGATTGCGCTTCGCACGAGGACAAGCACCTCATTGATCGCCTCATTGAGATCGAAAAGAAGCTTTCGAGGAGGCGCTTTCTTGATGTGATCCCGGACCCACTCAATGATTTCCCCGGCTCGATCGGCGTCGCCCACGACGCAGCCGAGCGCCTCCCTAACTTCGTCCAAGTTCGGTGGCTGCTGGTTTAGAAAATTCAAGGCCGCGCGGGCGTTGTTACGCGCGCTACCGATCGGTTGCGTGATTTCGTGAGCCAACGAGGTCGATAGTTCGCCCATTATGCTCAGGCGGTTCATGTGCGCGAGATCTGATTGCAACTCGCGGAGCGACTCCTCCGCGCGCTTCCTCTCAGTCAAATCGAGCACGAAGGCTACGGCCTGATCGCGTGCCTCGCCGTACGCGGCGCCGCCGATGAGCACGGGCACACGACTACCGTCCTTTCGGAAATACTCCTTCTCGTATGGTTGAAAGGTCCCATTTTTCTTCAGTTCGATCAGGGCGCGAGCGGTGTGGTCGTGCCATTCCGCAGGCGTCAGATCCTTCCAGCGCAAGTGTCCTGAGACAAGATCCTCGCGATCGTGTCCTACCATTTGAAGCAGCGCATCATTGGCCTCGATCATCTGGCCATCAATATCCGTAATGACGATCCCAATGACGTTGGCATCGACCAGACGCCGAATCTTCGCTTCGCGTTCCCGAAGGTCGCTGTAGAGACGAGTGTTCTCCAGCGAGATAGCAAGCTGCGAAGCGAGCAATGACAGCAGTGCGGTTCGATCGGGCGTGAATACGTGCGAGGTCAGAGTATTCTCGAGATAAAGCACGCCCACCACTGCGGTTTGTCGCACAAGCGGAAGGCAAAATACCGAGCGGGGCTGTCGGCGAATGATATATTCATCTGCTGCGAATGAGTTTGGTCTCGTAGCATCGTCGAGAATCACACTCTCGCGCGTGCGAATGACATAGCGGATTAGGGACTCCGGGGCGGCGCAATCGGAGCACGCTTCGTGGCGCAGCACGATTTCACCGCCGTCGACCTCAGCCACCGCCTCGACCAAATAGTCGTTCTTCCGCGGCAAGACCAGCAAGCCACGGTCCGCTCCGGCATTCTCCAGCGCAACGGTCATCAGCCGCTCGATCAGCTTTGCCAGCTCAATTTCACCGGACACGGCCTGGGACGCTTTGACCACAGTCGTGACGTCCAGCCTCTCAATGGCAGCATCCATCGTCTCGGCTCGCGGAGGCCCCTCAGCTGCGGCAAGGCGGGGGTACAGCGATTCGAGTTGCCTGACCTTGCCGTCGGCCCCCCAGAGCGCAAAGTAGGCGCGAGAATTGCGAAAATGGGCGTAGCCGTTTGTTTCGAGACCGACGGCCAGGTAAAAGCGACCAGCGAGTTCGCTGGCGATGGCTTCATTGTGAAGGAAACCGTTTTCGCGCGCGGAGCGAATGGCTTGCTCGTAGAGGCGCATGGCGTCCACATCGCGTCCCTCAATGCGCGCGATCTCAGCGCAAACAAGTGCATGCCGATTGCGATAGTTCTCCGAAGAGTGCTCTGCCCAGATTCGAAGTTTACTCGCTTTCTCATCAAGCAGCCGGCGGTAGCGCTCCTGTTCAACCGCCGAGGCCGTGGGATAGAGCGCCGCGAGCGTGAGTGCATGGAAGAAGTGGTAGGTCACCTCGATCGGCATCGCCATGGCAGCGCCGAGCACCGGTTCGGCCTGCTCGGCGGACGCCAATGCCTTTGGGTATTGGCCGTAGAGGAAGCCGAGTATCTGCTTCATAATGTGATAGAAGACGATGCCACAGCCAAAGGCCGCTTTGGTGATCCCAGCAATGCAAGCCGCTTCATCCAATGTGTCGTCGTCGAATGTCACCGGATCCTTGGTTCTGCCTTGCAGACTAGCGACAAACCGCCGCTCAAGCCGGATGGTCTGATAAACGGCATCATTGCGGCTCTGCTGCGCGAAGGCCGCGTACCTGGCGGATGACGACAGCACATCGGCCAGCACATCGCCTTTTTCAATCAGATGCCACACCGTCTGGAAAGCGAGAAAGCCGGCATAGACGAGATCGCCAACTTCAAGGCAAGCGGCGAAGGCCTCGTCCAGGATCGGTAGGCCGGTGGCAAAATGCCGCCGCCAGAAATTGACGTGATCACCGTGCAGGTGCAGCAGCGTGCCCCGCAAGCGCGGATTGTCTAACCGCTCATTTAATCGCAGCGACATTTCGGAGAATTGGCAGGCGGAGTTTATGTCGCCGACGTGGGATACCAGAGCAAGTGCGAACACGCCGTAGGCGTAGCTCGATTGATCTGTATTCCCGTCTCGAATGGAGCGGTTGACCGCTTCGAGCGTCACCAGCGGAAAGAGCGGCGGTTGCGCGATATAGGCGCAAGGTATCGCGTCGACGAGCAGATCGATAATTGCTCTTTTGACGGGGTCGGCAGCAACCGGCGTTTCGACAAGGTCACCGATAGCGCGTCCCGCCAAATTAACCGGAAGGTGGTGGAGTTGCAGGTCGATTGCCGCGTTGATGTCCTGTTCGCCGCTGGGAAACGCAACGCCAAAAGCACGCAGCGCGTTGAGGGCAACGGTGAGACCCTGGTCATATCTACCGGCGACTTGGTACAGCTTGATTCGCAGGCAGTGAACTTTGACCCGGAGCAATTCTGAAGGCGCCCTGCTCAGGAGCATCTCAAAGAGGGTGTCAGCCGCCTCGAAGTTGCCGACCAGATATTCACATTCCGAAAGCAGCAGATAGAGCTCGAACGTTTCCTGGAAGTGGCGCGCCCATGCATCCGGCGACAAGAGTGAGGTCGCTTGCACCAGATAGTTTCTGGCGGACGCATAGGCGGTCGAGCTTCTTGCACGTTTTCCAGCGATCAGATTCGAGGTGATGACCCGCTCGCGCTCATCCTGAGCCTCGATGAGGGTTGAGCCACGATTGAGATGGTTCACTATGTCGAATATTGCGTCTTCGAGCGCGTCAGGCGTCGTACCCGTCACAAGCGCGCGGCCGATCCGAAGATGTGCTGCAGCGCGCTCAGAGTCCGGGATCAGTCCATAGGCCGCCTCGTGTATGCGATCGTGAAGAAATTTGTAGGCGACGTCCGCGCGAAGGATGAGGCCCGCCAATACCGCGTCCCGTAACGCCGCGTGGATGCGGTCCTCCGATCCGCCGTGAACTAACGCCATGTTGGCGATCTGAGCGATGTTGCCGAGGCATGCAAGTTGCCCCAAGGCTCGTCTCGTAGTCATCGGTAGACGGCCGATCTTCACGGCCATGAGATCGACCACGTTCTCCGACAATCCCTTTGCCTGGATACGCGAGACATCCCAGGTCCATGCCGCCACGCCGCGGTCGAACCGAAGCAGCCCTTCCTCGCTCAGCTCCATGAAGAATTGAATCGCAAAAAATGGATTGCCTTCCGTCTTCTCGTAGATCAGCAAGACGAGTGGCCTCGTGCTCTCTTGTGCGCAATGCAGGGAGTCCGCAACCATTTGCTCGACGGCTTCACGCGTGAGTGGCGCAAGTACGGTCTCCCGCACCCGCCCGCCAGCGCTGCGGATCGCCTCCAAGATTCGTCGGAGTGGGTGCGTTGGGCCGACTTCGTTGTCACGATAGGCACCGACCAGCAACAGATGCGTGACCTCGGAATGCGTGGCGAGATGTTCGAGCATCTCAAGTGTCGCATTGTCCAACCACTGCAGATCATCGAGAAATAGCGCGAGGGGGTGCTCGGGGCGAGCGAACACGCCGACGAAGCGCAGAAATACCCGTTGAAAGCGATTTTGCCCTTCCTGCGGCGGGAGCTCCGGAACAGAGGGCTGTTCGCCTATGATGAGAGCAAGCTCCGGGATCAGGTTGACCATGAGCTGGCCATTTGTGCCTACCGCCTCGAGCAAGGCGCGTCGCCATCGGCCTATTTCATCGTCGTTCTTGCTGAAGAGTTGACGCACGAGCGACTGAAAGGCCTGGGCCAGCGTGGCATAGGGGATGTCGCGTTTGTATTGATCGAATTTGCCGCTCGCGAACAAGCCCCGCGAAGGGACCAGAATCTTATGCAATTCATTGACGACCGAGGATTTGCCGATGCCAGAGTAGCCGGACACGAGCACGACCTGGGTTTTTCCGTCACTAACGACCCGGTCAAAAGCGGCTACCAGGCTTTCGATTTCCAACTCGCGTCCATAGAGCTTTTCCGGGATCAACAACCTGTCCGGCGCGTCCTGCGTGCCAAGTGGGAACGACTCGACTTGGCCAATCGATTCCCATGCGGAGAGACAATGACGGAGATCAGACTCCACGCCTGCGGCGGTCTGGTATCGGTTCTCGGCATTTTTGGCGAGAAGCTTCAACACGATTGCGGCAACGGCCGGTGGGATCGCGGCCATTCGCCCGTTGGGCGGTGCCGGGTGACGCGCGATGTGACAATGAACCCATTCCATCGGGTCGTTTGCAGAGAATGGAAGAAATCCCGTGAGCATCTGGTAGAAAGTGACGCCGAGGGAATAGAGATCGCTGCGCGAATCTATCGATCGATTCATCCGCCCGGTCTGCTCGGGCGCCATGTAGGGGAGTGTGCCCCCGATGATTTCGGGCGGGTCGGGTGCTTGATGCTCGCGCGGAAGGCGGGAAGCGATGCCGAATCCGGTGAGCCGCACCTCACCGGTCGCGTCGTTGACCAGGATGTTGGCCGGCTTGATATCTTTATGGATGAGGCCGCGCCGGTGGAGCCCGCCCAGAGCAATTGCAATACCGATGGCTAGGCGCAAGAAGTGCCCCACCTCCATCGGCTTACCGACCAGATACTGGAGTGGCTCGCCGCCCGCATCGTCGAGCACCAGCATGACCCGGGTGCCGTCGCGCACGAGCTCAAGCGGTTTCACCGCCCATACCGCATCCAGTTCATCCCTCAATTCGTACTCGTGGCTGAGGCGATGGAGGATTGCAGTAGACGGGTGCTCCGCCGTTGGAAGCACGAACAGGGCGGGGCGCCGTTCGCCATCGTCGCCGCCGCGCCACCCACGGCAGATAACGGTTTCACCTCGCCGCTCCTTTGATTTGCTGACAGGCTCGGCCACGTCCTCTCCGTCGAGGAGAAACTGACGTGCCGGATCCCATATAAACGGCCCAAAAGACCGCGTCCGATCTTCCGGGACAACTCGAAAAATTGGAAGATTAGCCCGGCTCATTTGCTACCTGCCGACTCTCGCAACTCGAGATTTATCGCAGCCGGCAACCGTTCTGTGGCGAATGGCCTTTCAAATAGAAGCTGCCCTCCACGATCCGCTTCAGTCGTCACCGCGGCAGGCTGATGACGACCGGTCCCCAAAATGAGAGGAAGAGTCGGGGGCACCTCCCTCACCGGCCGCTGCGAAGCGAAACCGTCAATGGTCGGCATGGCTATATCCGAAATCACGCAGTCTACTTTGGACAGGGCGGAGCCGCCGATGAACTCGCCTGAGCATGCAGAAAGTCGCACGCCAAAGCCGGCGCAATCCAGCAGGTCATCGAACGATTCATGAACCCGACAATTATCGTCGATCACCGCAATCATCGATTTTGCGGCTGTCGTCACGGAAATCCCGTCAAATTCGAGGGTCCAGCTAGCTCCGCAAATACGTTAGCGAACTGACAGGCGGACGTATATAATGTGTTTCTATTAGGACAGCGGGCGCGAGCCAGTGCCATTGGCATGCGGCTCCAAGCGTGGCGCCAGAAGCGATCATTTCCAGAAGTCGTTGAGACCAGATTGTTGCTCATGGGATATCAAACTTCGCAGCCATTCTGACCAAATCGGCTAAAGAGGCCGCCTTCATCTTTTGCATTATCTTGCTGCGATGAATTTGCAGGATGACTTCGCTTATGCCCAGCTGCGCCGCAGCCTGCCTGTTCAGCAGCCCGCGGACCACCAGCGGAAGAACGTCGCGTTCGCGCGGCGTCAAGGCGGCCAACCTCGCCTTAAGCTCCGTCATTTCGGCCTTGTTCCGCCGCTGCTCACGATCCTGTTCGAGAGCCGCGCGCACGGCTTGCAACAGTTCTTCATCTCTCCAAGGTTTGGTCAGGAAATCAATTGCGCCAGCTTTTATGGCGCGAACGGATGAGGGGACGTCCGCATTCCCGCTGATAAATACGATCGGTGGGTGATCGGTGTGAGCGATGGAATTCTGAAGGTCCAGACCGTTGACGTCGGGCAGGGATACATCGAGAACCAGGCAGCTCGGACCACTTGGATGGACTAATCGGAGATATTCGGCGGCGGATGAGAAGGCGACGCAATGAAGATTTCTGGACGCGAATAGATCCGCAAGCGCTTCGCGTACCCGGAAATCGTCATCGACGACGAAGATTGTTTCAGATTGTTGGGTCACCTTGAGACCTCAAGTCGCCGGTAAAGTGAAGGTCAAGATCGTTCCTTTCGGCGCGTTGTCCCTCGCCCACAATTCGCCGTCGTGCGCCTGAATGATCGAACGACTTATGGCTAGACCTACGCCCATTCCATTCTGCTTGGTGCTATAGAAGGGTTCGAAAGCCTTTTCCTTATCCGAGAGTCCGGGACCGGAATCGCACACCTCGACGATGATCCTGCCATCGACGTGCCGCGAGCGAACGATCAGTTGCTTTGGACTCTCCGACGCGTCCATCGCCTCGGCGGCATTGCGTATCAGGTTCACTAGCACCTGTTGAACCTGGATACGGTCGGCGGCTAGCGGCGGCAGTTGCTGCGCGAGATCCAATTCCCCCATAACGCCTCTCCGGCTTATTTCACCTTGCAATAGTCGCCAGACCTCCTCGATGACCTCGTTGATTTGCAACTGCGACTTTTCCGGTGCGCTCTGCTTAAACAGCGCGCGGATGCGGCGGACGACTTCTGCCGCTGCCGTAGCATCGCGCACAATGCGATCCACTGCCGCTCTCGCTAGCGCGATGTTGGGATTGCTACCGGACAGCCATGTCTGACAGGTTTGCGCGTTGGCAACGACCGCTGACAGCGGCTGATTGATTTCATGGGCCATGGATGCCGAAAGCTCGGCGACGGCGGCAATTTGTGATGCTCGTGCGAGGCGCGCCTGAATGGATCGAAGCTGGTCTTCAGCCTTCTTGCGTTCATCGACGTCGACTGACAGGCCGTACCACTCGATGATGCGTCCCTGTCGATCACGCAATGGCTCAGCACGGGAATGGTGCCAACGATATTCGCCGTCCGCCCGCCGCAGACGCTGCATCGCCTGGTAGGAGGTTCCGGTTTGAATCGCGCGAAAGAAGGCACTTGCGGTTGCTGAAAAGTCTTCCGGATGCAGGAATTCCTTCCAGCCAAGATGGAGAATGTTCTCAAAACGGGCGCCGGTATAGTCCAGGACCCGCTGATTGACATGGGTTGGCTCCCCGTCCGGCCCCGTTACCCAGAGCATGCTGGGCACCGCTTCGACGATCTGGCGGAGCTTGTACTCGCTTTCCCGAAGGGCTTCTTCTGCTTTTCTTCGATTATCAATGTCGATCAGAACGCCGTACCAATTCAGTATTGTGCCATCGTGAGTTCGCAGCGGTTCTCCGCGTACTTCGAACCATCGGTATCCGCCGTCCGCTCCTCGAATTCTGCAGACTGCGTCGTGAGGATTCCCGGATTTTAGATTTTTGAGCCACGTGCTCACCTTGAAAGCGACGTCGTCCGGGTGGATTTTCTCCATCCAACCCCATCCGATGATTTCACCAAACGGCGCTCCAAGATATTCGAGCACGCGCTTGTTGATGTAATCGATATTGCCCTCTGGCGCGGCTCTCCACACCAGTGCCGGAATCGTCTCCACCAGCAGACGAAGCTCTCGCTCGTCCCCTGTAAGCGCCTCATCGCCGCTAACGCCCTCCTGCTTTGACATAGATCGCTCCATGGCCGGCCCGCTGATCGACCTTGCCAGAAAAGGCTTGTCACAGAGGGACCGCCGGCTGTCGCCGGCGAAGTTTACGAGCATCTTAGAGTCTGTCCGGAGAGTTCAGGCTGGATTGCAGAGTTTTCTGAGCATGAGGCGGATTGATGCGAGACGCAAGAACGCGAGTGCCTTGCGGTTGAGATTCTCCCAATCCTTGGCGAG
>Ga0208193_1001441_pt1 | contig 10496 bp, 9 predicted proteins | sample June2015DPH_17_2_FD_184716 | JGI IMG/M metagenome (GOLD analysis project Ga0208193, IMG submission 184716) | Peatland microbial communities from SPRUCE experiment site at the Marcell Experimental Forest, Minnesota, USA - June2015DPH_17_10... | ecosystem: Environmental > Terrestrial > Soil >...
ACCCAGGCTCGGAGTTGATAAAAGTGCCTTCCGCTCTGGCCATGCAAGAGAGCCTCGGCCACTACACGGGCTACCCGGGCATCCTGCAGCCATACCGGCCCGAAAGCAGCTTTGTCCACTTCACGGTCCAAGACGAGGAAGGCTCGGCCCGCGGATAGATTTGCGCCTGTGGGCGGATGCAGTCGGGCCCGAGGGATGGAGCCAGCCAAACGCCAAGTGACAAACAGGAAGGTTGCCTCTGTGAGATCGGGATGCCAATGGGGAAGCTTTCTGCGGTAGAACATAACGAGTTGCCAGGCGAAAGCGCCTGCCCCACATATAGTGGGGTGGACACGTGGAAATTCGCAGGAAAATGTAGAAACTCCAGATGGTAGTGGGCTGCTTTGTAGCCCCCTACCCACATCCCACATGGCTCCGAGGGGGCGGAGTTGCTCGTGGGCCGAAGCGGCGGTTAGCTGGCGGAAAGTTGTATCGGGAGTGCGCCCGGCCTTCCCCATTTCGGGAGCCTCGATATGTCTTACATTCGTCCTCGGGCCTAAGAGCCAGCGGCCAAATGATGCGGGAGACTCAACCCGAACCGAATCCGGTCCACCTCCTGCAGTGGTTTTAGGAATGCCGGTTCCTCCAGCGGCCATAGTTGAGCCGCGCCGGCGGTCGAACCGGCGGAAACCAGCAGACAGTTCACCGCTCGGCGCGCCGCTTCGTTGGCCGCCTCCATGCAGGCGATATCCGTGTAGGTACGCACGTAATCCGAAGCCACAAACAAATTCTGTAACTCCACCTGCGCTTCCGGTCGATACTGCAGCGATCCCGCGGTGTTGATCATCAACGGTTCGGCATTTGTCGCCGTGCCCGGATTAGGAAATTCGATGTCCGGATCGAGGAACCACGCAACCAGGTTCGAATCGGCTATCGGCGCGGCGCCGCCGGCGTTCAGAGCCTGTTTGAGTTGCGTCCACACCTCCTCCTTGATCTGCTCGGCGGTGCACTCCTGCGCACTCTTGCCGTATACCACCCCTGCGGCTTGCCACTCGGAAATGTCCACCGAGAGGATCCCGCGCACCGTGCCGTCGCCGAGTTGCGAAAAGTCGACGTTGGTCCAGAATTGCCGCTGCGAGATCGAGGTGAGCGCCCAGGGAGAGTCCAGGTAGATCGCATGACCGTTCACCAGCGGTACATCCTGCGCAAGATAGAACTGGATTCCATTCATCCACCGGGTTTCCAGCTTGTCCAGGTTGGCGAGCGATGGGGCCGCGCCCTTTAATTCATCCGTCATCAGCGCGCTCATCGCCTCTACCGGTAACGCCGCGATATAGTAGTCCGCCGTGATCGTAGAACGGCCGGACACAGTCTCCACAGTTGCGCCGGTTACTCGTCCACCAGCCGTTTCCATCGCCGCCACGCGGTTTCCGGAAAAAAATTGCACGCCGAGTTTCTTCAGATACTCAATCCAGGGATCGATCCAGACATCGTCGGTGGGACCCGATAGCAGACGATCGAACACGCGATCCGCGCAGATCAGGCCGTACAGAAGCTGCAATTGAGTGCAGCCGACGGTCCGCGTGCCGCTCTCTTCGGCGCGCATCGCGACCAGCGAGCGCGTAAGGCCTTCCCCCAGGTAGGCCTGGTAGGCCTTCGACATCTTTGGCGCCGCAATGAAATCCCACCATGCGATGTTCTCGAATTCCGCAAAACGGCGCTCCGAACAACTCGTAGCCACTGTCAGCAGGCGGTCGACGAAGTAGCTCAATTCGTCCGCCGGGACGCCCAATGGCGTGAACAACTCCACCAGAAACGCCCGGAAATCGCTCAGCGAGGCAGGGGCGCGGGCAACCCATGTGATTTCAGCCTGGTTAGCCCTCGCCAGCAAGATGCGCGTCGCCACCGTGAGATTGTCGAATGTGTTGCCATTAGCTCCGTAAGGAATGCGGCGCATCGCGTCGGTGACATGCTTATAGAAACCGGGAAAGAATCGGAAGCCGTGCTCCCCGGGAAGCGGCTTCCTGCCATCGCGGGCCGAACTTGGAACTGGAATGCTCCTGGCCTTGCCCCCCCAAACCGGCTTTCGCTCATAAACCCGCGCCGAAAAGCCGCGCTCGGCCAGCTCATGGGCTGCGCTGAGTCCTGCGACTCCGCCGCCGAGGATCGCCACAGTCTGCTGCATTTCGTAATTCTACGACAGCCCATAGAGGCCGGCTCGGCCGCTTCCACGAAGCAACTTCTGCCCGTAAGACCGCGTCCGGTCGACTAGCCTCTGCAAGGACTTCCCTGCCCGATTCTTATCCGCGTTCATCGGCGTTAATCGGCGGCCAATGCCTCTCTTCGGTTTTGGCCTAACTGGGAGTTCTGTCTAATAAGCGCTCCTCACTCTCAGACTTACGTTGCTCTAATCCCGGCCATTGCCCGCTTTGGACTCTGCGCCTCAGCGTCTCAGCGTCAAATAACCGCGCCGCCAGTCCTAACCGCTTTCGCCTCAATAGCATTACTTATCCGTGCTCTCCTATCACCTACCGCGCCGCCGTTTTCCCCAACACTCAGTCACGCGAAATAACAAATTTTTTCCGCCATAGATACATCAACTTACTCTCAACTCACGCTAACTTCCCCCTATCTCCGTACTAACTTAGTATCGGTAAACAAAATAATGTCTTCACTTAGAAGAGTTCAATCATCGAAAGCCAACGGCGCCCTCTCCAAAGGCCCTTCCACCCCGGCCGGAAAGCTCCGCTCCTCGCAAAACGCCGTCACTCACGGCCTCTGCGCCACCTGTCTCGTCCTCGACGACGAATCGCGCGAGCACTTCCTCACTCTCCTGCAGCAGCACGCCGACCGTTTCCGGCCCGCCGACGAAGTCGAGCAGGGCATGATCGAGGAGATGACCGCCGCCTGCTGGCGCCAGCGCCGCGCCTGGTCCATCGAAACCCGCATGTTCAATACCCACATGGCCCGCTCCAAAGATGGCGACACGCTCGACCGCATGGTCGACGCCGTCGAAATCATGGCCGCCGCGCCCTCTTTATCCCTGTTGCAGCGCTACGAAACCCGCCAGCACCTCATGTATCAGCGCGCCCTCCGCACCTTCATCATGCTCCGCACAGTCAAAATTCCAAACGACCCCAGTCCCATTTCCGAACACTCCCCGCCTGCTCCGCCAATCGCGCCCAAAGCCATACCCACAGACCCTCCCGATGCGCCGCAAGCCGCCGCGGCCCCACCCGAGCCCACGCCGCCGAAGCCCGATCCACTCGAGTCCGCTCCACCCGTCCAAGCCAACAGAGCCGCGCCGCCGCCCAAGTCCGCTCCACCAGCCCGTGCCAACACCGCCGCGACGCCGCCCAAGTCCGCTCCACCAGCCCATGCCAACACCGCCGCGACGCCGCCCGCGTCCGCTCCGCCCTCCCACGCCAACAGCGCCGCGACCGAAAGGGAGTGGTCATCCGTCCTATGTGGGAAAATAGTAGTTCAGTGATCGTAATCGACGGCATCTACTACGCGCTAGCCCTCACCGGCGCGGGCGCGCTAGTCGCCTGGATCGTGAGCCCGTGGTTCGGCGCGCCGCTCTGGCTCCTCGCGGCCTTCTGCCTCTATTTCTTTCGCGACCCCGACCGCAATATCCCCGCCGGTCCCGTGGCCGTATCGCCCGCCGATGGAAAAGTGGTCGCCGTCAAGTCCGAAGGCCCGGCCCTCACGCGCGTCAGCATTTTTCTCAACGTCTTCAACGTCCACGTGAACCGCACCCCCATCGCGGGAACCATCGCCAAAGTCCAATATCGGGAAGGTAAATTCCACGTCGCCAGCCGTGAAGTCTGCTCCGATCGGAACGAGCAGAACGTAGTCACCGTCCAAGGGGAGGGCACGACCGTGGTCTTCAAACAAATCGCCGGCTTGATCGCCCGCCGCATCGTCTTCGACAAGAAACCGGGCGACCACGTGGATACCGGCGAGCGCGTCGGCCTGATCAAATTCGGCTCCCGCGTGGACGTGCTGTTCGGCCCCGAATGGGAGATTGCCGTGCACCCTGGAATGCACGTCTCCGGCGGTTCCACCATCATCGCGCGCCGCCAGGCAGTGCATGCCGAGGTGGGGCATGCTTTAGCTTGCCAATCCGAAACCGCAACCGCCGTCCCCCCAAAGGAAGCCCCCCGCGCCGGAGATCCCCATGGGGCTTAGAGACCGCCTAGTCGATCCCAATTCTCCCGAACGCCGACCGCGCCGCGTGGCTTACGCGCTGCCCACGCTCTTCACCGCCGGCAACATCTTTCTGGGATTCCTCGCCATTCTGCGCGCCTTTCACGGCGCCATGCTGGCCTCGACCGGCGACCCCGCCGCATCCGAAAATTTCGCCGTAGCGGCCAAAGCCATCGGCGCCGCCGTCTTTCTGGACGGTCTCGACGGCCGCATCGCGCGCATGACCAACACCACCAGCGATTTCGGGCGTGAGATGGATTCACTCGCCGACGTCATCAGTTTCGGCCTCGCGCCGGCCGTGCTGGCCTACGCCTGGGGCGTGCAGTTCGTGGGACCGCTGGGCAACACCATGCGCGGTCAAATCCACAATGCGGGCTATTTCATTTCGTTCCTGTTCCTGTTGTGCGGCGCCGTTCGCCTGGCGCGCTTCAACGTGCAGAAGAACCCGGTTCCCAAGAACCCCGGCCGCCCCGACCGCAAATATTTCGTGGGTCTGCCCATTCCCGCCGCCGCCGGCATGGTCGCCTCGGTAGTCTTCGCCGCCAATTCCGATCCCATCACCTGGTGGCCTTACGCGGTCCTGTGGATTGCGCTGCTGCTGCTGCTTGGTTTCCTCATGGTCAGCACCTGGCGCTATTACAGTTTTAAGGGCATCAGTCTAAGCAAGCCCTATACCCCGCTCATCCTCATCGCACTCGGAGCGTTCATCTACGGCATGTGGAACTACTCGCAGCTCATTCTACTCGCCATGTCCACCGCCTACGTAGGCAGCGGCATAGCCATTCGCATTGGCGGCGCCATTCGCAGGCGCCTGCGCCATGCCCACCCTCCTTCCACCCCGGAGCACCAAGTTGGCTAACCCTCAGCGCCACTCTTCCATTCCTCCTGTACCGCTACCCATTCCTCTTATACTGCTGCCTACTCCTCTTTGTACTGCTACCCATTCCTCTTATACTGCTGCCCACTCCTCTTGTACTGCTAACCCATTCCTCTTATACTTCTACCGATTCATTTTCCGCCCTTTGTGGGGCAGCCGATCCTGGCCGCAGCCGGCTTTCAGCCGGCTCTTCGCCACTAGAAACTCAGTTTCCACCAGACGCGTTCCCACTCTACCCATGCCAAAACATTCCCTTCCAACCCCGGTGCCACATGCCGATTAGCCCTCCCATCGCCTTAGTAGGCAGTGAATCCCTCTTAGGCCGCGAGATTCGCGATCTCGCCGCCACCGCCGAACCGCAGCTCCACCTCCGCCTCATCGCCGCCGACGAAGAGAAATCCGGCACCCTCACCCGCCTCGGCGATGAGCCGGCAGTCGTCGAGGAATTGGACCCGGACACTCTATCCAGCGCGCGCGCCGTCTTACTGGCAGGCTCCGCGGAATCCAGCCGCAAGGCGCTTGAGTTCGCCGGCGACGCGCCCGATTTCGCCATCGTCGATCTGACCTTCGTCGCCGAAGAGCGCCCCGACGCCCGCCTGCGCGCTCCCATGATAGAAATTGGAATGGTCGAATTCGGAATGGCGGAATTCCCCGGCGAGCTGCCGCAGGATGCCCCGGATGATGGCGCCGTTCACGTCATCGCCCATCCCGCCGCCATCGCGCTGGCGCTGTTTCTCCGCCGCCTGCAGGTTCACGACCCCATCCGCCGCTCGGTGATTCAGATCTTTGCGCCCGCCAGCGAGCATGGCGTCAAGGGCGTCGAAGAGCTGCAGAACCAGACCGTCAGCCTGTTATCGTTCAAGAGCCTGCCGCAATCTGTTTTCGACGCGCAGATCGGCTTCACCATGCTCGCCAAGTACGGCCAGGAAGCTCCCGTCGCGCTCGACGAATCCGAGTTGCGCATCGAGCGTCATCTGGCCACGCTGCTCGGCCTGCCGGGCGATGGGGAAGGCGCGCCCATGCCTTCGCTCCGCCTGATTCAAGCCCCCGTCTTTCACGGCTACAGCTTTTCCGCGTGGGTGGAGTTCGAAGAGAACCCCGGCGTGGAGGCGCTGGAGAACGGACTCGCCATTCCCCCCGTCGATGTGCGCCCCGGCGAGCTCGATCCGCCGAATAATGTGGGCCAAGCCGGCCAGAGCGGCATCTCCATCGGCGCCATCGCGCCCGACCGCAACCAGCCCGAAGCCTGCTGGTTCTGGCTCACGGCCGACAATCTGCGCCTGGCCGCGGAAAACGCCGTCATGGTAGCCCGGCAGCTAGTATGAAAAACCCCCTGCGCACAGTAGGGCGGACCCCCTGGTCCGCGCGGGTCCCCCCGGACCCGCTCTTCGCTCCGCAAAATCAGCCTCAGGGACCGGCGAACGAGTCAGCCGCGGACCAGGGATCCCGCCCGACGGTTTGTGAATCCGAACCACTTGGCCTTAGCCTGCCCGCGATTCCGAACCCGCGCAGCATCCGCCAACCCCGCCGTCACCCTATCCGTTCAGGCTCACCCGTATGAAAAAACTCCTTTGCATCGCCGTCGCACTCGCCTCCGGCTGTGGATACCACGTAGGCGGGAAGGCCGATTTGATGCCCAAAAACGTCAAGACCATCGCCGTCCTCCCCTTCGCCAACGCCACTCCGCGCTACAAACTGGCGCGGCTGCTGCCCACAAATATTACGCAAGAGCTCATCAGCCGCACCAAGTACAACGTAATCACCGACCCCAACCAGGCCGACGCCGTTCTGAAAGGTTCGCTCGCGAACTTCGTCGTCGTTCAGGTCATTTCCGATCCCGCCACCGGCCGCGCCACCGGCGCCGAGATAATCGTCACCATTCAAGTCACGCTCACCGACCGCCTCACCGGCAAGGTCCTGTTCTCGCGGCCTTCGCTTGAGTTCCGCGAGCGCTACGAAATCTCCACCGACCCGCAAACCTACTTCGATGAGAGTGGCACAGCCATCGAGCGCGTCGCCCGCGACGCCGCGCGCAGCGTCGTAACCGCCATCCTGGAGGACTTCTAACCCGTGACCGCGGCCCAACTGATCGCGCGCGCCAAAAAGAGCGCCCCGCCGCCCGCGGTCCTGTTGCTCGGCCCCGAAGCTTACGACCGCCGCCGGCTGAAACAGGCGCTCACCGCCGCGTTCCCCGAAGGCTCCGTCACCCAACACGATCTGTCCGAGCTGACGCTATCCGAAGTCCTCGACGATGCGCGCTCGCTCTCGCTATTCGCCTCCGAGCGCCTCATCTGGATCGTCAACGCGGAAGCCGTGCTGCCCCGCGGTAAGGTGTCGAGCGACGATGACGAAGGCGATGGCCCCGCCGGCGATGCGGCTCCGCTCGCCGCTTATATGAAGGACCCCACGCCTTCCGCCACCTTGGTTTTCGAGGCCAGCCGTTTCGATTTCGAAGGCGAGGATAAGCGCAAGCAGGACCGCGTGCGCAAGTTCTACAGCGCCATCCCCGACGTGATCGAGCTCCGCCGCTACGCCAGCCATGAAGCGCGACAAGAGACCGAAGCCCTGGCCAGCCGCGCTGGCTTCCGCCTCGAGGACGCCGCGCTCGATCTGCTGGTGGAAGCCCTGGGCGCCGACATCGCCCGTATCGCCGTCGAAATAGAAAAGCTATCGCTGTATGCGGGAAACCGTACCGTAACCGCCGAGGATATCGGCGCCCTGGTTCCCGACGCGCGCGCCACCACCATCTTCGCGCTCGTGAACGCCGTCGCGCGCCGCGACCGCGTGCGCGCTCTCGAGTTTCTCGATACGCTCACGCGCGACGGCGAATACCTGCCGCTGGCGCTCGCGTTTCTTTCCACCCAGTTCCGCATGGCCCTGGTATCGCGCGAAGCGGGACTCAAGAGCGGCTCGCAAGTGCAATCGCACTTCACGAAAATGGGCGTACCGATGTGGGGTTCGCGCGCCGATCAGGTCTATCAGACGGCCGCGAAATTCAGCCGCCCGCAACTGGAGCGCGCCATGAAGTCGATCTTCGAAGCCGATCGGGCCCTCCGCGACGCACGCCCCGACGACCGCATCGTCATGGAGCAATTCATCCTGAAAATGGCCCAGTAGCACCGAGCACCGTGGCCCACGGGGCGCCCTCTGGGCCCGTGCGTGCAGCGTTCACACTTCCCAGGAAACCCTCGACCGGAGTTTTGAGTTCGAAGCACTTAGTGGGGCAGCCAATCCTGGCTGGAAGCCGCCTTTCAGGCGGCTTGCTCCGACCGCGGATGGTCCTGGTTTCCCCCGCAAGAGACCCTCCACGGATCGCCTTTCACTCGTGTGAACGCCTCTTGCAGCAGTCCCTTAAGCTGAAAGCGCCTTCACGCGCCCGGTCAGCTTCGACTTATAGCGCGCCGCCGTATTCTTCTTAATGATCCCGTTCTTCGCCGAACGGTCGATAATCGAGAACGCCTTAGGCAGCATCTCTGCGGCCGCTTTGGCATCCTTACTGGTTAGGATGCGGCGGATCTCGCGAATCGTGTGACGAAGGCGGGTCTTGTTCTTCCGGTTAAATTCCGTGCGCCGTTCGGTTTGACGCACCCGCTTGAGTGCGGAAATTGTATTGGCCATCTTTGCTGAATCGAATCCTTACAGAGCGTTTAAGTTCCCAGCATACCGCATGGCCGGCATCGCGGGCAACCGCGGCGTCCGCGCGACCCGATTCCCGACGTTACCCGGCGCCCCATCGAACGCGCCGCCGGGCCAGGCGCCGGGAAATCGGTTGGGCCGAACCAACTTGTCCTGCGTGCCTCCACATCTCTACGCCGGGCGCCGGGAAATCGGTTACGCCGAAACCAACTCGTCCTGCGTGCCTCCACATCTCTACGCCGGGCGCCGGGAAATCGGTTACGCCGAAACCAACTCGTCCTTACCAGTGATCCGCGTGGCCGCCCGAACGCGGCCAGGATCGAGGGACGGCGCGCCCGCCCGGAAGTTCGGCTTACCCGTGCCTGACCGCCCCAAGGTTTATCGGCACAGGTTGCTATTAGGAGTTATACTATGAGTAGTGTAGTTTTGATAACTTAGGAAATTACCTTCAGTACTCCGTTTAGCAACCGATAGCCAAAGATAAGGTTGCTCAGTTTCACATAAGTTGTTTTACTCAAAATGTGGGGCAGCGCCTCACTCTGGAATAGACACCGACATGAACACTCTTGAATTTCCCACCACCACCAAAACTCTAAGACAGCGGTTCGGCGAAGGGCGCATTCCGGTCCAGGATGGGCTGCGTTATGCAGCGCTTCTGGCCGAAGCATTGCGCAAAGTGCACGACGATGGACGCGTACATGGATCGATAACGCCCGATGCGGTCGCATTGACTGCCGAAGGCCTCGATCTTCTTCCAGCCGTTCCCGGAAATGTTCGGGCCACGGCTTACACGGCCCCGGAAGTCGCCGCCGATCACAAGCCTGCCGACGCGCGCAGCGACATTTTCTCCTTCGGCGCAGTTGTATTTGAAATGCTTACCGGCCGCCGCGCCTTTGAAGGCGAGACTGAGTCGGCCATTGTGGAATCGCTATGCGGCGCCCCCGCTCCGCCCTCGGGCAGCCCGGCCGTCGATCGCCTGCTCGCCGGGTGCCTGGGTAAAGACCCCGGAACGCGCTGGCAGCGCATTCAGAAGGTTCAATTGGAGTTGAAGCTCTTGACCGCCGCCGCTCGGCGCGCCAGCGCCGCTCCCGCCGCTCCCAAAACCACCGGCGTCTCCGATGCGGCTTTCCGCGACGAGCTGGCGCAGTTCGAAGCGCGCGTCAACGCCAAGCTCCAGGCGCATGAGCAAGCCGGCTTCGAGACCCATCGCTCCACTGGCGAAGCTGTCGACAGTCTGCGCGGGCAGCTCTCCGCGTTGGGCGTGCAGCTTGCCGCGGCGCAGGAACAGGTGGGACGTACAGCCGACGTCGGTCCCGCCATCGAAGCCGCCGGCGAACGCATCGCGGCGCGCGCGCAGCGCGGCATCGATAGCTTGAGTGAGCGCATTGCTTTTCTGGAACAGACTCCGGCGACCCCATCCGAGCCCCTCGCCGCTCAAGTCGAAACCGGCCTCGAAAGCCTCCGCGAACAGCTCAATGAGCTCCATAATCACATCGCCGCCGATATGCATGAGTTTGAGCTGAACCTCAAGGCGCAGGCTGTCTCCATCGATTCCGCCCGGACGGCGATGGCCCAAACCGACGACCTGGTGGAGCGCGTAGTCGAAGCGCTCGAATCGCTGCAATCCACCGTGCTCGAACACTCCGAAGACCGGGTCATGGCCCTCGACTAGTATTGCGTTTCATTAAAACATATCCAATTAAATTGGACGCCGAAGTTCAGTACTGCCTTCTTGTCCGCCAGGCGGGACGAGCGTCCGAAGTTGGTTGCCAGCCCACACAGAAGGTGTCTTGGG
>Ga0208193_1001442_pt1 | contig 10492 bp, 11 predicted proteins | sample June2015DPH_17_2_FD_184716 | JGI IMG/M metagenome (GOLD analysis project Ga0208193, IMG submission 184716) | Peatland microbial communities from SPRUCE experiment site at the Marcell Experimental Forest, Minnesota, USA - June2015DPH_17_10... | ecosystem: Environmental > Terrestrial > Soil >...
GTGCGCGCCAGCCCGCTAAGCCCAAACCAGCGAAGGCAAGCTCCATCATCACCCAGGTCTAAGCTTCTGGGACGCCGGTTATGAACTGCGCCTGGCTCATGAATACCCAGGAGTCCGGATTGTTCAGCGTCACGGTCACGCTGTCGCCGGTCAGATGTAGCCCAGTGATGTCTATAACTTCTGGCGCGCTCGGCGTCGTCGAGGCAAGATTTAAGTACGTGGTTCCGTCGACGACCATGGAAACGGGCGCGGCGACTCCGCCGACATGCGAATTGTCGACGAAGAGCTTGACCTCGTTCACGACCTCGCTGCCGGCGAAATTGAAGTCGATCGTCGGATCGGAGGAGAGCCAGCGGGCTTTTCATATAAATCCCCTCCGCTCGCGCACGTAGAGGACCATATTTACGGGTGCGTGTAAAAATTACGTCTTAGACGTGGTAAATATCCGACGACGTATGGGCACGGCCAGGAAGCCAAAGGCGCGGAGCGCACCAAACGCCGTCGCCCGTCAGCGGGACGGACCCGCGCTCGACGGCCTATCCTGCTCGCGAACTGGAGTTTGTCTCCGGTTCAGTTCTTCTCCTGCCTCAGCAGCGCCAGGGCTCGATTGAGATAGTCGGTCCTGAGGGAGTCGTAGATGAACGGACCCCGCTCATCCCGTTCGTTGTCGCGCTCTTCGGAGCCCCAAAGCCACAACTTGCCCTCGTCCTGGGCGAGCTGCTTGGCCTTCACCAGGATCTCATCCTCGGTCGGTTGCGCCATGAGAAAACCTCTGAACGCAGCTTCAGAGCCAGGTTCAATTCAGGGTTAAAACCGAGCATTAAAGAACAAGAGGGGCTTGTCTGTGACCGCTGTCACAGTCCGTGTTCACTATTTCTTGCAGAGAAGGGAGGCTTTCGAGATCGCTGCAGCCAGGTCGCGGGCAATCCGCTCCAGCCCCGCGTCCGGCACCGCGATCCAAATCAGATCGCAGGATGCAAGCGCGGCATAATTCATTACCGCTTCACCCGCCCGCAACGTGTTTGCGATCCGCCGCGCCACGCGAAACGAGGCGGCCTTGATGGGACCAACGCGCGTCAACAGCACCGGCATACGGGCGAGAAACGAACGATTGACGCCTCCCGCTCCAATGATTCCCATCCGCAGCCGGCCGGCTTTCATGTCACGGTTTCGCTCAAAAACGCCTTCGCGCGCAGTTCCTTGATGCGATCGCGAAATGCGGCTGCTTCCTTAAACTCAAACTTACGGGCCGCTTCGCGCATGCGCTCTTCGAGCTCAGCCAGGTATTTATCCATCTGCTCCGGAGGAATGGCGGCCGTTTCCGCTTCGGATTCCAACGGCACCGTGACGTAATCCGCTTCCGCAATCGCGACCATCATCATATCGATCGGCTTCACAATCGACTGCGGCGTGATTCCATTTGCTTCGTTGTACGCCGTTTGCAAAGTGCGGCGGCGTGTTGTCTCATCGATCGCGCGCTTCATCGAAACCGTCATCACATCGGCATACAGAATCGCGCGGCCATTCAGATGACGCGCCGCGCGGCCCATGGTCTGGATCAGCGAGCCGGAGGAGCGCAGGAACCCTTCTTTATCGGCATCGAGAATCGCGACCAGCGAAACCTCCGGCAGATCGAGCCCTTCGCGCAGCAGATTCACACCGATCAACACGTCATACGTGCCGCGGCGCAGGTCGCGCAGGATCTTGATGCGATCGAGCGTCGAAATCTCCGAATGCAGATACGCGCATTTCACGCCGGCTTCCGTGTAATGCTCGGCAAGATCCTCGGACATGCGTTTAGTGAGAGTAGTGACCAGCACGCGCTCGTTATTTTCAGCGCGCAGCCGGATCTCATGTAGTAGATTGTCTACCTGCCCGCGAATCGGCCGGACTTCGACCTCGGGATCGATCAGCCCGGTGGGACGAATGATCTGCTCCACCACCACGCCGGACGTTTTGGTCAGCTCATACGGCCCGGGGGTTGCCGAAATATACATCACCTGATGCACGCGATTTTCGAACTCCTCAAACGTCAGCGGACGGTTATCGAGCGCGCTGGGCAAGCGGAATCCATACTTCACCAGATTTTCTTTGCGCGAACGGTCGCCATGATACATGCCCTGTAACTGCGGCACGGTCTGATGGCTTTCGTCCAAGAACATTAGCGCATCGTGGGGAAGATAATCCAGCAGCGTAGGCGGCGCTTGTCCGGGCAAGCGTCCGGAAAAATGCCGTGAATAATTCTCGATCCCGTGGCAATAGCCGATCTGTTTGATCATTTCGAGATCGAACATCGTGCGCTGCCACAGCCTCTGCCCCTCGATGCGCTTGCCTTCTTTGTCGAGCTCGCCCTTCCACCAATGCAGCTCATTTTCAATGCTGCGCAGCGCGTCATCGCGCGTTTCGGGCCGCATGACGTAATGCGATTTGGGATAGACGGGCAGGCGCAGATACGTCTGCTTCACCTGGCTGGTTAATGGATCGATCTGCTCCAGCGCTTCAATCTCATCGCCCCATAAACTGATTCGATACGCGTAATCGTCGTAGGTGGGATGCAGCTCAATGACGTCTCCGCGCACTCGAAATGTTCCGCGCTTGAAATCGATATCGTTCCGCTCATAAAGGATGTTCACCAGCTTCGAGGTGATCTCCTCGCGGGAAATATTTTGCCCTTTTTCGAGCATCAGCAACATCCCGTAATACGCTTCAGGAGAACCGAGGCCGTAGATGCAACTGACGCTGGCGACGATCACGCAATCGCGGCGCTCAAACAAAGATCGCGTCGCCGAGAGACGCATCTTATCAAGCTCCTGATTGATGGTCGCCTCTTTTTCGATATAAACATCGCCCGAGGGAATGTACGCTTCGGGCTGGTAGTAATCGTAATAGCTGACGAAATATTCGACGGCGTTGGACGGGAAAAACGTCTTGAACTCCTGATAAAGCTGCGCCGCGAGAGTCTTGTTATGAGCCAGAATCAGCGCCGGCCGCCCGGTATGTTCGATCACCTTAGCCATGGTGAACGTCTTGCCGGAGCCGGTGACGCCGAGCAGAACCTGATGCTGCTCGCCCTGCTTAAGGCCGCCCATCAGCGAGTCGATAGCGGTCTCCTGATCGCCGCGGGGCTTATAATCGATGCCGAGGCGGAAGGACATCTTTTTATTATAAAACGCGCTCGAACTCGTAACCGGCCTTCGTCAGTTCATTCATCAATTCGACAATGTGTTCCGGTCCGCGAGTCTCCATCGTGATGTCGATGATCGTATCGCCGAGATGCACACCGAAATACGCGCGATCATGCGTTACCTGCACCACGTTCGCACGCTGCTGCGCGACCAATGTGGTGAGGCGGTTCAAGCCGCCAGGATGATCCGCCAGCGGGATGCGGAGGCGCACCAGCCGCCCGTCTTTCACCAGTCCGCGTTCGATAATACGCGACAGAAGAGTCACATCGATGTTGCCTCCGCAGATCAGCACCACGACTTTTTTTCCGCGTAGCGTCGTCTTCTTGGTGAGCATCGCAGCCATGCCCGCCGCGCCCGCGCCTTCGGCAAGGGTCTTTTCTTTTTCCAGCAGCCAGAGAATCGCCATGGCGATTTCTTCCTCTTCCACAGTGACGATTTCGTCCACGTATTTTTCAAACAGAGGATAGGTCAGCGCGCCCACCTGCCGCACCGCGATGCCATCGGCGATGGTCGAGGCGGGTGGCACCAGCACCGGATGATGCTGCAATAACGCCGCCTGCATGGAAGGCACGCGCGCCGTTTCGACGCCGACCATCCTCACCTCCGGGCGCTGTTCTTTAATCGCGCACGCGATGCCGCCGATCAATCCGCCGCCGCCCACCGGAACGACCACGGCTTCCAGATCCGGCACTTGTTCCAACAGTTCGAGACCGATGGTCCCCTGGCCCGCGATCACTGCATCGTCATTGAACGCGTGCAAAAACACCAACCCCTCCGCATCGCAGCGGCGGCGCGCTTCGTCCACCGCTTCATCGAAGTTATTGCCATGCAGGATCACCTCGGCGCCATAGCCGCGCGTGGCCGTGACTTTCACCAGAGGCGTGAGGACCGGCATACAGATCTGCACGCGAATGCCGCGCTTCGAAGCATGATACGCCACGGCCTGCGCATGATTGCCGGCCGACGCCGTGATCACTCCGCGAGCGCGCTCCTCGTCGGTCATCGTCAGGATGCGGTTCAGCGCGCCGCGTTCCTTGAACGATCCGGTCATGTGAAGATTTTCCATCTTCAGGTACAGCGTGTTGTCCGCGTGGCGTGATAACGTTTCCGAATAAGGTGCCGGAGTGAATAAAATACTGTCGCGAATACGCGCGCGGGCGGCTTGAATGTCGGCGAGTGAGACCATGCCTTCTCAAGGTACATCGACCTTCGATCTGTTTGCACTGCGCTTCCACTGCATCGCGGACGCGCCGGTGCACTTTCCCGGGGACGAGACTGCGAACTTGTTTCGCGGGCAGTTCGGAAAATTTCTTTACCGCCGCAATCCCGCCGTTTATTCACGATTCTTCGCGCCCGTGAAGGAGAGCAGCCCTAGCGGCCTGCACGATCCGCCGCGCCCTTTCGTGCTCCGCATCCGTCATCTTAGCGGCGCTGCGTTGGATGGGTTCCACGTCGGCCTCAATTTGTTTGAAACAAATCATTCCGAGATTGGAATAATCCGTGACACCATGGCGGACCTCGCGCGGGAGAGTCTGCGTGCCGAATTGGTTCGCGTCGAAGGCCAGGAAGTGCTGCGCCTGCCGCTTGCCGCGACGCGTTCCGCCCGACGAGTCCGCGTGCAGTTTCTCACGCCCACCGAGCTTAAGAACGTCGAGCGCCCCGAATTCGGACCACTATTCTCGCGTATTCGCGATCGCATCAGCACTCTGCGCGCGCTCTATGGCTCCGGTCCTTTGGAGGTCGATTTCAAAGCGATGGGCCAGCGCGCCAGCGCGATTCAGATGATCCGCTGCGATCTCGATCATGTAGATTTGGAGCGGAGCACCGGGCAACGTCACCCGCTGGGAGGCTTCGTGGGTGTCGCTGAGTATGAAGGCGACCTTACCGAATTTATCCCGTATCTTGAAATCGCCAGCTACACGGGCGTGGGACGCCAAACCGTCTGGGGAAAAGGAGAAATCGCAATTGAAACATTTTGAGCGTGAATTGGTTCGAGGCTTTCTTCACGAGCCCAAATATCCCAATGGAAATGGCCTCGTGATCACGCACGGCGCAGGCAGCAATAGCGACACCACTCTGCTGAAAGCCATCGCCGAAGCGTTCGCCGGCGCGGGCATCGTGACGCTGCGCTGCGATCTTCCGTTTCGCCAGCAGCGTCCGAAGGGTCCGCCATTTCCTGCTCAAAGCGAGCGCGATCGCGAGGGGTTGCGCCGCGCCATCGAAGCAATGCGCGAAATTGCCGGAGGCCGCGTCTTCCTCGGCGGCCATTCCTACGGAGGCCGGCAAGCGACGATGCTGGCCGCCGAAGATCCCGGCGTCGCCGACGCGCTGCTGCTGCTCTCCTATCCTTTACACCCGCCGCGCAAACCGCAGGAGCCGCGTACGGGCCACTTCGGATCGATCCAAACGCCCGCGCTCTTCGTGCACGGCACGCGCGATACGTTCGGCACCATGGAATCAATGCGCGCCGCGCTCGCATTGATTCCCGCGCGCACAGATCTTGTCGAAGTGACGGGCGCCGGCCACTCACTCTATCCGAGCGTCGCCCCGATGTGCGTTCAGCGGCTTTCGGTATTGTAGAAGAGATGACTCACGCGAGAGTAGTTCGCGCCCCCCGTGGCCGCGCGATGACGTGCAAAGGCTGGCCGCAGGAAGGCGCCCTGCGCATGCTGATGAACAACCTGGATCCGGAGGTTGCGGAGCGTCCGGAAGACCTGATCGTCTATGGAGGCACCGGACGGGCCGCGCGGGATTGGGCGGCATTCGATGCCATCGTCCGCTTGCTTGAATCGCTTGAGAACGATGAGACGCTGCTGGTCGCCTCCGGCAAACCCGTCGGTATTTTTCGCACCCACGACGACGCACCGCGCGTATTGATCGCCAACGCGAACCTCGTCGGCCATTGGTCGAACTGGGAAACGTTCCATCAACTGGAGCGCCTCGGCCTCACGATGTATGGTCAGATGACCGCCGGTTCGTGGATCTATATCGGCAGTCAGGGGATCGTGCAAGGCACGTTCGAAACTTTCGCCGCCGCAGCCGATCGCCACTTCGGTGGATCGCTGAAAGGCAAGCTGATCGTGTCCGGAGGCATGGGCGGGATGGGCGGCGCGCAGCCCCTGGCCGCAACCATGAACGGCGCTTGTTTCCTCGGCATCGACGTCGATCCGAAGCGCATTGAGAAGCGCATCCAAACCGGCTATTGCGACGTGATGACGTCGAGCATCGACGAGGCGCTATCCATTTTGAGCGATGCGCAACGGAAAAATGAAGCCATCGCCGTTGGCCTGGTTGGAAACTGCGCCGACGTGCTTCCGGAGCTGGCTCGCCGCGGCGCGGTGCCCGATATTCTAACTGATCAGACGAGTGCCCACGATCCGCTGCAAGGTTACGTGCCGAACGGGATGACTCTCGCCGAGGCGTTGTCGCTCCGCTGTTCGGACCCGCATGAATACGTGCGCCGGTCGATGGATGCCATGGCGCAGCACGTGCGCGCGATGCTCGAGTTGAAGCGGATGGGCGCGGTAACGTTTGACTACGGCAACAATCTGCGCAACTACGCCAAGCAGGCCGGCGTCGACGACGCGTACGAAATTCCCGGCTTCGTGCCGGAGTATATTCGCCCCCTGTTTTGTGAAGGCCGCGGCCCCTATCGCTGGGCCGCGCTCTCTGGCGATCCCAACGATATTGCAGTTACAGACCGGCTCGCGCTCGATCTATTCCCGAAGAATGAATCGCTCCAGCGATGGATCAAGCTGGCCTCGGAGAAGATCCATTTTCAGGGCCTGCCGGCGCGCATCTGCTGGCTCGGTTATGGCGAACGCGCCGAATTCGGCGTCGCCATGAACGATCTGATTCGCAAGGGAACCATCGCCGCGCCGGTTGTGATCGGCCGCGATCATCTCGATGCCGGTTCGGTTGCCTCGCCTTATCGCGAAACGGAAGGAATGCGCGACGGTTCCGACGCCATTGCCGATTGGCCTTTGCTCAACGCGATGGTGAACGTCGCGGCGGGCGCGTCCTGGGTGTCGATTCATAACGGAGGCGGAGTCGGCATCGGCTACTCGCAACACGCGGGCATGGTGGTGGTCGCCGATGGCAGCGCGGAGTGCGCCCGTCGCCTGGAACGCGTGCTCACTACAGACCCCGGCACCGGCGTGATTCGCCACGCCGACGCGGGTTATGAACGTGCCCAGCAAGTCGCGCGGGAACAGAAAATACGCGTGCCCATGTCGGAATGAACACGTTTGCAGTTGTTAATATTTCCGAATTAGTAACCCTCGCCGGTCCAGCCAGGCCGCGCGTGCATAAGGAAATGCGTGAGCTTGCCTTGATCCGCGACGGCGCCATGATTGTTCGCGACGGGGTGATCACCCATATCGGGCCGCGCCTCAAAATCGATTCGGAAATCGAAATCATCGACGCGCGTAATAAGGTGGTTCTGCCGGGCTTCGTCGACGCGCACACGCATCCCATCTTCGCCGGAAATCGCGCCGACGAGTTCGAAAAACGCGCCGCCGGTGCAACCTATCAGGAAATTTCCGCAGCCGGTGGAGGCATCCGGTCCACCGTTCGCAAAACCCGCGCCGCATCGGAGGAGGAGCTGTTCGCCGCCGCGTCGCGATACATGCAGTGGTTCCTGCGCGGCGGCACCACTACGATTGAAGCAAAATCCGGCTACGGACTGACGCTCGACGACGAGTTAAAACTTCTTCGGGTCATCGCGCGGATGGGTCCGATTCGCACCGTCCCGACGTTTCTCGGTGCGCACGAAATCCCCGACGAATACCGCGCCCAACGCGGCGAATATATCGACTTGGTGATTCACCAAATGCTCCCCGCCGCGAAAAAGCTCGCCGAATTCTGCGATATCTTCTGCGAGCCTCACGTATTTCCGGTCGACGACACGCGCCGTATTCTGACAGCCGCAAAACAATATGGATTGAAGCTGCGTATGCACGTCGATCAGCTTGAAAACTCGGGTGGCGCGCAACTTGCAGCGGAGCTGGGCGCCACCACGGCCGATCACCTGGAACACACCGAAGCCCCTGGAATCGCGGCGATGCGCGAAGCCGGGGTTCAGCCCGTGCTGCTGCCCGGATCGGTTTATGCGCTGGGCTCGAAGCGCTATCCGGACGCGCGCGCGATGATAGAAGCGGGGCTCGGCGTCGTGCTCGCAACCGATTTTAATCCCGGCTCCTCGCCCACTCCATCCATGCAAATGATTCTCTCGCTCGCGACCACGAACATGAAAATGACGCCCGCTGAATCGATCACCGCCGCCACCATCAACGCTGCCTATAGCCTGAATCGCGGCGCGGAGATCGGCTCGCTCGAACCCGGCAAGCGCGCCGACTTTGTGATTCACGATTGCGCGGACCATCGCGAACTCGCTTACTTTTTCGGCGTCCAATCGGCCCAGTCCGTCTATATTGGAGGCGCGCGTGTTGCATGAACGGCTCGCTCAAGTCGAGGAGCGAATCCAAAAGGCAGCCGATCGCGCCGGCCGCAAGCGCGATGAAATCACATTGGTCGCGGTCACAAAAAAATTCCCCGCGGAAGTCACGCGGGAAGCTTACGAGCTAGGCCTGCGCGTTTTTGGCGAGAATTACGTGCAGGAATTCGAGCGCAAACACCCTGCGCTCTCCGGTCTTTCCGGAGCCGAATTTCACCTGATCGGACATCTCCAATCGAACAAGGCACGCATCGCCGGAGAATTGTTCCAGGCCATCGAAACCGTCGATTCCGAAAAGCTCGCGAAGCGTTTGGACCAGCTAAACCGCCCTCTGGAAGTCATGATCGAAGTGAAACTCTCGCACGAAGAGTCGAAGGAAGGCGCATCGCCTGAATCACTCCCGGCCTTAATCGCAGCGATCCGCGCGTGCCCGAACTTGCGCCTCACCGGCCTGATGACCATGCCTCCCTGGTGCGACGATCCTGAGATCACACGCCCGTATTTCCGCCAGCTTGCCGCACTCGCACGCGAGCATGAACTCCCGAAATTATCGATGGGGATGTCGCACGACCTCGAAGCGGCGATCGAGGAGGGTTCGACGCACGTGCGCGTCGGCACCGCTCTGTTCGGTCCCCGCAAGAAAGAGTAGCGCGTGACCGTAGGCTTCTTCTCACCGTTGCCGCCCGCCAAAACCGGCGTCGCGGATTACGCCGAAGCACTGCTCGGCGCGTTGCGCAAGCGCGGTGACGTGAAGATCGACCGGGAAACCGCGGACGTCGCGCTCTATCAGATCGGCAATAACCAGTTGCACGCCAGGATCTACGACCGCGCCGTTACCTATCCCGGCATCGTCGTCCTGCATGACGCAGTGTTGCAGCATTTCTTCCTAGGCCGCCTCACAGAGCAACAGTATGTCGGCGAATTTATTTTCAACTACGGCGAATGGACGCGCTCGCTAGCCGATGATTTGTGGAAGCATCGCGCCCGCTCGGCGGCCGATCCGCGCTACTTCGCGTGGCCCATGCTGAAGCGCATCGCGACCACGGCACGCGCGATCATCGTCCACAATCCAGCCGCCGCGGCCATCGTGCGGCAGCACGCGCCTGATGCGCGCGTTATTGAAATCCCGCATCTGTTCGTTCCGCCGGAGATGCCACAGGAAGTCGACACGCTGCGCTTCCGCCGTGAACTCGGGCTCGCTCCCCGCACACTTCTCATCGGCATGTTCGGTCATCAGCGCGAATCGAAACGCTTGCCTGTCGTAGTCCGCGCACTCGAACGGGCGTGGGATCTGGAGGTCGACGCGCGTCTTCTCATCGCCGGCCGATTCGAATCCTCCGATCTGAAGCGTTCCTTCGATCGGCGTCTGCCGGACCCGCGCATCCTTCGCGTAGACTATCTCCCCGAGCCCGATTTCTGGCGCTACGCCGCCGCCGTCGATGTCTGCATCAATCTGCGCTATCCCACCGCCGCCGAAACCTCCGGCATCGCCATTCGCCTGATGGGCATCGGCAAGTCTGTCGTTTTTTCGAGCGGTGCCGAGATCGCACGCATTCCCGAAAACGCCTGCCTGCGCATCGAAACCGGTCCAGCCGAGGAAGAACTCCTCGCCACTTACCTTACCTGGCTCGCCCGCGACCGTGAAGCCGCGCATGAGATCGGACGCCACGCCGCCGCGCATATTGCGGCGCATCACGCGCTCGAAACCGTCGGTCAGCAGTATTGGGACGCGCTTAAAAAAGCGTGAGCGGCTTCGACTCCGTGCCCACCCAGATCGCCTTCGATCCTTCTTCCCACGGCGGCACACTCAGCAGGTGTGGATGCAGCACCAACAGAACCTCGTCCGTACTAT
>Ga0208193_1001444_pt1 | contig 10476 bp, 7 predicted proteins | sample June2015DPH_17_2_FD_184716 | JGI IMG/M metagenome (GOLD analysis project Ga0208193, IMG submission 184716) | Peatland microbial communities from SPRUCE experiment site at the Marcell Experimental Forest, Minnesota, USA - June2015DPH_17_10... | ecosystem: Environmental > Terrestrial > Soil >...
CGGACGCACCCAATCCTGGACCTGTTCCATCCACCGTTGGTAGCGATCGAAGGTCCACATGCCTTCGTCGCCGCCCGACTGCAGCACATTGGCAATCTGGCTGTAGTTTCCCGCTCGAATGGTTCCCTTGGCCCCGGAACTCGGGAGCAGTATTTCGCAGCGCGGCACCCGCAGGCGATGCGCGCTTAGGAAATCGAGTCGCTGACAGCTCAGGCCGACGAGGCAGTCCGCGAGTTGTGCACGCACGCTCGCCTGTATGTCCGAGGGAAACGACATACAGAGCCGGCTCAGCGCCTCCCCGCATGTCGCGGAGTGCATGGTGGCCAGAACCAGGTGCCCGGTTTCCGCTGCATTCAACGTCAACCTCATGACCTCCGGAGTGCGCATCTCGCTGACAACGAGCACATCGGGATTCTCGCGCAGCGCATCGATGATGCCCTGCTCGAAACTAGGTGAGTGAGTAGGGATCTCCCGCTGCCGAATGAACGAGCGGCGGTTGGTATAGATGTATTCGAGCGGACTTTCGAGCGTGACGATATTTCGCGAGCGCGTCACGTTGATCTCTTCTATGAGCGCGGCAAGCGTCGTCGACTTTCCCGAGCCTGTCGGTCCGGAAATGATGATCAAACCGGTGGTCGCATCGATGAGCTTGCGGAAATCCGGGTGCAGATTGCAGCCGTGCAGATCCTTGATGGACGGTGCAAGCAGCCGTATGGCGGCGGCCACTCCGCGCACGGTTCGATAGAAATTGACCCGGCAGCGCACGCCGCCGATGGCCACGGACATGTCGGCGGAGCCGCGTTCCCTGAACTGCGCCCAGCCCTCGGCGCCCAGGAATTCCTGGGCGGCTTGCACGAGGATGTCCCCCGTTACGGCACCGCCTACCGTTTGCAGGTCGCCGCGCACCCGTGCAACGAGAGGGGTACCCGCTTCCAGATGCAAGTCGCTGGCGCCCAGCGACCATGCCTGTTCGATCCAATCGTCAACTATCATGGCCCTATTGAACACCAATATTGCATGGAGTTCATCTAAACTTCCGCCCATGACAGATTTGTGCGGCCGCCTCGCTTCGCGGCCGGATTTCGAAGAGAACAAATTCAAACAACCAGCATAAATCCGCGTCTTACGCGGCTCGACGCGCCGGCGGATTTTCAATCTGTGGATGAGGACACAGTTCGCGGGGGCGCAACCACCTATACCGGAGCAGGAACATTTCTCGGATAGATCCGAAAGGAGTTCTCTGTGAAGGATCATATGCCGGCACCCGCCGCATCGCACTTGGCCGATCGCGCGAACGCGGTACAGGATAAATTCGCCAAGATCATGGCCTGCGCCTTGATCGTGATGATGGCTTACTGCGCGCTCAATCCGGATCAAGCCACCATCAACAAGGCCCTCATCGCTTTGGCCGTTCTCGCCGTGCTGGGATTGGCCGCTGCGATCGTGATCGAAGCCCGCGACGTCAAATGACCCCCCGCTGGTTATCGGTAAGAAATTTGGCCACGCTCTGAGGCGCATCGTCGCCGAAGCAGCAGACGCGCTGCGGGGAAAGAGGTCCTTTTAATATCCCCGTAACTCGGTGCGCCTTGCAGCGGACATCAAGTTCAACAACTGCGGAAGCCTCTTGCTCATGAACGACTTGATATGGACGACGGGCCCCGGATCAATCGCATCCGCCACGTGCACTCCATACCGCTTGGCCACTTTAATGTCGCATATTGCCACACGGGCGATGACGCTAAAAAAAGCCCCGAACCCTTGCGACTATCGCGGCTTACACACTTTGTAGGTGCGTGGCTACGCGTGGTGTCAGCACCGACCGATGGCTTTTGGGTCGTGACCATCTCATATTTGGGGCAGTCCGGAGATACCCATGACGATCAAAATACCTGCAGCGGTAGCCAGATATCTCGCCGCCGACAACGCGCAAGACGTGGAGAAGATCTGCCAGTGTTTTACAAAGGATGCGCTGGTGCACGAGGCCGGCCACCAGTATCAAGGTCGCGAGGCGATACGCTCCTGGAAACAGCAGACCACTGCCAAATACCAATATACCGTGGAGCCTCTTGGGGCCGCTGTGACTGAGAGGAACATTCAGCTGCACGCCCGATTAACTGGAAATTTTCCGGGCAGTCCAGCCGCACTCCATTACACGTTCGAACTCGCAAACGGCCAGATTAGATCATTGGCCATCGATTGACGTGGGTCACAGGTTTCGCCATGACCGACGAACAAAAGGCTGATCGAAACCCCGAAAATGCCCCGGAGTCCGCGACGGGATCTTTGTCCGCGCACATCGATCAGAATATCGAAAGCATTGTGGCGCTGCAGCGGCGAGAGAGAGACATGACCGACGCGTCTCAGCGCCTGGTGGGACGCATCAGCCGGATCATCGAGCGCCCCGCCTATCTGGCCGGTCTCCTCGCCGTCGTGGTGGCCTGGGTTAGCGCCAACGTTCTAACACCCTACGGCATGACGGCGTTCGACCCGCCCCCTTTCGAACTGCTCGACGGCGTCCTTACCTTCAGTGCGCTGGTCACCGCGACCATTGTCTTGATCGCACAAAACCGGCAAACCCGGCGTGAACAGCAGCACCGGCATCTGGATCTGCAGGTCAGTCTTCTCACGGAACAAAAGGTCACGAAGCTGATCCATTTGGTGGAAGAGCTGCGGCGCGATATGCCGATGGTGAAAGACCGCGAGGATCCGCAAGCGACGGCGCTGCAACAGGCGGTCGATACGGCCGCCATGGTTTCCGCCATCGAAGAGGTAGGTCTCACGAATGACGGGAAGCGGGACGAGAAAAATCAACCGTGAGTTCATTCCAAGCTCACTAGGCCGCCACGCCCTCGATCCAGGTTCTCCGCACTTTGAATTCATCGTCCATCTGCACCAGATTCGCGCGATAGCCCGGCGCGATGCGCCCGAGTTCGTGGCTCAGTCCGAGAAACTCCGCCGGATATTGGCTGGCCATGCGCGCCGCCTCGGCGATGTCCAGACCCAGCAAGGACACCGAGTTGCGCACCGCGGCCGCCATGTCGAGCGCCGTGCCCGCGAGAGTCCCGTTCTCGTCGCGGCAAATGCCGTCGACCACTCGAATGGTGCGCCCCTGCAGAACGAAGCTGGGCTGGTCGGATCCTACCGGCGGCATGCCGTCGGTGACCAGCATGAACCGGTCGTGACGCTTGCAGCGCAGCGCGAGCTTCAACATGATCGGATCGACGTGGTGGCCATCGACGATGATGCCGCACCAGGTGTTTTCATCGTAGAGCGCGGCGCCGACGATGCCCGGATCGCGTGGTTCCAGCCGCGCCATCGCATTGAACAGATGCGTGAAGCCCCGCAGCCCATGCGCGATGGCTGCGGCCGTTTCGCCATAGCTGGCCTCGCTGTGCCCGGCGGACACGAGGACGCCGGCAGCGGTGAGCTTGGCGACTATTTCCGGCGTGGTCATCTCCGGCGCCAAGGTCACAACCGTCTTCCCGGTACGCAGGCGGCTGAGCAGCGACACCAAGCCGGCATCCAGCAGCCGCAGATGTCTTGAATCGTGCACGCCGCGGCGCGCCGAGTTGAGGAACGGCCCCTCGATGTGAATGCCGAGGACGCCGGGCATGCCGCCGTCGAGCGCCCATTGCACCGCGTCGATGGCGCGCCCAATGGTCTGCAGGTCGTCGCTGATCAGCGTGGGCATGAAACCGGTGGTGCCGAAGCGCCGGTGCGCCGCGCCGATGGCGCGGATGGACTCAGGGCTCGGGTCATCATTGAACAGCACGCCACCGCCGCCATTGACTTGCACGTCGATGAACCCGGGCAGCAGGAGCTGTCCCTCGATGTCCACGATAGCCGCTCCCCGGCAGCGCGAATCACCCGGATCGACCAGCGCCTCGATGCGCGATCCCGAGAGCAGCAGAGTCCGCCCGCTCACCATACCGTCACCCGCCAGGATCCGGCCGTTCACCAGGGCGGTGCGCATCACACTGTCTCCGTGACCTTGAGCAAATGCGCCGGGTGATCGGGATCGAACCCGCGCCGTACCGCGAGCGTCGCGATCAATCGGTACGCGCTTTGCACCAGCAATATGGGCGCCACCTGCGCAGCAACGTCGAGGGTGGGCAGCATGATGGCGCCCGCGGCCGTGACGCTTTCCTCTGCACCGGCGATCAGCACAGGCACTCCTCGGCGCGCGAGTTCGAGACTCAAAGCCTCGATCCCGCGCCGCGTGGCGTCGCGCTGGGCGAACAGCAGCGCCGGAAATTTCGGTCCGAGCAGGGTGTAGGGACCATGACGCAATTCCGCACTGCTGAAAGCCTCCGCGTGCAGACCGCAGGTTTCCTTGCACTTGAGCGCGGTTTCCTGCGCGGCGCCGAGACCCAGCCCGCGGCCCACCACATAGAGATTCGCCGCCGATTCGAGCGGCGCCAGCGCCGCCGACCAGTCGAGCGCCCAGCTCTGATCCAACAGCCCCGGCAGTGTGCCGATGTCCGACTCGAGCGCCGCGTCCTGCGTCCACGCCGCCACCATCCGCGCAAGCGCGGCCAGCGTCGCGATATACGATTTCGTGGCGGCGACGCTGGCCTCTACACCGGCACGCAGCTCGATCGCCCAGTCCGCGGCAGCCATCAGCGGCGCATCGGGAGTATTGCAGAAAGCCAGAATCGTTGCGCCGGCCGCCTTGGCGGCCGCGACCGAGGCGAGCAAGTCGGGACTGCGCCCCGATTGCGACAGCGCTAGAAACAAGCAGCCGCGAAGATCCTGCGAGACACCGTACACGGAACTGACCGAGGGCGCGGCGGATGCCGTCAGCACTCCCGCACGAGTCTCGATCAAGTACTTGGCGTACGTAGCGGCATGATCCGAACTGCCGCGTGCACAGGTGATCACCGCACGCGGCGCGAGCCGGCGCAACTCTGCGCCGATGGCCGCGATCGCCGCGCCGTCATGCTGCAGCTGCGCCCGCACGGCATCCGAGCTGCCCGCGGCCTCCTGGAACATATAAGTGCTCTCTACCCGCATGGCGCCCCCTACACTCATGTAGAGGTGCTCAACTCGGCGACGAAATCGTAGGTGTCCCCGCGGTAAAAGGATTGCGAAAACTCGATCGCCCGCCCGTCGGGCAATGAACCGAGCCGCTCCACCAACAGGCCGGCATCGCCCGCCTTGGCCTTGAGCAATTCGGCCTGATCGTCCGTCAGAAGCACGGCCCGCAGACGCTGCAGAGCGCGCACGGGACGCTGGCCGGCCCGTTCCAGCGCCTCGTACAACGAGGTATCGACGGCGTCGATCGAGGGCAGCGCGGACGCGACGATTGTCGCGTATTCCAAAGCCATCGGCGCGTCGTCGGCATAGCGGATTCGATTGAAGCGGAACACCGGAGTGCCCGGGCTCAGCCTGAGGGCCAGCGCCTCTTCGGGGGTCACCGTGCCTGCCGCGCGCTTCAGCCAGACACTGCGCGGCGTGCGGCCGCGCGCCCGCATATCCTCGGAGAACGAGGTCAGCATCGCGAAGTTCTTGTCGACGCGCGCCGACACGAAATTGCCCGCGCCTTGCCGCCGCACCAACAGGCCGTCGGCCACCAACCCGTCGAGCGCCTTGCGCACCGTAATGCGCGATACGGCGAAATCCGCGGCCAGATCGCGTTCCGAGGGCAGCGCGTCGTCGGGCCCCAGGAGGCGGCTGTCGATGGCCTTGCGCAGCGCCCTCTGCAGCTCCTGATACAGAGGCAAGTTGCCACGACCGTCGAGAGGGCCGACTGCTTTGGCGAGTGATGTCATGGGGATGAATCGCGCTTCCGGTATGTTTTCAGTCATGGAGACAATACCAAAGAAATACCACTTTTAGAACAACAACCCGCTTCGAAGTATCATAACTCATTATATTGTATAAGTATTTAGAAAATAAATATGTGTTTATTGTACGGCACTAGCAGAATTCATAAATTGGTACTATATTGGGTCTTAACTGGTGTTGGCGGACCGGCGCTCGAGGGGATACACCGAGCGACACTACGACGGCCGCCCAACGCCGGCAACACTGGATCTAAGACCGGAAAGGCGATGGGACAGGGGGGAATTTTTATGAATCGGATGGCATGGCAGCTAACGAGAATCGCGCGGGCGGCGTGGATCGGCACAGCCGTCGCGGTCGCAGCGTGGGGGAACAACGCGTTCGCGGATCAACAGGAGGTTCGGGCATCGGAGAAAGCGCCATCGCAGGTGGCTGCGAACGACACGGGCGGCTCGGACACCTCGCTGGACGAAGTCGTCGTCACCGGCATCCGCTACTCCCTGAAGGAATCGCTCGCGATGATGCGCGCGTCGACCAACGTCATAGAGGTCGTGACCGCCGAGGACATCGGCAAACTGCCCGACAAGAACGTCGCCGATGTACTGCAGCGCGTTCCAGGCGTGAATACGCAATCGGCCGCAAGCGGCGAGGGTGGTTTCGACGAGAACAATCGCGTGAGCATCCGTGGCACGAGCGCGAGCCTCACGCAGACCACGATCAATGGGCACTCGGTGTCCACGGGCGACTGGTTCATCAACGATCAGTACCAGACGGCCGGTCGAAGTGTGAGCTACGATCTGCTGCCATCCGAGATCGTGGCCCGGACCGTGGTGACCAAGACCCAGTCGGCCGATCTCATCGAGGGAGGGGTGGCTGGAAGTATCGATCTGCAGACTCCCAAGCCTCTCGACTTCAAAGAAACCTTCACCACCTCGGGATTGGTGGGTGGTGTCTATTCCGACCTGCCCGAGAAGACCGAGCCGCAGGCCAACGTCCTGTTCAATTGGCAGAACGGTCAGATGGGCCTGCTCGTGATGGGCTTCTACGAGGAGCGCGATTCGCGGCGCGACGGACAGGAAATCCTTGGATACGGCGCCGTTCCGGCCGCCACTGCCGCCGCCTGGCAGGCCGCGAATCCAGCCCTGCCCAACGCAGCGGGAGCGGCATATCCAACCCTCATTGGCTCGGCGCTGTTCACGCAGAAACGCGAGCGCGAAGGCGGTCTCATCGACTTCGAAGTGAAGCCCACGGACAACCTGACCCTCGATTTGAATGGCTTCTACTCGCGCCTGCTCGCGAACAATGTCAACGACAATTTCCTGATGTTCGGCAGCAATTTCATAGGGGGTGCGAATGCCGGGCAGTACGTGCCGACTGCCCTGACCGTCAGGAACGGGACGCTGGTTGGCGGCACTTGGCCGACCATCCCTGGCGCACCGATCGCGCAAGGGACGATTCCGTATAACACGGCGGTCTACGATCAGATCGTTCGCCCCTCGGACTCAGGAACCTACTACATCGACTTCGACGCCACACTCCAGGCGACGGACAAGCTGACATTCACCGCACAGCTAGGCTACACGCGCGGCGTCGGCAACACGCCCCAAGAAACCGATATCGAATCGCAAGGAGGCAACGGCGTCACCTACCAGTTCAACGGCATCAGCAATCCGGTGTCCGTGCACTATCCGGGTCTCAATCCAGCCTCGCCGGCGCAATTTTACACCGACTATGCATTCGGCAGTATCACCCACGAGATCGACGAGGAGACCTACGGTCAGATCGATGGGCTGTTGAAGCTCGACTCGGGGGTCTTCCAGTCCTTCAAGTTCGGTGCACGCTTCGCCGAACACGAACGCGACCAACAGTATCCCGAGAATAACGGTTGTCCCGACTGCGGCGTCACGGGGCCCAATCCTGCTTATAGCGGCGGCGCCTATCCGAGCAATTTCGGCAGCGCGCTCGGCGGCAGCGGCTACCCCACCAGCATCTATACCAATTCGAACGCCGAGATCCAGGCCTTCGATGCCCTTTACCTGTCTCATGGTCCATCACGCTTCTACTGGCCGGGGGCGTTCGAGGTGAAAGAAGGCGATGCCGCCCTGTATGCGATGGCGAATGTCGGGGGTGATGGCTGGAGCGGCAATTTCGGGGTGCGCGCGGCGCACACGGCCAACACCAATTACGTCAATGTGGGAGGTGGGGCAAATCCGATCACCACCTCGTTGTTCGGCCCCTACACACCGACGACCTACAAGAACAACTACTTGGACTTTCTCCCGAGCGCCAATCTCAAGTTCGATCTGACGAATCATCTGGTGCTGCATTTCTCCGCAGCGCAAACCATGGCGCGGCCGGACTACAGCGCGCTGGGTGCCGCAATCAGTCTCACGGACCTGAACAACACCGGCAGCGGCGGCAATCCGAGCTTGAAGCCCATCCGCTCGAGCAACTACGACACCACGCTCGAGTGGTACTACGCCCCGCAATCGCTGCTGCAATTCTCACTGTTCGACATGGAGATGTCCTCCTATGTGGATTACGGCACTTCGCAGCAGACCTTCTTCAATCTGCAAAAGAACAACTTCGCGCTGTTCAATATCACCTTGCCGGTCAATACCACCGCGGAGGTGAGAGGTGCGGAGCTCGCATGGACTCAGCCCCTCTGGCTGGGATTCGGTGCGCAGGCGAACATCACCTATGCCAGTGGCCAGACGGGTCTGGACACACCGATGGTGGGACAATCGGCGATCACCTACAACCTGGGAGCCTATTACGAGGCCCATGGCTTCAGTGCGCACGTCGACTATACCTACCGGTCGCACTACCTCGTCGGTCTCGATCACAGCTCGCTCGAAAATGAGGCCGGTATCGGCAACCTGGGTGCAGCGTTCAACTACGAGATCAGTAGAAACCTGTCGTTATCGCTCAACTTGCTGAACCTGGCCAACGAGACGCTCAAGTACTACGGGGCCGATACCAGCCAGCCCCGCGCTTTCTACTCCAATGGTCGCCAGTACTACTTTGGAGTGCGCTTCAAGCTCTGAAGCCGGAGACCGGGTAAAGTGTCAACGTGCGGCATGGCTCGAGTGTAGTGTCACGAACGAGGGCGGCGGACTGCGTCGCCGCCCTCATTTTGAGCTTTACGCTGCCAATGGCAGCACGGGGCGGTGTCATTCCACTTCCCGCTGAGACTGTCCCGGGTATCGGCTCTTTCAATATCGGACCCGACACCGTCGTGCGTGTGCCCTCAGGCGATCGCGATGCCGCCGCCGCCGCCCGCTATCTCGTTGAGCTGTGGGCCCGTACCAATCATCTGACCTTGCCCATCGTCGGCAGCGCTAGTACCGGGACGCCCGGCATCGATACGATCGGGTTCCGCCGCAGAAGCGGCTTCGGCCCCGAAGCCTATGGGATCGAGGTCACGCCGCAGCAGATCACTGTCTCGTCGAGCTCGGCGGCCGGACTGTTCTACGGCGCCGTCACTCTCTGGCAGCTGCTGCCGCCGGGCGGCGATACAGGCGAGATTCCCGCGCAAACCATCCGTGATGCACCGGCGTACCCCTGGCGCGGCCTGATGCTCGACTCCGCCCGGCACTTTCAGACACCCGCCTCGATTCGCTCCATGATCGACTGGATGGCCTGGCATAAGCTCAACGTGCTGCACTGGCATCTGACCGACGATCAGGGCTGGCGGCTCGAGATCCGCAAGTATCCACGCCTGACTTCCGTGGGCGCCTGGCGCATCGATCCGAACGGCACGCGCTACGGCGGCTACTACACCCAGGACGAAGTGCGGGACATCCTTCGTTTCGCGGCGGCCCGTCATGTGCAAATCGTGCCGGAAATCGAAATGCCGGGCCATGCCACGGCGGCTATCGCCGCCTACCCCTTCCTGGGAGCGGCGGGCGGCGAGCCACCGCGCGTCTCGGCCGATTGGGGCATATTCACCCGCCATTTCAACTCGGACGACCGGACCTTTGCCTTTCTCGAGAATGTTCTCGCCGAGGTCATCGACCTATTCCCCGCAACGCCCATTCACATCGGCGGCGATGAGGTTGTCGGCGTTTCCGGCGCGCTGCAGGCATCCTTCACTCAGAGAATCGGCCGCTACCTCGCGGCGCATGGCCGGCGCATGATCGGCTGGGACGAGATTCTGCACCCGGGTCTCAGGCAAGATGCCATCGTCATGTCCTGGCATGGAATCACCGGAGCTCACGCGGCGGCGGTGTCCGGCCACGACACCGTACTGACGCCCTCGCCTACGCTGTACTTCGACCACCGCCAGAGCGTTCTTGCCACGGAACCGCCGGGGCGGCTGGATGTGGTGTCGCTCGAGGATGTGTACCGCTTCGAACCGCGCGATGCAAGTCTCGACGGCGCTCGACGGCCTCATGTGCTCGGCGTGCAGGCCAATCTCTGGACCGAGCACATCTCAACCGAAGCGCGCCTGCAATGGATGGCGCTGCCGCGCGCTGCCGCTCTCGCCGAGGTGGGTTGGTCGGCCGCAGCACGCCGCCGCTGGCCGGATTTCCTCGAGCGTCTCGTGCCCCAGTTCGCCCGCTATCGGGCATTCGGCCTGAATTATGCCGACAGTGTGTTCGCACCGGCCGCGCAGGTCTCGCGCAGCGCCGGCGGGTTTTCGCTGGCTCTGTCCAATCAGGCCCAGAGCGGCGGCGGCGCCCTCGGCGG
>Ga0208193_1001445_pt1 | contig 10476 bp, 8 predicted proteins | sample June2015DPH_17_2_FD_184716 | JGI IMG/M metagenome (GOLD analysis project Ga0208193, IMG submission 184716) | Peatland microbial communities from SPRUCE experiment site at the Marcell Experimental Forest, Minnesota, USA - June2015DPH_17_10... | ecosystem: Environmental > Terrestrial > Soil >...
GAGAATTCGAGAACTGGCTCGCGACTTGCCCGATGGCGAGATCGCGGACCAACTCCATCGCGAGGGACAGGTCAGCGCCAAAGGTCGGCCGTATACGGTAAAAATTGTCCAGTGGATCCGTTGCCGATATCGGATTCCACCTGCTGCGCTCAAGAGGCCCGAGGAGTTGACTGTCCAACAAGTAGCCAAACGGTTTGGCGCGAGCGATCAAGTCGTCTACTATTGGATCGAGCACAGCGTGATCCGATCGCGCCGAATCAGCCCGGGGATGCCGCACTGGATTACTCTCAGTGATACAGATGAACAGAAGCTTCGAGAATGGGTGAGCAACTCACGCAGGATTCAGCCGGTATCCTGAAGGTCATTGGAGGAAGTGCATTATGAAACCACCGTCCCCACGGTGAAGGACCGAGTGGTACAGATGGCCGTGAAGTTAGTGATCGAACCCATATTCGAAGCTGACTTCGTGCCCTGTTCCTTCGGATTCCGCCCGGAGAAAACGCCGCGCATGGCGCTCAGCATTATCGCTGAGAAAACGCAGGCCGGCTATTCTCACGTGGTGGACGTAGACTTAAAATCCTACTTCGACACGATTTCGCACGAACTGCTTTTAGAGTTGGTGGAACGTCGGGTCGGGGACGTGCGAGTGCTGCGGCTGATCCGAGCTTGGCTGAAGGCTGGAGTCATGGAGGAAGGCAAGGTGACACATCCGGACCGGGGTTCTCCTCAAGGCGGAGTGGTTTCGCCGTTGCTTTCCAACATCGTTCTTCACGAGGTGGATCGTCAGTGGTGTCGCGGTGACGGCACGATGAGCAATTCCGTCGTGCTCGTCCGTTACGCGGACGATATGGTGCTGCTGGCGCGCACGGAATCAGAGGCCAGGCAAGCGTGGGAGCGCCTCCAAAGCCAGTTTGCGGCTCTTCGATTGGTGGTAAACCAGGAGAAGAGTCGTCTTACCACGGTGGAAGAGGGCTTCGCGTTTCTCGGTTTCGAGTTCCGGAAACCCCCGAAACGGTTGCTGTACATGTGGCCGCGCAAGAAGGCGTGCCAACATATCCGGGATCGGGTGCGCGAAGTAGTCCGATCGTTTCGAAGTAGCGCCTCGATCGGTGAGGTGATTCGGAAGTTGAATCCGATTCTGAATGGGTGGTGTACCTATTTCCGGGTCGGCAACAGCAACCGGATCTTTCACCAGATCGATTGGGCCGTGCAGAGCGAGCTGCAACTATGGCTCCGACGCAAACACCAACGCAGTTGGCGTTCCTCTCGGAAGCGCTGGAACTATCAGTTCCTGTATAAACGGTGCCGACTGTACCAAATGGTAGGGAGAGTGAGCCATCTGCCCGGCTTGCGGCGCATGCCGCCGGATGAAGATGGTCGGAGAGCTGGATGCGGGAAATCCGCACGTCCAGTTCGATGAGGGGGCGCAGGAAACGTGCGATATCGCGGCGCGCCTGTGCCCTACTCTACCGGAGCCCTTGACTAGTTAGTCCGCTTCTGAAAATCAATCTCGTGGAGCGGGAGTTGCAGCGCACCTGTGGATGCCAACCAAGCCTCCAGCAAGCGAACTCGAGGGCCGCTGCAATTGTCGGCTGTTGGAGAATCCGCCGATTTCAACCATCGGGGAGTGAACCTGTATCGCGCGGCAGCAATTGTGTTGCAATCTTTTCTGTTGACCCAGGTCTTGGCGGCAAGCGCAGTGTGTTTTACCGCATTTCATCGTCCGCACTCCGGAGCGCAACTAGTCGCCGTTTCCAGATTGGCAATTGTGCAGTGCATACCAAACGTCGCGAATGGAGTTTTCTACGAAGACACGAAAATGATGCATAGCGGGCGCTCCGGAAAGTACAGGCGGGTGGCTGACGCCGCTCGATCTGGACTCGACTGCGGGGGCCAATGCGAGGACCGCGTCGCGGTGGCTGTGGCCGTGGCCGGTGAGCACCAGGATGCCGCCCGCCATGCCTGCGGCGCGGCCCGCCTCCAGATCGCTGGTCTTATCACCGACGACCCAGGAGCGGCCTAGATTGAAGCCCGCCATTTCAGCGGCTTTCCGAAACATGCCGGGGCGGGGTTTGCGATCGGGATGTTCGGGATAATGCGGGCAGGCGAGCATCAGATCCACCCGCGCGCCGACGCGCTCCAGGCGGTGGTTCAACTCAGCCTGCACTTGCTGGAACTCGTGCCAGCCGAAGTAGCCGCGGGCGATGCCTGCCTGATTGCTGGCCACCACCACAGGGATGCCTCGGCGGTTGGCTTCGGCGATGAATTCGGCTGCGCCGGGGATTAGAGCCAGATCCTCCACGCGGTGCAGATAATGGACCTCTTCGACCACCACGCCATCGCGATCGAGGAAAAGCGCTGGCAGGCCCCCGGCCCAAGAGAGATCGGCGCGGGCCTGGCACCAGACGCCATCGGCATCCAGGAAACTGCCAGGGATCAGGCCGTCATCCGGCATTCGATCATGGCGCAGAGATAGTGATAAAGGCAAATGTGTACCTGTTGAATCAAGGGCGTGCTACGCGAGGGTACGGACAGAAGGTGATCGGCCAGTTCGGCAATGGCGCCGCCGCCTTCCCCGGTCAGGGCAATCGCGGTCATGCCCATCCGGCGGGCCTGTTCGAAGGCGGCTATCACGTTTTTGGAATTACCCGATGTGCTTATGCCCAGAATAACTGCGCCGGGCTCGCCGTAGGCCTCCACCTGGCGGGCGAAGACCGAGTCGTAGCTGTAATCGTTGGCCCAGGCGGTGAGTACGGAGGGGTTGCTAGATAGGCAAATGGCGCGGTAGGCACGGCGCTCTTTGAGGAAGCGGCCGACCAACTCGCCGGTGATGTGCATGGCGTCGGCCGCGGAGCCACCGTTGCCGCAGATGAGTAAGGGCTTGCCGTCGGAGAGCGCGTTGCAGACAGAATCGACCGCGCTGTCCATGACTGCCTGGCTGATGGCCGCGCGGGCGGCATCAAGGGCGGCCACGGACTCAGTGAGATAATCGGAGAGTGTCATCTAGTATTCAAGATAATTGTTGGGCGTTGCTTGGTTTACTTGCCTGAAGAGCCTCGACAAGGCAGAAACTACTCGCCGAAGCTGCTCATGAGGGCACCAAGAAGAAGACCCATCGCTCCGATTCATATCGATCAACTGTTGACCCCAAGCAATCGGCCGGGATTTCCACATTACTCCCAAGCCAGGACTAGTATACCACTCAAATGCCCCAAGTCGGTCCACACACTCTTTCCGTTGCGGGTGCTTAAACAGAATGGACTAAGTTGCGCCTTCACCGGGAGCCCATTGCTGGATTCCCAACAGTCCCCGGCAGTCCGTTTTGGCTGGAACATTTGGTCCCAAAACAGTTATGCTGATTTTTGCTTTGGCGAGCGCGGGCGGAACCGCTGGCTACGGTTGCGCCTCGGGTTGTCATAACTGCCCATGCGGAAAGGAGGTAGCTCTTGGCGAAACAGCGTCAGGCGCCGACACCGGCCGCACAATCGGAGTTCCAGCAAGGTCCCGCTTTGCAGTCAGCCTCGTAGTTCCTGTTACTGGAGCGCGAAATGGAGATCCAGTCCCGACCACGAGCTATTGGAAACGCCGCGAGGCAAGGCGATGGTCGACGCCGACGTGCTACGCGACAAGACGCCGGTCTGTGACCAGTGCGGCCGACCCATGCAGCGTTATGACGCCGAGGGCCGTTTCCTGGGTGGGGCGCCTTGGACGATTACGCGCCTTGGTGGTCCCATCGGGCGCTCGCCGCCAAGAAGAATCTTGCTCTGCGCCGGGCGATGCGCGATGCTCGGGGCACCATCGCCCACCGCTGGAACCACTTGGCGACCTCCGTGCGCGTCTGGAAGTTGCCAGACTCGACCTAGTCGCAATGTTCCACGCTCTGGACCGCATGGATCTTTTCCAGAGGAAATCCCGCAGGACCTCTTGCGGCAACTCTTGGAAAAGGATGCCGACGGCTGAGCATTCCACCTGAGCTATGCGCGCCCTCGCTTGTCGCGTGAGGGTGAAGGCGTAGTGAACCATTTGGGGACCCCGTGAATACCGGGGTAAAACAGAAGTTTGCGAAGTTGCCGCTTCGCAGAAGCGACCCCAAGGAGGTCACCCAAATGGTTACAGACAGAAAAAAGGATAGCGCCAAAACCCCCGTACAACAAGGGCCGCAAGACGCGACGCCGGAGCCCAATAAAATTAATGCTTCCACGCCCTACGATCCTGTGACATTCTGCTATACCTCGCTAAGTCTCTGAAAATAGTCCTTGTTGTCCATCATTCTGGTGCGTTCGCGGGCCACGAACGCCATTCTTGATGGTCTCCACTTCGGTCCGAACCGTCTCTGAGTGCAGCGCTTCCGTCGGTATCTGCCAGGGTGCACACGTTATGACCTGACTAGCTGGCAGCTTCTTTTCCGCGATCATGCGCCGCACAACCGTGAGGCTTAGGCCCAGTTGTTGCGCGGCTTCCCTCAAAGTCACAAAATCCTTGCGAGGATGGTTGGGATCAAAAGCAGGAAGCTGCTGGTAATCTCGTGCAGAGCGAACTCGCGCTTCATTCCAGGTGTTGTCTGCTCCTGTCCGAAGCCCCAGGCGGTTCAGCGTAGCCGCAATCTGCTCGTCGCTGAATAGCTCCGCCATCTGCCGAATGACTCCGATCGCTTCGACATCCGTACACCGCCGGTGTTTGCCGGTCGTGTTTTTCTTAACGCGGAGTTCCGAATGGCGGTCTCCCGACCAGTGAATCACCAAGACGACCTCGCTGCTCTTGTCATCCACGTCGACGACGATCTCGTCAATGAGGATGCGTACCAGCCGTTGCTTCAATCGCATGTCGGTAGATGGTGAGTTCCAAATTGCCGGCAGGTCTTGCGCCAGGCTTAGAAGAACTTGCTGGTTCGGCGCCGCCAGGGATTGGATCTCATCATCGAACTCACGCAGCTTGTTTTCCAGTTCCTGTGTTTTTTGCAAAGCAGCGTTCCACCGCGCCTCCAACTCGGCCGCAACCAGCCGCTGGTCCGGGTCGACGGCCTCGTACCGCCGAGCAGCCAGTCGAGCCTCGTAGCAGGCCTGCTCCACTTCCAACGCGATCGTCCTTCGCAATTCTTGCCGTCGTTGCTGCATTTGCTCGGCAGCTGCCAATGCTGCCTCGATCGCGTTTCCGCTAACAGCTTTCAGCACCTCATTCGCCACGGCCGCATCCACCCGCAAGCCACCAAATGCAATGCAGCGGTCTTCCCCGCGCTGCTTGTTTGCGCCGACGCATTGGTAATGAATCACTGCCCCTCGTGTACCGATATAAGAAACCTGCAACATTCGTCCGCAACGGCGGCATCGCAGAAGGCCCGATAGCAAAGCGCGGCCACCCCGGCCGGCTTTCGGTTCCGCACCCGACTGCATGAAGCTGTTGTCGGCCATCATCGCTTGATTGCGTTCATACTCCTCCCATGAAACATAGCCGAGGTGATGGTCTTGAATCAAGACCATCCATTCGCGTCGCGGCTTGGGATGACCAACGGTCTTCCGCGCACGTCCGTTCACCATGTGAGTTCGTGTTTCTGTCTTACCGAAGGCATAGGCACCGGCATAGACGGGGTTGGTGAGGATCGCGCGAATGTTGGAATAAACCGGCAACTTCCAAACCATCTTGCGCTCCCCAGGATCGCGAGGGAACGCCGGTAAGCAGACTTTCTCCGCGGAAAACCACAGCAGAACCTTGCGCACACTACCCAGCTCGGCCATCTTGCGAAAAACTAATTCAAGGGCCTGCTGCACGCGCCCATCGGGATCCTTCTCTATTTTTCCGCTCGCTGTCCAGCAGAAACCAACCGGAAGAAGGAACTGTAGTTCGCCGCGGAGAGCCTTTTGGCGGATTGCCTCCTCGGACCTCTGCCGCAACAGATTTAGTTCGAACTCACTCATCGTTCCCTTCAAACCAAGGAGCAACCGATCGTTAACGAGATTCGGATCGTAGACTCCATCAAAGTCCACTACTACGGCGTCCGCCATGCCGCAGAGCTCGATCAGATGGTGCCAGTCGCGGCCATTGCGTGCCAGTCGTGAAGCCTCGATGCAAAAGACAGCGCTCGCTTCACCGCTGCACACCTCGGCTACCAGTCGCTGAAAGCCCGGGCGCTCGACGAATCCCGAGCCCGTGCGCCCCAGATCTTCGTCGATTACGATGACCTGTTGAAACCCCAAGTCACGGGCTCGATCCACCAGCCCGTACTGGCGTCGCTGGCTTTCTTGATGATGGAGCACTTGGTTTGGTGAAGACTGACGAATATAGACGATGGCCTTTCGGAGAAGGCGTTCAGCGGTGATTTTCGATTGGTTCATCTTTTTCTCCGTTGGCTCGTGGCGCCCCAGATATATTCCCGTGTCTCGGCGATGAACGTCAGGATCTGGGGCGAACTGCACAACGGCGATCGCCCCAGTGGCCAGCAGATCGGCGATCACATACGGAACGCATGTGCGGCCGTGCCGCCGGGGGTGAAGCAAATCTACGGCCGGGCTGATTCGGGGCTCTACTGCCGGGAAGCCGTCGAGGCTTATGAAGAATGCAACGCCCGGCTCGTAATCTCGGCGCGCAAAACGTCCCGGTTGGTCGAGGAACTGCGTCGGGCCGAGTGGAAGCCGTCGCCGAAGACGGACGGCGACGCGGAGTGCGAATTCCGCTATCAGCCGGATGGGTGGGGCAAGGAGTACCGATTCGTAGCCCTGCGCTATGAGAAATTGCGCGAGGAGATGACGGCGGAGGAAACCGAGCAGGACCAGTTGTTCGAAACCAGCCAGTACAAGTATCGGGTCCTGGTGACCGACTTCAGCGACCCCATTCACTTCGTGTTCTGGTTTTACAACCAGCGTGGGGGCGCGGAAAACCTGATCAAGGAGGCGAACAACGATGCCGGGTTGACGGCGCACCCATCGGGCCGCTTCGATGTGAACGGGAATCACTTCCAGTCGGCAATGTTGGCCTACAACCTGAACTGTTGGCTGATGCTGTTCAACCGGGAGCCGCAGGCCGACGCCACCGAACTGCGCCATACGACTTTGGCCACTTCACGGTTACGCTTCCTATTCGTGGCCGCCAAGATCTGGCGACACGCCGGCCGCACCGGCATCAGCTACAGCGATCACTACGAGGAAAAGGGCGTGTTCGAGCGGCTGATGAATCGGCTGCGAAAGATCGAGCCGCACGGATCGGGCTATGCGCCGGTGATGCTGCCGGCCCTGCGCTGAAAACCATGCCCGCCGGGTCTTCGGGCTGCTATGCATAGAATTTTATGCACAGCTCGCAAGCGCAATGGAGCCAGTAACTTCGGCGCGGGGCTTGGCGGGAGCGGACTCCTGGAAGGAAGGTGAAGCAGCAGAAAATCAGACTGACTTACTCAAACACCAGTGGCATCATTCAAGAGGGACCAGCGCCCGGCGCCCCGATTGTGTGCATAATCCAGGTTACATAAATGCAGCGTGGATGCTGCTGCAGCACCCCGTGGCAGGGGACCATTTGGGGCAGATCTATGAGCGTCAGGGTAAGAAAGCGGAAGCCATTCACGCCTACCAGCTGGCGCTTGCGGTGAACAGCGACCTTCCGGAAACCCGGGAGCGCCTGGAGAAATTAGGCGGCTCCACTGAGGATCGCCCGACGCTCCGCAGGGGTGGGCCCGCAAGCCCGCGGGTGTCGCCCGAAGACGAACTCTCGGAGCTGCGTACCTCACCTGTTCCGGGGGCTCAAGTATCAGCATGGAACGGCAGAGTTCTTCCTGCTGTTTTCTGCGTCTGGAATGGACGACTCGCAGTTCATTCGCGGGGACGAAGATCTGAAACCGGCGGCGAGTGCGCTCGGGAAGCCGCACTATAGAATGCCTTTCCCCGATGAAGGGCCCGAGAAGATCGCCCGGCGTGGGATCTTGTCGTGCTCCCAGGTCACGACTCCGAACTGCACGTTCCTGCTTCTGCTTCCCGCCAATACGACTAAGTGAAGCCGCTGTGCCCTCTCGACAACTAAATCTTGTGGCGCTGCCGGCGTCACGGCAAGTGAGAGCCGAGGGCGGCGGCATCCAAGCCCGTTTGTTCGCGTCCAGTAATTGCGGTCCAGGTGCGATACTGTACGGCTTCGCAACGTGCTTGGCGGAGACGATTTCGGAGTGGCCCAGATCGGCAATGGTGCGCGCCACTCTCAGGATGCGGTCGTGCGCGCGGGCGGAGATGCCCATTTTCCGCACGGCCATTTCGAGAGTGCGCTCGCCGGTGTCAGCGCCGGGATAAAACGACCGCAATTTCGCTGGTTTTGTTGTCAAACAAAACCCGCCATTGACGAGGACGCGGTACACGACTCTATACCAGCTTCTAAATCTCCCCGCCTGAGAATCATGCCCCTCCAGTGCGACAACCGCCGATATGGGCATACGCCAATGTCGGTATTGTAAGCGCAGTTTCCAGCCATCCAAGTCAGCCGGGGCAGTCGGTGTGCGGCGATGCCGCCTGCCAGCGGCGGCGCCGCGCCGATTATCACCGCCAGAAGGTCGCCGCGGATCCTGAATACCGCCAGGTATGCCTGGACAGTCCGCAGAAATGGCGCTCTCGCAACCCCCGCAGGCCGTCGAGCGGAATCGCCAACAGCAGCACGTTCGGGACCAAAAGCAGCGTCTGGGCGATCTTGCAAACAACAACTCAGCTTTCGACCTAAAGCATTCCGCCGCAGAGATCTGGCTGCTGGGCGCAGGACTCCAGAATCTTGCAAACAACAACTCAGCTCCGGCGCAAGTCTGGATTCTGCAACCACTTCCGCCGCGCAAATCCCCACAGTCGGAATCTTGCAAACAACAACGTCCTGGTAACGAAGCGGTTTCTGCCGGATAACTGAAGTCGCGCCATGCTCTCGACCGATCAGATCAATGACCTCCACCGCCTGTACTGGTCCGAGCAATGGCCGATCCGCAAGATCGAACGGCATCTGCGTATGAGTTGGCGAACCATCAAAAAATACCTTGACGCGCCGGCGCACGGGAGCGCGCAGCGGAATCGCGAAAGCAAGCTCGATCCCTTCAAAGCGACCATCGCCGAATGGTTGGAAAAGGATCCCAGCGCACCGGCGCCGGTTATCGAGCAACGCCTGCAGTCGCTTGATTACAAAGGCGGACACAGCATCCTGCGCGAGTATGTGCACGCTGTCGGTCCGCAACTGAAGCCCAACCGCGCCTTCCGACGGATGGAGCCGCCGACCGGCGAGCGCTTCGAGGTCGATTGGGGGCACTTCGGCATACTCGACTATTCCGGCGACAAACGCAAGCGCTACACTTTCGCCTGGTCGAAGCGCACAGCCGCGTATTGTACCTAGCTAGATCTAGTCCCTTTTTTTGCTGGCCCAGTGTTACTTGACGAACACGTCAGCGGCTTCCAAAACATAAATGGACGATTTTGTTTGATTGTGGAAAAAAACTGCGTCTATAATTTCGAGCCAGTCCCGCTGCCTCGGTCAAGAAGTGTTTCATGACGTTGCTGCGATGTGCGGGAAGGCGATCCGAGACCAAGATTACCGGGTCGCCTTCGACGAAGCGCTTCAGTTCTTTCAGGAAAGCGATCAGACTCTCGGTGTTGAAACTATCAGGCTTGGTTCTGGCGAACAGGCGTGTCTTCTGACCGTCCCAACGAAATCCGAGCCCCGCCGCCACCGACGTCTTCGTCCAATGATTACCCCGTGACTTTAGGACTGGCGTTTCCCCGCGCGGTGCCATGTGCGGCGGATCGAGGGTTGCTGGGTGAATCCGGTTTCGTCTTGGAAGAAGATCCAGGCGCGCTTGCGAGCAGCGTTTTTTTAGCTCCGGCCAGCGCACGGTCTTCCAATAGTCGACCAGATCAGCATTCCGCTCTTTGGCTTGCCTCTCTGGTTTCTGCAGAGACCAGTTCATGGCGCCCAGTACCTTCCAGACGTGGCCCGGGTGGTACTGCACGCCGGCGACACGCTTGATGACGGTTGCCCGCGCGGCAAGGTCCAAAGGTCAGCGCTGAAGCCATGAGCGCGGGCTCCCTTGCGGAGTGGGGCCTGCACACGATGCATTTCGCGAGGGCTCAGCAGAGGCTTTCTACCCGCGCGCGGCGCCGCCTTCAAAGCTTCCTTGCCAGACCTCCTCCACTGGCGATACCAACTAGACACGCTCATTCGACTTACCTTCAATTCACGGGCCACCGAAGCCTGAGGAAGATCACCCTTTTCGAATAATCGCGCGGCCTGTTTGCGCCGGCGTTCGAGAGCCTTCAGGTCGCGAGTCACGTGCCGAGTCGCCATGACTCATTATAGAGTGCCCTCCGACAAGTGTCACTATAAAACGCGAGATTTATGTAACTTAATTATGCGAGATTCAAATAGAACGGCGGCGAGCGCCGAACGCGATCTCTTCATTCGGGTATCGAGCGGGCTCTTCATCGTTAAATCCTCCGTCGCAGATATCGCCCTAGCCTGGATTTTCGCGGCGAATTTCCG
>Ga0208193_1001450_pt1 | contig 10457 bp, 15 predicted proteins | sample June2015DPH_17_2_FD_184716 | JGI IMG/M metagenome (GOLD analysis project Ga0208193, IMG submission 184716) | Peatland microbial communities from SPRUCE experiment site at the Marcell Experimental Forest, Minnesota, USA - June2015DPH_17_10... | ecosystem: Environmental > Terrestrial > Soil >...
CCAAACCACGGCACGTCGAGGCCGCGCTGGCGATCGTCGCCTTGCCTTGCCTTGCGCGTGAAGGGCGAATTCACCCTGCATTGCGCCTTTGGCTATCGCGCGAGCTGTCGTGCTCCCCGACTTTTTTGCGCTCGGCGAAGATGATCTCGTCGTTTTCAATCTCGTCGGCCATCATTTGAAATTCGTCGCCCATCCGAAGGAGGTCGACCCGCGTAGCCGGATCGGTGCTGTAATGAGCAAGGCGGCGGCATCGGTCGGCTTGCTGTCTGCAATAGGGTTGGTCCATCATCACCTCCCGCTTCATCGCGCGGTATTTTGCCCGCGCCCTTACATTTTTGGCAGCCTCGTACTATACGGCGCGCGGTGCACATCCGCCCGTGCTGCCATCGTGGTTTCATATCTTCACGGCGGTCGGCGCTGTCAAACTACCCTTACAGGCTTTGGAATCATGCACCCGTTGTGAATCTCGTAAGTAACCGCGCCGCGTCGTGGCTCCACCCAAGCCTCGGTCACGGTACTGTCGATAATGTGCCGCTGGACCCTTCGGCAATGCGGACAGGTGAACAAGCGGCGGTCTTGGCCCGCCCCGGCTGGCTCGATCGCCGTCAGCTTCATTGGTGAACCGCAAGCGGTACATTGCGGACCTTGGCTTTGTTTGTCGAGCATGGCGTCCCCTCAGTTCGGTGCCCTGAGTTCTCCGGCAAGCCAACCCGCAGCGTTCGATTTGAAGGGATCAGATACAGTGACGCTGATCTCAACGTGATCGCACCTTGGGCATTCAAACAACCGGTGTTCGAAACCGATAGGTCCCGGTGACGCGCGTTCCAGCATCATCCGCGTTTGGCAGCGAGAACAGCGAGGGCGCTCAATGGCAGTCAGGAATTGTTGGGTCGAAGACACGGGCTTTCCCCCTGTACTGAGGCGGGAGCGTTACCGAACTCTCTGTCACCGATGGTTGCCAATGGCGGACGGTGATGTGGTGGTTCTGGCACACTGCGAAGCTCCTTTGCTGGTCAATATTGCTCACATTCAAAAAGTTAATGATTTGAGGGCGCTGCTGCGCCCGACGATCAGCAGCGCGCCCCGTCAGCGCGTTTGGCGGCTGGACACGGAGGGCACCACAGGGCCGCGCTGAGCGACGTGTGGCGTTGCCACCGAGTTTGCTAAACCGGCGCTCTAAGTCCGGAAGACCTCCATTTCATGGACGCCGTCTCGGTGACGACCTGATCAAAGTGATCGCAATTTATGCCAGCGAACGTGCGCACTTCGAATCCGATCAGAGCGGTCTTGACGCATATCAAACTCATTTGGCCCAAGCATTTGGGGCAGATATGGGACCTGATCGCGACACGGTCTGGATCGAGCGAGAGTTGCGATGACGGCATTTTGATCACCTGCATGGCTGTGGTGGCGATCCGATAAGCATGTCGCCCTGCAAACCTTCTTTGCTGTTCAATATTGCTCACATTTCAAAAGTTAATGATTTGAGGGATGCTGCCGCCGGCCGCCGATTGTCAGCAAGCCATCTCGTCAAACTGGTGGCGGCTTACCTCTCCATCTTGGTCATGTGATTCAAAACGGCCGCAACACCATCTGCAAACGCTTGACACTCTTGCAGGGTCTCAGCCAAAACAGATTTCTGCTCACCAGTTCTTCCCAATACGAACCAACATCGCATTGTTGAATCGGAAAGATAAATGAGTTTTTGACCCTAGTAAGCGTTCCTAATCTTGGCCGGTTCACCACGGTGAACTGTGATCGGGGTGCTGTCAAAGATTTTGGTGAAGGACGGTAGGACCGTGGAGCCGGGCACTGTTGATCAAGTCTGATCGAGCCGTTCTGACCTTCGGACGTGATCCGAGGTGACGAAATCATTGGTTTTGGTCACACTTCAAAAGATTATCAAGGTCAGCTCCTTGCAACATTGTGCGCGAGCTTGGTTTCACAAATCGCCTCGTAAAAACTGATTGAGCCTATTGCAACAGGCAGAATGCCCATAAGCGGGAAGCCTACAGGCGACGCTGCTTCGATGGCGTAGGTTAGGATCCAAAGGCCGAAAGCAATTATCCCTGCGGAGATTAGAAACGAGAGGATTGAGTTCATCTAGCTCGATCTTTTTAGACAGTGATTCTCTCGGTGCAATTGCAAAGGCTGCATTCAAACGTGCGCATCTCGCGGCCGTCTTGCATCAATACCACAGCGGTAAGCGTCATCGGTCCGTGGCATTTCGGGCATGCTGGCCGTTCAATTTCAATTGGGCTGGGATCGGCGATGAGAGACTTTGGCATGTGTTGTCCGCCTAAAGATCGGGCGAGAGCACGAGGCTCTCAGTCACCGGTAGCGGCCATGAAAAGAGCGGTGATGCTAGATTAATGCCTTAAGGTGTATCTGGTTCCGAGAATCAGGTGGACAGCCCAGCAGGGGGCACTCTGAAAGGGAGCGACGCTCAGCAGCGAACGACTTTCGGACTCGATCATTAGCTTTCTAGCTTTCGTTATTTCCACGAGAATCGACGGGCGAGTCCGCTGGGTTCAAAAGTGTCCAGGCGTGGCGGCCAATCATCAGATCTTCATCCGTCGGGATCACCCAAGCCGACGAGCGGCTGCCTGTGCGGGTAATCAGTGCACCTCCGGCTAGGTTTGCGCTTTGATCCAAATCCACACCAAGCCATGCGGCGTCCTCGCAAATGCGGCGTCGGATTTTAGCTGCGTGCTCCCCGATTCCGGCGGTGAATACCAAAGCGTCGATCCCGCCGAGGGCGGCGACCATGGAGCCCAGTTCGCGGCCAATACGGTACACGAACAGGGCAACAGCTTCCTTTGCCGACGGGTTATTGCTGGCCAACAGGGTTCGCATGTCGTCGCTGATGCCGGAAACACCAAACAGTCCCGACTCGTTATAAAGCAAATTGCTCACCTCGGCCGCGGTCATCCCCTTCTCCTGCATCAGGTAGAGAATGACGCCCGGATCGAGGTTGCCGCACCGGCGACTCATAGGCAGGCCATCAAGCGCCGTAAAGCCCATCGTCGTTGCTACGCTCTTGCGCTGATGGATCGCACACAGGCTTGCGCCGCTGCCGAGATGGGCCACGACAACACGACCATCGGCGGTTGCCGGACCGAGGATGTCGGGCAGAACGCTCGCGATGTATTCATAGGAAAGGCCGTGAAATCCATACCGCCGGATACCCTCGTCGGCCAGCCGACGCGGCAGCGCGAACGCGGTAACGACCGCGGACTGAGTATGGTGAAAGGCCGTATCGAAGCACGCGATCTGCGGCAAAGCGGGGTGGAGCTTCGAGAGCGCATCGATGGCGGCAAGATTGTGAGGTTGATGGAGCGGCGCCAGCGGAATAAGGCGGCGCAGTTCGGCAGTCACCGATGCGTCGATGAGAACCGGCGCGGTATAAAGTGAGCCGCCATGCACGACCCGATGCCCAACCCCAACCAATTGATAGTCCTGAAAATAGCCGTCCAGCCAGCGCAGAAGCGCGGCTAATGCCTCTTCATGGGTGGTGCCTTCCGCCAGATGTTCATCGACGAGTGACACGCCGGCACGGTCTTTCGCTTTGAAATGAACGCGGTGCCCGATGCCCTCGCATTCTCCGTTGCAAATGATGTCCTTGCGGTTTGGCTCGTCGTGCCTCGGGAAGACCGAGAATTTGACGCTCGACGAACCGGCATTCAGCACAAGAATAGCGTCAATCACGGCTTCGCTCCCTTGTGACGCGCCAGCAGTAGCGCGATCGCACACGATCCAAGTCTTGCGAGCGTTCCATCGGAGCGGCTGGTCAGAATGATCGGCACACGCGCGCCCAGCACGATTCCGGCCATCTGCGCTTCCGCCAGATACTCAAGTTGCTTCGCCAGCATGTTGCCGGCCTCGAGGTCCGGCACCACGAAAATGTCGGCACGGCCGGCGACCGGCGAGGTGATCCCTTTGGTCCAGGCTGACTCGGCCGAGACCGCATTGTCGAGGCAAGTGGACCATCGAGAATACCACCGGTGATCTGACCTCGATCAGCCATTTTTTTACAAAGCGCGGCCGCGTCAAGAGTGGACTTGATTTTTTCTGTGACGGTTTCAATCGCTGACCGGATTGCCACGCGCGGTACCGGTATGCCCAAAGCATGCGCCAGATCGATCGCGTACTCGAAGAGCGGCCTGGGGTAGCTGGGGCGTCGATTGCAAAGACGTGGCTTAGCTCGGGCGTGCGGACGCGCGCGCTCCAGGAGTTCGTCGAAGCGCTCGATGCCTGATGCCGCGCGGGTCTTAAGCGGACCGGGAGACAGCGCATGGACGCTAATCCGCTTCGGTCCGAGTCCGGCCGCCAAATACCGGACGCAGATCTCATGCGCCGATTTCACCGGCCCCATAAGGTCATATTGTTCGACGACCTTTTCCGCGCCGTAGAAAGTGACCGTCAACAGGCAGCCGCCATCGGTCATAAGAGGCTCCGCCAGCCGCGCCATCCGGATGAGCGAATGGCACGACACCATGGCCATCGCGAATCCCGCCTGGGAACAATCGACGATTCGGCTGTGCAAATCTTCCTTTGGCGCGTAGGCAATCGACTGGAGCAGCAAATCAAGACGGCCCCATTGTTCGCGGATGTGCAAGAACACGGCCTCAAGCTGACCGGGCTCGCGTACATCGCAGGGAATAACGATCGGAGTTCCGAGCTCCTCGGCGGGCGGCCGAACGAACGGTTCGACCTTCGCGTTCAGATAAGTAACGCCGAGTTCCGCACCGGCGCCGCGAAGCACTTCAGCGCAGCCAAAGGCTATGCTATTCCGGTTAGCAAAGCCGACGATCGAACCCTTCCTGCCTTTAAGCGACACATTATTCTCCGGTCGGCACTTTTTAAGGGGCCGCCCGTGACGTTTTCTACCGCCATTCCGCGGGCAACCGTTTAACATGCCAACCGGCGAGGGCAGGCGCGTCGCTATCGGTAGCGACCGCCAAGCTCGTGAGAAAGGTTCGGAAATTACCTATATAATGCAGCCGCTTTCGCAGCAGCGTCGACGTTCGGTCAGATTGACATGCACAACGAGAGATCAGCTGGCGATCCGCACACTGGGCCGCCCGATTTATCTCGACCTGGTGAATATTTTCGTGGCCTGTCGTTGAACGGGAACGTTAGCGGAATCCAACCGTTCTCTCGTAGGTCCGCGCCTCTAACGCATAGATGGGAAGGTCTGGACTTTAGGCATACCTGCTGATTGACGGGCACATTCTCGTTGTGAGCGCAGTGGGAGACTTCAATGAATGAGAAATTCGACCCCGCACCTTTCGACGAGTACGCCGCGGACCCCAAGAAAGCCATAGAAATCGACCGCATCGTTGATCAGCAACTGCAGGCCGGGATTGTTGGTGGCTCGTTTCCCGCATCAGACCCGATCAGCGCTACGCAACCATCGCCCTCGATGTATGATGAAGGTGAATATTCGCGAGATGAATCTAAAAAATACTGTCGACCGCAGAGCATGATCGTTATGGATTATTGTGGAGTTGAGTTTACCGCGATCGAGTTAGACGGTGGCTCCTCATGGAAATGGCAATTGTTGATCTTGAACGACGATAAGGTGAAATCGTGTGGCGAGGCGGCAAGTCGAGAGACAGCTATCACTCAGGCTCATGAAGCAATCGGAGAGGGCTTACGCGCGAATGCGAGTACTGATGATGCGCAGTTACCAAAGATGGCCGTGGATGTCCTTCACATTCTTCACGGGGCACGTGGCCTTCCTTCCTCTGAAGCGGTCGAGGCGTTGCGGCCATTTCTGAATACAATGAGTAGTCGAGCTTCTGGAAGTGACGTACTTGCACACGCCTCGGCAGACGCTGTAGGCGCGCTTGTGCAGAGACTGGAGGCTACGGGAATTGCTACAGATGACCTTTGGGAAGAAGCCATCGAGGCGTCGCTGAGCTTCGCGAATGAGACTGGGTTTAGGGCTCTAGAAAGCTGACCATGTATGCGATACTTTATTGATGCGGAGTTCAATGGCTTTCGGGTAGGCAACTTATCTCATTAACGCTCGTTCCTGAAGATGAAGATGCAGTTCCGTTTTAAGAAGCTTTAGCGTGCGCAAACCCGAACTCGTGGGTCATTGACCACGTGGTACCGGTTTTACAGAAGCCACCGATCTCGCGCCCTGAGATTATTTCAAAACTGGCTACGTACCTTCGAGGTGATTTGGAACCGGTGGTGACGGCCGACTGGCCCGAAGACATTGCTCACTTGGCACTTTTGATGCTAACTGGCCCTGGATCGCGTCTGCCTTCGCCGCGCCTGATAATCGAACTACTTGATCTGCCGCTTTTTGATTCAGCAGCGCTGAGCGGCGCGCCGCATACCGTGCGTCACGATGCAATCATGCTGAGAATCTATGTGTTGGGGCAGGAACGCTGAAGTATTTCGTTGGCCGTTCGTGGGGGGAAATCCGAAGAATGGCAGCGCTTTCTTTACGCTTAGATTTAGATCGGACCAGCATTGTCGGTCGTCGGCATGGCGCTCCATCCCTCTCATCGAATCCAGAACGGCCGCATTTGTGAGAGCTTGCGGGCCGTTTTGCTCACGGTTTTGAGAAACGTTTCAATTTCGCCCTGCTCCCGACCGGAGACAATCCCAGCTGCAAAGTCGCGCCTGGGGTGCTGGGTGGACGTTTTTTCCGCGACCAGCGCGGTTGCGATTTTTTGGTGTACCGAAATGTCGTTGAGGGCGCCGAGATTATCCTGCAGGTCCGCTACGCAATCATTAAACCGCCGACGACGATGGCTCATCTTGCGGGTATCGAACAAACCTCCGAAAAACTCGCAGGAATAGCGTAATTTCTTAAACCTGATCCGTAGCTTGTGGAGTTGACGACTATCGAATTTAGCCACTCCCTTTTGCTTCCTTAATACTTTTCTAAATTGTTGCGCGAGACTTTTTGCGGCAAAGAGATGAACTGGGCGACGGGCTCTAATCTTCGAATGCTTCAACCATTCTCCCGCCTCTATCCATTGCAGAATGTCGAGAATGAGCGACCGATAACGGGGGGAGTCTATGGCATGTTTCATCTTCTTAAATGCAGTCCTCCGCCGACTCGCGAGATCGCCGGCGAACTCCCGAAGACCGCTCTTCCGCGGTCTTAGTTTCCGTAGCGGTTCGATCTTGGTCTTTATGTAGACGTCAAGGTCACGCGCCGACCCAAGCTCGCCGGTCATCCAAATGATTTCACTCTCAATTCGTTCTGTCTGCTTGTCATCGACCAACTCCGCGAAACTCGATATGGCCGCGCGCAATTTGCGAAGGCCCACGCGCATCTGATGCACGCCCTCGGAGTCGCCCTTTCGTGCAGCCGATTCGTTGTCAACCACGTGTCGCAATATAGATCTTCCGATAACTTGAAAGGCTTCGCCAGTGCTCATGCCAGATTTGAGGTTGATCTGGTCAGCCGCGTAGGAGGGGCCAGTGGCGTCCGCGAGAAGATCATAACCTCGTTCGGATTTGCTCTTAAATGCCAATTTGGCCGGCACCAAACTTCCAATCCGCTTCGCCAGCTGGAACAAATCCAACACCTTGCCACGCTTGAGCTCGAGCTCGACCTCGCTGATCAGCCCCGTCTTCCTGCCGGCGCGCACTAACCCTTCGTCCAGCGCCATTTCGATGCGGCTTCCGTCCTCATTGAGCAGACGAGTGACGCGGCAAATCTGTGTAACGAAGATCGGCGATAGCGCGGATCTCAGCTTTTTGGTCCGCAGCTGCGCAAGCGGCGTACCCCGCATGAATCGCAAATCGGGCTGATCACCGTCGATTTTGTGCTCCCACTGGCCTCGGTTAAATGGAATGCCCGACGTTTGGGTCTTGATCGTTTGGACCCGCGTGCCTCGATTGTGTCGAACGCGAAGCGAGATTCCCTTCCTTCTGAGCCGGCGCTCAGCGGTGTCGAAATAGACAGATAGAAGTTTTTCTCCTTCCGTGGACGCAGCGCCCATCGGGCGCAGGGAGCGCGCCGTCCTGAGGCTCTTCATATCTTGAGACGAAACCTGAAACTTCAACTCGGTCTCGCTACCCATCATAGCTGCCCTGCATCGCTCTTTGAGGCTTTGATGCGATGTTTACGAGGCAATTGCGATACGTTCGACCGGTATTTTGATGGTCCAAATCGTACCGTGATCTGAGTCGATGGTTGCGCTGCCGCGTACCTGTTCGACGAGTCGTCGCACCAACCCAAGTCCGTGCCGCTTGCTTTCGGCTTTAGCCAGGAATCCTGTACCGTCGTCGCTGATGGTGATGGTCGCGGTGTCGCCGTCGCCACGGCGCACCGACACGATAATCAAGCCTTTCTTGCTACCTGGGAAGGCGTGGTCATAACTGTTGGTGACCACTTCCGCGACGACGATGCCCAGCGCCGTCACCACATCGAGATCGAGAACGATGGCGTCGCTGTCGCAGGTAAGCGTAACGCTGCCGTCAGGCGCTGCTTGAATCTCCGCAAGGTTGAGGCACAGCGATCTCAGATAGCCGCCAAAATCGGTGGTTCGCGTCATCTCGCTTCCGAGCAGATGGTCGTACACCTGGGCCAGGGTCGAAACCCGGCGCGAGATGGCCTTGATGCCGCGTTGCCCGGCCTTGTCCGGCGTGTCGTCCAATTGTTTGCTCAGCATCCCATAAACCAGCTGCAGATTGTTACGCACCCGGTGCTGCAGTTCCTCGGCCAGGACCTTTTTCTGGTCCAGCAGCCGGTCCTTCTCAGCGACAAGGGTTTTCATCCGCTCGATGGTTCTCTGCAGAATGCCCGTGCGCGCGGATGTCGCGACAGCTTCCGCGAGAACATTAGCAAAACCCGTGAGAAAATCGATGTCATGCTGGTCGTAGTCGTGCTGCTGGTCATTGTCGATCTCGAGCACGCCATAGGGTTGGTCATCGCTGCCTTTGATGATGACGTCGACGGTCGAGATGATCCCATGCTCGGCATAAAATGACGGCAGCTTGAAATCATTGTCGTTGCGCAAATCGTCGCAGATAGACGGCTTTCCGGTGATGAAAGCACGTCCCTGCGGCGAGGTTACGTCGGCACGCGAGACAACATTCCCGATGACACCTGTATGCCAGCCGTGTCCGGCTTCAATAAGAAGATCTTTCTCATTTTCACGGTAGCGGCACACCTTGGAAAACGGCACGCTCAGACATTCGGCACAAACCCGTGCCGCCTCCGTCAAGACTTTTAGCACATCGCTCTCGCGAAGCGCAAAGCTGCCAAAGTGGGCCACCGCTGCCTGCTGGCGGAAAAGCTTGCGGACTTGAGTGGTATTTTCGCTCATAAGCCGACCGCCTGGAATTTGACAGCTGCCGGGTGCAGCAATTGGAATCCGCGAGGAAACGGTGGCTGCGCTCTGCCAGTGGCGACGATTCCGGCGACGATTTCCAGGCCGCGCAAGAGGTCGGCGGAGCGGTAGGGTTTGGCAAGGCAGGCATCACCGTCAACGGATGTCAGGGCGACCTGTGACATGTTGCCAGTGGCATAAAGGATACCGGGCCTGCCGGGCGGCAGAAGTTGAGCAGCGACTTCTGTTCCGAGCCCACCGTCTGCCAGCCGCATATCGAGGATGACCAGGTTAGGCTTGAAATGCTGGGCGAGCGCGACCGCAGCTTCGACGGTGCGGGCGATGCCGCTTACCTCGTAGCCGTGGTCAACAAGGAGCTCTTCCATGAAATCCGCCATCATGAGGTCGTCTTCAACAATCAAGACCTTGAGCACACGCTGTCCTTCGGTCTGAGCCCCGGTCCAAATTTGAACCGCGTATGAGATAAGCGATCGTTCTTTGCTGACTGCCTACATCCCAGCAGCGTCAAACCGTGACATCCGAATATTGGAGTTGAGCGCGCAAAGCCGCATCTAAATCCAATAGTCCGCTTTGGGAATGGTTCCATCGTCTGCCATTTCCGCTTCAGTAGAGCATGGCTGGCCGGCTATTGACTGAGCAATATTGAACATCGAGCGAGACTTATAACAGCAAGCGCCCTCCAACACTCCGAGTCCTATATCCTCGGCGACACTAACTGCGCTTCTCCGTTCATAGTCACGGCGCGCAACGAGTAAGCACGCGCTGGAATGGGTTCAAATGAAGATCCACTTTACCGGGTCGGCGAAACCAGCCGCGCAGCACACGGTTCAGCAGCTCATCGATCGCTACGGGCAGAACGACCCCGCAAACGCAGCGTACGTGGTTGCGATTGGCGACGACGGAACTGCGTTGAACGCGCTCCGTTCCGTGATGGCGACGCCGGGTACGGCCGTGTTTGCGATGCGGCTATCAGGTTCGGTGGGCGCGCTCGCAAATGACCTTAGCCTGACCGACTTACCCGACCGCCTGATATCCGCAAAGCCGGTGACGCTGCGGCCACTCAAGGCGGAGATAGAACGTCTAAACGGAGAAGTCACAGCGGCTTTCGGATTCAATGAAATCGTCGTG
>Ga0208193_1001451_pt1 | contig 10452 bp, 11 predicted proteins | sample June2015DPH_17_2_FD_184716 | JGI IMG/M metagenome (GOLD analysis project Ga0208193, IMG submission 184716) | Peatland microbial communities from SPRUCE experiment site at the Marcell Experimental Forest, Minnesota, USA - June2015DPH_17_10... | ecosystem: Environmental > Terrestrial > Soil >...
AGGCCTCGAAACGAATACAACCGATCTCAAACCAGCCCAAACTACTCAGCTACCTTCAACTCTCGATGCCCTCAGGAAATCACGACCCTACGCAGAGGTTCCCTAAGGGTTGACGGGCAACGGCCGGAGGGCTATTATCCCATCTAACCTGCGTATCTGAGAATCTTCAGGCGTCGCTTTCAGTTGGTGCGAAGGGGTTTCGCTTATGCCCCATCGGATGATGCTATGGATCGTGTTGTCTGTGGTAGTTGTCCCGGCCACTATGATCATGACCTCACTCCTGAGTGCTCAAACAGCTGGCTCCCCCGTAGCGGGCCGTCCAAGTGCCTATCTAAACACACTCAGCACATACGCACAGCACGCAGACAGCCCCGAAGGTGGCCTGAAATATGCAATGGATCTGATGGGGGCTGCGGCGTTACACGTCAGTCAGGGCGATGCGGCTGAGCTAGCGCACCGTCTCGCATCGGCGGATCAGGTGGCGCGACACGACCCGAGACAATATATCCCGGAGGACGCCGTCGCTGCAGCGTTTAATGGGCTAATGGCTCAGATACAAGATAGCCACGCCACGCCCATTCAAACCGACGCCCAAACGGTGCATCGTATTCGACTGGTTCTAGCGGGAAATGCCCCGGTTCTGACCTCCATAAAAGAGCATCCGACCTCTTGCCTTCCCGAGGAGGCAGTTTTGCTCACGATCCTTCTCACGTTCAACAATGGAGGGGTAGTTATCGTCCCTCAAGGCCAGCCCCTTCCTCGTGCTGGCGAGTCGTTTCGCGCCGAAAGCTCTGCGGAGAATGCAAGCCTAAGACTTGATCAATACTTAGACTCGCATCGGACCACAGCCAACATGGTCCTCTTCAGCAAATTACTCCAAGCCATGGGAATCTAGCAATAGCAGAGTCCGCAATCGACTTGAAAGGAGAAAGATATGATAGTGGTCGCGCGACTAATGACTACAACAGCCCTAATGGCGGTTCTGATCTCTTTGATCGGGTGTAAGAGCACTGCGACGAAGTTGACTCTTCAAACGACGCAATGGATCACAGAAAACTGCATGGAGTGCGGTGGAAACGTTCTCGTGCAAGTCCCGATGCCAGGAATTCCTTGTTTGGGGCCAACTTGAACCTGGTGGTGCCACACCCACAGGAGGGACGCTCACTACCTATTCGGGGCAGACTGCACAGAATCCCACTAACCCCCTGAGCCCGGCAATCTACCAGCCACAGAATCTCGAGCTACCCTCAAATTGGGACCATTGGGTACAAGAGCCACCCTATTGTAGCCCGATCTCTGGGAATGCAACAATAACGAATACGATTCAATACTCTGGCTACACTGACTATGAGGCGGGGAACTTTCCCACAACGAATAACGAGGTAATTACGTGGGGATGCAACACGCCGCTAGGGAAGGTCTGATTAAGTCCGTGAAGCATACCTCAGCGGCTAAAGCCGCATTGATTTTGCTGCATTTATGTCACGGCTGAAGCCGTGACCTACCGTTCGTGCCACTTAATCAGAGTTTCCCCAGGTTATGATCGGCAGCGCCAAGGTGAGCGTGGGAGCTAATCCGATTGCGGTTGCCACCTATGCTGCAAGCCCTGTCACTAACACGACGACTAGCGGCAGTGGTTACACCACAACGATTATTTCTGGATCGGTGCGCGCGATCGTAGCCAATTCCGGATCAAACACGGTCACGATTCTCAATACAGTCACTGACGCGCCTGTTGCCACCGTGACGGTGGGCAACCAGCCAGTCGCACTAGCTGTTGGCTCCACGGGCGGCAGCGCTTATGTCGCTAATTACACGGATGGTACGGTCACGCAAGTGAACCTGACGACAAACGCTGTGACCAACACGATCGCCGTAGGCGGCAAGCCGACATCCTTGGCGCTGACCTCAGCGGGGATTCTATGGGTTGGAGGCGTCGGCTTTTTGACCGAGGTCAATACCCAAAATATGACCGTAACAGCCACCGAGACAACCAGCAAAACGCTCTTGTCCCTCGGATACAGCGATCAGGTGGGCCAAATCGTGGCAGTTACTGCCGATTCCAGTGGAAACGTGTACGACGATCAACTGAATCCGGCCAATGTAACTCCAGGCGGAACATATACCCCGGCCAATTCAGTGGCAGTCTCCTCGATCGGGACACACCTGGATGCCAGTACGAAAGCGGACGTGCGGGCATTCACTGGGATCCTAGTCGGTACATCGACATCACCGGTTATCAACTTCAATCAACCCGGAGGCCCCCCTGTGGTGGTATACGACGCCTGGGTGGCCGTTACAGCCACTCCTACAGGGTTCACGATCACGGATATAGCAGATAATTATGTATTCGACTCAGTGGCGACACCATCCCCAGTGACCGCCATTGCGGTCGATCCCAATCTTAACGTGGCATATCTCACAATGCCGGACTCGAACCTCATCTGGACAATACCGTTACCGGGATTGGGTAACTAGGAAGGGCCATCGAAAGGATGAATTTGGTGGAGTGGATTGGTTTTGAACACGGGGGCTAAAGCCCACTGATCTTTTTGTTAACCCAGCACGACTGAAGTCGTGCCATGACATAATTCCAATTCAGCCTGATCCACTGCTCGCGTCTATCCGCGGACGGAGACGCCTGAGAAGGAGAGCACGGCGAGGCCGCGGACGGGCTGACCGAAGAAGCGGGCCGGCTCGAATTTGCTGACCAGCAGCAGGTTTTGCACGGCGGCGCGGGTCTGGGAATCGTTGGGGCCGGAGACGATGCGGAAGTCGTAGACGGCGCCCTGGCCGTTGACATAGGCTTCCACGACCACCGGGCCTGAGAGCGCGGCAATGTCGTTGTTTTCCGATCCACCAATGGAGTAGAGCAGGCGCGGCGCGGTGGAGTTGCCGAGCGGCTCGTCACCGGCCTGAACCATGGGCGGGTTGCTGACAATGCCGACCATGACGGCTACCGTGCCGAGCAGCAGCACGGCGGAGGCGAAGCCCGCCGATGCCTGCAGCAGAAACGGCCCGACTGAATTCTTCCATGCCAGCGAGAGCCAGCGGAATTGGCCCTGGCTGCTGCGCGCGCGCTCCTGACTTACGGCTACGCGGATGCGGAGCAGCAGATGATCTGGCTCCTGCATGGGGCCGAGAGCCGCGAGCGACGACTGGACGTTGCGCAGTGAGGCCCACTCAGCGCTGCAGTGGAGGCACTGCTCCAGATGAGAGGCGATGCGCTGCATCTCTACGCCGGTGAGCCGGCCATCGAGATATTCGGAAAATTTTGCCTGCATGGCTGTGCAGCCGTTCATTGCGCCCCCTCTCGTAAATTCAGCGCATGGCTTGCGAAGCGGGTTGGAACATTGGAGCGGGTCAGGATCTGCTTAAGACAAGCGCGTCCGCGGACCAGCCGGGATTTGACGGTGCCGAGGTTGACTCCCTGCATTTCGGCAACCTCTTCATACACAAAACCTTCAATATCGCGCAGGATGAGCGTGGTGCGGTATGGCTCGGGAACTTCGGCCAGCGCGGCTTCCACGCGGGCGCGAGTTTCCGCGTGCAGGACAGTGTCAAAGGGCGATTCGGCCGGATCGACGAGCATTTCTTTCAGCCGGATGGGCGCGGACGAATCGTTTTCGTAAATCTCCTGCTCGATGGGCACTTCCTGCTGCTTGTGACGCATCCACCAGCGGCGCTGGTTGGAGGCTTCGCGCAGGGCGATGCGGTAGATCCAGGTGCGGAGCGAGGACTCACCGTGGAAGCTGGAGACTCCGCGGAAGACTTTTACGAAGACTTCCTGGGTGAGATCCGCGGCATCCGCGCGATCCTGCACGGTGCGCGCCAGCAGCGAATAAATGGGCTGATGGTAGCGCGAGATGAGCCATGCAAAGGCCTCTTCCGAGCCGGCTCGCAGCTCAGCTACGAGAGCAGCTTCATCGGAGTGGAGCGCCAATGCGCTGGCTAGATTGCCCATTGTGAGGTCCGTCTGCAAACCCAGTTTCCTCCACATTATTACAGCAATCTGCATGTTCCGCAGGAATCAGCGTGTGCTCTGCAGCACACTTTTTAACTTCCTGATTCCTTAGACACCGCAGCGGAGGAAAGTGTTCCTGATAAAGATTTGACGGCTGACCGGGCGCAAGGTTTCAAACCGTTAGAACGATGCGGCGGCCCTTGTTGGCGCGGTTCCAGGCTGTTTCCACATCGGAGAGCGGAACTACGTCCACATCGACTTTGAGCGCTCCTTCGGCTGCCAGAGCGAAGAGCTCTGAGACGGCTGCGAAGATGCGATCGATGGATGCGGCACCGAATCCGCTGCCGAGAATGGTGAGATCAATGCTGCGAAGGATGGAGGCAGGCAGAGTGATGCTGGGACCGGCGCTTGCGCCGACTTCCACGAGGCGGGTGCGGTGCGTGGCTTCGGCTTTGAATCCCTTGGCAAGAGCTTCCAACAAGAGCTCAGTCGGACGGCCCCAGAGGTAATCGATGACTACATCGATGCCAGCGACGGCTTCCGCGACGAATGCCTTGCGGAGATCGTCTTCGGGCTGGTTGAGCGCGATGACTTCATCAAGGCCTGCGCTACGGAGTGCGTCTACATTGCGGCCAGCGCCGACGATGCGCTTTGCTCCCATCTGGCGGGCGACCTGGATGGCAAGCTGGCCAGCGACGCCGGTGGCGCCGAGGATGAGAACGGTTTCTCCTGGAAGCAGGCCGGCGCGATCTTTGAGCGCGACCCAGCCGGACATGCCGGGATTGGCAATGGCCGCGGCGGTGACATTATCGATTCCGTCGGGAACAGGAATGTACATGGAACGCGGCACGGCGACGCGCTCGGCCATGGTTCCCCAGGGCTTGCGGGCTCCGCCGAAGTAGACGCGGGTACCGTCTTCGAGCGTACCGACGCCATCGACGCCGGGAATGATGGGGCCTGATCCGCTGGCGGAATAATGCGCGCCGGAAGCGATGGATTTCACGACAGGGTGGACGCCTGCGGCGCGAGCGTGTATGAGAACTTCACCTTCCTGCAGGGTGGGTTCATCGAAGTCCTGAAATTTGGGCAGTTCACCGGGGGTATTTACGACGGCAGCTTTCATTGGGAAGCCCTCCTTAACATTGTTAAGTTTAATTTAACAATGTTAAATTAAAAATGCTAGACTATTTTCATGCCGCTCGATCGACAGCTTATTCTGCACCACGCCATTGTTGTATTAAATGAGGGCGGCCTGGAGGGATTGACGCTGCGCAAGCTGGCGGCGCGGCTGGAAGTGCAGGCGCCGGCGATTTATTGGCATTTCAAAAATAAGCAGGAGCTGCTGGATGAGATGGGAACGCAGGTTTTGCGTGAGGCTCTGGAAGGCGAACCGAAGTGGGGCGAGTTGCCAGGCTGGCAGGAGCTGGCATTTGTGTATTGCACAAGCCTGCGGAGAACGTTTTTGCGCTATCGGGATGGGGCGAAGATGGCCAGCGGAACTTATTTGACCGATACGAAGATGTTTGAGGCGATGGATATGAGCCTGCGGAGATTTACGTTGGCGGGCTTTTCTCTGCGGCAGGCCGTGGTGGCGCTGACCACGCTTTATAGCTATACGGTGGGGTTTGTGATTGAGGAGCAGGCGATGGACGTTGCGCCGGGAATGCCGAATGAGCAATATGCCCTGGAGATGCGGGAGCAGCGCGTAAATAAGGAGCTTTACCCGCTTGCGGCGGAGGCTGGAGCCGAGATGTTTACCAATCACGATTCCCGATTTGAAGAAGGAGTCAGATTGATTGTGGCGGGAATTGCATCGGCTTTGCCGGCTGCGTGCAAGGTTGATTGACGAATTGGGCGCGAACAGCGAAAATAGAAAAGTTGCATTTTTCCTTATGTGGGCCTGTGGCGCAGCTGGGAGCGCGCTTCCATGGCATGGAAGAGGTCATCGGTTCGATCCCGATCAGGTCCACCAAATAACCCTTCAAAATAAGCGATTTAGAGTGGTATACCCCTACCGGGTATCCCAACTTTTGGTAGCATTTGGTAGCAAATTCCAAAACTTTGCTACAAGGTAGCTGCCAAAGTGCCCTGCATCGCGACTGTTTTAGGAGCGCTCGTCGGACTTTTTTTCGCCGCCATTCGCTCCCTGGATTTCAGCGACGCTTGCGCTCGCTGATCTGCTGTCCATGCCTTCGCTCTCCGAGGGACCGGCTTTCCCCTTAGTTCGCTATGGATGGAGTTGACCGTTGCCTGCACGCTTTCGGGAATCTCCTGCATGTAGACATCGGTGGTCGTGGCCGTTCTGGAGTGCCGGAGAACACCCTGCACATCCTTTACCGTGCCCTTCTTTTGAGCCAGCGTTGCGATCGTTCTGCGAATCACCTGAAACGTCAGCTTCGGCAGGCCCAGGTCCTTTGCGAGTTTATGCAGCACCCGCTTGCGGTAGTTGTCCGTATCCAGAAATCCCCCGGTTTGATTCGGGAAGATGAAGGCTTCTGGAAATGGATCGGGAGACTGCTCTTTCCAGGCCGCGAGTTGCTTTGCCAAGTCTTTCGGCAGATGCACCGTTGCGAGGCTTCGCTGAGTCTTACCCCAAGGACGAATCTTGCCCTTGTAGACAGTCTCCGCAACGGTCATGGAGGAAGCCGCTTCGCTGAAGCACTTCCACCGTAGACCGAACAACTCACTGGGACGCAGTGCGTTCGTCATGTCCAGTTCGAGCAGCAGGCGATCCCGGACATCCAACTCCGACAGCGCCCTCCTCAACTGATCCCACGTCAAGGTCGTCTTGTCGGTCTCACGCAGTTGCGTTGGGACCTTGACCTTGCGCGCAGGGTCTTTGGGAAGAAAGTCCTGGTCGGCTGCCTCGGCGAAGATGTCCCGCAGGTACGCTCGCATCTGTAGCACTCTGTCTTTGGACTTGGTTTTAGCCAGCTTGTTGAGGTGGACCTGCAACGTGAATTTGTCGAAGTTCTCCAGCGGGACATCCTCGAAATCGTCGATGAGGTCTTGTTGGATCAGCAACGTCTTCACCTTTGCAGTTTCTTCTTTCCAGCTCGCCTCCTTCAACGGAAGGAAGCGGTTGCGAACGAACCATCCAAAGGTGACGGAGCTGTTGTTTACGGCTCTACCGCCCAGAGTGTGTCCGTTCTGTTTAGTGATCTCTCGTTCCAGCGTTTCGCGCGCCTCAAACTTCGTGAGTTGCGTCTTGAGGCCGAGAACAACCGGGACGATAGTGCTCTTGGGTTCGCTGCTTACCGGGTCGATTACGTCACGGCGAAAGTAGCCGTACCATTTCTTGCCCCGCGCAACGACCCATCCCTTCTGGTGCGATTTGCCCATTGCAATGTCTCGATTTCTGTGGGGGGAAACGAGCGGGCTTCCCCTATTTTACTGGGTTTTCAGCCACTCTTAGCGGCGTTTTCGCCGCAAAGAGGAGAGGCGTTCCCGCTCGCTGACGAACTCTTCGACCTCGCTCAAGCGATAGCGGAGGACACCATCGCTCATACGGATTACGGGCAGGTATGGGGCTTTGCGTGAGGAGTGATCCCACACCCAGTCCTTGGTGACGTTGAGCCGTTGCGCGACATCCTCGACGGTGAGGAGCGGTTCTCTGAGGGGCATTTGTTGGACCATTGCGTTGAGAGCCATCGGTGTCTCCAGAGCTTTAGCGGTGGCTTCGCGATTACGGCGCGATGCTGCCTTTAGCCTCAGTCGGATTGGCTCTTCCGTCCAATACTTCCTATTTATCGGCTGATAATTCACAGCTATCGGGGGATGCCGGTAGGTCACAAATCAACCGGATTGCTGCATGAATAATTGGTTAAAATCAGTGCAGTATTGCACCAAACCCGTTGCTCATGTAGGTTCCTCGCATCAAAATTTCCACAGACTAACTTGGTCATTTCATTTGACCTTGATTGTTTGAGAGAACGCTTCGTACCCCATGAGGAGTTCGGTATGAACGATTGGGCCGAGTTTCGTCACTTCAGGTATCTACTGGAGATTGTGAGGCACGCAGGATTCCGTGCTGCCGCAGAGGCGCTTCATACTGCGCAACCCAACCTGAGTGCTCAGGCAAAACAGTTTCAAGAGCATAGTCACGTTCATCTATATCGACGAATCAGAGACGGGCGCATTGAACTGACAGATGTCGGTATTGCATTTCGTGCCATCGCGGAGGGACTTCTCGATGCACGGGATGAGGCTATCGCTGCCCTGGTCGCCATTGAACATGGAGAGATTCAGACTCTGCGATTCGGATGCACTTCTCTCATCGACCAGGGACTCTTCCACACCTGCTGTCAGATGCACAAAGAGATGATGCCTGCGTGCCCGATTCTTCCGACGCATGGCGATATGCAGCAACTTGAAGACGAACTCACCAGCGGTGAGATCGACGCCGCGTTGGTCACGTTGCCGGTTCATCACCGGCATCTCCGCGTCGAGGTGATCCGCCAAGAACGTCTGGTGGTGTGTCTGCGCCGCGACCATGAACTTGCTGCAAAGCCCATCTTCCAGCCCTCCGACTTGGAGGGGAATCTGACCATTCTTTACCATCCGGAGCGCCACTTTCACGCGCACCAGCGTCATCGGGAGTATCTGCGGGAGATCGGGATTGAAGTGGAGAGCTATGCCAGGGCAACCCACCCAATTGAGTTGAGGGAGTTGGTCAGACAAGGGTACGGCTTCGCTTTGGTTCGTGAGGGCTCGAAGATCGACGATGAGCTCATCACGCGGCCTGTCGCAGGCGTCAACTGGACGGTCAGTATTGCTATCGTCTACAACCGGCAACAGCATCCCAAGACGATTCCTGTATTGGTTCGGCACCTTAGAAGACATCTGGCCGCTTCGGCGAAGAAGAGCAACTTGCGAACGATTGCCGGCTCGGCGCATCCAGAAAAAGAAGCGTGCAAGCGGCCTTCAGGATCAGAAGGAAAGCGGCCAACACAGATGTCCCTTCTGGGCTAACGAAGCAGATGGGATAAGAAGGCAGCCGTCAGGCTGCTTTGAGTTCTCGCTTTCACAGAGTCCGAAGCGGCAAGAGGAAACGCTTTGTGAAGCAGCCATTGCCGAAGGTCGAAATAAGCGATTGGTGGCTCTCATTTCCCGTTGAAATGCCACTGTTCCGTCCGAGAAACATTCAGCCGATACGTAAAAGCGATCACCCGATAAATAGGAAGTATTGGACGCGGTTGCAGATCGCGCCTAATGTCTCGGCATATCGCGACTGATTCACAGTCGTTGGAGGTGCCGATGTCTCGCAACATCCGAATCGTAGTTCCGCTGAAGACGGCCCAGGCATGGCGCAAATGGATTCACCCATTTGCGTTGCTTTCCGCCGTATGCCTATTTCTTCCCATCGCCGCGTATGCGCAGAGCGGTTCGCCGTTCGATAGCGGGCTCACTGCAATTCAAACCCTTTTCACAGGCACGGTCGCCAAGGTCGCCAGTCTGGTTGCGATTGTGATCGGAGGCTACGGCTTCGCACACGGAGAACCCGGTGCGAAGAAGATGCTCGCTGGCGTCGCGGCAGGCACGGGAGTAGCCGTGCTTGCGACGAACGTACTGAGCTGGCTGTGGGGCATCTAAACGGCTCCCCTCCCTGTCTCTCAACCGTCACGCGCCAACTTCTCAAGTGTGAGGGGCTTCCATGCAGACACACGCCACAAGCCGCCGGAGCAACCGGGTCTTCAAGAGCCTGCATAAGCCCCTCACGTATTTAGGCGTCGAACGCACGCTGTTCTACTTCGTCTGCGTCGGTGCGGTGGGCACGTTCAATATCTTCAATTCGATCCTTGCGGGTATCGCCGTCTTCATCGGAGGCTACACCTTCGGACACTGGGTTACGGTGAGCGATCCGGCGTTCCTTCGCATCCTTGCCAAGTCGGAGAAGTACAAGCTGCGCTATGACGCGGCCAAGCAAACCGTGCCTCGTGTGGAGGTCGTCTGATGCTCCGAGTCGATAGAGTTATCAAGCCGTGGAAGGAGAGTGCGTCTCTCAACGACCACATCAATCTTTACGGGTTCTGGAACGATACGACGTTCCTTACCAAGTCCGGCGATCTTGGGATGGTATTGCACGTCCCCGGCGTGGACTACGAGAGCCTTGACCACGCCGATCAGGAGTATGCGGTCAAGCGGTTGGAGGCCGCGTTGAAGGCATTTGGCCCCGGCTTCCACATCTACCAATACCTCTTCAAGCAGAACCGGCCGGAGATTCCGTTTGCAAACTATGACGATCCAGTCGTAGAGGCCGCAATCGAACAGCGCCGACAGTTCTTTGAAGCCAAGCGGGAACATCTCTACCAGGTCGAAATCTTCTACTGCATCGTCCTTGAAGGAGCGCGGTCGAAGACCGGCGTGGGCGTGGCGCTCGCACGTCTCTTTCGCGATCCCGCCGGGGCGGTTGGCGAACTGCGGGCGCAGTTCACCAACAACAGCATGAAGACCCTGTTGCGGACGCAGATCGAGGCCGACATGGCCCG
>Ga0208193_1001455_pt1 | contig 10436 bp, 5 predicted proteins | sample June2015DPH_17_2_FD_184716 | JGI IMG/M metagenome (GOLD analysis project Ga0208193, IMG submission 184716) | Peatland microbial communities from SPRUCE experiment site at the Marcell Experimental Forest, Minnesota, USA - June2015DPH_17_10... | ecosystem: Environmental > Terrestrial > Soil >...
AGACGATTGCGGCGTATCCCGGGGGCGGCGGCAGCTATACGGTTGCGACCGAGAACCTGGGCGAGAAGCCGGGGTTGCTGGCGGCGGCGGCACTGATGATCGACTACATTCTGACGGCTGCAGTGGGAATCTCGGCGGGCGTGACGGCGCTGACCTCGGCGGTTCCGAAACTGCAGCCACATACGTTGCTGATATGCCTGGTGATTCTAACGCTGCTTGCGATTGTGAACCTGCGAGGCGTGAAGGATACGGGAACGGCGTTCATTTTGCCGACGTTTCTATTTGTCTCGACGTTGTTGACTTTGATTGCGGTTGGGATGTGGAAGACGGTCATGGCTGGCGGGCACCCAATGCCGGTAGCTCCGGTGCCTCCGGCGCTACCGGCAACCGTAGGAGCGCTTGGGACGTGGATGCTGTTGAAGGCGTTCGCGAGCGGGTGCGCTGCGATGACTGGCGTCGAGGCGGTGTCGAATGGGGTGATGGCGTTCGGCGAGCCGAGAGTGAAACGGGCGCAGCGAACGCTGACGATCATTATCGGGATTCTGATGGTCTTGCTGTTCGGGATTGCATACCTCGCGAAGACCTACCAGGTGATGCCGATGGATCCAGACGCCAGCGGTTATCAAAGCCTGCTCAGTCTGCTGGTGACGGTCGTGTTTGGGAGAAATTGGTTTTATTTTCTGACGATGGGCAGCGTGCTGCTGGCGCTGGCGCTGAGCGCGAATACGGCGTTTGCGGATTTCCCGCGCCTGACCCGGGCAATTGCTACGCATGACTATCTGCCGCATGTGTTTATTCTCCGTGGGCGGCGGCTGCTGTACTCGCATGGGATCTATGCGCTTACGGGATTTACGGCGGTGATCCTGATTTTGTTTGGCGGTGTGACGGACCGGTTGATTCCGCTGTATGCGATTGGCGCGTTTCTTGCGTTTACGCTGTCGCAGGCCGGGATGGTGGTGCACTGGCTGAAGATGGAGAAGCATCCGGGCCGGTTGTGGCACGCGTTCGTCAATGGCGTTGGCGCGATAGCAACAGGGATTACGACGATCGTGGTGCTGATTGCAAAGTTTGCTGCGGGAGCGTGGGTGACGGCGCTGCTGGTTCCGGTGCTGATCGGAATCATGTGGGTGGTGAAGCGGCACTACTCGCGGGTGAAGCGAGAGATGGCGGATATGACGCCGCTGAACCTGGTGAATCTGCAGGAGCCGATTGTGGTGATTCCGATGGCGCGCTGGGACCGGATCACGGAGAAGGCGCTGCGGTTTGGGCTGCTGCTGTCGAAGGAGATCAAGGTGGTGCACGTCCACTCTGCCGACGAAGAGGGCAGTCTGGATGAGATATGGGACGACTTTATCAGGACTCCGATCAAGGAGAAAGGTTTGCAGGAGCCGGAGCTGGTGATTATTCCTTCGTCGTACAGGTTCATTATCAATCCGTTGATGGATTACATTCTTGAGCTGGAAGAGAAGAATCCGGGGCGGAAGGTGGCGGTGCTGCTGCCGGAGCTGGTGGTTCGTCATTGGTGGGAGAATGCGCTGCATAATCAGCGGGTGCAACTGCTGAAGCTGCTGCTGCTCGTGAAGGGGAACCAGAGGATTGTGGTGGTGAATATTCCCTGGTATCTGTGAGGATGAATGCTTAGCGCACCCTTGAGAGCACAGGAAAATTGCTTCTTCTCACTGAGCGGGCAGCGAGAGGTACAGCGTTCCCAAACCAGTCAAGACGCCATCTGCTCCGAGCAGGCTGGTGAAGTGCGGATCAGGACTTAGCCGTCCGGTGAACCACGCGTAACGAAAGACATCCGTGCGGCTCTCGCATGTCGCAACCATGCTGGTCATCTGTGCCTCCTGCTTGGCCAGCGTATCGATCTGCGCGCCGTCATCCTGGCTGTGCCAGTTCGCAAACTCCGTCACCCAGAATGGCTTGTTGTACTTCGTGAGCCGGTCCAATTGCGCATCCAACCCGTAGTCGTACCAATGGAAGGCAATGTAGTCGATCTGCGGATCGCGATTGCCATTGGCGGCCTGATACGCCGCGTAAAATGCATCGAGCCATGCCACCGGATCTTCATAGTTCGTCATCGTCCCCCAGTTCATCGCGGGCCCAACGATCTTCACACCGGTCTGCGCCGCAATCGCCTCATACTGCGGCCACAGTTGCGCAGCCTGTTGCGGAGTCATATTGGACTGGTCCACCAGGTTCGGCTCGTTGAGAACCAGCAGGTACTGGATTCCGGGGTTTGCCTTCAGAAAGGCCACAATACTCGTTGCATTGAAGCTCCCATTCCACAGCATGGGGTAGAAGTCCATCGCATATTGCCCTGCGTAATTCGAAGGTACAGCAGAGTTGGGACTCGGGCTCCAGTTGTACCACCAGCTCACACCGGGAGACAGCACAGCAAGATCCGCTGGTGAAGCAAGATCGTAGGCGATACCGCGCTTGGCGCTCTTCGACGGCGGCGGTGTTGGCGTTGGCGTAGGTGTAGGTGTTGGCGTAGGTGTTGGTGTTGGTGTAGGTGTTGGCGTGACCGGTGGTGGAGTTCCCGTTCCAGGCGGAGTATTGGTCGATGGAGGAGTTGTTGTCGAACCACTGCCGGTCGCCAACGCGATGCTGACACCATTGCCACAGCCGGAGAGTACAAGGCCGCCGGCCAGAACAAGTAGCATCAATGCGTCGCGAGCCCTTGCAGGAATCCAAGAACCGTTCATTTCTTTTCTCCACGAAAAGCTCTTCAAAGTGACGTGGATGAAGCGAAGACCGTCACAGATATCCGTTGTGCAGCTTCCGACAGGAGTTGCGCCCGTGTCTTAGGAGATCACGCTCGTGACAGACGGGTCACTTACCCGGAAGTGGTAGGCCATCCTCGAGCAACAGGGTGTCGTTCGTGCTAGTCTCCGGAGTCTAACGGACGGACGTCTGCGGCAGAAAAATTTCCAACAAGAGATTCTAGGCGATGATCTCTTCGCGCTTGTTGCGCCATGCGGGGGAGAGTTCGCGGAGGCGGGCGACGGCGGCGGGGATGATTTTCAGGGCTTCGTCGATCTCTTCCTGCGTTGTGAGGCGGGAGAGCGAGAAGCGGACGCTGGCGCGGGCGCGAGCTGGTGGAAGGCCCATGGCGGTGAGGACGTGCGAGGGTTCGGCTGCGCCAGATTGACAGGCGGAGCCTCCACTGACGGAGATACCCTTGAGGTCGAGAGCGATGACGAGGGCTTCGGCTTCGAGATGATCGAAGTAGAGGTTGCTGGTGTTGGAGACTCTTGGGGCACCGGCTCCGTTGACTCCGGTCTCTTCGATCTGGGAGAGGATGCCTTGTTCGAATCGGTCTCGGAGGGTGGTGAGTTTGCTGGGTGCGTCACCGGCGAGCCAGGCGTTGGCTAGTTCGGCGGCTTTGCCGAGGCCTACGATGCAGGCTACGTTTTCGGTTCCGGCGCGGCGCTGGCGCTCGTGGGTGCCGCCGTGGAGCATGGGGGCGAGGCGGACGTTCTTGCGGACAAAGAGGACGCCGATGCCTTTGGGAGCGTAGATCTTGTGGCCGGAGAGGGTGAGGAGGTCGACGTGCTTGAGCGGGCCTTCGGCGCTTAGGTCGAGGGGGAGCTTGGCGGAGGCCTGGACGGCGTCGGTGTGGAAGAGCGCGCCGGCTGCGTGGGCGATGGCTGCGAGTTCGGCGATGGGCTGGATGACGCCGGTCTCGTTGTTTGCGTACATGACGCTGACGAGTCTGGTATTGGGGCGGATTGCGGCTTGTAACGCTCCGGGCTCGATGAGGCCTTGCGCGGTGCAGGGGAGGAAGGTGACTTCTATGTTTCGCTTTGCGAGCGATTCGGCGGCGTTGAGGACGGCGTGGTGCTCGATGGTGGTGGTGATGAGGTGGACGGGTTCGCCGTGAGTGGATTCGGGCGAGAGGACGCCGAAGAGGGCGAGGTTGTCGCTTTCGGTGCCGCCGGAGGTGAAGACGATCTCGGAGTTGAGGCAGTGGAGGAAGCGGGCGACGTGGGTGCGGGCTTGCTCGACTGCTCCGCGGGCGTGCTGGCCGTGCTGATGGATGGAACTGGCGTTGCCGTAGTGCTCCATCCAGAAGGGACGCATGGCTTCGAAGACTTCTTCGAGAAGTGGGGTGGTCGCGTTTGCGTCCAAGTAGATTCGGCGCATGTGTTTATTTTACAGGGAGGGCGATTGAGAATGCCGTGAGAGAGCATACCCCAGGGACTGGGTGGTGTTTAGCTCGATATGGAACTTATTCGGTAACTCCGTCATTTATCTGCGCGCAGTCCATCCGCAGGGTCCCGTTGTCGTTGAACACCAACCCGTAAAAGCGAAAGATGCCGCCAGCGGTGGGCGAAGTCTGGTTGAGCATCTGCGTGTTGTTGTCGGCGTAAACCACGATCGTGTTCGGATTCGTCAGCAGCGTCGTCTGCCCTGGCTGTACAGCGAATTGCGGAAACAGGTCGTATGGCGCGAGCGTTACAGTGTATATGGTGAAGCTGCCGTCGCTGGAAATCGCACTGACCGTGCCGTTAATCGTTTGCGGCCGCAGCAGCATTGTAGTCAGTGGATAATACAGGGGGTCGGGCAGGTTGGCCGTCGCTTGTGTGGTTACGGTCACGTTCTGCCCAGGCACCATAGCTGCGGAATTGAAAGTGGCGGTGAAGGGAAGGGACGCAAGATTTTTGAATTGATCCGACGCCTGGAACTGTGAGTTGCCGAAATTGACATAACCAAATCCGCCGCCGTCTAGTGTGGGTAGATAGCCGTGCTGTGCTCCCGCAGTGACATACGCGACCGGCACGGCGCTGGAAATATTAATCAATTGTCCGGTGGCTGCAGTCAGAGTTGTCGTTTCTATGCTGATTACTGAAACTCGCGTAGCCACGAGCGAGCCATCCTGTTGAATGGCCACATCCATATCTACCGGCACATTCGTAGTAAGCTGCGCTGCCCCTGAGATTCCCTGAAGAACAGTGTTGCTGTTGACGCTGACTTGCCACGTCGGCGGGGTCTGGCCGCTAACGAGACCGTTGACCGTGAACTGGGCCGCGCCTGAGCCAACCGAGCCAATCGTCCCTTCAAGGCCCAGAGCCAGTCCGTTTGTGCTGTTGGTTGGCTGCGCAGCGATGGTCAAAGGAGTCAGATCGAACGCAGCCGAAACCGGCGGAGCAGATGGGTATTCTGTCGGAGTTGGACATTGTTCAGGGTAGGTGCTCATCTTCAGGTCAAGAACCAGCGCCATGGCCGTCCCGTCAACCGTGATGGGATTCGGCAGGTTGATGGTTTCGTTGGCTCCGCCGGTTAAAGTATCGGTCAGATTTGTTCCAGGGATCTGTGCATTGCAGACGGGAGTGGCGCCCCCATTATAGGTTGCGCTGGCAGAAACATAAGTGCCCTGCGGAACGCTGACGGTGGCGATCGGCTCAACATGGCCATTCAGGTGGATGAACTCTTCGCTTACCGGCGAAGCAAGCAAATTGACTGTCTTGCCCGACTGGTTCGTCAAGGTCAGGCTCTCTAGAGTTGTCGTAAACGACGACAGCTGGTCATTCGCTGTGCTCGATGCCAGAACCACGACTCGAGTATTGCCACTCAAAGTTGTACCGGTTCCGCTGCCACTGCATCCGGCCATGAAGGTTGCGAGTAGAGTCAGGGAAGAGGTCCATAGTAATAAAGGAAAAGGAGTCCGGCGCGAAGGGCAGGGCAATGTACAGCTCATGAAATTCTCCAAAACCTGCAATTGAGACTGCGATTTTCTAAGTAAAGATTTCAAAGTTTGATCAGGACAAGTATATCCCGGAGCAAATCGGGCCCTTATAGCTGAATTCTCATTTGCTACTTAATCGCCTGCCTGCTGCTGACTCTCAACAGCAGTAACAGGACAATGCACCCATTGAGGCCTTGTCGTCACCAATCGTCGGGGCGAAAGCAAAGGCAGAGTCGAAAACAGAAGCAAATCCCCCTTCGGGGATGACAACAAGCAAAAGACAAAGACGAAGCAAAGGCAAAGGCAAAAGCAAAAGCAAGTGCAAGTGCAAGTGCAAGTGCAAATGCAAATGCAAGTGCAAGTGCAAGTGCAAGTGCAAGTGCAAATGCAAATGCGGGGGTTCTTCGCTTCGCTCAGAATGACAAACAAAAAGAAGGGGAGATGCCATGACAAACAAAAAGAAAGGGAGATGCCAAAGAATCTCCCTTTCTTGATGAAGCGTGATGTTCTATTTCAGGGTGGTTGGGGTTGAGGGGCCGTCGAGGATTCCGTTGAAGAGGAATTTGAAGGTGGCGTGGGGTTGGCCTCGGAAGGTGACTTCAGGGCCGTAGAGGACCACTTTGCCTTTGCCTACAGGAGTGGCGGCGATGGCGGTGGTGTGGTTGATGTAGTTTTGGCCCCAGGCCCAGCCGCTAGCGAGGAGGTTGTCGTCGTCATACCACGCGACGGCATGAAGGCCGGAGAGCGAGGCTTGTGGATCGAGCGTGAAGGCTGGGCTGGAGTCGAAGTCGACGATGACGTTGGGGGCTACTCCGTATGCGATGGGGTCGGTCGTGTCGACGTGCGCCTTGAGGAGTGAGCCGGGGATGTAGAAGCGCTCGGGTGGGACGGGCTGGAGTTGGCCTTTGACCATCTCCATCGGCGCGTTCACGACCGGGAGCTTGAGATACGAGGCGATGGAGGTGGAGGTGCCAATGGCCAGCACGGTGCCACCGTTCGAGGCGAAGGCCTCAAGTTGCGGGATGGTTTTGGTGGGAGTGATCTGACCCATCCAGGAGCGGAACTCGGCGGGGATATCCTCAGGCTTCAGGTCGCGGCCGAAGCCGCCGCCACCACCACCGCCGCCGCGACCGCCGGGGCGGGGCGAGCGGATGATGCCGTCGGCGAAGACGAGCACGTCATATTTGGCGTTGAGATTGCCGGCGTCTAGCTCTTGCGGATAGACGACGGTGAAGGGGAACTCGAACTGATCGAAGAGCCAGCGGATCCAACCTGAGGGCATGGAGCCACCGTAGACGTCGGCGAGGCCGATGCGAACGGAGTGGAGTTGGATGGCCTCAGTGGCAGGCGCCTGTGCGACGGCGGTGGCGCTGATGCCGAGCGATTTGGTTGCGGTCGTGAGGATCTGCTGCGTTTCTGCTGAGTAGGGCAGCCAGAGAGCGCCGGCGGGAAGCTGCTTGGCGTTCCCATTAACGGCGGCGCTGGTGGCGGTCTTCAGCCAGTAGACGGGCTGGTTGGCTTTGAGGAGACGGTTGGTGAGGGTGTAGGAGTCGTTGTACTCGTGGCTGACGAGGTAGCCGGCTGGTGTACCGCTGACGCCTGTGATGGTGCCGGGGACAGGGATGGCGAGATCGGTTTTGATGGGTGCGAACGGACCAGTGAAGGGTTCGGTGTAGCGATCGAAGTGGACGCCCATCTGGAAGGCAAGGGTCCATCCGGTGGTGTCATAGGGCCGGTTGGGTGGGCCGCCGGGGTAGGGGAAGTCGTTGGGGTGGTCCTGTGGCTCGAACATGTCGAGGACCTGCGGGCGGAAGGCTTGCGCGGCGAGGACGACGTAGGAGCCTGCGGGATAGTGCTTGCCGTTGACGTCGAAGTCGGAGCTAGCTTGCTGGACCTCGACTCCGGTCTTCATGAGGCTGTTGACGAACTTGGTAGCGGTGGGGAAGTCGGGTTGGTCGGCGGAGATGACGTAGCCGCGCGCGTCCTTCAACATGGGATCGTGGAGCACCTTGTCGTAGAGATCGGCAGGGATGCCCTGGGTACGCGGCCCGGCGGCGTTGCCTGAGTCAGGCGAGAGCACAGCGCCGCGATTGACGGTTGCGCCTGTCTTCTCGGCTGCGGCTTCGAGCGCTGTGATGCGCTTTGGCGTGACGGTCCAGTGGTCTTCGCTGCCGTTCTGAACGGAGTCTTTGCCCATGAGGTAGAAGTTGTAGAGCAGATGAGAGCGCTCGCGGGAGGCGTAGTCGAGGACGGCGCGGTTGTTGGTCTGCTCGTAGGCGATGGATGTGGCGTAGTGCCAGAGTTGCGGCTTGATGGGATCGACAAGGTCGTTGCGCGGAAGCTGCTGGCTGGCGAGCAGAGGGAGAGGCTCGGGCGTGGGGTTGCCGATGATTTCGGTCAGCAGGCCGATCTGGTTGTGGAAGTAAGAGACGGTGCGAAGGCTGCCATTGAACCAGGTGGAGTAAGGCGCGCCGCTGCGTGAGGTGGAGCCGGGCTTGTTCTCTTCGACCAGGCGTTGGTGCATGGAGGTGCCGACGGCTTCGATGCCGAGGACGACGAGAGGATCGTAGAAGTAGCTGTTGGGGTCGCGGAAGGGCGGCATGAAGATGACAGTGCCTGCGGGGCCGGCCTGGTGATGGTTGTAGACGATCTGCGGGTACCAGACGCGGCTGAGGATGCGGTTGACGTTGGTGCTCTCAGCCTGGTTGCTGGCGAAGAAGTCGCGGTTGTCGTCGTGGCCGATGTACTTCTGCCAGAGCCGGGGCACACCTTCGAGCGAGCGCTTGGTGGCGTCCGGATTGCGCATGTACCAGTTGGAGACGAGCTCCATGCCGTCGGGATTGGCGAAGGTGCAGAGGGCGATGTCGTCGTGGAGGAAGCGGAGGGTCTCGGCGTCGGTCTTGGCGTTGAGCTCGTAGATAGTCTCGACGAGCTGCTGTGCGCCGACGGTTTCAGAGGCGTGCAGGCCGCCGTCGATCCAGACGATGGCGCGGCCCTCTTCGGAGAGAGCCTTGGCCTGGTCGTCGGTGAGGCCTTTGGCGAGGGCGAGCTTCTGGCTGATCTCGCGGTAGTGCTCGAGGTTCTTCATGTTTTCGGGTGAGGAGATGATGGCCATGTATTGATGACGGCCCTCGGCGGTCAGGCCGATGTCGACGAGCTTCATGCGGTCGGACTCTTTGGCTAGCTTCTGGAGGTATTCGGTCTCCTGGGTATAGTTGACGAGCTGGTAGTCGTCGCCGATGTCATGACCGAATTGCTGCCTGGGAGTGGTGATGTTGCTGCGGGGCGCTCCGTTGGGCTGGGAGAAGGCGGGAATGACGGCGAGCAGGCACAACGAGAGAGGCAATATTCGCAGCTTCATGCGAGGAGACTCCTTAGGGGGTTGTTGAGTTATATCAGGAGACGGAGCGCAGGCAACAAGAGTTGCGAGCCGAAGATTAGAAAAGCTGAATTTTCGAGGCGGCGCTAATGCTAAGAGAGCGATCGATCTGGTAGGCTTGGCCCGAATGTGCAGTTTTATGCTGCAGGATTCCCGAGAGACAACTTGATTGGAGAATGAAGATGATGAAGCGGATGGTTGTGATGTTGGCGTTGGCGTGTTGTTTGACGAGTGCGAGGGCGCAGATGGGGCAGCCGGCCCCAAAGGTTCCAGCCGGGACGATCATTGAGCCAGGGAAGTCGTTGGATGTCCTGCTGTCGCTCTACGAAGAAGAGATTATGGGAGCAGTCAAGGCAATGCCGGCGGATAAGTACAGCTTTGCGCCGAGCCAGGCGATCTTTGCGGCGTCGCAGAAGGTCGATTTCCAGTCACCCAAGGCCGTGAACACCTTTGGGCAGACGGTGTCGCATATCGCACAGGCGAACTATTCCTTCTTCACCGCATTGGGTGGCGCGAAACCGGATGTGGATGTGAAGGCGATGGGAGGGTTGACGTCGAAGGAAGATACGGTGAAGGCGCTGGCGGGGTCGTTCGCCTATGCGCATAAGCAGTTGGCGACATTGACGGCGGCGGACGCGTTTGCTTCGGTGAGGGGCGATCAGACGAAGACAAGCGTGGCGGCGTTCGCGATTGCGCATATGTGCGACCACTATGGGCAACTGGTGGAGTATCTGCGGATGAATGGAATTGTGCCGCCGGCTAGCCAGAAGTAGATTCGTGTTTTGCGAGGAGAGCAGTTCCTTCGGGGGCTGCTCTTTCGTTTTTGCGACAGGATCGATGGGAGGGTCAGCGGAAGAGATCGTCCAGGGGGTCGTTTTCGGTGGGAGGCAGCGAGCGTATTACGTAAGTGATGCCGACGGCTGTGGTGTCGGTGTGGATGCGGAGGCTGCGGCTGTAGTAGCCGGAGAGGGTGAAGTGTCCGCCGAAAGGAATATCGAGGGTGTTGGTGAAGCCATTGTCTTCTGTGACGCCGTGGCCGATGACGACGGTGGCCTTGCCGTTGCGTGAGGGGCCGTAGATCTTCTGGTTGCCGAAGGGGAGCTGCTCGTAGGCGTCACTTTCAAAAGACATTCCGAGGAAGAGATCGAAACCAAGGCCGACCTGAAAGTGGGCGAGCGGGCCGAGCGAAGTGTAGTTCTTGGTGACGGTGCGATTGACCAGCGTGCTGGAGTCGCCGGCACCGATTTCCAGGTTTGGGGTGATGCGGCCGAAGGTGCGCTCGAAGTGATTGTTGATGTCGAAGGTGACGCGGCCGGTGGTGAGCCCGTAGGCCTCGTCGCCGCTGGGTGCGGTGACCAAGCCGGT
>Ga0208193_1001457_pt1 | contig 10414 bp, 4 predicted proteins | sample June2015DPH_17_2_FD_184716 | JGI IMG/M metagenome (GOLD analysis project Ga0208193, IMG submission 184716) | Peatland microbial communities from SPRUCE experiment site at the Marcell Experimental Forest, Minnesota, USA - June2015DPH_17_10... | ecosystem: Environmental > Terrestrial > Soil >...
AGCACTCACATACCAGGCGACGAAGTCACCGAAGTACGCGTCCTGGGTATAGTTACTGTCCCCGGTCAGGAACCAGGTGCCCGGATCATAGGTCAATCCCGCACCGACCAGGTGCAGTCGCACTGGTGGCGATCCCGTATGCTCGATGTTCTCATACACCAGCTGCACGCTGGTGTCGCCATACTGCAGGGTGTCGCTGAGCACACCGACATGCGAATGCGTGGAGGTAAATGTCATTCCAGGCAGGTTCTCCGTTGCGCTCCCCCACAGGGCCTGTAGATTCTGGGTGACGGCGCCCGTCCGCACCCTGTACAGCACGTCGATGCCGTTGGAGTAAGTCGCCGAGTCCACGTAGTTGATTTCGAGGGGTATCCGCACCCAGGGTAAGGCGTAGCCCACATTCTGAACGTCGGAGCGCTGGAAGGTTGGCAGGAGCACACGGCCAGCCCTCACACTGAAGTCCGATGTGATGTCGTACTTGAGGTTGGCCCACTCGACATCGGGTTTGAAGTTGCCGTTCGCGTCGTCGCGTGAGAGGACTTGCACCACACCGCTGAGCGCGTCGGTCACAGTGATGTTGGCCTGGGCACCCAAATCGCTGTCCGGGGTGGGGCTCCAACTTCTGCTGTAGCCCGCTCCGCGGGGTTGAACCACGTTGCCAATAAAATCGGCTTCACTGTAGTCGGAATGCACTACACCGAGCGTGCCAAATCCGCTGAACGTTACATACTGATCAATCGTGGGGTCGGCATGAGCCGCCGTGCCGAGCACGAGCATCGAGGCGGCGATCGCCGGCATCCGTTTGAAACTCACGGGAACCTCGCTTCGTGACCGACGCTGCGCCTGCAACGATTCGCGATTAGGCACATCGGAAGCGAATTATTGAACATCGGATTTTCCGGTTATTGCAGTGCGACGCCGAGCAGGCATTTCCGGGATTGCCGGATTGGTCCATCAATGCCGGCGTGCGCCGCCAGACATCCTGAGACACTTCGCAGTATGTGCTTATGTGCGCAGAGGGGGGCGCGGCTGACGCACACTTCAGAAGAATCTCTACGACGTTCTTCGATACGAGTGTCGGATGTGCGGCGTGGCGCACGCCGATGAGTCTGGTTTCTGCTAGCGTGCAGCAGGTCGTAGGACGGAGAATTCTCATACCCCGTCGACGCAGCTCAGATGATGAGCAAGGAAGCGCGGTGCCCGTCTCAGACACAATTCATCACGGTTTAACTCGGGTCGCCGAACCAGTCGTCCTGTTTCCCGTGATCGCCATCCTCTTGTTGACCGTTATTTGGACAGCGACCGTTGGGCTCATCAGGCTGAATCACACTAATGCGGAACAGGCTGCATCGGCGTCGAGCCGTGAGTTACTAGACACCTACGATGCCCAGGTCGCACGCGCTCTGCACGAAGTCGATCAAACCCTGAAGCTCGTCAAGTATTGGCGCGAAGCCGGGCAGCAACACCGCGCGCTCGCGGAACTCCGGGACAAGGGATTGTTGCCCCCGGATTTGGTGTTCACGGTGAGCATTGCGAATCGTCAGGGTGCCGTCGTCGACAGCACCCAAACGCCGCAGAAACAGGACGTTGCCAATGACGATTACTTCAGCAAACAACGTGACAAGGATACTTTCTTTGTCGGACAGCCGGCGCGGGATCCGACAGGCGTTACAAAATTGTACTTCAGCCGCAGGCTGACTGGTCCGGATGGCGCATTTGATGGCGCGGCGGTGGTCGCGGTCGACGCGGCCTATTTCGTCAGCGGTTATGAGACTACAAAGTTGGGCGAGCACGGTGTGTTGGGCATCGTCGGCACCGACGGCATCGTGCGAGTCGGGCGTACGGGAGAATCAGAATTCTCCGGTGACGTGATCGACTATGCGTCGGTGGTAGCGGGAGCCGACGCCGCCGACACGGGCGCAACGATCTCGACCAGCAGCTGGGACGGAGTACGGCGATGGACCAGCGCTCGCGAGCTCTACGGCTTTCCTCTCGCCATACTCGTTGGGCTTTCAGTCGATGAGCAACTGGCGGCCGCGCATCGACAAATGTTCACCTACCTGTGGCGGGCAGGCTTCGGAAGCGTCCTGGTAATCGTGCTGACAGTTATCTTGGGCCGCTTGAGCTGGCAGCTCTCTCAGAGCCGGATTCGTGAAGGCGAGACCAAGGTCGCCAACCGTGCGAAGGATCTTTTCCTGGCCAGCATGAGCCACGAGATACGCACGCCCATGAATGGCATCATTGGCACGCTCGACGTCTTGAATCAAAGCAGCCTGATCGGTCCGCAGCTCGAATTGGTCAATCTGATTCGCGAGTCGGCGGACTCGCTGCTCACCATCATCGACGATATCCTGGATTTTTCGAAGATCGAGGCGGGGCGGTTGGAAATTGAGCGACTCCCCATGTCAGTGGCCCAAGTGGTGGAGAAGAGCTGCAATTTGGCCAATCGGCTGGCGGACCGCAAGGGAGGGGCACTCACGGTATTCGCCGACCCCAAGATACCGGCAGTGCTGCTGGGGGATGCCTCACGCCTGCGGCAGATACTCATCAATCTCATCAACAACGCCATTAAGTTCTCCAGCGGCCGTGAGCATCCGGGGCGGGTGTCGGTGCGCGCCATGCTGGTAGATCGCCAAGCGGACAACGCGGTGGTGGAGTTTCGAGTCACCGACAACGGCATTGGCATGGATGAAGTAACGTTGGCGAAGGTCTTCACGTCGTTCACACAAGCCGACCCCTCGACGACCCGCAAGTATGGAGGCACGGGGCTGGGGCTCGTCATTTGCAAGCAATTGGCAAGCCTGATGGGTGGAGGAATCACCGTAGAGACGAAGTTAAACATGGGATCCACCTTTACGGTGCGTGTGCCTTTCGATCTCGCGCCGGAGCCGGCCGATACCGCGCACAGCGTTTCTGAGATCAGCGGACTGGCCTGTCTCGTCATCGGTGAGCATGCGGGTCTCGCCGACGATCTGGCGACCTACCTCGAGGCGGATGCAGCCACGGTGGCGCGGGTGCCGGATCTTGCGGCCGCGCGCGAGTGGACCCGAGAGGGCCCACGGGGATTGGCCGTGTGGGTAATCGATGCCGGTGAAGATCTGGCCGCTTTCGGCGAACTGCAATCCGCCCTACGCACCCGCGTGGATCTGGATCTGCAAGTGGTGTTGGTGGTGATCGGCCGCGGCCTGCGGCACAACCCCCGAGCCGAAGCCGACGGCGTCATCATGATCGACGGCAACGCGCTCAATCGTCGCACCTTGGCCAAAGCCGTCGCCATCGCCGCCGGGCGCGCATCTGCCGAGCCGGAGGCGCCTTCCGGTCACCACAGAACGGCCAGAGCTCCCACTCCATCCCGCGACGAGGCCATAAAGCAGCACCGGCTGATTCTGGTGGCAGAAGACAACGAGATCAATCAAAGAGTCATCCGCCAACAACTCGATCTGCTCGGTTATGCGGCGGATGTTGCGACCACCGGCCGCGAAGCGTTGAAGCGCTGGCAGAGCGGCAACTATGCACTGCTGTTGACCGATTTACACATGCCGGAAATGGACGGCTACGATCTCACGTTGCAAATCCGGGTCGCCGAGGCGGGACGCTCACGGATGCCGATCATTGCACTCACCGCCAATGCACTGCGGGGCGAATCGGATCGGTGTCTCGCGGTGGGCATGGATGACTATCTCAGCAAGCCCGCGCCGCTCGCCGCCCTGACCGCCGCGCTCGAGAAGTGGCTGCCGGTTGACGGCTCAACGACGACACCACAGCGCACCTCGGCGCCGGTGGACGTGAGCGTTCTCGAAGCGCTGATCGGAACAGACCCGCAGGTCATCAAGGAAGTTCTGCAGGAGTTCACGGCGAGCGCCGCACGGCTGTCATCCGACCTCGCCGAGGCCTGCGCGGCGCGGCGAGCCCCGCGAGCTGCAGCGATTGCCCACAAACTCAAGTCATCCGCCCGCTCCGTGGGCGCTTTAAAGCTAGGTGACATTTGCGCGGACATCGAGCGCGCAGGTCATGCCGGTGACCTCGCCGCCATGACCGCGCTGCTGCCCGACTTTGAGACCGAGACCAGGACCGTCGATGAATGGATGAACAGTTTACATTTGGACGATCCAAAACCCCAACGCTGTGCTTGAGAAATAAATGCCGCTCAACCCAAACACTGCTCGGATACTTCTGCTGGACGACGATCCGTTCATGCTCAAGCTGTTGAGGCGCCAGTTGGCACAACTGAGCTACACTCAGGTCGATGCGTTCGACAGTGGTCAGAAGGCCCTAGAGAAGCTCAATTCGCCGAAGGCGCTGTATGACCTCATCTTCCTCGATATCAACATGCCTGGGATGGATGGGATCGAGTTCATTCGCCAACTCGTGCAGTGCCGCTATAGCGGCAGCGTGATACTCGTCAGCGGCGAGGCGGGCCGCATACTTGAAAGCGTCGAGAAGTTGATCCAGGCGCACCAGCTGACCGCGTTGGGACATTTGCAAAAGCCCGTGAAGCCGGAAGATCTGGCAATCCTGATCGGCCGGCTAGAAGCCAACATCGGCCCCAGTATTGCGAGCCGCGAAACCCAGACTCCATACGGTGCAGAACAACTGCGTGCCGCCATCGATAACGGGGAACTCGTCAACTACTATCAGCCCAAGGTGGCGTTGGCCACGAGCGAAGTGGTCGGCGTGGAGTGCCTGGTGCGTTGGCAGCATCCAGTGAACGGCCTGATTTTCCCGGATCAATTTATTGAGGTCGCCGAAAACCATGGCCTGATCACTGAAGTGACCCGCGTAGTCCTCACAGCGGCGATGCAGCAGGCAAAATCCTGGATGCAGTCTGGCCATCATCTGCCGGTCGCCGTCAACGTATCCATGGACGATCTGACAGCGCTTGATTTCCCGGATGTCGCCGCCGCACTGGCGCGCTCGGTGGGGATTGATCCGAGTCTAATCACCTTGGAGCTCACCGAAGGGCAAATGATGCGCGACCTAAGCACCATACTCGATGTGCTCAGTCGGCTATCACTCAAGCGATTCCGGCTGGCGATCGATGATTTTGGCACCGGACACTCCTCCTTGGCACAGCTGCGCGATCTGCCATTCAACGAACTCAAGGTGGACCGTGGTTTTGTGCATGGTGCGTCAACCGATGAGACGCGCAGCGCCATCTGTGGCGCCAGTTTACTAATGGCACATCAGCTCCAAATGCAGGCGGTCGGGGAAGGCATTGAGAACCGCGAGGACTGGGAGTTCCTGCGTCTGAGGGGATGCGACGTCGGCCAGGGCTATTTCATTGCCCGGCCCATGCCTGCGGCCGACGTGGTTGACTGGGTGGGCGCCTGGACTGCACGAACGCGCGCCGCGCACCTTCTAAAGGCATGAGCAGCGCCTGATGCCGCACCTCGCCAAGCGTGATCCTCCTTTCGCCGTCCGCGTGCTTCGATGCGCCAATTCCGCCTCTAGCGCCGCCGTGTCATGTCCGTAGCAGCCGACCGCCGACCCCGAGTGCTGTGCGTAGACGACGCCGCCTTCCAGCTAAGCATTCTCGCGCGCGCGATCGGACTTGAATACGAGGTACAGACCAGCAGCAGCGGCATAGAGGCTCTGCAGCTCATCGAGAATTCCGCGCCCATCCAGGTGGTGGTATCCGATCATCGAATGCCGGGCCTATCTGGCGCACAGTTCCTGCAGGCAGTACGCGACAAGCACCCGCAGATCGTGCGGGTGCTGCTGACCGCCGAGACGAATCTTGTCGAGGTTGTTGCCGCCATGAATCAGGCGGCTGTGTTTCGATTCCTCCTCAAGCCCGGCACGCGGGAGGTACTACTCGATACCCTGCGAGCAGCGGTGGTGCAGTATCACTTGCAATTCGCAGAGCGCGAACTCTTGCAGAAGACCCTGGTCGGCACCATGCGTGCACTTGGCGATGTCCTCGCCATCGCAAATCCCATCGCCTTTGGCCGCGTTAGCCGTATTCAAGAGTTGGCGCTCGCGGTCGCAAAGCAAATGAAACTTCCGGAGCAATGGCCGATCGAGTTTTCTTCGCTGGCTTCACAGCTAGGGCACATTGCGCTGCCCGAACTAACCTTGCGACGCCTGTATGCGGGGGAGAACCTCTCGCCTGCAGAAAGCGTCCAACTTGCTCACTCAGCACAGGTCGCCGAAAGTATCCTCAAGCGGATCCCCCGCTTAGGCCCGGTCGTGGACATTCTGTCCAGCCTGGCCGCTGACACGAGAAGCGATGGGTCGCGCGCCTCCGCATCGATTGGCGCCGAAATCCTGCGAGTCGTGTCCGCGTTCGAAGCCGCGGAAAGAACAACTGCTTCGCGCGACGCGGCCGTCCATCGCCTGCGGGCGCAAGTGGCCCGATTCGATCCAGAAGTGGTGAAGGCCCTGACCGAATCGTTAGGCCTTGAACTCGCGGAGGACGGAACGATCGAAGTCCCTATCGCTCGAGTTTGCGTAGACATGATCGTCGCGGAGGATGTTTGCACGCGGACCGGTGCTCTGCTCGCACCAAAGGGCTATCGCGTCTCTGAGAGTTTCGTGGCCAGACTCGCCAATTTCAACTCCGATCTCCTGCCCACCGTGATCAGCATGCGCGAAATGTCCGGCCTAGCGCCCCTCCTCGCGCCTTCGACGGCGCCGAGGTAGGAGAGCATCATGCCGCGGTCCGCACAGCATACTGGAGGCGTGGAACGCGCCACATCAACGGAGGGTAGTCGCTCGATCGCTCCGGTGCCCTCCTTGATCCGGGTTTTGGTGGTTGATGACGATGACCTCGATTTTCTTACCGTTAAACGCTTCCTCCAGAAACCGCAGGGAGCGTTTGCATTTGAGGTGATTCACGCCAAAAGTCTCGAGGAAGCATTCGTCAACGTCAAGGGCGACTGCTTCGACATCGCTGTAGTGGATTATTACTTGGGTCCGGCCTGCGGTCTCGATCTGGTCGGGCGCCTCGGCGGCCGCAATTCCGACACGCCGATGATCGTCCTTACCGGCTCACATGATCCCCGCGTCTTGGGGGAAATAATTGATGCCGGAATAACCAACTATATAAGCAAGGACGAACTCGACGGGGATCATTTGCGGCAATTGCTGGTGAGCGCCATCGAGCAGCATCGCACCAATATCGAAATGCTCAAGGCATCCGGGATTCTGATCGACAAATCCCTGCGAATTCCCGGCCTCGGCTACTTTGATTACCAAGTCGACGGGGATTCTCTAGTGTGGTCTCGCGAGAGCTACCTGATTTGGGGAGTCGTTCGGGGCGAATTTACACCTACCATCGCGAATGCTCGGGCACTGGTCCACCCCGAAGATCATATCCTCATGGAGCAGGCTCTGTCTTCGGAGAGTTCGACCGCAAGCGTCGAATTGCGAGTCCTCATAAAAGACGGTGGCGAACGCCGCGTACACGCCATCCTCAACCGCGTGGCTGACGACAATGGAAAGGTCTTACGACTGCACGGTATCTATCACGATGTGACCGCCCATAGGCTCGCTGAGGCAACCCTTCAGAGCCAACATAGAAAGTATCAACAACTCTTCGATAACTCAGATGTCAGCTTATGGCTCGTTGACTGCAGTGCAATTTTTTACGCCGTTAAGGCGGAGATCGACAAAGGCCAAGATATCCGGAAGCGGATCGAAGACGACATTAGTTTCGTAAAAGACTTAGTGCGCCGGTTCAAAGTGACCGACTCGAACAAGGCGGCAACCAATATGTTTGGAATGGAGGAGAAGAGCCTCGTCCATAACTTCGCGTTTTCACAGACGTGGATCATTGGGCTGGTGCAAGATCTGGCGGTGGGCATTGCCCAAAACGTCAAGGCTGTACGCAGCGAATGCATTATTGAAACGCGTAGCGGGAAACGCTCGGCGGTCTTTTCCCTTCCCGTGCCGACAACGCTCGAGGAGTCAAAGAGCATTCCCGTGACGATTATCGACCTCACCGACATTCACAATGCCGAGCTTGCCAATCGGGCCAATATAGCCAAATCGACATTTTTGGCGCACATGAGCCACGAACTTCGTAGCCCTCTAAACGGCATCGTCGCACACATCGATCTCCTCCAAGGTACGGCGTTGAACGACGAGCAGGAGTCACTGCTGTCCAGTGCCCACTCCTCAGCAGACACGCTTCTGCATCTCATCGGGGACATCCTGGACTTCTCGAAGATCGAAGCGGGACGCATCGATCTCGAGCGAATCGAAGTCAATGTTCAAGACATCGTCTTGAATATTGATTCGATGATTCAAGCTAAGGCCGCGGTTGAGGGCGTTTCGTTCTCGTGGAGAATCGATGGGACCGTCCCGCTAAAGGTGGAAGGGGATCCGCTGCGACTAAAGCAAGTTCTGCTCAACCTCACAGCCAATGCAATTCGTCATACCATGGTTGGTGGAGTGCATCTGAGGGTCCGCTCCTCATCAAAGGAGGAGAGCTCGAGCATTCTCCGTTTTGATATTGTGGATTCCGGCTCCGGACTGGATCCACACAAATCCGCGCACATTTTCGACGCCTTCGTGCAGGCCGACGGGTCCACCGCCCGCACCCACGGCGGAACGGGTCTTGGGCTCGCGATAGCGAAGTCCATCGTAGATCTTTGGGGCGGCGAGATTGGTCTCGACGGCGCGGTTGGGGAAGGCGCTCACTTCTGGTTCACCATGCCGGCACGAGTGATCGAGAGCGCACCGCAGATCACGGCCTCGGATGCCAACGAGGTGCTCTCCATGGCCAACATGGCAGTCAGAGCACTGGTACTTCGAAGTCCGGACCGAGTCGATGACCAAAGCGAGGCCTATCTTCGCACGTGGACAGCGATGTGTGCGGTCGTTGATGACAGAGACGCCGCTCTCAAACTCTGCGACGACCAGGCCGCCAAGGGCGAACCGTTCACATTTTGCTCCGTCGCAGAATCTGCAGTCGGACTATGGCCCTCAGACATCGCCGCGGAACTCCTGGCCCGCCATGTCATGCCGGGGCTGCATCTTCGTTCTGACTCCATAAGAAATCTTCAGGCCGGATTACGTGGCGGCTTTACTTGGTTTTTCCCGCCGGTACTCGATCATTCGACAGAATTGCGGAACGTCGTGCTCACAATTCAGCACATAGGGGAGAAGGGCGAAAAAGTTCTGAGACGCTGGGGGCCGACGCAGAGCACGGATATACGGCAGTTACGGCAGTTGAGGGACGTATTGCGAATATTGATTCTTTTGGATCAGCCGATGAATCAACTGGTCATCGAGCGGCAGATGACGCGCCTGGGTCTGCGTCATGACATCGTCGAGAACGGAGTACTGGGGCTGAGAAGGATGGAGGACACCGAGTACGACGTCATTCTTTGCGATTGTTCGATGCCGGAGATGGATGGCTACGAGTTCACGCGCAATGTCCGCAGGCGCGAAGCGGCTATCGGCAGTTCACGCACACCCATCATCGCACTGACGGCCAATGTCTTTGTCGAGGATGTGGAGCGGTGCAAGGCGGCGGGTATGGACGATTTCATCGCGAAGCCCATAGACCTGGAACGATTGACGTCAGGAATTCTCGCGTGGGCCGGGCGGCCGGATGCGCCGAGTTCAAGACACGCTGTAGCGCCGGTTCGTACCGTGCCTTCGGGTACCCCTGTTGACATGCAGGTTCTCCCCGCGGTATTTGGAACAAACGACCCTGAAACTCTTGCCGTCGTCTATCGGCTATTTCTCTCTGAATCGAAGAAGCACGGCGAACGCATTCGGACGTGTGCCGGCCTTCGAATCGCGGTGGACTTAAAGGACATCGCGCACGGCGCGAAGGGTGACGCTCGCAATGCAGGGGCGACGATTCTGGGGGACTTTCTCCAGGCACTCGAGCTGGCGGCCACATCGGGTGACTGGGAGCGTATAGATGCGCTCGTGGTAGAGATCACGGCCGAGCAAGATCGAGTGGCCGATTTTCTCGAGACCCATGCACTCCTTGGTCGTTGACACGAGATGCTCGAGCAACGAGCATTGCTGGACTGCTGCACGCGCCGCGGCGGAAGGTGATAATCCAGCCCGACCCGTTGAAGGAAACATATGACAAAACACGCCGCCTGTTCCAATGACGTCCGGGCGAGCTTATGCACCCGCGTTGCCGCGGTCACGCTGGCCGCAACGTTGACTTTGCTGCTCCAGGTTACCGGGGCCCATGCGTCCGAGGCTGCCCACGCATCGGAAGCGGAGGCGTCCGCTGAAACCAGTGAGTCGAGGGCATTCGCCGAAGTGGACCGCATCTTCGCGGACTATGTCCTCGATTCCCATATTCCCGGGCTGGTTTATGGCATCGTCGCGGACGGGAAACTCGTGTATGTTCGAGGGCTGGGAGTTCAGGACTTGGAGTCCAACCGGCCGGTGACTCCGAATACTTTGTTCCGTATTGCCTCCATGACGAAGGCCTTCACGG
>Ga0208193_1001459_pt1 | contig 10406 bp, 5 predicted proteins | sample June2015DPH_17_2_FD_184716 | JGI IMG/M metagenome (GOLD analysis project Ga0208193, IMG submission 184716) | Peatland microbial communities from SPRUCE experiment site at the Marcell Experimental Forest, Minnesota, USA - June2015DPH_17_10... | ecosystem: Environmental > Terrestrial > Soil >...
CGCCGAGGGCCCGGGCTACAACGGCTTCAACCTGATCTTCTCGGATGGCGAACGGCTCGGCATATTTGAAAGCACGCGCGGCGCCGGCCGCGAGCTTGGGCCTGGAATTTACGGGCTGTCGAATCACTTGCTCGATACGCCCTGGCCCAAGGTTCAGAAGGCCAAGAGTCGATTGCAAGCGGCGCTTTCGAATATAACGGACACGGCGCCGCTGCTGGCTTTATTGCGCGATGACCGCCCTGCACCCGATGCACAGCTGCCGCAGACGGGCGTGAGCATCGAATGGGAACGCCTGCTCTCGAGCGCCTTCGTGCGGGCACAGGACTACGGTACCCGCTGCTCGACAATTATTCGCATGGAGGCCCAGGGCCGGGCGTACTTCGAGGAGTGGAGTTGGAGCCCCATCGGCGCGGAGATCGGGAGGACCAGCCTGCAGTTCGAGCTGACGAGCAATATGAGAGTATAACGCATGGATTCGCCAGTCTCTTCCGTACCCGATCCTTCGCGGCTCGCGAACCGCGAGCGCGCCTTGGGGATCATGGCGACGGTGGCGATAGTGGCCCTGCTGTACTTTGCCCGCAGCGTATTGGTACCCATCACCCTCGCCATTATTTTGAGCTTGTTGATCGCACCCCTGGTGCGGGTGCTGCGGCGGCTGCACCTCGGGCAAACCCTCTCGGTGCTTGCGGCCGTGGTCGTTTTGGCGCTTTCATTTGCGGCGGTAGCCGGCGTCATCGGCTCCCAATTGGTGCGCATGGCGCAAAGCCTGCCTCGATACGAACGAACCATCAAGCAAAAGCTGAAGACCTTGAACGATGTCACGGTCGGTCGGTTCAATTCGATCACGGGCCAAGCGGAGCATTTGGTGTACCGGCGTGCCGCGGACGAGCAGCCGGCGGCTCCCGAAAGATCCCACGGTCAGCAGCGGTCCCGAACTCAGGAGCGATCCGGTGCCTCGCGGGAATCAAACACCCCGCGGTCGTCGGGCGGTGCGCAGGAATCGGGCGGTGCCCCGGAATCGGGCGCTGCGCAGAAATCAGGCGCCGCGCAAGGGTCGGGCGCCGCGCAGGATTCAAGCGCTTCGAACGATTCGGACGCCACGCAAGGATCAGCCGCTACACGAGGGCCAGACGATACTCAAGGCTCAGCCGCTTCGAAACCGGCCGCTTCGCAAGCATCGGAGAATCCCCAGGAACCGGGCGCTTCCCAGGAATCAGGCGCTTCTCAGGAATCGAGCGCTTCGGAGGATTCCGCCACCGCGCTTGATTTGCTCATTCCGCCGGAATCGGGCACCTCGCCGTCGAATGCTTCGCGCGACTCGCGCACCTCGAACGGATCGAGCGTCCCGCCAGGATCGAGTACTTCGCAGCGCCGGATTCTGCGGCTTTCGGGAGGCGCCGACACTCCGATTCCGGTGGAGTTGCACGAACCTCCGCTCAATCCCTTGCAGATCATTGAAAGGGTCCTCGGTTCGATCTGGGTGCCGATCGAGACCGCGGGCATCGTGTTGGTGGTGCTGGTTTTCGTTCTGCTGGAACATGACGCGCTGCGTGACCGCTTCATCCGCATAGCCGGGGGCAACGATATTCGCCGGACCACCCTCGCCATCAATGATGCGGGCGAGCGTTTGTCGCGATTTTTCGTCTCGCAGTTCGCCGTCAATTGTGGGTTCGGGCTCGTGATCTGGGTTGGACTCACCGTCATCGGACTGCCGCACCCCTTGCTTTGGGCGGCCCTGGCGGGGGTTCTGCGCTTCGTGCCCTACGTTGGGGTGTGGATAGCGGCGCTGTGCTCGGCGCTGCTGGCGGCCGCCGTCGATCCGCACTGGACCTTGGCCCTGATGACCTTGGGTTTTTTCACGGTCGTCGAGCTGATTGCGGGGCAGCTGGTCGAACCGCAGCTGTACGGTCATACCACGGGCCTCTCGCCGCTGTCGGTGGTCATTGCGGCGATTTTTTGGAGTTGGCTGTGGGGTCCTATAGGTTTGATCCTATCGACTCCGTTGACTCTTTGCCTGCTGGTTGCCGGACGGCATATCAAGGCGCTCAGCTTGCTCGACGTTCTGCTGGGTGATACTCAGGCGCTGACCATGCCCGAGCGCTTTTATCAACGGGCATTGTCGGCCGATTCGGATGAGATCATCGCCAGCGCGCGGGTTTTTCTGAAACGAAATTCCTTTGCAAGCTACTGCGATCTGGTATTGATGCCCGCTCTGCACTTGGCGCGCATCGATCTGGTGGCGGGCGCGATCACCGTCGACCAGCAGGCCAAGGTGCGCAGTGCGATGATGGCGGTGATCGCGGCCATCGGCGGGGAGAGCCCCAAGCTGATGCGCCGATATCGGCAATCCTCGGTTCTCGAGAACACGACCGTCGGGCGACAGTTGCGCTTGCAGCGTGAGCAAATCAGCGGCCGGTGGCAGGGACCGCTGGTCGTGCCCGCCGGATCGGTCGTGGTGGGCGTGGGCTTGGGATCCATGGCCGACGAATTGGCGACGGAATTGTTGGTGCGCATCTTGCGCGATCAAAAAATAGACGCTCGCCATATGTCGCTCGAGGATTTGAACGCCGTGCCGCCTCCCGGAGCCGCCGACGCAGTTTCCGTCGTCTATGTGGTCAGCGCCTACCCGAGCGAGGAGCGGGGCCGCGGCGAGGCGACGGCGGATGAAATGCGCAGGCGGTTCCCGCATGCTTGCATCGTCGGTCTGCTGCTGCCCGGCATGCTGCTGCAGCCGGATGTCGAGGTCGAGAGCATGCCCGGGGCCGACAAGTGCGCGTCGTCCCTGGGGCATGCGGTCGAGATCTGTCTCGACATGCATCGCGCCAATCCTGAATAAACGGACGTCGGCAGCGTGAGAAAAAAAATATGCTGAATTCCGCTGCGCGCGTCCCGGCGATCCGCATCCGCTGGCGTATTTTCTCCATGTTGTTCGGGTTCGGCTTTCTGGCTTATCTGCAACAGAAGAGCATCACGGTAACAGCCGAACCCATGATGCCGGAACTGGGGCTCAGCCATTTTCAGATCAGCTTGATCGAATGGGGCTTCGTACTGGGCTATGGGCTTTTCCAGCTTCCCGGCGGTATTTTCGGGCAACGTCAGGGGGCGCGGCGCACCTTCGTGATCGTCGGAATTGCCGCATTTCTGGCCACCGTCGCGACGCCGCTGGCGCCGTACTGGCTGAGCGGGACCGGCTTGTTCTCCGCGTTGCTCCTCCTGCAGCTGCTGCTGGGCTGCTCTCAGGCAGCCATATTTCCCGTGTCCGCCGGGGTGTTCGAAGTGTGGTTTCCTCCGCGCCGATGGGCATCGGTGCAAGGCCTTCAGACCATGGGCCTGGGTCTGGGTGCGGCCTTCACGCCGCCGCTCATCGCGAGCCTCATGTCGGTCATGGGATGGCAGCGTGCCCTGCTATGGTCGAGCCTCCCGGCCATTCCATTGATTGCCGCATGGGCGTGGTATGGGCGCAATTCGCCGCGCGAGCATCCTTCCGTTTCCGCGGGGGAACTCGCGGAGATCGGCAGTCAGACCGCCGCGCCCGTCGATGCCCACATCAGTGCCCGGCAGCTTTTGAAAATCCTCACGAATCGCCACGTGCTGCTGCTGGGCATTTCCTATCTGTGCATGAACTACTCCTTCTACCTGCTCTCGAATTGGGTGTTTCTCTATCTGGTGGAGGAGCGGAAATTTTCGGTGCTGGAGAGCGGCTGGCTGGCGGGCACGCCGCCTCTGGCCGCCGCCGTCGGCGCCGGCGTCGGCGGCGTGATCACCGGATGGCTGGCTCTTCGTTTCGGCAGTCGCTGGGGATACCGGCTCATGCCGCTCATCGCCATGCCTCTGGCCGGCGCATTGCTGCTGATCTCCGTCGATGCCGTGAATCCTTACTGGGCGGTGGCGGGGCTCGCCTGCTGCTTCACGGCCGTGGAGCTCAACGAGGGCGCGTTTTGGGGTGCGGCCATGATGGTCGGACGCGGCGAGACCATGGCAGTGAGCGGCGTCATGAACACCGGCGGCAATCTGGGCGGCATCATCGCCATTCCGATCATCGGCTATTTGGCCGGAGAACATTTGTGGCGCACGGCCTTTGTCATCGGCGCGGGATTCGCCGTCGCAAGCGCCGTGGCATGGTTGGGCATCGATGTCGATCACCCGGCGGATGCGGATGAAGGCCGGGGGAATTAGGGTATGTGGCTGCAACGAACGACTGTCAATGAGCGCCGCGCGATGCTGGCCGCCTACGCCGGCTACGGATTGGACGGCTTCGACTTCATGGTCTATACCTTCGTCATTCCGACGCTGATCACCCTTTGGGGCATGAGCAAAGCGCAGGCCGGCTACATCGCGAGCGCCTCGCTGATCACCTCGGCCATCGGCGGCTGGGGCGCGGGCGTACTGGCGGATCGATATGGGCGAGTACGCGTTCTACAGCTCACGGTGGTGTGGTTTGCGGCATTTACCTGTTTGAGCGGGTTCACCCATTCCTACGGTCAGCTGCTGTTCACTCGCGCCATGCAGGGATTCGGTTTCGGGGGCGAGTGGTGCGTGGGTTCGGTGCTGGTCGCCGAAACCATCGAGGCTCGGCATCGCGGAAAGGCGGCCGGCGTCGTGCAGAGCAGCTGGTCGGTAGGCTGGGCCGCCGCGGCGCTCGCGTTTTGGGCCGCCAGTGTGCTGCTGCCGCCCGCACTCGCTTGGAAAGTCCTGTTCTGGGTGGGCATTCTCCCGGCGCTGCTCATCGTCTACATTCGCCGCAACGTGCAGGAGCCGGAGGTCTATCTGAATGTGCGTGCGGGGCAGGTGCGTGCGGGTACGGGGACCACCGATTTCTTGGATATCTTTCGGCCGCCCTTGCTGCTCACCACCGTCCTCGCGACCCTGCTGTCGGCAGGAATGCTGGGCGCCTATTACGCGGTCACGACCTGGCTGCCGACGTTTCTGGAGACCGAACGCCATCTTTCGGTGACCGGGAGGACCGGGTATTTGCTGATGATGATCGTGGGATCGCTGGCAGGATACCTGACCAGCGCCTGGCTGTCGGATGTCTTGGGGCGCCGACGTGGATTCATGCTGTTCGCCTGCTGCGGCGCCTTGCTGATTCTCGCGTATACCCACATGCCCGTGAGCGGCGGGATGCTGCTGATCGGCTTCCCGCTGGGATTCTTCGTGCTGGGCATTTTTTCCGGTATGGGGGCGTACTTTGCGGAATTGTTTCCGAACTCGGTGCGCGGTTCCGGCCAGGGATTTTGCTACAGCGTCGGCCGTGCCATCGGCGCCGCCTGCCCGGCATTGATCGGTGCCTGGAGCGCGCATATCTCGTTGGGCCAATCCATCGGCGGCATGACCGTGGCGGCCTATGCGCTGGTCGTGCTCACGGCCTGGGTCCTCCCGGAAACCCGCGGCCGCGTACTCAGCGTCGAGGCGAGCTGAGGTATGAGCGATCGCTGGCAATTTTGGATCGATCGGGGGGGCACCTTTACCGATATCGTCGGATATGCGCCGGACGGCCGGCTGCACACGCACAAGCTATTGTCTGAGAATCCCTCGCAGTATGCCGATGCCGCCGTGGAAGGCATTCGGCGGCTGCTGGGGCTGGCGCCGGGAGAGCCCATCACGGCGCAGCGCGTGGCCTGCGTGAAGATGGGTACGACGGTGGCCACCAACGCGCTGCTCGAGCGCAAGGGCGAGCGCACTCTGTTGGTCATCACGCGCGGCTTCCGCGACGCGTTGCGGATCGCGACCCAGGCGCGGCCGCGGCTGTTCGACCGCCACATCGTGCTTCCGGAATTGTTGTACGAACGCGTGATCGAAGCGGCGGAGCGGGTGAGCGCCGGCGGCGAGATCGTCGAGCCGCTGGATCAGGCGGCGCTGCGCGCCGGATTGCAGGCGGCGTTCGCGGACGGTCTGCGATCCTGCGCCATCGTGTTTCTTCACGGCTACCGCCACGTCGAGCACGAGCTGGCGGCCGAAAGCCTGGCGCGGCAAGTCGGGTTTACGCAAATTTCGGTGTCGCACCGCGTGAGCCCGCTCATGAAGCTGGTGCCTCGCGGCGATACGACGGTGGTGGATGCCTATCTGTCGCCGATTCTGCGCCGCTATGTGGATCGCGTGGCGCAGTTGATGCCGGGCGTCCCGCTTTTTTTCATGCAGAGTTCGGGCGGCCTGGCCCAGGCGCATCATTTCCAGGGCAAGGATGCGATCCTGTCGGGGCCGGCCGGCGGGATCGTCGGCATGGTGCGCACGGCGCAGGCCGCCGGGCATTCCAAGCTCATCGGCTTCGACATGGGCGGCACGTCCACCGATGTGAGCCATTTCGCGGGCGAGTACGAACGGGCGTTCGATACGGAGGTTGGCGGTGTGCGGGTCCGCGCGCCCATGATGAGCATCCACAGCATCGCGGCCGGCGGCGGTTCGATCATCCGCTTCGACGGAGCGCGTCTGCGAGTCGGCCCCGAATCGGCGGGGGCGAGCCCTGGGCCCGCCAGCTATCGGCGCGCAGGCCCGCTGACCATTACCGATGCCAACGTCTTTCTGGGCCGCATTCAAGCGGATTACTTTCCGCGGGTTTTTGGTCCCGGAGCCGACGAATCTCTGGATACCGGCGTCGTTGCGCGGGGCTTCGCCGCGCTGGCGGAGCGGATGTCGGCGGCCACGGATAATCCCATGAGTTCCGAACAGGTCGCGGCCGGCGCGCTGCAGGTCGCCGTGGGCAGCATGGCCAATGCCGTGAAGCGCATTTCAGTCATGCGCGGCTACGATGTGAGCGGCTACACGCTGCAGTGTTTCGGAGGTGCAGGAGGGCAGCACGCCTGCCAGGTGGCCGATGCGCTCGGCATGACGCGCGTATTCATCCATCCCTTCGCCGGTGTGCTTTCCGCCTACGGCATGGGGCTCGCCGACCAGATCGTGATGCAGCACGCAGCGGTCGAGCTCGAGTTGGGCGAGGCGGGAGTGCAAGAGGCGCGGTTGGGTGCGGAGCGCTTGAAAGCGGATGCGCGCGCGGCGCTCGAGTCGCAGGGCCTGGGCGGAGCGGGGGCGCTCTCCGGTGCGCCGGGTGCTGCCGGGCTGCGCTTCCTTGCCCGCGTACATGTTCGCTACCAAGGCACGGATACCGCTCTTCCCGTGGATCTGCCCATGCAGGGCGGGCCGAGCGCGGCCGTGGCGGCGATCCGCGAAGGCTTCGAAGGAGGCTATCGCCGCCGCTTCGCCTTTCTGATGCCCGATCATCCGCTGGTGATCGAGTCCGTATCGCTCGAGTGCATCGCCCCCGGGACGGATGCGCCGGCCACCGTTGCAGCAGACACTGCAGAGCCTCAGGGCACCGCGCCCGCCGCGGACGCTGCGGTGAGCATGTACTGCTTCGCCGACGATGAGCCCGCCGGCAGGCGCGCGGCGCGCCTGTTCCGTGCGGAGAGCCTGCGCGCCGGCGCGGGCATCGACGGGCCGGCCATCCTCGCCGAGCGCAATGCGACCACCGTGGTCGAGCCGGGCTGGCGCGCATCGGTGACGGCCGGGGGCTGCATCGAATTGCTGCGCACGCGGCCGCGCATCGTGCGCCATGCGGCGGGCACCCAGGTGGACCCGGTGATGCTCGAGCTGTTCAATAATGTGTTCATGAATATCGCCGAACAAATGGGCCTGCGGCTGCAAAACACGGCGTATTCGGTGAACATCAAGGAACGGCTGGACTTCAGCTGCGCTCTGTTCGATGCCGACGGGTCGCTGATCGCCAACGCTCCGCACATGCCGGTGCACCTGGGTTCGATGAGCGAGTCGGTCCGCAGCGTCATTGCACGCAACCCCGACATGCGCGGCGGCGATGTCTATGTCCTGAACGATCCCTATCATGGGGGTACGCATCTGCCCGACGTGACGGTGGTGACGCCGGTCTATTTGGATGACGGTGACGCGCACCCAAGTTTCTTCGTGGCCTCGCGCGGCCATCACGCCGACATCGGCGGCATCACGCCGGGCTCCATGCCGCCGTTCTCGGCCAGCCTCGCCGAGGAGGGGGTGCTCATCGACAACTTCAAGCTCATCGACGGCGGCACTCTGCGTGCAGGCGCACTGCACGACCTGCTCTCGGGCGGAATTCATCCGGCGCGCAATCCCGCCCAGAACCTCGCCGACCTGCGCGCGCAAATTGCGGCTAACGAGAAGGGCGTGCAGGAACTGAAGTCCACGGTCATGCAATTCGGCGCCGGTACGGTGTCGGCCTACATGCGGCATGTGCAGGACAATGCCGAGGAGTCGGTCCGCCGGGTGATCACGGCTCTCACGGACGGCGAGTTCACGCTGCCGCTGGATAATGGGGCAAGTATAGTGGTCAAGGTGCGCGTGGACGTGCGGCGGCGCAGCGCCACCATCGACTTCAGCGGCACCAGTCCTCAGCTGCCGAATAATTTCAACGCGCCGCGGGCCATCACCACGGCTGCCGTGCTGTACGTGTTCCGCACCTTGGTGGCCGACGACATTCCGCTCAACGCCGGGTGTCTCAAGCCATTGCACATCATCCTGCCCGAAGGGTGCATGCTGAACCCCCGCTCTCCGGCCGCCGTGGTCGCCGGCAATGTGGAGACCTCGACTTGCGTCACGAATGCATTGTTCGGAGCCTTGGGCGTCATGGCAGCGAGCCAGTGCACCATGAATAATTTCACTTTCGGCAATGCGCAGTATCAATATTACGAGACCATTGCCGGCGGGTCCGGCGCGGGCCCCGAATTCGCCGGCACCAGCGTAGTCCAAACGCATATGACCAATTCGCGGCTGACCGACCCGGAAGTACTGGAGTTTCGGTTCCCGGTACGGCTCGACTCCTACGTGATTCGGGCCGGCTCGGGCGGCGTCGGGCGCCACCGGGGCGGCGACGGCGGAATTCGGCGGATTCGATTCTTGGAAGCCATGACTGCGTCCATCTTGAGCAACGGCCGGCGCCACGGTGCGTTCGGCCTGAGCGGAGGCGGCGCGGGTGCCCCGGGTGAGAATTGGATCGAGCGGGCGGACGGGCGCATCGAACGGCTCGGGCACTTGGCCCAAGCTGAGATGCAGCCCGGCGACCGATTCGTGATTTGCACTCCGGGCGGGGGCGGGTATGGTCTCGAGGAAGTAGAAGAAACATGATGTTATGTTCTTAATACACTGAAATTAAAGAGCTTAATATGTCAGATATAGAAATGGTTGAAGTCGGAGCTCGCGATGGTCTGCAGAACGAGTCGGTGCTGTTCACGACCTCGCAGAAGCTGGAATTGATCGACCGCGCACTCGCTGCCGGCGTGCGCCGGCTCGAGGCGAACAGCTTCGTGAACCCGAAGCTGGTGCCGCAGATGGCGGACGCGGAGGCCGTGGCGGCCGGACTGCCCCGCCGCGAAGGGGTGATATTCATCGGGTTGGTACTGAACAAGCGCGGCGCGCTGCGCGCCATCGAAGCGGGCATGGAAGAGTTGGGGGCGGTATGCGCGGCATCCGACGGCTTTGCCACGCGCAATCAGGGCCAGTCTTCGGATGCGTCGCTCGCCATGTGCGTCGAGGTGGTGCGTCTGGCGCGGGCGCATGCGCGGCGCGCGCAAATCACCATCTCGACGGCCTTCGGCTGTCCCTTCGACGGCGAAGTGGATCCCTCCCGGGTGGTGGAGATGGCGCGGACTGCCGCGGCCGCCGGGCCTGTGGAAGTCGCCATTGCCGATACCATCGGGGTGGCGAGTCCCGGGCAGGTGTCGAGCCTCGTCGCCCGGGTCGCCGCCGTCATCAAGCCGCTGCCGGTGCGCGTGCACTTCCACAACACGAGAAACACCGGCCTCGCCAATGTCTGGGCCGCCGTGCAGGCGGGCGCCAAGACCGTGGATGCATCGCTCGGCGGCATCGGCGGTTGCCCCTTCGCGCCGCGCGCCACCGGCAATGTTCCGACCGAGGACGTTGCCTATATGTTGGAGCGCTCGGGCTATGACACCGGGTTGGACCTGGACAGTTTGATCGGATCAGCGCGCTGGCTGGCTGGTGCCATGGGCCGGGATGTTCCGGGAATGTTGAGCAGAGCCGGGGCCTTCCCGAAGAAACTACCGGAATCGTATCTATGAGCAATAAAGGCCGCGAGGGCATCGCTGCATTTCTCCAGAAGCGCACACCGCGATACGGCGTAAGTCGCGAATAATGTTGCAAATTCGCTCATCGTCGGCGAGGGATTTGGGCATTTGTTTCGCTGCCCCGGTTCTCTAGAATGACGGCACAAGCCTGTTACTCTAGGCACCCTGGACACGAGCAATCCCTATGAGCGCCGTTCCCATTGCCGCCAAGGCGGCGGCCTATCAGCCCACGAACAAGGTTCGGTTCGTCACCGCCACCTCGCTGTTCGACGGTCATGACGCCTCCGTCAACATCATGCGGCGTGTGCTGCAGGCCTCCGGGGCCGAGGTCATTCACCT
>Ga0208193_1001460_pt1 | contig 10405 bp, 6 predicted proteins | sample June2015DPH_17_2_FD_184716 | JGI IMG/M metagenome (GOLD analysis project Ga0208193, IMG submission 184716) | Peatland microbial communities from SPRUCE experiment site at the Marcell Experimental Forest, Minnesota, USA - June2015DPH_17_10... | ecosystem: Environmental > Terrestrial > Soil >...
AAAAAGCAATCCGGCGATGTCGGTTTTTATCGCAGCCAACGCTGGGTCGGCATTTGGTGATCCGAATAAATCTGGAAACCTGTTCGAAGCAACCCGCGCCAAGCCCAGCGCGACTGGCACACCGAGAGCAATCCCTATCGCCACAAGTTTTAACGCATCCTGCATTATCATCCAGACCACCGCAGGCCGGCTGGCACCGAGAGCCATTCGAATGCCAACCTCCATTGTTCGCTGCACCACCGCAAACGCGAGCAGGCCGTACAGGCCGACGCAAGCCAGGAGGAGCGCTAAAGCACCAAAGAGAGTGGAAAGCATCGCGACCAGGCGTTCCTTGATCAGCGCCGCGTCCATGTCTCGCGCCAGCGTGTGAACTTCCAATTGAGGGAGCGTCGGATCAATTTTTGACACTTGCAACCTGATTCGCGGAAGAATCACATTCGGATTTCCACTCATCTGGACGTACAAAACCATGGCGTGTCGGGTAATGGACGTCTCCAGGAAGGTGGTGTACACCAAGGGGAAAACCGTGCCGGTAGGGTTCATCTGCCGCGAATTTTTTACGATGCCCACAATTTCGTAAGGTTGTCCGGAGCGGTGGATTGCTCCCGGGCGATTCGAATGAATACATGGTTTTCCGATGGCATTCTCGCCTGGGTACATCTTGCGCGCGAACGCTTCATTCACTATGCACACCGATGGAGAGTTGTCGCGATTGTCCATAGACGAGAAATCGCGCCCCTCAACCAGCGGGATTCCTACCGTTGAGAAGTAGTCCGGATAAACCACCACCGTTCCGATTGGCTCGGAAAATTTCCCCGAAGGGAATCGAAGGCCCTCAAAATTCTCTGAGTTCGGCTTGGACGGTGTCACTTGCGCCAAGCTTGCGAGGCGCACGCCGGGAATGTCCTTCACCGTCTGAAGGAGATCTTTGTAAAGGTTGTCCAGCCGGTGCAACTCGCCAATATCCCTCCAGTCAGCGGGCTTGGCATCAACGCGGATGATCGAGACGCTCTTGCGCGATATACCCGCCTCGCGTCCATTCAGGTTTTGAAGGCTCCTCACGAACAGCCCAGCACCAATCAGCAGTAGTAGCGAGAACGCCACTTGCAACACGGCGAGAATTTTGCCGGGGCGTAGTCGGTTAGAAGCTCTTGAAGTATTACCCGCGCCCTTCAACGCCGAGCACAGATCGATACGCACGCTAGAAAGGACAGGCGCAAGACCGAACAGCAATCCTGCGACGATTGAGACCAAAGCCGTAAAGGATAAGACTCGCGCGTCCGGATGTAGATCCAAAACGATCGGCCTCGGACCTACCGACAGGAATACAACGAGCAGTTTGGTTGTCCATCGCGCCAGCTGAATTCCAAGCGCTCCGCCCATTGTCGCCAGCAGAAGGCTTTCCGCTAATAGTTGCATTGCCAATCGCGAAGGTCTTGCTCCCAACGCTAAGCGCGTCGCCAGCTCCCCGCGGCGCGCAGCCGCCCGCACCAACAGAAGGCTTGCAATGTTCGCACAGGCGATTAAGAGCACAACCCCTACGGCCCCCATCGAAAGAAACAGCGATTGCGAAAATTGGTTGCGCAGCTTTGATAAACCAGCGGCGGCCGGCTCCATCGAAACATGCCATTGCCGGCGCCCCGCATCCTGAAACTTCATCGCGTCATCTGTGAAGGCGGCCGAGTCTACCTTTCTAGGTGGAGGTTGCGCCCGCCGATACAGAGTCTCTAGCTCGGAGGTTGCCTGCTGCGGAAGAATCCCCGGTCTTAGACGCGCGAGAAGGGAGAACCAGCTGCGATCCGCCGCGACGGTTGGTTGCATCATCAACGGAACAAAGACGTCTGGCGCAAGGCCGACTTCCACTCCCAAAAACTCCGGAGGAGTGACGCCGATGATCGTAAACGGGCTCCCCGATATGGATATCTTGCGGCCGATCACGGACGGCGCGAGGCCAAATCGTCGGGTCCAATACGCATAGCTAATCATTGCCACGGGATGCCCGTTCAGTACACGATCGTCGTCTGGTCCAATTGGCCGGCCCGCGATCGGTCTGACGCCCAGCACTGAGAAGTAATTGCCAGAGACCATCTCCGCATCGACGCCCGGCTCCGGATCTCCATTCGCACTGACACTCAAGCGCAGTAGCGAATACAATGCCAAATCCGTCATCTGCGCGTTTTCACGCATGGCGAGGCAGTCTTTGTAATGGATTTCCGTCTCAACGGTTTGATCTCTCTTTAAGACGACCGACAAAAGACTGTGGGGATCTTTGACCGGCAGCATCCGCCACATCAACGCGTCGATCAGACTGAAGATCGCGGTGTTGGCCCCGATCCCAAGTGCGATCGAAACGACAGCTATGGCAGTTAATCCGGGGGTCTTAAGAAAACTCCGCACCGCAAAACGAATATCTTGAGCAATAGTTTCAGTCAGCAGAACCAAACGATCCATTCTCGGTTAGATCCTTTCTTGACGCGTGTCGGGCGTTGATCAATTATTGCTAACCGCGATGGCACTGTCCCAGCCGTTGCCTGCCACGTGAATTGCGAAGGGTCATGCTCCCAGCTTTTATTAGACGATAAAGTATGTCGTCTAATAAAACGCCCGCTCCTGCGTATCTTAACCTATAACCCCTTAAAATACCCCACCGTCTCCCGCAGCCCATCCTCCAGCACCACCCTCGGCTCCCACCCCAACACTGCCCGAGCCTTCGTAATATCCGGACGCCTCTTTTTCGGATCGTCCTGCGGCAGCGCTTCGAAGACGATCTCGCCATTCACGCCCATCAGCCGCTTGATCCGCTCCGCGAATTCCAGAATCGTCAGCTCCGCCGGATTTCCCAGGTTCACCGGATACCGTTCGTCCGATTGGCTCAGCCGCACCAGGCCGTCCACCAGGTCCGATACGTAACAGAAGCTCCGCGTCTGGGAGCCATCGCCGAAAATCGTCATCGCCTCGCCGCGCAGCGCCTGGTCGATGAAGGCCGGAACCACGCGTCCGTCTTTCAGCGCCATCCTCGGCCCATAGGTGTTAAAAATGCGGGCGATATTGGTCCGCACGCCATAGCTCCGGTGATACGCCATTGTCATCGCCTCGGCGTAACGCTTGCTCTCGTCGTAGCAGGAGCGCATTCCCACTGGATTCACGTTGCCCCAATAAGTCTCCACCTGCGGATGCTCCAGCGGGTCGCCATAGCACTCTGATGTCGACGTCACCAGGAACCGCGCGCCATCGCGCCGCGCCACGTCGAGCATGTTACGCGTGGCGGTCGAGCCGCTCTCCAGGGTTTCAATGGGATGCGCCAGGTACGCCATCGGACTCGCCAGGGACGCCAGGTGCCACACCTGGTCGAACTTTCCCGCTACCGTGACCGGCGCCGTCACATCGAACTCATGAAATTGGAGCTGTGGATGACCGGTCAGATGCTCCAGGTTCTTGCGCGATCCGGTGATCAGATTATCAAGCGCGACAACGCTGTCTCCGTCCTTGAGAAGGCGGTCGCAAAGGTGGGAGCCGATGAATCCAGCGGCTCCCGATATCAAATGATGCAAACAATATCCCCCATCTGTCATATTCTACAGTAGATGCCTGTTCCTTCCCACGTTGAAACCGCAGTCTTCCTCATCTTACTTGCCGCCTCCGCCTATGGATTCTGGTGGCGTTTTGGAAAAGTCGTTCGCAAAATCCGCGCCGCGAAGCCGGACCCCGGTTTTTCGCTCCATCCCATCGGAAAACGCGTTTGGGATTTCTTTTCGGAGGTCATGCTTCAGTCGAAAGTAATTCAGCAGCGCCCTTTACCCGGCATCGCCCACGCCTTCGTTTTTTGGGGATTCTGCGCCTTCGCGCTGGTGACCTTGAACCACTTCGCGACGGGCGTCGGAGTTCCTTTTATTTCTAGAGACGGCTGGTTCGGCCGCATTTATTTTTACGTCGCCGCGGCCTTCGCCGTCTGCGTCGCGATCTCCATCGCCGGCCTTTTTATCCGACGCTTCGTCGTCCGTCCACGCTGGCTCCTGCGAAAGTCGACCGGGGACAAGATGTCCTGGGAGTCCGGCTTCATCGCTTTCCTCATTTTCAACCTGATGATCACCTACCTCGCTACCTTCTGGATGGATACCAAACTCGTCTGGTGGGCGCACACGTTAACGCTGCTCATCTTCATGCCGCTCATCCCGCACACCAAGCATCTTCACCTGGTGCTGAGCCCGGCGACCGTCTTTCTTTCCCGCGGCGGATTCTCACAAATCCCACCTTTGGCCGGCGATGAAGATTTTGGACTCGATACCGGCAAGGACCTCACGCAGATTGTCGCGCTCCAAGCCTACTCCTGCGTCGAATGCGGACGCTGCACCGAACATTGCCCCGCCTATAACACCGGCAAAGTTTTGAACCCCAAAGAAATCGCGCTCGGCGTGCGCAGCTATCTCAACGAATTCGGCCCCGGCAGCGAAGAACCTCTGCTCGGCAAGTACATTTCCCAGGAGGCCGCGTTCCAATGCACCACCTGTGGAGCTTGCGAATTCCAATGCCCCGTCGGCATTGAGCACGTTCCGATTATCGTCGGCCTCCGCCGCGGGGCCGTCAACACCGGCAAATGGGAAGACGACTACGGCACCAAATTATTCCTCAATCTGGAACGCAACGGCAACGCCTTGGGCTTCTCCTCGACGGAGCGTCAGAAATTTATCGACAAACAGCAGTTTCCCATTTTCGACGGCACCCAGGAATACTGCCTGTGGCTCGGCTGCATGGGCGGATATGACCCGAAAGGACGTGAAATTATGGTCGATTTTGCCCGCGTAATGGCACACTTAGGTACCACTTATGGCGTTTTAAGGAAGGAGAAGTGTACCGGCGATCCCGCTCGGAGGCTCGGAAACGACCTCGTCTTCCAGCAGCTCGCCGAACAGAACCTGGAGAATCTGACCCAATCGAAGGTCAAAAAAATCGTCTCCATTTGCCCCCATTGCGTCAGAACCATCTCCGTCGATTGGAAAGAATACGGCGAAGCCCCGCCGATTGAGCATCATAGCGAGTTCATGGCCCGCTTCAAAGACAAACTCCCTCAAACCGCCGGCCCCAAGATCGTCTACCACGACCCCTGCTATTTAGGCCGCTATCGAGGCACCTATGATGAACCCCGTCAAGTACTTGCGCTCTCCGGCGAAGTGATCGATCCACCCCGTTCCCGCGAAAAAAGCTTCTGCTGCGGAGCAGGCGGCGGGCTAGCCTTCCTGGGAGAAGAAACCGGCGACCGCGTCAGCCACAATCGTGCCAAAGAGCTGGTAGCCACCGGCGCGGAGGTTGTCGGCGCCGCTTGTCCGTTCTGTAACACCATGTTTCGAGACGCTTTATCGGCCGTTTCCGACGCCCCGCCCAAGCTTCTCGATATCGCCCAAATCGCCGCCGCGTCGCTTCCGAAGGGATAAAAGATGCGCATCATCTCGCTGCTTGCGAGCGGCACCGAAATCGTCTGCGCGCTCGGCATGGGAGAAAGCCTGGTCGGCCGCTCCCATGAATGCGACAACCCCTCCTGGGTCCGTTCTCTACCCGCCTGTAGCGAACCGGCCTTTGATATCAACGTTTTAAGCCGTGAAATCGACGCCGAAGTCAATCGTAGAATCCGCGCCGGCGTCCCTTTATACACCGTTCATAACGAGCTGATCCGTAGCTTGAAGCCCGACCTCATCATCACGCAAGCCCATTGCGAAGTCTGCGCCGTGACTCCCGAAAATGTGCAGCAAACGCCGGCTGCTTCCGTGCTGGCGCTTACGGCGGGCTCGCTCGCAGGCGTTTTCGACGGTATCGCGCGTATCGCGCAAGCGCTTGATAAAGAAGAAGATGGGCGCGCCCTGATCGCTCAGGAAAAGCGCCGTTTGGAAGCCGTGCGGGCGAGAGCGGCGGGCCGGCGCAGACCGACGGTCGTCATGCTGGAGTGGCTGGAGCCGCTGTTTGCCATGGGAAACTGGGGTCCGGAACTGGTCGAAATCGCCAACGGCGATTTGCGAATCGGGAAAGCCGGAGAGTACTCCAGTGCCATTCCCTTCAGTCAGTTACAGGAAGCGGATGCAGAATTCATCATCGTCGCCCCCTGTGGATTCGACCTGGAAAGAACCCTGCGGGAGCGGCACGCGCTCGAAGCCCACCCCGGCTGGAAATCCCTCCGAGCCAAAGTCGCCTACGCCGACGGCAACCTCTTTTTCAACCGCTCCGGCATGACCGTTTCGCAAACCGCAGAAATCATAGCCGAGATCCTGCATGGGGAAACCTTCGAAACTCCCACGCAGCGAATAAGTTGGGTGTGGGCACGCGAGGTACACTGATTCTAGTTGAGGTCCACGATGAGTGACACACGCCAGCATGCCCACGAGTTGATTGACCAGATTCCGGAGACCAAACTTTCGACCGCCGTCGGACTGCTCGAAAAGATCCTAGACCCGGTCAGTTTAGCTCTTCTAAACGCTCCTATCGACGACGAGCCGGAGACCGAGGAAGAAAGGCTTGCCGTGGCGGAGTCCGAAGAGTGGCTCAAAAATGGCGGTAAGGGCATTCCGCACGAAGAAGTGGCGCGCCAATTAGGACTAGACTAACAGGCCCGGAGTGAAGCAGGTCAAGTGGAACCAACCCGCCGCAGCGGATCTCGCGAAGCTGGATAAGAGCACCGCCCGCCGAATCATGCAAGCTATCGAACGGCTGGCCCAGGGGGGCTCCGTCGACGTTAAGAAACTCCAGGGCATCGACCCTCCGGTGTTCCGGCTGCGAGTCGGCGATTTACCGCGTCCGTTTCCGTCAAGACGAAGAAACGATTCGCATCGTCCGCGTCCTCAACAGAAGAGAGGCGTATCGTTGAGCCGCAAACGAAGGCCGCGCCTAATGTGCGGGTGGGGTCCAATGGGGGGCTGGGAATGGTAAGGTGTCGGGATTTACTCTTACCGCAGTGGAGAATTTCATCGCGTATTTCGTGCCGTTGGCGTAGGTCAGCTCGATGAAATAGGCGGTGTAGCCTTTTTCGGGCTTCGGGACGTTGCCTACGTAAATGCCGTCTTTGCGCTCCGTCAGCACTGTTGATTTGTAGGCTGGTCCGATGGCCATCAAGCGGAAATCGCGCTTCTCCGGATTCGTGGCCTGCCACAACTTTACTTCGGTCGGCTTGGTGACTGTGGTCACTTTGATCGATCCATCGTCTTCGAATTTCCAGAAGAATTTGGGGCGCGCTTGTTTCTTTAGAAAAGCGTCGTAAAACGCGATCAAGCCTTCGCGCGCGTCGGAGTTTTTCAACGAGTGGTCGGTGTTCTCAACGTAACGCAGGTATTTCTCCCCCTTGAGATCATCGAAATAGAAGCGCGATGAATCGGGGAGGAAATACTGGTCTCCGGAGGCATTGATGATGTATTTCGGCATCGTCAGCCGGTCCCGGTATTCGTACGGTTCGACAATCTTCATGAGAGCCTTCATCTGAGGCATGATGTCGAGATTTTCGTAATCCTTCACCGCGGGCGAATAGAATCCATACGCCATATAGTGATGCTCGAACGATTTTTCGTTGTTCAGCAGATCGATGACCATGGGCGCGATGGCGACCACGCGCTTATCGACCGCGGCTGTGGTCCAGGTGGTCCAGCCGCGTTTCGATCCGCCGGCCACCATAAACGTGGTCACCGGCAGCTTACCGCCGGCGTCGCTTTTCATGAACTCCGTCACCGCGTCCATGGCCCTCACGGCGCTTTTGGTCATCGGCAGGCGGGCCGGCCAGATATCATTCCCGGTGCGCAGGAATTTGTCCCAGGTGTAGGCGATGAACGCGTCCTCCGTCAGGTCTTTCTGTTTGGCGTCGGGAAAATTCAGAGGCTGGTTGGGAACCATGTTGAGCTGCGCAACCACGCTGTTGGTGGTGGTCGCGAGATCGATGATCATCTGATCGGCTTTATCGGGCGCGCTGCTTTTATTATTGCCGCCGGTGATGTAGAGAAAACCGGTGGTGTATTCGACTTTCGTGGGCACAACGATGGTTAGCCAGTGCTTCCAAACGGTGCGATCCGGCTCGACGGGCGGCTTCCAGGTCTGCGACGTCAGGTCGAGGACGTAGGCCTTGTAGCCATCTCCGGGAATGGTCGAGACCAGTTCCCACTTATAGCTCGAATCGGGTGCATGAACATAGCGATCGAGGGCGGTTTCCTTGGACGCGGCCGCGAGCGTGAACGTGAAGAGGGCGAGAGCTCCGAACAGTCGGAGTCTCCGAGGAATGATGCGACTCAGCATGCGACCAGGATATCACCAGGGGCCGGTTTTCTTGCCGAACCACCAGACCACTCCCACCGTGGCCGTGGTCTGCTCCTTGCTCAACAATCCCAGTGCATCGGTCAGGAAATAGCGTTGATTCGAGAAGTCCCGGCGCCATTCGAGCTTGACGGCGAATCCGGAGGCGACTTTATATTCCGTGGTCAGCGTGGTTTCCTTTAACGCTTGCGTCGTGCCGCTATATAATCCGCCGCGATCGGAAAGATATTCGGTGCGGCCGGCCAATGCGACTCTCTTGGTGAGTTGATAGTGGGTGTAGAACGCTCCGCCGTCGACGTGCACCGGCTGCGATGTGGTTTGCAGCCGCTCGATTTCATAATCGGCTTCGAACGCGAACGTCAAACGGTCCGTGGGCTGCCAGGTTGCGTAACTGTCGAAGATATCCGTTTTCCCTTTCGGAGCGGGAATAATCGGCTCGAAGGATTCGCCCTGGATGGTCGGCAAACCGGGAGGATTCGAGTAAGGGAAGTAAATCACGTCCGGATGTTCCTGGCCCAGGTAATAATTCACGGTCCAGGAAAGATTCTTGTGCGGCTGCGCGGCGAAGCCGAAAAGCTGATCTTTATAGTTGTTAAACGCCTCCGTCTGCTGAGTGCCGTTATCGATCCAGTAATTCAGGGTCAGCGCATCGTTGACCTTGTACGCGGCGCGCACGCCCATGTGATAAAAAGGCAGGAAATCGAACAAATACGAGCGCGAATAGTTGATTTGATCCTGGGTGTAATTTCCTTCGAGCCCGATGGAGCTCGACCATTTTCCAAAGTCCAGGGTGAGTTTCTTGTTGGGCGCGAAGGTCCCATAAGCTTGGAAAATATTACGGTAAATATCGGGCCGCGGCTCATTCACCGCGCTGCCTTGCAGCGTCGCCGTAGCCTGGCCGAATTGAAGATCGAGACGCGCGCCGAAGTGTTTGCCCTGCTCTGGGTCGACGGCGTTTTCAATCACCACGTCAGCCTGATTCAGGCTGAAGCTGTTGCTGCTGACATCGTAGGCTCGCAAAAGATTGGTGCGTCCGATGGGCGAATTGAAATTGAAGCCGTAGTATCCGTCGAACAAAAAATTGAATGTCGTGTTTTCGAGCAGGCCGGCGAGCGCGCTGGTCGGGGGCGCGGAAGGAGTCGGGGCATTCTGAATCGGCGGTGTTGACGCAACAACAGCGTCTTTGGCAGTTGGCTGCGGCGGCGAACGTTTTTCGAGATCGTCGATTCTTGTTTGCAGTTTCAAAACCAAATCCCGCAGTTCCGCGATTTGCCGATTGAGATCGGTGGTCGCGTCCTGAGCGCTGCATATCACTGCGGTCGTTACGACAAGAAGGAATCTCACCATGGGGTCAGGATAGCCGGTGTCAGGACGGAGAGCCGCTGAAAGGGCGGCTGCCGCCAAAATTGGCCGCCCCACACTACACTGGATAGATGAAATTTCGACGCGCCGCGTGGGCGCTGCTTTTGGGCGCAGCCGCGTTCGCCGCGAGTAAGCCGGCGGTCAAAACGAAGAAAGTTCCGTTGACGCCGGAGCAGCGCGCGGCGCAAGCCATCCTGAAGCCGATGAGCCTGCGCGACCGGGTGGCGCAGCTTATTATCGGCACCTGCTATGGCGATGCGCCTGCCATGAAATCCGCTGAATATCTGAAGTACAAGCACTGGGTTCACGATCTGCACATCGGCGGATTCATTGTGGCCAACCGGGTGGACCACGGCGCGGTCCGCAACGCCGAGCCGCACGCCATGGCGCTGTTCCTGAATCAGATGCAGAAGATGTCGAAGACGCCTCTTCTCGTCGCCGCCGATTTTGAGCGCGGCGCCTCCATGCGCGTTACGGGCGGCGCGCAGTTCCCTTACAACATGGCGTATGGCGCGGCGCGCGACCTGGACGCGGTGCATTACGAAGGGCTGGCCACGGCGCGCGAAGCACGGGCGATCGGCGTGCAGTGGGTTTTCGCGCCGGTGGCCGACGTGAACAATAATCCTGAAAATCCGGTGATCAATACGCGCAGCTATGGTGAGAGCGCCGAGGAAGTGGCGAAAAACGTGGCCGCCTACATCGATGGCGCGCACTCCGATCTGAAGAATCGCGTGCTGGTATCTGCCAAACATTTTCCAGGGCACGG
>Ga0208193_1001461_pt1 | contig 10402 bp, 9 predicted proteins | sample June2015DPH_17_2_FD_184716 | JGI IMG/M metagenome (GOLD analysis project Ga0208193, IMG submission 184716) | Peatland microbial communities from SPRUCE experiment site at the Marcell Experimental Forest, Minnesota, USA - June2015DPH_17_10... | ecosystem: Environmental > Terrestrial > Soil >...
AGTTATGGTTATATCAAGAACAGAAGAGTCTCCGATGCCGTGAAACGCGCCGCCGAGACGCGGAAGGGCCTGCCGTGGGCGTACAAGACAGATATCGCCACTTTCTTTGATTCGGTCGACCGTGACATTCTCCGAAAATTGATTAAGTCGAAAATCGCCGTCAGGTCATTACACCCGCTGCTACTTGCCGCGATCGATTGCGAAATTCAGCCGAACAGCGACTCACAACGCCGCCGAATTAAGGCGGGAGGTATTCGCAACGGCCGCGGTCTGCGGCAAGGAATGCCGCTCTCGCCGTATTTCTCCAACGTTATGCTTTTTGACTTTGATCGCGCCGTTATCAAGGAAGCATATGAGATGGTGCGGTATGCCGACGATCTGGTGTTCTTCGCATCGTCCCAAAAGGACTGCGAAGCCATTCATGAGTTCTGTGTACGCGAACTACGAAAGATAAATCTCGCCGCCCATCCGCTCAGAACACCAAAATCCCATATTGCGCCGCCAGGGGCGCCGGTCGGATTTCTCGGAGTGCAATTTGCCCCGACTTCGTCGGGCTATCAGGTCGAGATCGCCAACGCTCAGATAGAAAAGAAGAAGGCGGAATTTAGCTCGATGTCCAATATCAAGGGGCTTTTGGAACAGCGAATTACGCTCACCAAGTTCCTCAATCGGATTGACGCGAAGATAACTGGCTGGAATGACGCCTAGTCGCACTGCGCCAACATACAAGCTCTGACCGATATGCTGAATGATTGTCGGCAGCGCGTGATTACTGATGTCCTGGTAACAGGGCTTGGGATCACAAATCCAAATAGCGAAATTCGTCAATTCCTAGAGCTGGATCCGTTTCCCAGCAGGCGGAGCGGAGGGCCGGGCTGGGGCGATTCATAGCGCCCTGCGAGAACAGTACCCGCACCGAATATCCCAGAACATAGTCGAACTACCCATGATGTCACCTGGTGCTACTCCCGCGCCGACATTGCGGCAAGCGTGGTTCTTATACGATCGGCGAAAGTCTAGCGGCTATGTAATCGAGCCCGCTAACTTTGTCTACCGAACAGCCGCCTATGTCGATTTTGAACACTTTGTCGCTGAGACCCTGCGAGGTCTTCGGCGGACAATCGAAGTATTGGAACCCGCTTTAATCGATCGAGTGGGCTTGCTGGAGGATTTCGCGCAAGAAGGGTCAAGCGCCGCATCCTTGGATCGCCTCCTAGAACCTCCTTTGCTTGGCTACAAACCTCAAATCGACGGATTCAAGCCGCAAATCAATCAACAGATAGTGGCGGGCAAAACAACGCAAGGCGACATTCTGTTCCGATATTCTCGAGCGAACCATACGGCAAGTGCGCATTCCGGTGATGGCGGACAGTCGATCCGGGCATGACGGACAGCATCGGAGCGAAGCGACGTAAGCTGAGTGGTTAGATATCAGACTGTCCGGCATGGGGCAAGTCCGGCTGTTTTTTGCGCATCGATTCCTTGCGCATCGAGTCCTTGGATGCGACCTCGATCCGATGCGCGGTGTGAATGATTCGATCCAAAATTGCGTCCGCGATCCGCCCGGCGCCGAGATATTCGTGCCAATCGGCCACGGCGAGCTGCGAGGTCACGATCGTGGCACCGACGCCGTGGCGTTCCTCGATGGTTTCGAGCAGATCTTGCTTCTGTTGCTCGGTCAGGCTGCCAAGGCCGAGATCGTCGAGGATCAGCAAGGCGATTTTTGAGAACCGCTTGAGCAGCCGGTCGTAGGTGCCTTGCGCACGGGCCTCGACGAACAAGGCCAGCAACTTTGGCATCCGCAGGTACTGCACCGTGAAGCCGCTGCGGCAGGCATGTTGCCCAAGGGCCTGGGCGATAAAGCTCTTTCCCGAGCCCGATGGCCCGGTGATGAGCAGCGACTCGTGCGCATGCAGCCAGCGATTCTGCGTCAGCTCGAGGATCTGGTCTTTGCGTAGTCCCCGGGGCGTGTCGTAATCGATGGCTTCGACCGTGGCGGAGCGCAGTTTGAACTTCGCGACCCGCATCCGAGCCGTGAGTTTGCGGTTCTCGCGATACAGCCACTCATCATCCACGATCAGACCGAAGAACTCGGTCTTGCTGAGGTCTTGGTGATCGCGTCGCTCGAGGCGATCCTTGAGCGCGTTGGCCATGCCGAAGAGTTTCATGGCGATGAGCTTGTCGTGGGTTTGTTCGTGCAACATATCGATATGTCTCCTGATTTCATGTTTAGTTTGATGATCGAGATCGATAGCAGACCAGTGATTTCGTGGGTTACCTCCTTTGGCTGTGTGCTGGTGTTCATGTTGTTGGCGCTCAGTGGTAATAACGCGGCCCGCGCACGTTCGCTGCGCCGAGCGCTGCGCTCGATTCCGCGGTCGGTTCATCGGGCTTCACGCCCTCCATGCGCTGCTTGAGCATGGTCTTGATCGTGCGGTAGTGCGGGGAGTGGATGTCGAGCGCCCGGGCGCAGGCGAGTTCGAGTCGATCGTTGCCGCAGGAGCGCGAGAGGCGCAGGATGCCGAGCGCCGATCGGTACCCCTGCTCCGGGTGCGGCTTGCTGCGGATCACGTGTTCGATCACGGTCGCGGTGTGCGCGCCGATGCTGCGGCCCCACTCGATGAGCCTCGAGGGCGTCCACTCGAGATGCGCCCGGTGCGAGGCGGGACGATGCTCGGGATGCGTGCTGTAGTCGTACTTGACGTGGCTGCGCACGTGCGAAGTGATGCGTTTTCCCTGGTGGATCAGTTCGACCGTGCGCGCCGTCGCGCGGCACCAGAGGGTCTCGCCCACCAGGGTGTACGGTGCGCTGTAGAAGTGGTCATCGAAGCTCACGTGATAGTCGATGTTGACGCCGACCTTTTTCCACTCGGCATACTCGTAGGCTTGGACCGGCAGGGCTTTGAGCGCGGGACGATCCAGCCGCTCATAGAGCTCGCGGCGTGATTGCTTCACGTGCCGCATCACGCGGTTGTTGAGCTTGGTGAGCAGCTCGCCAATCGCGCGGTTCAGATCCTCGATGTGATAAAATCGACGGTGTCGCAACACTGCCAGGATCCATCGCTGTGCCACGAGTACCGCCGCCTCGACCTTGCCTTTGTCGCGGGGTTTTCTGACCCGGGCTGCGATGATGCAGGTGCCGTAATGCTCGGCGAGCTCGCGGTACGCGGGGTTAATCTCGGCCTCGTATCGATCCGGAGACTTGATCGCCGACTTCAAATTGTCGGGCACCGTGATCGCGCTGACGCCGGAGAAAAACTCGTACATGCGCACGTGGCAGTCTAGCCAGGTTGGCAGATCTTGTGAGAGCGTTGCCCACGCGAACGTGTAGGAACTCGCGCCGAGCGCGCCGACGAACAACTCCGTGGTGATCCGCTCGCCGGTGTGTTCGTCATAGAGGGGCAAGCCGTCGCAGAAGTCTACGAAGCTCTTCTCGCCGGCCCGATGCGGCTGACGCAGCACCACCGATAGCCGCTTTTCAAAGCGGCGGTACAGCTCCGCGAACTGCGAGTACTGGTAGCCGTTCGGGTGCTGCCCCTTGTACTCCTCCCACAGCAACGCGAGCGTCACTTGATGGTCGGCGCGCGCCAGTTCTTCGCGCACCTTCGTCCAATCCGGCAGCGGCCGTGCCACCGGCCGCGACGGCGTGGTGCCGGCAGTCGGATACAGCCGCCGCGACAGCTCCGCCTCATCCAACTCGGCGACCAGAGTCCAAGAGCTTAAATTCGCGATCTTCGCTCGTCGTAAACAGTCCGCCACCGCCGACTTCCCGCACCCCACGGTGCGCGCCAGCTGCCGGCAGCTCTCCACCCCGCCGAGCAGGTGCAGACGGAGAACATCTTTGATCTTTTGCATTGCAAGCCTCGGTTGCGCCACCCCTTCGCCCTCCTTTTCGTCAAAAAAAGGGCGAAGGATGGCGGTTGACAAAGGCTTACGTCGATTCGACCGATGCCGGGTGGTCCGTCCCGTGGCAGGTCATGCCGGACACCAATCCGGCATGCCGGACAGCATTCCGCTCTTACCGCGAAATCGTCCGCCATCCCACCGGAACGCTGTCCGGCATCACTCCGGAATGCTGTCCGCCATCATTCCGGAATCCTGTCCGTCATGGCGCGGAACGCGCAGCTGGCACGCAATCTTTACGGTCAACGTGCCGCTCGCGCTCTTGGCCGCCGGCCTGGTGGTGCTTTGGGTACCCAAGGATACTCCGCATGCGGCAACGGTCCGACAGTTGGTTAAGGAGATTGATCTGCTGGGCATTGTGCTATTCGGTGCGGCACTAACATCGCTGATGATTTTCCTGCTGAATCTGAACCGCCCGCTGTGGTGGATGTTGCCTATATCCGCCGTGTTCTGGGCAATCTTCATAGGCCATTCTTTGAAGCGCAGCCAGCCGTTCATCGATGTGCGCATGCTAGCGAGGAATGTACCACTGACAATCACCTTCCTGCGGGTCTCCCTTTTCCTGACGATCAGCTACTGCATTCTGTATGGTTTCGCTCAGTGGCTGGAAAGCAGCGCGCATTACTCCGCCAGCTCGGCCGGCCTCATGACGCTGCCAATGTCAATCGTTGCAGGCATCTGTTCGTTGCTCGCCGTACGGACAAAGGGTCTGCGACCACCGTTCGTCATCGCCGCAATCGGCGGTATTCTGGGATGTGTGTGCCTCATGCTCGTTCGCGCCGACACGCCCGCTTGGTTCATGGCAACCGCTGCGATGTTCTTTGGCGTACCGATGGGCATGGCATCGACCACGACCCAAGCCGCGATCTACCTGCAGGCCCCCGCCGCAGAGATGGGGACGGCGGCCGGACTACAGCGGACATTCACCTACGTTGGTGCGATCGCAGCTACAAGCCTGCTAGGAATCCTCTTTGGTCACAAGCCCAGCGACAGTGGCATCCACGGCCTGGCCATCGTGATGGCGTGCATAGCCGGGTTGCTGCTGGCGTTCACGCTCTTCGACCGCACTCTTTCGAGGGAAGCGCTCGGTTAGTCCCACTCAGCCATCTTCACTCAACCCCTTCCATCTCACCAGGGAGTTCCTATGCCTCTCTCACAACTGGACAAACACCCAGCCTTGATCGTAATTGACTTACAGAAGGGAATCGTCAGACTGCCTCTCGCCCATCCGTCTCATGAGGGTACGTGAACAATTAATTTACTGCTGGTGACAGGCGACACAGGTGAACGAAGACGCCCCCATCAGCGGTTTGTAGTTTGCGGCGTCGGGTTTCGCATTGAATGCCGCGACATTTTGTTGCGCGTCGCGGATGCGCTGCTCGAGTACTTCACGGAAATTCCACTGCGCATACGTCGACGACAGCTTGGCGTTTTCATACAGTTTGCGGCCGGTTTGCCAATCGCCTGACTTCACCTGCATGTCTCCCATGTTGAGAAAGAAACCTTCGAAGTTGTGTGGGGCAATCCATGTATTCCAGCACACACGCTTGATGCCTTTGTCGGTGGCCTGCGGCATATACTTGGCGTATGCGGCGCTCTTTCGATCTACTTTTTCGCCGACGCATACATCCAGATTCTGCCACTGCCATTCAAGCGCCTGTTTGTAGCGATCCGAGTCGGCTGGCTGGCCGCTCATGGCGTAGCCCGCGGTAAATAAATTGAATTCCGGGTAGGCTTTGATCGCATCCAACATGAGGTAGTAGCCATGGCGGGTCTCGGCCTCGTCATGATGGATATTGCCTTCCGCGAGCGTCGCGCTTGCGAGAAAGCCAAGATAGCGCGCGTCGTCGGGATTCAACGCCACGGCTTCCTCGAAATACTTGTGTGACAGTATGGCATCGTCGGTGAGGGTGGCTGGCACTGCGGTGAGTCGCTGTCTTTCGGCCAAACGCCAGATATGCAGCCAACCCACGTGCGCGGTCGCGACGGCATCGTTGGTGGCGCTCAAGTAGGCGGCCGTCTCGGCCTCGAGCGCCGGCGCGATGTGCTCGTACTCGGCGCCATGCAAGGTACTCCAAAACAGCTCATCGGCGCTCAGGGCCTGCGGCGATCGCGAGGTTGCCGCCTGCTTTTTCGGGGCGGTGTGTTCCGCAACGTAGGAACAGCCGGTCAGCGCGATGCCCGTTGCCAAGATAGTTGCTGCCAAGGTTAAGAGGTGCTGTTTAGCCATAGGTTACTCAAATGTGACCAGTGGAAACATACTAGACGAAAGATGTGACCACTGTCAACATAGGGCATGGAGTCAAAATGACACGCAAAGCAGCGGCGGTGAAGACGCGCGCCTATCATCATGGCGACCTTAAGAATGCTTTGGTAGTCGCAGCGCTAGAGTTGATCGCTACTAAGGGTGCTCGGGCTTTGAGCTTACGTGAAGTGGCGCGCGCGACAGGCGTGAGCCACGCCTCGACCTATCGACACTTTCCTAACAAAGAGAGCGTACTGGCCACCATAGCCGAACAAGGTTTTCGTGAATTGACACAACGAATGCGCGACGCCGCGCTGCAGTCTCCCAGTGGTCCGCTGCAAAGCCTGCATCGCGTCGGCTTGGCTTATGTCGCCTTTGGCGTGGCGCATCCTCATCATCTGCAGATCATGTTTGGCGATCTCATCACCAGTCACGCGGCATATCCGAGTTTGCTGGAGGCGAGCAGTGCCGCGTTCGAGGTCCTTGCGTCCAGCGTGCGTGCCGGACAAAAGGCAGGACTCGTCCGCGGATCAGACGAACGCCTAGTCTCTTTGGCAGCTTGGTCGCAAGTTCACGGCCTCGCGTTGCTGATCGCCTCAGGACAGATACTGCCCGAGGGATCCGCACCGCTGCAACCCGACACACTCGCCGACGCTGTTCTTAACCTGCTGCAAACAGGCCTGGCGGCTGCGTAGCGACGACGTATCACCGGCCTTGGAAGTGATCCGGGATTCTTTTCGTCGAATTTCTACAGTTCTGAGGCGAAAACACAAAATGAAGCACCTCCATTGCTGGTTTAGCCAGCAAGTTTTCTTTCAGGGCGGACCGTCGCAATGCATCGACGTTTACCACTTCCCGCGGTAGCTGGACAGTCAGTTTTCCAAGAGGATGGGAGTGGAACTTATGTGGGGATGCGGAGCCCTCAATGCACCGCCGGCTTTAGCGCAAATCCACAGCGGCTTTCCGTGTTCCTGATAAAGGCCGTCGCTGGCGCAGAGTCGTTCGTATGCTAGTTGAGCACACGCGGCGGTACGTCGAGAGACCCGTCTTTGAGCGCTCCGCACAGCGCATAAAGGTATTATGGCACGCGCCCACGCGTTAGCATGGGAGCCATCGTGATCCCATGACACGTTGCATTCCCAGGCTCCGCATAGATATCATTTTCCGCGGCTCGGCGGCACAGCTCTTTAGGGCCAACATTCTCGATGTGCCGTTCGATCTTGGTCGTGTCGGATGTTTTCGTTCCGGCGCTCGACTGCAGGGTCCCATGTTCCCGAGGAGAACCGGTCGGAGGGAGAGATTCATGGACAAGTCAGTGTTTTCCGGATCACGCCAGCAGCAGCAATCCGTCACGAATGCAAGAACATGGCGGAGATTTGTGCGAGTTCAGTTTAAAGTCCGCGTACGGTAGCAGGTGCATTTTTCCTGGCACCCGATGGGACAACCGAGTATCGAGTAGCTATTAGCGCTGCGGGTCATGTACTCGCAAGCGACACTCTTAATTTTGCGCTGCCAGGCTTTTTCGGTATAGGAGAGGTCTTCGGCGTTGGCACCGATGATGGTTCGCCGGTTCTTGCCAACTATCGGGCCGGCGCACCACTGCCCGGACGAATCAGCGACGTAGTCTTCGACTTCTCAACGACCAGTACGGCGAATGCCAATGCAGCCATACGACCGGATCGTCTATCCAAAATCGCTGAGCTTGAATGACGTGCCACTTAGTGACAACCAATTTGGACCGGCGGCAAGGATCTCGCGTTAGCACGGTGCAAACGATCACTTTCCAACACGGGTGTCGATTTCACTATTCCTTGTCTTATGCACAAAGAGCCGTACTACAGCTGGGTGCATGAACTCCACCATCGAGCTGCCCTGAAACCTCGCTTTAGCTCACTTCTCCGGCATCGACTAAGAGGGTGCTTCCAGTCATAAAAATTGACATATCGGACGCGCAAAAAAGCACGACGCGCCCGATGTCGTCGGGCACCCCGACGCGTCCTAGTCGAGAAGTGGAAGTGGCGGGGATCTCACTCCCAACCCGCGCAGAAAGCTCGGCCAGTGCCGCCATATTGCCTTCTGTTTCGCAGAAAGTGGGTGCCACACCGAGAACGCGAATATCGTGCGGTGCAAGTTCGATGGCCATCTGCTTGATCAAGCCCCGCACGCCGTGTTTGGAGGCGACGTAGGCCGAAATTCCCGGCGCCACTCCTTTGAAGCCAGCGGTTGACACTACATTGATGATGACGCCTCCGTGTCTGGCGCTGATCATATGACGCGCAGCCTCTCGAGAACTCGCGAATACGCCCTTTAGGTTGATATCGATGACGCGCTCCCATGCCTCATCGGTCATGTTCAGCAATTCAATATTAGGGTACACGCCGGCATTATTGACCCAGATATCTATGCCCCCCAGTTGGGCCCGTGCCAGCTCGACGGCCGAGAGGATCGAGGACGTGTCGGCCACGTCAAGATGAGTTGCGATCACTTTCGCACCAAAGCGCCTCGCCAAGTCCTGAGCTGCCGCCTGCGCAAGTTCCAGCTTAAGATCACCGATCAACACAGAAGCGCCGGCCTCGGCAAGCCGGCGGGTTATGGCTTTTCCGAGCCCTTGCGCCCCGCCCGTGACGACGGCGCGACGCCCCGTCAATGAGAAAAGATCAGGCAGACTTTTATCTGATACGTCGGCGATCGTCATACCGGCGACAGCTCGATATGTAGATCGCGCAGACTGCGAAAAGTGTACGTGGGCTCAAAGCGGTAACGACGTGCTCCGGGCACACCGTGATGCTCTTCCGATATGCTTAGGGCTGAAGTGCGAGCCAACAGACGCTCGACTGCGATGCGTGCCTCCATACGTCCGAGCGGCGCCCCTAGACAGGCGTGCACGCCCTTACTGAAGCCCATGTGATCGCGAACCTTAGGCCGATCGATATCGAACCTGTCTGGGAGCTCGAAATGCCGGGCATCGTTGCTCGCGCCATTCAGGCACACGGTGACGATGCTGCCTGCAGGCACCGGCACATCTCCGATTTTAGTGTCGGTGACCGTGAGGCGGTAAGCCACTTTGACAGGCCCGTCATAACGCAGAGTTTCTTCTAGGAAGTCGCTGATGCGGTTGGGCTCGCTTCGAAGGCGCTGTTGGAGTTCCGGGCTTTCACTTAGTATCAGGATCGCCATGGCGATTAACCGGGAAGTCGTATCTTGCGCAGCTGCGAATAGAAAGCGAGCCAATGCGGACAGCCGATCCATATTTGGCTGCGAGCCATCCTTTAAACGGGCATGGACGAGCTCTGACATGAGGTCAGAGGTAGGATTGGCTTGTCGATCGGTTAAGTAGCGGTCAAAGCGCGCTTTTAGAAATATCAACGGATCTGCGCCAATCTTGTGGACAGCATCGCCTTCGACTTGGCTTGGAGGCGCGCCGATCATTTCAAGAAGCTCCGCGCGGTCGGCCAACGGTATGCCCATGATGTCCGCAATGGCGTAAGTGGTCGTGGCGTGCGCGTAATCGGGCACGACATTGCAGCGACCTTTATGAACGAACGCGTCGATCAAGCGATCGGCCAGGCCGGTAAGATACTCTTCGTTTTCCCTCACTCGTCTGGGGGTGAATAGATTCACCAGCAGAGATCGGTAGTCCGCATGCGGCTTGCCGTCATAACACACCAGATGATCAGACCATGGAAGTTCTGCACGATGTGCTTCAAGCTGCATACGAATATCCCCGCGAGCCGGCTCGAAAGGCAGCGGAGGAATTGGCCCGACAATCGAACAGGCCGATGAATATGTACCTTCCTTGTTCCCGAGAACCTGCATTGCCTCATCAAAGCCGGTGACCATGAACGTCCCGTGATACGCCTCGCGCCTCACCGGGGATTGGGCCCGCATGCTGTCGAAATAGCTGCGTGGATCCTCGATCACGCTTGCATCGCGATAGAAGTCCGGGTCTGGCACTCGTTGTATTCCTTGTCGAAAGCGCGGTAGTTTATGTGCGTGTTCGTCACTATGTTAGCAGGCGCGTGCCGCCACCACAACCAGCCTGGATTTCGCCGCGGTGGTTTGGGACGATTTTGATCCTGAGTTCGCTTGGGCTTTCCCTAATCAACAGCGAGGCAGCCGCTCAGCCCCTGGCTTTTGCGCTGACCCCTAAGTTGTCGTTCCCCTCTATCCTCGTGCTAACATACTGACGAGCAAGCAACACCGAGTCTCTTGAATTGGCACGCGCGCCGCTGCGTATTGGGGCGCTAAGTTGTT
>Ga0208193_1001462_pt1 | contig 10398 bp, 10 predicted proteins | sample June2015DPH_17_2_FD_184716 | JGI IMG/M metagenome (GOLD analysis project Ga0208193, IMG submission 184716) | Peatland microbial communities from SPRUCE experiment site at the Marcell Experimental Forest, Minnesota, USA - June2015DPH_17_10... | ecosystem: Environmental > Terrestrial > Soil >...
GCCACAGCGACAAACATCACAAGTAGGGGAGCCCGAACCATGGCGTCATCTCACCTGATGCGATGATCTATCGTCAAGGCCCTATCGCCCGCAGATGAGCGTCATCCCGAGGTGCCGCACGCGCCCGAGCAGGCCGAGCTATGGCGAGGCCGTCGCGAAGGGTGCAAAATCAGGCGGCGCGGCTCGAAGCGTCATCCTGGTGCGCGCCCCTTGGCGCGCCTCGAAGGATGCGCGGCAGGGAGCGGGGCCCGTTTTCCTTCGAGCCTCGCTTTCGCTCGCGCCTCAGAGGGTGTGATTTTTTTGCCGGCCGAGCAAATCTGACCGAATGCTGGTGCGATGTGATTCTCTGGCGATCATGATCCTAGAGGCGCGGGAGGCGATGATGGCCGTAGACGACTTGTTTGGCGACCTGCCGGAGCATTCGAAGCCGCAAGCCGAAGCGGCGCCGCTGGGCGCGCCTCGGCTGCGTGAACCCCGACGCGATCAGATCGCGTTGCGGGCGGTGGATATCGAGAGCCTGGTCGGAGAAGATCACCCGGTTCGGCTGATCTGGTGTTACGTCGAAGGGCTCGATCTGAGTGACCTGGAGAACCGGATCAAGGCCAGGGGCGAGCGCCCCGGGCATCCGGCGACATCGCCACGGCTTTTGCTGGCGCTGTGGCTCTATGCCACCAGCGAGGGTATCGGCAGCGCACGCGCCTTGGAACGACTGTGCGCGAGCCATGACGCCTATCGTTGGCTGTGTGGCGGAGTGTCGGTGAACCACCACACGCTGGCGGACTTCCGGGTCGGTTGCGCCGACCTGCTCGACCGGCTGCTCAGTGAACATTTGGCGGCGCTGGCAAAGTCCGGTCTCATCAATCTCGAGACGCTGGCGCAGGATGGCGTGCGGGTCCGGGCCAGTGCGGGAGCCGCCTCGTTCCGGCGCGAGGCGACGCTCAATCGGCATCTGGCACAGGCTGAGGCAATAGTGGAAGGCCTCAAGCGGGAGGTCGATACGCGTTCGGATGCGAGCAATCAGCGCATTGAGGCCGCCAAAGAGCGGGCCGCGCGTGAGCGTCACACACGCGTGAAAGCGGCGCAGACGGCGCTCGCCGAGATCAAGCAGCAGCGCAGGGAGCGCGAAGAAAAGCGTGGCAACGGCAAGAAGCCGAAGGAACCGCGCGCCTCCACGACGGATGCCGATGCACGGGTCATGAAGATGGCCGACGGCGGCTTCCGCCCCGCCTACAACGTGCAGGTGACGAGTGCGGCCGGCGAGCAGTTCGTCACTGATGTCAGGGTATGCAACAGCGGGTCCGATCGCGGCCTGATGCGCCCCATGCTGGAACGGCAGCGCACGCGCCCTGGCGGCCTGCCCAAACGCCATCTCGCGGACGGCGGCTTTGGCAGCGCAGAGGACATCGAGTGGGCGCATGCCGAAGGCGTCGAGGTCTTTTGTCCGCCAACTCAATCCAAGCATGGCACGGACCCGTACTTGCCGCGGCGCGGTGACGGCCCGGGAGTGTTGGCCTGGCGTGCTCGAATGGCGAGCGAAGCGGGCAAGGCCCGGTACAAACCCCGCTCGATATGCGAATGCATCCATGCCCGCTGGCGCAACTGGGATCTGCGGCAACTGACCGTCCGCGGCATCGAAAAGGTCCGCGCCGTCGTGCTCTGGTACGCCCTCACCAACAATATCCTGCAAGGCAACCGCCTCGCCAGCGCATAAATGAGCGTCCATCGACAACCCAAGCCGCCCCCTTTTGCCGCAACAAGCTGTCGAAGGCCCGTAGAATCAGAAACCTTCACAAGCTCTCAGGATGGCGCTCCTGGCACCGACATCTCCCCCGTCATCCTGAGGCGCGAGCGACCCGTCCGCCGTAGCTTTAGCGTAGGCGGAAGCGAGCCTCGAAGGACGACGGGCCCCGCTCCCTGCCGCGCATCTCGATAGAGCGACCGAAAAAATTGGTCCCGCCGCCGGCCAGCGCAAAGCCGGCTAGCGTATATGCCGCGACCAATAATCGGCCCCGACGGCGGTCCCAACACCTGGCTCGTTGTATCGTTGGAGCCGATCCCTGACGTATTCTGCCACCCCCCAAAACCTGCCGCCCACACGCTCCAGCGCGGCTCATAGGCCGCGGGCGGCGTCTTAGTGAACATCGCAAGGCGGCGGTCTTGCGTCGCACTTTCTTATTCCTTCCCGTGTGGGATTCCGTCTGCTTTGCCACCGACTATCCTCGACCTATTATGGAATCGGCTTATGGAATCGGCACAGCCACACGTATCAGGCGATTGTTGTGCCAGTATTTGATTTGGCCATTGGAATGTCTTTCGTCACAGCTATTTGCCCTTCAATTGGGCAGTTGGCTTTAGAGGTCAGGTGTGGACGAGATTTGCTTCAACGATCTGATATTCAGTGCTGAGATGCTGTCGGCACGGCGCAACGACGGAACGGAAATTCGCTTCACCCGCAAGGAAAGAGCGCTGCTGAAAGAGTTCGTCGCCAAAAGCAATACTGTCCTGACCCGCCACAAGTTGCTTGAAGCGCTGCACAGGGACGATCAGGGCGACATCAGCGAGCGCAATATCGATTTCCTCGTCAACCGCTTGCGGACAAAGCTTGGCGACAAGGCACGCGACCCGCGCTTCATCGCCAGCCAGTACGGCGAAGGCTATATCTGGATCGCAGAGCCGACCGATGAAACGCGGACCAACGCCTTCCTTCAGGTCGGTCCCGTCTACGGACTGACCGAGACGGACAATGGCGAGCGGGCAATCCTTGACCTGCTAACAACAGCCCTAAACAGCGTCACCGACAAGAAGACAGCGATCGTCTGCACACGCGCGTTGCAGCCGCATGCACATCAGGCCCCGCTTGCAGACTACGGACTGGAAGCAAGCTTTTATAAAGGCAACACGCGACTGCATGCCGCCTTTGTGCTGCGCCATGGGCTGGGACGCCAGGCGATCGCATCATTCCGTACCGCATTTGCCAACGGCGATGATAATAACGTCGTTCGCGATCTTGCGATAAACGTGCAGCGTGCCCTGTGGGCGCATATGGCAATGCCGGCTTCCCCTGTCGTCATTACGCCCTCCGATATCCCGCTGGAAATCCGCATACATGATGCCGCGCGGACGCTGGCCCCCTCGTCGAACAGTTGGCGGGAAAGCGAAGCACGCATCGAAGCGGCGCGGGTTGCCGCACCGGACGAGCCGGCCTTCGGTATCATGCGGGGCCTTGCACTTTATGCCCGCCTTCTTTTCGATGCGAGAGAGGGCAAGGAGCCCGGTTCAAGTGAATGGCGTGAGATCGAGAAGGAGATCGAAGCGCTCGCTTTGGCATCGCTGCCAAACATTCAGGACAATCCGCTGCTCGTGCTTGGCGCGGCCAAACTGTTGCTCTTCGTCGATCGCGGCCATTTCGATCTCGCCGAGCGACTTGCGGAAAATACATTTGCCAGCAGTGGCGCCTTTGCAGCAGCCTTTTCCACATTGGCACAACTGCGAATGTATCGCGGACGCACCCAGGAAGCGCTGACATTCTATGACAAGGCCATCGAGCTATCCAAATATGGATCCGAGTTTCACATTTATCTTCTCAGTCTCAAATGCAGGGCCCTATTGGCTGCCAACAACAGAGTAGATCTGGAGAAGACGGCCAAAGAACTCTACGCGGCCAAGCCGTTCACACGCGTGCAGGTTGGCCTGTTCCTGGCACCGCCTGATTCCGGCACGCTGGCGGCGGATCTGGAGATATTGTTATTCAAACTGACGCGCTGGCAGGCGCGCCGCCTGGCCTGCTATCTTTATTATGTTTCCGCGCGGCATTTTCAGGTGAGAGAGCATCGCGAAAACACCATGCGCGGACTGCTGGCTCATCTCCAACGCCGCTTCGGAGACTACATTTTGCCGGGAGAAATCGCCGAGGCACTGCCGGAGCTTGTTCGATAAACCGCAAAGCTTGCGGCTTGAGAGCGTTCGCAAAGGTGCCCGCTTCGAAGGGATGCGAATGTTAGAATTGAACCACTAGTGCGGCGACCCTGACGTTCCTTTCAGTGTGGCCGCGAGTTCTTCAGAGGAACGTCAGAGTCAAAGCCACACTAGAATCATATAGTTGCTAGTGTCCCTTTGGTTCTGACATTCGTAAGAGTGCCCGCCGCGATATGATACGAATGTCAGAACCGGGACACTAGAGGCCGGTATAACCGGCCTTGACCGGATCGCTTGAGCCATCGAGCTCGCGCAGGTAGGTGAGCCCGCACACGGTCAGCCGATGCATGTCCTTCTCGCCGGCCTCGAACAGGGTGGTGACATATTCGGTCACCTTGGCGCGCGCCTCGGCGCTGGCAGCCGCCGAGCGGTTCAACAGAAGATCGTAAGTCATCATGATACGGTCGATGGCGGCTTCCATGAATTCCTCGCGTTCTGCTGAATCTAGTTCTGGTGAATCTAGTTCTGGTGAATCTCTAGCGCTTCGAATCTGGCGATCGCCTTGTTGGCGAGCTTGATCCTGTTGAACTCGCCGCCCTTGAACAGCTGCACGATGATGGAGAGCAACTGTTCGTTGGTCGCAAAACTGTCGGCGATGGCGCCGGTCCGGTACAGATAGTCGGCGGCGATCGCATAGGCGTCGCTCACCACCCCGACATTCATGACCTGTATTCCGCGCTCGACGAGCATCGTCATTCTCCGGTACGGACGAATAAGTCCCTTGGAGCGCAAAAGTTCCAATTTCGGCAGGCCTGAAAAGGCAACGTCAAATCCAAAGCCGCAACAAAAAAACAAAACGCACCGGTTCGGAGAAATCCGAACCGGTGCGTTGATGGGAAAGTGTCTTCTTGTTGAATTGTCGCGGCTGCCGGTCTTCTAAACGGCCGGCTTGGCCGAGACAGAACTTTTACAGCCGATAGAGGATCTGGTCGGTCCAGAACCGCTCCAGGCGATGCAGCGACTTGTTCAGCGTCGCGAATTCCTCGTTCGAGATGCCGCCGACCTGTTCCACTGTCTTGACGTGCTTCTGATAGAGCGCATCGACGATACGGCGGATTTCCTGGCCCTGCGGGGTCAGGCGAATGCGAACCGAACGGCGATCGACGCGCGAACGCTGATGGTCGAGGAAGCCGAGCTCGACCAGCTTCTTCAGATTATAGGAGACGTTGGAGCCGAGATAATAGCCGCGCGTGCGCAGTTCGCCCGCGGTCAGCTCCTTGTCGCCAATGTTATAGAGCAAGAGCGCCTGCACCGAATTGATATCGGCGCGGCCGCGACGATCGAATTCATCCTTGATGACATCGAGCAGGCGGCGATGCAGCCGCTCCACCAAGGTCAAGGCTTCGAGATAGAGCGGCTGAACCGGAGCTTGCCCCGGAGCGCGCTCGACGGTTTCCACCGCCGTTGCTGCGGCTTTCATCATGACACTTCCCCTGTTGTCGTTTTATCGACTTATTCGACGAAACTTTTGTCCCGCCTGATAGCTGCAACTTAAGGGGCGCGATTGAAGATCAGCTTAAATAAGAGAATAAAGAGATCATGAATTTAAGACAGTGAATCGTGGATTAAGCCTGCAATACAAGGGCTTTTTGCAAGATTTCATTGACGGTGTGCGTGCGTTGTTCACGCTTCGTCTGCACTCCCTGTCACATATGGAAACAGCGCGGGCTGAATTGGAAACGGTTGCGTAACAGGTGTGGCCACAAGGTTGAGGTGACCGAATGGTTACCGCCGCTATCAAATCTAAATCTGCCGGTGCGGCGGTTCAAAAATCCGCATCATTCGTAAAAGTGGACCAAGAAATGATACGAATTTCGGAATTGGGACACTAGTGGTCCGATTCTAACATTTGCATCCCGGTGCGGCAGGCTCTTTTGCAAATGTTAGAATCAAAGGACCACTAGCAAATATAGGTTTCTAGTGTCCCGATTCCGAAGTTCGTAGCCTTTTTCGGAGCCACGTTTCGAACTTCGGAATCGAAAGGACACTAGCTAACTTATTGATCTAGTGTGGCCTTGGTTCAGAAGTCCGCATGATGAACTTGCGGCGGTAGGGATGCGGACTTCTGAGCCGCCACACTAGTGGAGTTTTGGATTTGACATTCGCTTTAGGTATTCCCGGCTAAGTGGGGAGCGAATGTCAAATCCACTCCACTAGTGACTACGGTGGCCGCTCGCGGGCCGCCATCCACGCCAGCACCAGATAGGCTGTCAGCATCAAGGCTTCCGCCGCCACGATCGCGAGGCTGCCGCCATAGACGGCCGGAAACATCAGTTCGATCACCGTCATCGAGACGACGGTGATCAGCCAGACCACCGCGCCCCATGGCGTGGCCAGCCAAAGCCCGACCGCGGCGACGAGCTCGATCACGGCGAAATAGACGGTCGAGGCCTGCCATGCGAGCGACTGGTTTTCAAAGGCTTCATCTTCGCCGCCGACAAAACCCGTGACCTGCGCCCAGTGATAAAGGCCCTTGACGACGGAGACGACAGCCATGATGCGCAGGAAGAGAACCAGCCGGCGCGTCCAGATGTTATCGCCAGTCTCGATACGTTCCGACGATATCGCATCGACCGATATCGCATGGTCCCGGGAGGTATCGCGCGTGGAGGTATCTGACATCGGAACGTGGGGCTTATCACCAATCGTGAAGGTTTGACGTCACTCATGGCCCCTTGGGCCGATAAAATCAATCGGGCTGGCTACGGCCGGCGCCTTGCGGAAAGCGCGCATCTCACCTCGGTGACGAAGCCGGTACGGAATGCTATATTCCGCGTCAACCGCCGCCACGGCATCCAGCCATCCAGAGAAAGAACAGCAAATGGCGATCAAATTCGGGCGTCCGATCGAAATGCGCGACACGCCGCGCCGTGAGGCCACCCTCTCCGCCCCGCCCCTCGATTTGGCGATCCGGCCCCGCCGCAACCGCAAGGCGGATTGGGCGCGCCGCATGGTGCGCGAAAATGTCCTCACCACGGACGATCTGATCTGGCCGCTGTTCGTTTCCGGCGGCCACAACCAGCGCGCGGCAGTTGCCTCGATGCCGGGCGTCGACCGCCTCAGTGTCGATCAGGCTGTGCGGGAGGCCGAACGCGCGATGAAACTCGACATCCCCTGCATTGCGCTGTTTCCCTACACCGACCCGGCATTGCGCGACGACCAGGGTTCGGAAGCGGTCAACCCCGACAATCTCGTGTGCCAATCGGTGCGCGCGATCAAGAAAGAATTTCCCGATCTCGGCGTGCTCTGCGACGTCGCGCTCGATCCCTTCACCAGCCATGGTCATGACGGGTTGCTGGAGGACGGCAGGATCCTCAACGATGCCACGGTGGCGGTACTGGTGCGGCAGGCGCTGGTGCAGGCAGAAGCCGGGTGCGACGTCATCGCGCCGTCGGACATGATGGACGGCCGGGTCGGCGCCATTCGCGAAGGGCTGGACGCCGCCGGGTTCCTCGACGTGCAGATCATGTCCTATGCCGCCAAATACGCCTCCGCGTTCTACGGTCCGTTCCGCGACGCGGTGGGTTCGGCCAAGACGCTGAGCGGCGACAAGCGCACCTACCAGATGGATTATTGCAATTCGAACGAAGCGCTGCGTGAGGTCGAACTCGATATCACCGAGGGCGCCGACATGGTGATGGTCAAGCCCGGCCTGCCCTATCTCGATATTCTGCGGCGGGTCAAAGATGCCTTCGGCATGCCGACCTTCGCCTATCAGGTGTCCGGTGAATACGCGATGATCATGGCGGCCAGTAACAACGGCTGGCTCGACGGCGAACGGGCGATGATGGAAAGCCTCACCGCGTTCAAACGCGCCGGCGCCGACGGCGTTCTCACCTATTTTGCTCCTCGCGTGGCCGAGAAGCTGAAAAAGGGCGGCTAAACGTCGGCGGAATTATTGCATTTCGCCGATGCGAGAGGCCCTTGCAATGGTTCCGCCCTTTCCCATGTCCTGTGCGATCTTTGGGAGGACGGACCATGTCATATAGCGGTTCTGGAAATACCGGCGGCGCTCATGGTGCTGGCGGCGCCTCTAGTGCTGGCGGCGCATCTAGTGCTGGCGGCGCATCTAGTGCTGGCGGCGCATCTAGTGCTGGCGGCGCCTGGCGCAACGACGGCGGGGTTCCACCCCATGCCTTCGATCCGGACCTGGAGCCGGAACTGTTTCGCGGCGTCCTGACGCGGCGGGTGTTCGCGTTCCTGATCGACCTCGTGGTGCTGTCGGTGCCGGTCATCCTTGGCTACATCTTCATTGCGGTGTTCGGGCTGATTACGCTCGGGCTCGGCTGGGTGTTGTTCTGGCTGGCATGGCCCGCCTCGGTGATCTGGGCCATCGTCTATTACGGCGCCTCCCTCGGTGGACCGCACTCGGCGACCGTCGGCATGCGCATGATGGACCTGGAGCTGCGTACCTTTTACGGCGCGCCCGGCTATTTCGTTCTGGGTGCCATGCACGCCGTGCTGTTCTGGGTTTCGGTGTCGTTTCTGTCGCCGCTGGTGGTCCTGGTCGGGCTTTTCAACGGCCGACGCCGCCTGTTGCACGATATCGTGCTAGGAACCGTGGTCATCAACAACTCGGTCCGTAGCCCGGTGGGCCAGCCGGCCCGGACTTTCTGAATCTCGCGCCGGAAAACAAGGGAACAGTCGCCGGACAAACGGTTTGCAAACCAATTGACCGTTAGGCTTGGCGGCGCGATGCTGCGCTGGTGTCCCGGTTCTTACGTTCCTCTGAAGAGATCACCGCGAGACTGAAAGGAACGCCAGAGTAGCCACACTAACGCCCGTACGCCTCGCCATTCGGAGCCTGACGACATCCCGTGACCCAGCATTCGCGTGACACCCCGCAATTCTATCTGACGGCGCCCTCGCCCTGCCCCTATCTGCCGGGGCGGCACGAGCGCAAGGTGTTCACGCATCTGGTGGGCGACAAGGCCGGCGACCTCAACGACCTCCTGACCCATGGCGGCTTCCGGCGCAGCCAGTCAATTGCCTATCGGCCGGCCTGCGACCAGTGCCGCGCCTGCGTCTCCGTTCGCGTGGTCGCCAACGAATTCCGGCCCTCGCGGAATTTCCGCAAGATCATGGCCCGCAATGCCGACATATCAGGCGAACAGCGCAGCGCCGTGCCGACATCAGAGCAATATTCGATCTTCCGCGCCTACCTGGACCAGCGGCACCGGCATGGCGGGATGGCCGACATGACGGTGCTGGATTACGCCATGATGGTGGAAGACAGCCACGTCGAAACCCGCATCATCGAATACCGCCGCCGCCGCACTGAAGCTGCCGGACGCGGCAACGATCTGCTCGCCGTGGCGCTGACCGACGTGCTCTCGGACGGGCTGTCGATGGTTTATTCCTTTTTCGAACCCTCCGAGGAGAGCCGTTCGCTCGGCACCTTCATGATCCTCGACCACATCAACCGCGCGCGGCGCCAGGGACTACCTTACGTCTACCTCGGCTACTGGATCGAGGGTTCGAAGAAGATGGACTACAAGGGCCGCTTCCTGCCGCAGCAGCGGCTCGCGCCCGCGGGCTGGATGCGGATCGACGCCTCGGGCGAAACGCTGACCGAGCCCCAGGATTAGGCGCGGTCGCCCGGTCCCTTCGCACTATTTCTTCACCGGTGCGTAGAACGTGCCTTCGACCTCGCAGATATCGTCGCCGTTCAGCCGGTGCACTTCAATGATGGTGCGCGGCGGATAGGGCCCCTTCCCCCAAAACTCTTCCTGAATCTTGTTCACGATCGGACGGAAGCGATACATGTCCGTGACGTAGACGACGAGACGCACCGCGTCGCGCAACGTCGCGCCTTCGGATTCGGCGATCAGCTTCATGTTGGCAAATGCCTGGCGGATGCGCGGCTCATCGCCCTGGACTTGCAGATCGGTTTTCGGATCGATGCCGCGCATGCCGGCGATGTAGACGAAGTCGCCCGCGCGCGTGCCGAGGCTCCATGGGCCCGTTGGCTTGATCGCGCCTTCGGGCGAGAGCGTCTTCACGCCCGATGGCGAAAGCGGCAATGGCTCCGCTGCCAGCGGGAGAGACCACAACAGCGCGGCCATCAACAGCATGACCTTTTTCACGACGAACCTCCGAGGGCAAAGAACCTGGCGGCTCGCAGAATAGTCATTGGCTTGCGCGCTTAAAACCCTCCGGCCCAAAAATCCCATACCAGTTTGGCATTGAGTGCGATGATGAACGCCGCCGTCGCCATCGCCAGCCCGCTCAGCCAGCGCGGCGCGACGAAAGGACCCATCTTGCTGCGGCTGGCCGTAAACATGACGAGCGGCACCACGGCAAACGGCAATTGCAGGCTGAGCACCACCTGGCTCAGGATCAAGAGACGGCCGGTCGCCTTGTCGCCGGCCAGAATCGTCACCAAAACCGCCGGCACAATCGCGATCATCCGCGTGACCAGGC
>Ga0208193_1001463_pt1 | contig 10396 bp, 11 predicted proteins | sample June2015DPH_17_2_FD_184716 | JGI IMG/M metagenome (GOLD analysis project Ga0208193, IMG submission 184716) | Peatland microbial communities from SPRUCE experiment site at the Marcell Experimental Forest, Minnesota, USA - June2015DPH_17_10... | ecosystem: Environmental > Terrestrial > Soil >...
CCACACGAGCCACTGAAGAACTCTGGAAGGAAATCGGCAAACTCCTCGATACCATCACCGCCGAAGAATGCGCGAACTATTTTGCCTCGTCCGGATATGTAAGCACTTAAATTGAAAATGCTCTAGTAAAGCATAAATGGGGTTAATTGCATGCAAAGTTTCTGAAGGAGGTGGGGTTACGAAAGGGTGGTGGACTTTGGTAATGGGGAGAGACAGGGACAAGGGACAAGGGATATAGGGACCAGGGCAGTTCTCCTCTTGCTGTGGAGCGATCCCAGCCTGGCCACTAAAACAAATACGCGGCCTCGTTTTATCTACAACCGTTGCCCTGATCCCCGCCTCATCCCAACTCTGTCCCCCGTCTCTCTTTCCCCACTGCCGCCATCATGCCCGCCAAAACAAACGCGCATCCAGCCATCAGCGCCATCGCTGTTGCATAGCCCGTTCGCTTGGCATACACAGTCAGAATGAATGGAGCCAGGCTCGCCAGTACCCCGCCGCACTGGTATGCAAACCCCGGCAAAGTAGCCCTGACTTTATTCGGTGTCAGTTCCGCCAGGTGTGCCGGAATCACTCCCCACGCCCCCTGCACCGCAAACTGAATCAAAAACGCGCCACAAATCAGCAACGCCAGGTTTGGCGCATACGCCCACAGCGGAATCACCAGCAACCCCAGCACAAACGCGCCAATAATCGCCACTCGTCGCCCGCGCCGGTCGGACAAATACCCCATCACAATCCCGCCTAAAATGGCGCCCACCTGGCTGATCGCCGTGATGCCGGCCCGTTGGGACGCTCCTATTCCCCAGTTCCGTTGCAGAAATGTCGGATACATATCCTGCGTTCCGTGGCTGGCAAACAACATCATCGTCATAAACGCCAGCAGATATAGAAACAGCTTCCAGTTCCGCGCGATCTCTGTAAATTGCGCGCCCCAGTCCGGCTTCGCAGCCGCCGTCGTTCGTTCCCAAACCGCGCTCTCGCGTACCCCGAATGCAATGTAAATCACCAGCGGAATCGCGGGCAGGCTCGATAGAATAAACAGCCATCGCCATCCCAGCCCATGCAGAAACAGGTACAGAATTCCCGCCAGCACATTTCCCGCTGCGTATCCCTCTTGCAGCACGCCGCTCAGAATCCCTCTATGCTTTGTGGGCGCCGCCTCCATCGCCATGCTGGTGCCCACGCCCCATGTTCCGCCCATCACAATGCCAAAGAGCGCGCGAATCACCAGCAGGGAAATATAATTCGGCGCGATCCCCGTCAGAATCCCCGCCAGCGCATACGCGCTCATGTTGATCATCAGCGGCTTTTTGCGCCCATACCGGTCCGCCAGCAGCCCGAAGAGAAATCCTCCCACGGGCCGACCCAGCATGGTCATCGTGATGAGGACTGCCATCTGGGTGTCTGTCTTGTGAAACTCCGCCCCCATGCTGGTCAGCGTAAAAGTCACCAGGAAGAAGTCGAAGGCATCCAGCAGCCAGCTTGAAAAGCCCGCGAAGACCGCCGGCGGGTGCGAAGTCGAGATCGGTTCGGAGGAGGAATTTGGCCCAATCGGCATTGGTCCTCACCCTACCAGACTGTCTATTGAAAAGGGAATTGGCACGTACGCTTAAGGTTTATCGTGCCGCTTCCACCAAGCCAGCGCACTCCCCAAATCCAATCCGCGGCAGCCCTGGCCGCTTCGCATACGCGCGCAGAATCACCCGGTCTCCGTCTTCCAGGAACGTGCGCTCTTCGCCCGTCGCCAGTCGTAACGCATTCACGCGATGCCGCATTTCAAGCAGGCATCCCTCCGATCCCTCATCCGGCCCCGATATAGTTCCCGTCGCCAGTAGATCGCCAACACGCAGGTTGCATCCGTTGCTTGTATGGTGCGTAAGAAGTTGCGCAAGGCTCCAGTACAGGTCTCGCAGATTTCCGCGGCTGATCCGCTCCGGCTCCATGCCCGCTTCCCGCATGGCTCGCGTTTCCAGATGCGTTTCCACGGTGAGGTCGATACCATCCCGCTCCTCACTTGCGCTCCGCAAGTACGCAAGCGGCGCGGGAGCTCCCTCCGCGCGTTTGCGAACCGGAATACGATACGGAGCCAGCGCCTCCAGCGGCACAATCCACGGTGAAATCGTCGTCGCAAAACTCTTCGCCAGGAACGGCCCGAGCGGCTGGTATTCCCACGCCTGCATATCGCGCGCCGACCAGTCGTTTACCAGGCAAAGCCCAAAGATATGCCGCTCCGCGTCATCGATTGCGACCGAATCTCCGAGCCGATTTCCCGGTCCTACAAACATGCCGACTTCAAGCTCATAGTCCAGCGACTTTGCGGGGCCAAAAACAGGCGCGCCATCGCCGGCCTTCGTCTGCCCGCAAGGGCGGCGAATCCCGGTTCCGCTCAGTACCACCGAGGAAGCGCGTCCGTGATAGCCAATCGGCACGTATTTGTAATTGGGCAAGAGAGGGTTGTCAGGACGGAAGAGTTTCCCTACGCGCGTGGCATGGTCAATCGATGCGTAGAAGTCGGTGTAATCGCCGATTCGCGCAGGCATCTGCATCTCTGCCTCGTTCATCGGTACGAGCGCAGCTTCTGTCTTTTGGCGTGTCTCATCGCTTGCATGCTCCGCGTCCAGAAGATATGTCGCGCGTGCATGCAACTGTTGCCACGCATCCGGCCCAAGTTCCATCAGCGCATTCAGCGTCTCCATCCGGCACGCGTATTCAATCTCTTCCGGCAATTGCGCAAGTAAGCCATTGGCCGTGCATGCGAATAAATCAAGAATCCGGTCGCCGATGGCAATGCCGATATGCGTCTGGCCACGGTAGCGAAAGGCTCCATACGGCAAATTCTGAATAGGGAAATCCGAACCAGGATCATTCGCTGAGGCAAGCCAGCTTTTCAAAGCCATCCCAACGCCTCCATATCCCGTACCGGCTCAATGAAGGAGCAAGTGCCAATGCTTTTGAGAAAGCCAGTGCGAACTTCGCGCAACTCTGCTACGCTCCAATCCCAATCGTGCCAGCGAATCGAATGTTCCGTGACACGAAATGCCAGCAAATCCTCTTCCTCAAGAATGTGCGTCACGTCATCCTCTTCGCCGCCAAACCAAACCAGCGCCGCCGCGCACAGCAGGTTCATAAAACCATGCATCGTACCGCGTTCACTGTCCTGGTGATACGTAAACGGATATCGCCCCCGCATCGCATGATGCAATCCAGCTGTCGCCTTGAACGCTAGTCCGCGCTTGAAAAGCTCGTTCAGCATTGCTGCGATATGTGCCGCTGTGGGGAATGCATCCGCAACCACGCCGCCCATTCTCAGCTTGGCATGCAGTCCCGCCTCCGCAACCGCATCGGCTACATCCAGATTTCGCAAGTCCATAGGCAGCTCGACATAGGCATCAATTCCCGCAGGGAGCTTGCTCTTCCAACGCTCCACCTGGCTCCTATCGGCAGCTTTCATCTCCATCATCCTGATCGGCATTCCTTGATCCAGATGCCGCTCAATTGCTTCCAGGTCTTCATCCGTCGCAATCACGCTTAGTTGCAGATCTCGCACGTCATCGCGAAGCGCATCCTGAAGGGCACTGAGATCCTTCGCGCTCACTACCATACAATTCAGCACGTATGCATGAGGGCATTGTCGATACTCCCGGTAAGCTCGCACCGCCGCATCGAGCCCCAACCCTGCCGGCGGAAACATCCCGGCATAATCGAACAGGCCCTTCAGCGCGCAATCCATTGCGACAGGCTCGGTCTTCCTCACCGCGTTACCTCGCCTTGAATTGCTTCTTCAGCCCTTGCCAGCATTCGAAGTACTCATGCTGCAGCAGGCTCGTCCGCATCGCAAACTCCGTTGGCCGCACCACAAGCTGCGTCTCAAACATGAATGCTAGTGTATTCGCCAGGTATTGCGGCTTCAACTCTGCATTGCCGGCGCGCTCAAACGTCTCCGCATCGGGCCCATGCCCCGCCATACAGGCATGCAGGCTTGCGCCGCCGGGCACAAATCCCTCTGCTTTCGCATCGTAAGCGCCCGTTACCAGCCCCATGAACTCATTCATCATGTTGCGATGAAACCACGGCGGACGGAAGGTATGCTCCGCCACCATCCAGCGCGGCGGAAAAATCACGAAGTCGCAATTCGCCGTTCCCGCAATCGCAGACGGCGCGCTCAGCACCGTGTAAATCGACGGATCGGGATGATCGAACGACACCGTGTTAATACAGTTAAACCGTGCAAGGTCGTACTTGTACGGCGCATAGTTTCCATGCCACGCTACCACATCCAGCGGCGAGTGATCGATCTGCGCCGACCACAACCGTCCCAGGAACTTTGCCGTGATGTGAAAGTCGCCATCGCGATCTTCATACGCAGCCACAGGAGCCTGAAAGTCGCGAGCATTCGCCAGTCCATTCGCACCAATCGGTCCCAGGTCCGGCAGGCGGAACGGCAGTCCATAGTTCTCGCAGATGTACCCGCGCGCTTCCTTCTCCAACAGCACCACGCGATACTTTACACCACGCGGAATTACGCAAATCTCACCGGACGCAACATCCAGAATTCCCAACTCCGTATGGATTCGCAGCTTGCCCATCTGCGGCACAATCAGAAATTCGCCGTCCGCGCTATAGAAAAACCGGTCCTGCATCGACGCATTTGCGGCATACAGATGAATCGCCAGACCGGCCTGCATGGCTGGATCGCCATTGCCGCCGAGCGTCACAATGCCATCCACAAAATCCGTCGCTTTTGCCGGCATTGGTAGCGGATTCCAGCGCAGTTGATTCGGAGTCGTCGGCACTTCGTGAAACGGCCCGCTGCGAATCATCCCCATCGCAATCTCTTCGTATGGTTTGTGCGTTACAGAAGGCCGAATGCGATAGGTCCAGGTCCTGCGGTTGGTGGCGCGCGGCGCGGTAAACGGCGTCCCGCTGAACTGCTCCGTGTACAGTCCAAGCGGATGCTTCTGCGGAGCATTCTGCCCAACCGGCAATCCTCCAGCCACGGCTTCGGTTGCAAATTCATTTCCAAATCCAGATTGATACTGAATTTCTTCTGCCATCATTATCCTCTCGCGCCACTTTTCACAACGTGCCGTGCATGGCCCGCTTTTCCGCTTCGTGCATCGCTTCGTAAATCTGATCAAAGCTGTCCACGGCAAATAGAAGCTTGTGCAGTTCATCCACCTTGACTGGCGTTTGCAGCACTTCATCCAGTGAGAAATCGCGAATCGCACACTGTCCGTTCGTCACATTTCTGCATTCGCCCTGAGAGCTGATGATTCCGCTGCCATACACCTTGATTTCGCCGCGTTGCCGGATCACTCCAAACTCCACCGTGTACCAGAAAATCCTTCCCAGCTTTTCCAGCACCGCGTCATCCTCTATCGCTGCGCAAACGCGCCCATAGCGTTCCAGAAAGCTCGCAAATACCGCATGTGCATGCATGGGTACATGACCAAAAACATCGTGAAAGATGTCCGGTTCCGGAGTATATTCCAGTGAATCCCTGCTGCGCAGCCACGTGGTTGTGGGAAAGCGCCGCGTCGAGAGCATCTCAAAGAATGCGGGCGCAGGAAGAAACCCGCTCACTGGCGTTGAGTTCCATCCGGTTCGCGGCTCCAGCCGCGCACTGATCGAGCCCAGATGCGGCAGGCAATCGCGCTGCAGCCCGATAATCTCGAACCCATCGAGATATTCGAGCGCCGCGTGCTTTTCAAGCTCCGGATACACGCGCTCCACAAGCTCCGCCCACACCGCATGGTGCTCTTGTGTATACGCCGCATAGTCTTGTTGAATCAGATAAGGCTCCGCTGCAGAAAGCATCTCCGTGCGCATCGCACTCCTCCCCTAACATGAAATTCGGACACGAAAGTTCCGACACGAATTTCCGTGCACTACTACAGGTTTCCGCGTGCCTGTTGCTCGCGTTCAATGGACTCAAACAGCGCCTTGAAGTTGCCTTTGCCGAAACTCCGGCTTCCGCGCCGCTGAATAATCTCGAAGAACAACGTTGGCCTGTCTTCCACCGGACGCGTAAAGATCTGCAGCATGTATCCTTCATCGTCACGATCGACAAGAATCCCCAGTTCTTCCAGCTTGTCCACCGGCTCGTCAATTTTTCCCACTCGATTCTGCAGCTCCGTATAGTAGGTATGCGGCACACGCAGAAATTCCACTCCCTGATCGTGCAGCAGGCTCACCGTGCGCAGAATGTCATCGGTGGCCAGTGCAATATGCTGCACGCCCGGCCCCGGAAAGAAGTCCAGATACTCTTCTATCTGCGATTTCTTTTTTCCCTCCGCGGGCTCGTTGATCGGAAATTTGATGTACCCGTTGTCGTTCGCCATCACCTTCGACATCAGCGCCGAGTACTCGGTTGAAATATCTTTATCGTCAAAGTGCTGGTAGAGCGAGAAGCCCATCACTCGGCCATAAAACTCCACCCACTTGTTCATCTCGTGCCAGCCTACGTTGCCCACCATGTGGTCAATGTGCAAGAGGCCGGTGGGCCTCGCCACTGTATCGCTCTCGATCGCGCGGTATCCGGGCAAAAACGGCCCGGTGTAATTCTTCCGCTCCACAAAGGTATGGATCGTATCGCCATAAGTGCGAATGCTCGACATCACAACGGAGCCGTGCTCGTCCGTCAGCACGCTTGGCTCCTCTGCATTGATCGCCCCGCGAAGGACCGTCTCATGCCATGCGCTGCGCGCATCGTCCACCCAAAGGGCGACTACCTTGACCGCATCTCCATGACGATGGATATGCTGCGCAATCGGATGGCTGCAGTTCAGCGGCGTCGTAAACACAAATCGAATCTTGCCCTGCTGCACCACATAAGAGGCGCGGTCGCGCTGCCCCGTCTCCGGCCCCGCATACGCCACCAGGCTCATGCCAAACGCCGTGCGATAGAAGTACGCAGCCTGCCGAGCATTGCCTACATAAAACTCAACGTGGTCCGTACCCTTGAGCGGAAGAAAATCCTTCTTCGCTGTCGTCTGGGCGGATGCAAGATGTCCGGGAAAATCCGTCCATACAGGACGCTGCGCAGTGCTCATTCCAAACCTCCTCGCCGTGCCACATGGAGAAATGTGGCGATTTTATTGGCGCCGCAAAAAGCCTAGCCCTGCCGCATAGCCCCGGAGAATGGAGATTCAAAGAAAAAGTGCCTGTGGAACTTTGCAATCGTAGGTATAAGTGTTAGGTTGCTTAAGGATTACTCTCATGAGTCACCGAGCTATTGCCAATACGATCGACCTCGACCCAATTGCCTGGAAAATCCTCGAGGCCCTGCAACATGACGCGCGCCTTTCCTTCGCCGAGCTTGGCCGCAAAGCAGGCTTATCCGCGCCCGCGGCTGCTGAGCGCGTACACCGTCTGGAAGAAGCCGGCGTCATCACCGGCTATCATGCCTCGCTCAACATGGCCAGGCTGGGCATGCCCATCCACGTCATCGTGCGGCTCACTATCAACGGCGGTGACGTGCAGGTCACCCGCACCGTGGCTGCAATTAAAGAACTCACAGAGGTCAGCCGCTGTCACCGCATTACAGGCGCGGAATCGTTCGTTATTGAGGCTGACGTCGTTTCCATCGGCCACCTTGAAGCGCTCATCGACAAGCTGAACGCTCTCGGCGCAACATCCACTTCCACGGTCCTCTCCACGCCGGTCAAACGCCGCGAGTACCGCGCCGCGCAAATTGAGGCCTTCAACCGGTACGGCTGATCTAGTTGACCTATGCTTTCTTGCACTTGCGATGACGTACTGTCGCGGGATTTATCATAGAATCATGAGCCAGCCAGCCCCAAAACCAGCAGTGATTCTCCTCAGCGGCGGCCTGGATTCAGCCACCGTTCTGGCCATCGCCCGCAGCCGGGGTTTTGCGCCCTACGCGCTCTCATTTGCCTACGGCCAGCGCCACAGCATTGAGCTGGATGCCGCCCGCCGGGTCGCCGAATCGCTCGGCGCCGTCGAACACCGCATCGCGCAGATCGACCTCCGCGCCTTCGGCGGCTCTGCTCTTACCGCCGAGATCGACGTGCCCAAAAATCGCGCCGCCGATGAGATGGAGCACGGCATCCCCATCACCTACGTTCCGGCCCGCAACACCATATTTCTTTCCTTCGCCCTCGCCTGGGCGGAGGTGCTCGGTTCCTCAGATGTTTTTCTCGGCGTAAATGCCCTCGATTACAGCGGCTACCCTGACTGTCGCCCTGAGTACATCACGGCCTTTGAGGCCATGGCCAACCTGGCCACCCGGGCCGGTGTCGAAGGAGCGCAGAAGCTCAAAATCCATGCTCCGCTCCTTGAGATGACCAAAGCGGAAATCATTCGCACCGGGCTGTCGCTCGGCGTAAATTATGCGCTTACCAGCAGTTGCTACGATCCCGCGCCCGACGGCACTCCCTGCGGCTCCTGCGACTCCTGCATCTTGCGCCAGAAGGGCTTCCGAGAAAACGGAATTAAAGACCCGCTCCGTTACACAGCGACAGAAGCAACGGCGCAGGTCATTCGATGAGCTATGCGGTCAAGGAAATCTTCTACACCCTCCAGGGTGAGGGCGCGCAAGCAGGTCGTGCCGCCGTATTCTGCCGATTTTCCGGCTGCAATCTCTGGTCTGGCCGCGAAAGTGACCGTTCCTCAGCAGTTTGCCAATTCTGTGACACCGATTTTTTCGGCATAGACGGCACCGGGGGTGGAAAATTTGACTCTGCCGATGTGCTGGCCGATGCGATTGCCCGAGAATGGAGCGCCAAAGACGCTGGCGGCAAGCCTTTCGTCGTCTGCACCGGCGGCGAGCCGCTTCTGCAGCTCGATGAGCCACTGATTGCTGCGCTTCATGACTGCGGCTTCGAAATCGCAGTTGAAACCAACGGCACCATCGCCGCGCCCGCAGGCCTCGACTGGATCTGCGTCAGCCCCAAGGCTGGGGCGGAGCTGGTGCAAACAAGCGGCCACGAGATCAAGCTCGTCTACCCGCAGGCAGCCGCGCAGCCCGAGGCATTTGAAGGCCTGGCCTTCCGGCACTTCTTCCTGCAGCCCTTGGACGGCCCCGTTCGCGATGCAAATGTCGCCGCGGCCATCCGTTATTGCATGGAGCATCCGCGCTGGCGTCTGAGCCTTCAAACACACAAAATGGTAGGCATACGGTAGGGAAGGGAAATGGAGATTTTCAAAGAGTTTTCGATTGAGTCGGCCCACTGGCTGCCGAACGTGCCGGAGGGCCACAAGTGCCGCCGCTTGCATGGCCACAGCTTTCATATCGAAATCCATGTTGCAGGATCGCTTGATGCCAAGCTCGGCTGGGTGATGGACTTCGCCGATCTCAAGGCCGCCTTTCAGCCCATCGAAGACCAGCTCGATCACCGCTGTCTCAACGATATTGCCGGGCTGGAAAACCCTACCAGCGAAAATCTGGCTCGTTGGATATGGCAGCATCTTAAGCCTGAGCTTGCCGCACTGAGCCAGGTCGTGGTTCGCGAAACCTGTACCAGCGGCTGCATTTACCGCGGAGATTAGGGCTTATGTCGATACCGCGTAGCTGACGCGCTCGAAGGGCTGCGGCACTTTGACAGACGCCATGCCCGCTGCCGTGGCTGCTTCAATGCCTAACTCCGTATCTTCAAAGACCAGGCAATCCTCCGGCGCTATGCCGAGCCGCTCGGCTGCCAGCAGAAAGCAATCCGGCGCAGGTTTCCCGCGCTTGTAGTCATCGGCGCAGACCAGTGTCTCAAATTTGTCGATCAGCCCTGTAATCTCCAGCGAGCTCTCGACGGAGTCGCGCCTGCTCCCCGAGGCTACCGCAAAGGGAATCTTCCCGTACATGGCATCAATATGCTCCACCACTTCGGGAATGGCCTTAAGCTGAGGCAGCAGATCGAAGTAAAGATTCTCCTTGCGGATAGCCACCTCTTCGACAGGCATGTTGAGGCCCTGCTGCTCATTCAGCAGGCTGATAATCTCGCGTATCGGTCTTCCGCCCCACGAGTAGAACAGCTCTTCTTCATAAGTACAGCCCCATTCAGCCAAGGCTTCTTTCCAGGCAATGTAGTGCAGAGGCATGGAATCGACGACAGTCCCGTCGCAATCAAAGAGATAGGCGCGAAAGGCACCATCGGGAATTTGCAGCTTCAAAATCAGAGCTCCTGACCTCTATCGTAGCAGTGAATGATCGCGGAACCTGAGTAGCTGAATTTCCGGAATTGAACATGCTTTTGCGGTCCAATATGCAGACCGATACAGGCTTTTGACGTGCCGCATCGTGTCTGTTACCTTGTAGATGGACAATTCAAAAGTTCGTCACTCCTCAGTAGCTCAATGGCAGAGCATTCGGCTGTTAACCGAAGGGTTGTAGGTTCGAGTCCTACCTGAGGAGCCAATAAAATCAACAACTTAGAGC
>Ga0208193_1001464_pt1 | contig 10395 bp, 9 predicted proteins | sample June2015DPH_17_2_FD_184716 | JGI IMG/M metagenome (GOLD analysis project Ga0208193, IMG submission 184716) | Peatland microbial communities from SPRUCE experiment site at the Marcell Experimental Forest, Minnesota, USA - June2015DPH_17_10... | ecosystem: Environmental > Terrestrial > Soil >...
GCGGACATTGAAGGCAAGCTGAAGAAAATGATTGCGCGCGCTGTTGAGCTGAACAATCGCAAGAACTCCGATGCAGTGGCACTGAAGCAGCGTTCGGAGAGTAACTAAGCGCAAAATTTGCTTCCGCAGCGAGCCTTTCCGCGCACGGGGACGCATTCCCAAAATTGGCCTAGCACAATGCGTCCTTGCGCACAAGACTTGCAATTCCCAGCCAACCCTCCTACTATCCGCATTAGAAACCGGCCTGCGAAGCAGGTGTTCGGTCAACGCTGGATGAACCAACATTCATGAACAGGGGCTCGACTCGACAATCGGTTTTGTGTGCAGTGTCCGCCAGTCCGGAATGCCTAATGAACCGCGGAGAGCTCCACCGTCTTAGGACGGGTTCACCAGCGCATCGTGCACGGCCCAGTGGGTCGGCTTCTACTCATCTCGAGTCGGGTGCAACCGTGTCGAATAACGTATTCTGACATTTGTGTATCCGGTTCTCTTCCACATCGGCGCTGTTTATATTCCCAGCTATGGCGCGATTGCTGCCCTAGGCGTGCTGCTTGCGCTTCTGCTGGCCCAGCGGCTGGCGGTAATTGTGGGCATCGCTCCTCAGCACGTGTGGAATCTTTCGATTCTCGCGCTTTGCACTACGCTCATTGCCGCGCGGCTGCTGCTTATCGCCTTCAACTGGCGCGACCTGCTTGTGCACCCCATGTGGATGCTGGGCCTGGCCATGATTCATAACCCGCTGCTGGCGGGTGCGGGCGCGCTGGCCGGCCTGCTGGCCGCGTGGATCTATGCGCGCATAATGAAGCTGCCTTTGCTCATCACTGCGGATGTGCTGGCTGCGCCTGTCGTGCTGGCGCTTGCCTTTGAGCAGGTGGGCGCGCTGCTGGCCGGCTCCGGTTATGGCATTCCCGCGTCGGTTCCGTGGGCTGTGACGTACACAAGCCCGCTTGCCGCGCGCTGGAGCGGTGCTCCGCTCGGCATCGCGGTGCATCCGGTGCAGGCCTATGCGGCCTTCGGCATGCTCACGCTGGCGATGGGGCTTGCGGCAGTCGTGTTTATGCGGCGCAGAGCGGGAGATGCCGCGGGCATCGGCCTGCTGGGCGGCGGGGTGGTTCTCTTTGTCACGGAGTTCTGGCGTGACAGGGAAGGCCGCGGCGCAATTTTGCATGGGGCGCTGGATGGCCCGCAGATCGCGGCGGTCATACTGGTTCTAGCAGGTGCGCTGTTGCTGTTTGAGCGCCATAGGAAAGAGGCAAGCCATGCCTGAGATACAAACGATCATTGTCCCCGCAGAGGCCGCCGGCCAGCGGCTGGATGCATTTCTCGCCTCGCAACTCGACGGCGTAAGCCGTTCGCGCGTGCAACTGCTGCTCGACCAGGGCGGCGTGCGTGTGGATGAGGATGCACCGAAGGCCTCGCTCAAACTGCGCGGCGGCGAACGTATTGAGATTTCAGGCGAGCCGCGCCCGGTGCCGCTCAAAGCCACTGCGGAGGACATTCCGCTCAGCGTTGTCTATGAGGACAGCAATCTCGCCGTGATCGATAAGCCTGCCGGCATGATGGTGCATGCCGGCTCCGGCGCAAGCGACGACGAGCGCAACAAAGGCACGTTGGTGAATGCGCTGCTGCATCGCTTCCAGAAGCTCTCAGCTACGGGCGGCGATCTGCGTCCCGGCATTGTGCACAGGCTCGATAAGGAGACCAGCGGGCTGATTGTTGTGGCCAAGAACGACCGCACGCATGCAGCTTTGGCTAAGAAATTTTCCGCGCGCGAGATGAAGAAGACCTACATCGCGCTGGTTCAGGGGAATGTGGAGCGCGCGCGTGGCACCATCAACGCGGCGATTGCGCGCGACCCCGCGCGCCGCACGCGCATGACTACGCGTATTGCGGCCGATGCCGAAGACGGCGTCGCGCGCTCGGCTGTTTCGCATTACACGGTGCTGCGTCGTATCGCTACGCGCTTCGGCAAGTTCACGCTGGTTGAGGTTCGCATCGAGACCGGCCGCACGCACCAGATTCGCGTGCACATGGCGTCCATTGGGCATCCTGTGGTGGGCGATACGCTGTACAGCGCATCCGGCCATCTGACCGACCAGGTGGCCTCGAATGTAGTGACTTCGCGCGCGGCGCGGCGAAACAGGCCTGCCGAACGGCTGAAGCTCGAGCGTAACTTTCTGCATGCTGCTGAGCTGGAGTTTGCTCACCCCGTCACAGGTAAGCAAGTCCATCTAAAAGCGCCCCTGCCGCCGGAGCTTACGGATTTTCTGGCCAGCCTGGAAGCGGCCCAGGGATCGGGCCCGGACACGAACGCGGACAGAGTGGGTTGATAGTATTAAGAACGTCATGATCGTAAAGTTTCCTGATTCAGCGCCGGTACGCCACCGGCTGGTCCGTGCCACAGCTTGCGCTGTGCTTGCCGTCTTTGCTTTTATGCCGCTTGCCGCGCAGCAACCCGCTACGCCAACGCCACCGGCGCAACAGCAGCCTCCGGCCCAGCCGCCCGCGCAGAATCAGAACCCAGCCCCTGGCAGCACTGACCAGGTGCTTCATATCGGCGTGAACGAAGTGAGTCTCATCTTCACCGTTACAGACAGGCACGGGCGCTACATTTCCAACCTGCAGCAGAGCGACTTTGCGCTGCTCGATGACCAGAAGGCGCCGGCGCGCGTCACTTCCTTCCGCCAGCAGACCAACCTGCCCATGCGCGTAGGCATTGTGATTGACGCCAGCACTTCCATCCGCACGCGTTTCGAGTTCGAGCAGCAGTCGGCTATCGAGTTTCTCATGTCCACCATCAAGCCGCAGAACGACAAAGCCTTTGTGATGGGCTTTGATGTGACGCCGACTATTATGCAGGACTGGACCAACAACCTGGATGGCCTGGAAACCGGCATTAACCGGCTGCGTCCCGGCGGCGGCACGGCAATGTTCGACGCTGTTTACACCGCCTGCCGCGACAAGCTCCTTTCGCAGCGCGGCGTGGAACCGGTTCGCAAGGCCATGATCCTGATTACCGACGGCGACGACAACCAGAGCCGCGTGCGTGAGGATGAAGCCATCAAGATGTGCCAGCGCGCCGAGACGATTATCTACGCGATCAGCACCAACTGGACGCCCAGCCGCGGCAAGGGCGACAAGGTGCTGGCGGATATGGCTACGGCCACCGGCGGCCAGGTCTTCTTTCCGCCATCGGTAGAGGAAATGTCCGCAAGCTTCAAGGATATTCAGGCCGAGCTGCGCAGCCAGTACCTGCTTACGTATACGCCGGCAGATTTCAAGTTGGACGGATCTTTCCGAACCATCTATCTCTACTGCAATGACCGCCGCTACCAGGTACGCGCGAACAAGGGTTACTTCGCCACGCCGTAGTGTGCCTGCAGGGAATTGCAACGCCCGCCCGGACAAGGTCTACCTTGACAACTCCGCGGCGGGCGTTTTCATTTCGGGAACCCAACGCTGCATTTGCTACCAAATTGGCACCAGAGCTGCTGCTCCTTTGCCGGCACTCGCGTTTCGTTACGCCCGTACGATAAATGAAGAACAACGCGGTTCCGGTCGTGTTGATAAGGAGACGGTTCCGGTGATCCGACTGGCCATTTCATGCGACATCTGCGGGGCAGAGAAGAAGCAGACCAATCACTGGTTTGTGGCTTACGAGCACGCGGGCGAGCTTCGCATCGGCGGCTGGAACTCCCGTTACTGCAAGCGCGCCGGCTCCCGCCATCTCTGCGGCCAGACATGCCTGCACAAACTTGTAGATGAGTTCATGGCACAGGCTATTGCGGAAGACCGCGAGATGGCCGCCGCCGAACAGGCTTCCTTTGAAACGCAGACAGTTCCGCAGGCTATGCCGCAGCAACCGCCCGCTGTTGAGCCTGCCGCGCAGAAACCTCGCGCTGCCGCTCAGAGCTTTGCTCACTCACAAGCCGCCTGTGAGGACGAGTACGGGGACGAATATGGATCTTCGGCGCGGCTGATTCCCACACCCGCTGCTGCGAGCGAGATGCGGCCTGGGCGCACGCCTGAATCTCCCATGCCGCCTGCGGCCGAGACGCCGAAATATGCTTCGCACCAGTGGCGCGCCAGCGCATGGGAGCGCGAACGCAAGCGGGAAACCTTCGGCAGATAATTACTTCTTGAGCATTTCCAACAGCCCGGACTCGTCCAGTACCGGAATCTTCAGCTCATGCGCTTTGTCGAGCTTGGAACCGGCGTCTTCACCGGCTACCACGTAGTTCGTCTTTTTGCTGACCGAGCCGGAAACCTTCCCTCCGGCGGCTTCAATCTGCTGCTTCGCGTCGTCGCGGCTCAATGTGGGAAGCGTGCCGGTTAAGACGAAGGTCAGCCCAAGCAGTTCCGCGGAACGTTGCTTTTTCTCCGCAGTCATATTCACGCCGGCGACCTTGAGGCTTTCGACAAGCTTCACATTCGCAGGCCGCGCAAAAAAGTCGAGAATCGACTCCGAGATGCGCGGCCCAACCTCCTCAACTCGTTCCAGTTCTTCCGCGCTCGCAGCCATCAGCGCGTCGATCGAGCCAAACTCCTCCGCCAACTGCTGCGCCGTACGCTCGCCGACGAAACGGATGCCCAGGCCCATAACGACGCGCGCGAGGCCTGCCTTTTTTGATCGCTCGATCTCAGCGAGCAGTGCGCGCGCGGATTTCTCCGCGAAGCGTTCGAGGCCGACAAGCTGTTCCTCCGTCAACGAGTAGAGATCCGCCACATGATGCACCAGGCCGCGGTCGAGGAGCTGTGCAACAACGGCTTCGCCGAGACCCTCGATGTTCATCACATCGCGCGCGCCGAAGTGCAGCAGCGTCTCGCGCAGCTTTGCCGGGCAGTCGGCATTCACGCAGCGCCAGTCTGCCTCGCCCTCTTCTCGCGCCACGGGGTTATGACACTCAGGACAGTCCGAAGGGAAAGAGAAACGGAGTTTTCCGCGCGGATGTTGCGCGTCTTCGACGACCTCTACGACCTTGGGGATCACATCGCCGCTGCGCTCGATACGCACCCAGTCCCCGATGACCAGGCCCATGCGCTCAATAAAGTCGGCATTGTGCAGCGTGGCGCGGCTCACCGTGACGCCGCCGACGAAGACCCGAGTCAGCATCGCCGTCGGGGTGAGCTTGCCGCTGCGGCCCACTGTGATCATTATGTTTTCAAGCTGTGTGACAGCCTGTTGCGCAGCAAATTTATACGCAATAGCCCAGCGCGGCGCGCGGCCTGTGTAGCCAAGCCGCAGTTGTGTGGCATGCGAGTCCACCTTGATGACCACGCCATCGATCTCATAGCCTAGCGCTGCTCGCTGCTGTTCCGTGGACGCGATAAATCGCAGCATGGCTTCCACATCGCGCATCTTTTCGCGGTGCGGATTCACGCGAAAGCCCAGCGCGGTGAGTGCATCGAGTGTGGCGTTCTGCCCTGCGGCCAGATACTCGCCGTCGATCAGTAGAAAGTATGCAAAGAAGACCAGGCGGCGCGCGGCCACGATATTTGGATCGAGCGTGCGTAGCGTTCCGGCAGCCGCGTTGCGTGGATTGACCGCCGGCGGCAAGCCCTGGGCCTCGCGCTCTTTGTTCAGAAGCTCAAAGCCCTTTTCCGGCATTACTACTTCGCCGCGCACCTCGAAGCGATTCGCTCCATGCAGCGCTTTGAGCGCGGAGGCGGAAATCGTAAGCGGCACGCTGCGAATGGTGCGAATGTTTGTAGTCACATCTTCGCCCACTTGTCCATCGCCGCGCGTCAGGCCGAGCGCAAGACGCGCGCCACCGTCTTCTGCAGCCTCGTAATGCAAAGCCACGCTCAAGCCGTCCAGCTTGAGCTCTGCCGTGTACTCCACGGGAAGGCTTCCGGCCAACTCATGCACGCGCCGATCCCAGTCGCGCAGATCCTCTTCGTTGTAGGCGTTGTCCAGGCTCAGCATGGGCCGCGAGTGCGCCGCCTTCACAAAGCCCTCCGCCGGCTTGCCACCTACGCGCTGCGTCGGCGAGTCCGGCGTGATCAGTTCCGGATGCGCGGCCTCAAGCTTCTTCAGCTCGTTCATGCGCTTGTCGTACTCGGCGTCGCTGATTTCGGGCGCGTCGAGAACGTGGTACAGATGCTCATGATGGCGCAGGTCTGCGCGCAGTTCTTCTATCCGTTTCAGGTCGTCATGATGTGCTCGCTCGTTCGCGCTCATGGGGAGGATTATAAGAGGCCGCACGCACAAGGTAAGATGGTCGCCAGAGAGCATGGAACCCATCACGCACTTCCTCACCGGAGCCTGCATTGGCCGCGCCGGGCTAAACCGCAAAACGGCCTACGCAACGCTGGCCGCTGTGCTGGCCGCCGAGGCCGCGGATCTCGACGTCCTCTGGGGCCTGCGCGGGCCGGTTGAAGGGCTCAAGCATCATCGCGGCATTACGCACACGCTCATCGGCGCGCCGGTGGTTGCCGCGGTCATTGTCGGCGCGGTGGCGTTATTGCATTATGCGCGAAAGCGGCGTCCGGGAGACCAGCCCATTCAGTGGGCGTGGCTCTACGCCACAGCTCTCATTGCCGCGCTCAGCCACATTCTGCTCGATTGGACAAACAACTATGGCGTGCGTCCATTTTTTCCATTCAACCCGCGCTGGTACTCGGGCGACCTTGTTTTCATTGCGGAACCAATCCTGTGGGCGCTCTTTGCGCTGGCGCTCATTCTGCCCCTCATCTTCGGCGCAACGGACAGCGAGATTGGCGCGCGCAGGCAGCGCTTTCGCGGGCGCGGTTGGGCCATCTTTGCGCTCACTGGCATGGTTGCGCTCTGGGGTTGGCGCTGGTTTGAGCAGTCGCAGGCGCGCACGCTGCTCGGTCACACGCAGGTGGCCACTGCGCCGGTGGTTCGCGTCGCGCTTGAGCCTTACCCAATAAACCCGTGGCGCTGGCACGCGATTCTTGAAACGCCGGCTTATTACCGGACCGCTGAAATCAACACCCTTACCGGAGCAATCGAAAGCGACCCGAATGCGGACGTTCTCTACAAGCCTGAAATAACTCCCGCCGTCGAAGCCGCCAAACACACGCCGCTGGGTCAGGTCTATCTCGATTGGTCTTCCTGGCCCGTCGTGCGCGATCTGGGGCAGTCGCCCGTTCCTGGAATAGACCCGCCGAAACTGCCTCCCGATCGCACCTGGACCACAGTCGAATTCAGCGATCTGCGATTCTCCTACGCTTTACTCGCCGGTCAAAGCCGCCGCCCGCCAGCCAGCCTGGGTGGGTGGGTGTACATCGTGGACGGCCGCGAGGAAGCTGCCGAAGGCATGGGATCAAAGGAGCAGAAATAGAGTCATTATGGTTGACCTTGCTGCTTCTGCGCCGCAGAATAGAAGGTAGACCATTCTCCGCCTGCAATGCTGGAAGCGGAGAGTCGGAACGCATGGAGGTACACATGCCCGCTTATCTTCTTCTGCTGATTGCCGTGCTGAGCCGTCTCATCCCACATGCGCCGTGGTTTAACTTCACCGCCGTAGGTGGAAGCCTGCTCTATTTTGGGGCGCGGCGTTCCTGGCGGGAGATGCTGGTGCCCGTGGCAGCGCTGATGGCTACGGACTATGTTCTGACAGTCTTCTTCTATCGCTACACCTTCGAGGCGCCGGCCTATGTCGTCACCTGGCTCTGGTATGCAGCGGCCATGGTGCTGGGCCGTATCCTGCTCCGCGATAAGACCACGCTGGTCCGCCTGGCTTCGGCTATTTTGATTGGTCCCACCTCGTTCTTCCTCGTGAACAATTTTGCGGTCTGGATCGGCGGCGGTTTGTATCCTCACACGCTGGCCGGACTGGGCGACTGCTATGTTGCCGCGCTTGCCTTCCACGGCTACGAGAACGACCTGATCTCCACGGCCATCGTCGCCGGCCTGGCCTTCGGAGTGCCCGCGCTGGTGCATCGCACTTCTACCGTGCAGACGGCTCCGGTTTCGCACTAATTTCTTCGGTTTCGCGCTAAAATCCTCGCAAGGAGGATCGTGTTATGGCTGCTGCTGCCCAGCTTCCCTTTGTGACGCTCGACGAGTATCTCCACTCCTCCTATGAGCCGGATGCGGAATATGTGGATGGCGTGATCGAGGAGAGAACGATGGGCGAATGGAGTCACGCAGATTTGCAGGCGGCAATTCTCGATTACTTCCGCAGCCGCCGCCTCGAATGGAACATCCGGGCTGCGGCAGAGCTTCGCGTGCAGGTGAGGAAGTTCAACTTTCGCGTGCCCGATGTGGCCGTTCTTGATCGCAGCCTTCCCATCGAAGAGGTCATTACGCATCCACCCATCGCAGTCTTCGAGGTTCTCTCACCGGAGGACTCGGTTACGCGCATGATGACCAAGCTTGCCGACTACGAGCAGATGGGCATCCAGACAATTCTCGTGCTGGACCCCGACGGCAAGCACTTCCGCTTCCGTGCCGGAGCGCTTGAGCCGCTTACGGAAACAGCCTTCGATCTCCCAGGAAGCAAGTGCCGCTTCGATCTGGACGAAATCATTAAGCTGCTGGACGAGTAGCCGCCCGCTCGCGCTTCATCCACCACACAATCACGCCCACCACTATCAGCAGCGCAAGAACCGCAGCTACCAGCTTGCCGTGGTGTGCCACTATGTTCACGGCATCCGGCCCGAACTTGATCACCAGCACGGATAGTAGACCCCAGCGCACAATGCGGCCCACGAAGATTGCCAGCATATAGAGCGGCATGCGCATTTCAAAGACGCCGGCTGCAAATGCAAAGACCTTCCACGGCGTGGGCGGCGGCATCATTGAGGGGATTGCCATGGCCCAGAACTCCTGACGCTCAAAGCGATTGCGCATCTGCTCAAATTTCTCGCGGTTAATACGCTTGAGCAGGAAAAGTTCTCCGCCGGCGCGGCCAACCCCATACGGCAGCAACCCGCCGATGGCCGATCCCGCCGCCGCCAGCAACACATAGAGCCACCAGTGGGTTTTGTCATGCGAGACCCACGCTGCAATGGCGAAGTCCATCGGAATCGGAATAGATGAGGAATCCAGAATTGAACTGAGGAGCGCTCCCCAAGGGCCCATCACCTGAAGAGCAGGCCAGATGACGAATTTCCATTTGTTCTGGAGAATGCTCAGCAGGTGGGCAAAAAATTGCTTCAAACTGTTCCCTTTCAGCGCGCAAAACCGTCAATTAGACAAGGTACATTGTACGTGGCGCGTCTTGCCGGGGCGTCCCGTGTGGAGCGTGCTTTCGCTCACGCGGCCTCAATGAGAGAATAGGAAGAAAGGAACCGAGAAAGAGCCGCGCCGCGTACGAGCGAGCGCCGGACTTTCTGCCCCACGAATGCCCACCTCAGTAGTGCCAACCAGCAGCAACGCTCCCGGCCCTAACCCGCCTGGTGAGCCGGAGCCGCCGCCGCCTTCAGATCAGAACGAGCCATCCACGGCTAGTTCCGGTGGGCGCAGCACCTCGCGCTGGCTCGACTACGAGACGCACGAACTGCTGGACGTAATTTCGGAGCTGGAGGACGAGCGCCGCTGGGCGCGCCTCCGCGAAGGCGTTCTGTGGGCTGTTCTCTTTCATATCCTGCTGATCTCGGCGCTTACCTGGATTCCAAGGTACATCCTCAAAGTGCCGCCGGTGATCGACCCGTTCGCTGCCATCAAGGAACGCAAAGACCTGAAATATCTTGATTTACCGCCGGACCTGATGCAGAAGTACCAGCCCAAGGTGGCCATCAAGCCCGTCACGCCCAGGCCGCAGATCGACCGCAAGACGCTGGATACGCTGCAGCGCGAGGAAGCCGCCAAACCCAAGCCTCCGGTTCCGCAGCCTGAGCCGCCGCAGCAGCAGGCAAAAGTCGAGCAGCCTGCTCTGCCGCAGCCCACTCCGCCTCCGCCAACTCCTCAGCCCGCAACGGAGGCTCCGCGACCTTCTTCCGTTCCGGCAAAGGCCTTCCAGCTTGGCTCGCAGAACCCTGCTGACCAGCTGAACCAGGCCATGCGCGGCGCGGCGCAAAAGGGCGGCAGCTACAACGCAGGACAGCTCCCCAATGGCGGCGACGGCATGGCCATGCACCCCGGCGCAAGCGGCGGTGGCGTTCGGGTGCTTTCAAACACGCAGGGTGTGGACTTTAACAACTGGCTCATTCGCTGGCACCGCGAGACGGAGCGCACCTGGGATCCGCTGATTCCCGACGAGGTGAACCCGCCTATCCTCAAGGCTGGCGTCGTGGTGATTCAGTTCAAGGTGCTGCCCAACGGCCAGGTCACAGACATGAGTCTTGTAGGCCGCTCCGGCGATACGGGCCTTGATCGTGCCGCCTGGGGCGCGATCCGCGGCTCCACCTACCCGCCGCTGCCGCGCGAGTTCCACGGACCATACCTGGAGCTGCAGGCGATGTTTATGTACAACCAGAAGCAGT
>Ga0208193_1001466_pt1 | contig 10375 bp, 9 predicted proteins | sample June2015DPH_17_2_FD_184716 | JGI IMG/M metagenome (GOLD analysis project Ga0208193, IMG submission 184716) | Peatland microbial communities from SPRUCE experiment site at the Marcell Experimental Forest, Minnesota, USA - June2015DPH_17_10... | ecosystem: Environmental > Terrestrial > Soil >...
CGAAGTGTATTGCGACGGATGTCGACCGTGGTGGATGCTGATCTATCAAAATTTTTCGATACGCTCAGGCATTCGATCCTGCTCGATAAAATCGCCCAACGAGTCCAAGACCCCGAGGTCATGCATCTCGTCAAACAGATCATCAAAGTCACCGGGAAGGTGGGAGTGCCGCAGGGCTCGCCCTTCAGCCCGCTGGCAGCGAATATCTATCTGAACGAGATCGACTGGATGTTCGAGGCGATCCGTCAAAAGACTGCACAGGGACCCTATGAGGCCGTGAACTACCATCGGTTTGCGGATGACGTTGTCATCACCGTCAGCGGACACCATACCAAACGCGGCTGGGCGGAACGCGCCCTACAGCGGCTCGAAGAGGCGCTCACTCCCTTGGGGGTAAGACTGAATCGGGAGAAAACCAAGGTCGTCAACACGCTGAAGGGGGATGCCTTTGGGTACCTGGGGTTCGATCTGCGCCGGGTGCGCAAGAAGCGCGAGGGTAAGACTGGCTACTTCATCTTAATGACCCCAAAGAAGAAGGCCCGTAAGGCTATCAAAGCGGAAATCCGCGAGGTGATCCAGCGCGGCGGGGCTCTGCCCGCCAAACAAATCATCGAGAAGATCAACGCCAAGGTGGCTGGATGGGTGACGTACTTTCGGGTGGGTAATTCCAACCGCGCCTTCAGTGAAGTGCGCGACTACCTTGAGATGAAAGTGCGAACCTTGCTCACGCGCCGCACACGGCGGCGTAAGCGTAGCATCGGATGGCAACGGTGGAGTAACGAATACCTCTACGACGTGCTCGGCTTGTACTGGGACTGGACAATTCACCCACTTCCGGGCTTGGGGCGCGACCCGTGAAAGCCATTGCCATAACCGAACCGACCCATAACCCTCTCGACCAAACTTACTGGGCGAGCGGCTTGAGGGAAAACTTCACGAGCCGTTCCTATGGGGAGGGGCTGGAAACGGGACGCAATGTACCGCGCCAGTCCCTTACCCGACAGCTGGACATTCGCAATATCAAAACGACCTTGGGGATGGAGGTGCTGCGCTGTTTGACGCCGGCGATGATCGAGAAAGAGCTGTGGGTGTGCTTGTTGGCCTACAACCTGATCCGTCTGCTCATGGCTCAGGCGGCGCACACGGCGGCGGCGCCCCAAATCCTTCCCCTGGCTCAAGGTGCCCAGGGCAGTCGCGCGTCGACGGATACGTAAACGTCGTCATCCCTTATGCGCTTAAGTAAGTGCCGCCCGAGTCAGGGCCCTGATGCGCTTGCACGAATACAACTCGATACCATTGTGGGCATGGGCATATCCAATTTTATGCCACCATCACCGCCGCAACCCTCATGGGAGCCGCGCGTGACCACGACCCTATCGGAGTCCATGAAAGTCAGACTCCGATCCCCTAGATGCTGGAACAATCCCTAGACCGCATTTTGCGCCGCAAATTCCCAATTCAAGAGCTTGTCGATCACCGCATTGACGTGATCGACGCGCCTGTTCTGATAGTCCAGGTAGTAAGCGTGCTCCCACACATCAATGGTGAGCAGCGGCTTCAGGCCCTGCGTCACCGGCGTCTCTGCGTTGTTCGTTTTCACTATCTTGAGCCCCTTGCCATCCATCACCAGCCAAGCCCAGCCGCTGCCGAACTGCGCCGCGGCGGTTGCAGACAATTCCTTTCTGCACGCATCGACGCTCCCAAATGCCGCGTCGATTTTCTGCTTGAGCGATGCAGGCGGCTCGCCGCCACCCTTCGGTCGGAGGCAGCTCCAATAAAATGTATGGTTCCAGACCTGCGCCGCGTTGTTAAAAATCGAAGCCTTGTCAACTTTGCCTGCGGTTGCGCTGACGATCTTCTCGAGCGGCATGTCGGCGAACTCGGTGCCGGCGACAAACTTGTTGAGATTGTCGACGTAGGTTTTATGGTGCTTGCCATAATGAAAGCTGATTGTGCTCGCGGATATCACGGGGTCGAGCGCATTTTCTGCCCAGGGTAGCGTGGGCAAGGTGAATTGGGGGGATCTAACAGGTGCTGTTGCCATTGCAATTCCTTAAGGTAATACACCGACGGCACCCGATACTAGCACCTGAAGGTTTCGTTTGATAAGTGGTTGAGGCCGGCATGACGCCCCAAGGCTAGTTCCGCTGCTACGCTTATACAAGGGCTGCGCGCTTTTGGGTATCTCTCTATGCGATGGCACACACAAGCCTCGCGAATAGCAAGCGCGTTACCTGGAGAGCCACCCCTGACGATTGAAGTGTCTACGACCACAATCCCCCCAAGCCGGGGATCGCGTACCGTTTGTGTCAGAAATAGCGGTTTCTATTCCGTGTCGCCGCAAACGCCCGCGCAACACTTTGATTTTGCGCGGCTCGGCCGCCGTATTGAACTGAGCGAACGTCGTGTTGCATTCGTACATCGTGTTCAAACGGTTATTCGTTGATGAGAGTGGGTATCGAGGGGGGGGCTAGCGGCGAACGCTAGCCCTGCACCATCGACAATTTGACTACTGAACCCGACCGGTTGTCTTAACACCATAAAATTTGTGGACATCCGACGCCCAGCTGGTATCAGCCATGGCCGGCCAATGGTCCTTATCAAAACCGGGTGCGTTCTTTAGCTGGTCTTTGCTCGCGTTGAGGGTGAAGCGCTTGTTTTGAGTATCAAGTGTCAGCGCCTGCCACGGGACTGCAAATAACCGATCGCCCATTCCTAAGAATCCGCCGTACGAGAGGACGGCATATCCGATCCTGCCTGAGCTCATTTCGATCATCAGTTCCTTGATTGTGCCCAAACTTTCGTTCGCAGCGTTGTAAACTTCGTTACCGATAAGGGTATCAGCACCCATCAACGACGGACCAGGGCCCGGTCCAGTATTTTTATACATGCCATAGGTATCGCGCGAAATGTAATTTGTTTCCATGCATCTCTCCGATGATAAGTATTTAAATGGATCAGATGAGCATCTGACTTGCAGCAAGTGTGTTCTCGTTCGGAGAAGATTGCTGCCAGACTGGAAGCGACGCTGCTCTTTATGTTGTACGCGAAGCAGTGTCGGCGTTTGCTTACGCATTGCCGGTGATGCAGCTTTCCTCAGGGATAATGGGCGATATTGCATTACCGCATGAAGTTAGCGCGCTTCGAATATCACCGGGCGGGGCGACAGATGCCCATTTTACGCCGTCAGTCAGGCGGAATTGCGGGTGCCGTTCCCGGAACGGTGTCTCGAGCCAACCATCGAGCACCGAGGACACACAGGGCCGCCGCTGGCCCGTGGAGCTGGCAAGGCATCGGCGTGGTCAACGGTAATCCTGCCGCGGTTCAGAACGCGCGCACCGACGATGTACCATGTGTTCGGTGTCGCACAGACGTCAACTTGGATTTCACATAGCTTGCGCAGAGGGCAGCACGAATGGCATCTGCGTCAGAGCAGCGGGGTTTCGCGCAGGGTGCAATGACAGCTTTAGGAGTACATTTTGAAAACGACCTATTTCGCTCCAATAGTATGTGCCGCATTGTTTTACGCATGCGCATCGAATGCGCAAAGCCCGCCCACTCCACAGGACACGACCAAGGGGAACGATGTCGTCGGTAATCCGCAGCCGCCTCCAGCAAATCCATTCGGTACCCCAGCGACCACCGGCCAGGATAAATCCACGGGAAATGATCTGGTAGGAAATAAGGACGGACCGCAGGGTACACCCCGGACGCGTCCGGACTTTAACACTTTGGATACCGGCAAGAAGGGGTATTTGACTGCGCACGATGTCAAGACCCACCGGTGGCTCAGCAAGCATTTTAAACAATGCGATTTGAATCACGATGGTCATTTGACCCAGGACGAATACGCCAACTGCCACAAGTAAAACTCTTATGCAGCTAACTTATCCGGAAGCAGCCGGTCGTACTCCTTCTTGACCACCGCATAGCACTCGCAAGTGCGTTTGATCCAAGCTCAACAACAACCAGCGGCATAGTTGTTGGTCGAGAGAATGGTGCCGATTACACGCCGCAGTTTGCACCATTTGCGTAATCAGAGCCTGGGTGTACCGCAGCAGGCATGCCTTGGCGTGGGTACGCCAACGAACTCAGTGTTTATTCATTGGGTAGGAACCCGACCAGATGATTCTTAAGTGGGTTGCCGTACAGAGAGGGCAGCGGATTTGTGCAATTGTTACAACGTTACGCAATTCCAGGAGTAAACCGATGGACACATACACTCAGGTGCCCCAACGCGTATTCATTGACGTTCTAACGGGTCTATCTGCGACCTCGTCGATGGATGTGCAGAACGACACGGACGTGGCACGCTCGGAAAAAAACGTCCTGCAGTGGATGGCCTATCTACCACAGGACTGCATCAGAACGATGATCCAAATGGGATGGGATGTGACTACCTGATTGAGTCCGACATGCCCCAAGTCAACATCCGCGGCGACTCCGGTAAGCGGTAGCTTCGCCCACGGCCGCTATCTGCTGCTAAGTAGCGATCTGCGATGGAAGCAGCCGGTCGTATTCTGTTTTGACGACCGCGTAACATTCGCAGGTGCGCTTCTCCAGGCCGACACGGTCGAGCACTGTGATGTGCCCCCGCGCGTACCGAATAAGTCCCGCGTGTTGCAGATTCAGAGCGGCTTCAGTTACGCCTTCTCGACGCACGCCCAGCATATTGGCGATCAGCTCCTGCGTCATCACGAGTTCGTCGCCCTGCAGCCGGTCCAGGCTCAGCAGCAGCCAGCGGCATAGTTGCTGGTCCAGCGAGTGGTGACGATTGCAAACGGCAGTTTGCGACATTTGGGTGATCAGGGCTTGGGTATAGCGCAGCAGCAGATGCAGCACAGGACCGGCCTGATTGAACTCATTCTCCAGCATCTCCGCTTTGAGCCGGAAACTCTCGCCGGCGCTTTGGACGACTGCGCGACTCGGTGTGGATTTTCCTCCCATGAACATGGACACCCCGACGATGCCTTCATGGCCGACAACCGCGATCTCCGCGGACGCGCCATTTGCCAAGACATAAAGCAGGGAAACGATGGCAGTCGTCGGAAAATACACGTGACTTAGGGTCGCGCCAGACTCGTACACCACTTCGCCTAAAGGCATTTGCACGGGCTCCAGGTGCGGTAACCAGCGCTTCCTGATTGAAGCCGGAAGCGCAGACAGCAAGGAGTTGTTCTCTACATCGGGGGAAACGATCGTGCATGCCTCCTCGGCAATCCTGTTTAACGCTCGGCGTGACTCGCCCTCTACGCGAGCACAAATACCTAACTCCAGCAGTATGTTCGATCGCGCACATAACGCAAGAGGCCGGCGAGAGGTCTTCCTCAGCTCTGAAAACGGCACTTTTTTGGAAGACACCTCGACCGCGGAGTGGCAGAAACGGCAATCGATTCCAAGTCCGGCGACATGATGTTGGTGGCTGAACGGCACCGGCTGCTCGACCATCGAACGTACATGACGCGCATAGTCCGTGCGAGGCCACAACCACCAAAACGCCGCTCCGATCACCACCACTGCTGCGACAACCAGCAACGCGACTTTCGACGCAAGGTTAGCGGCGGGACGAAAGATCGCCGCCATTGGCGTGAGCTCTGTCTGCAACCGCGGAAATGAAAAGTGGGGGTGAAGGCGCGCCGGAGCACTTCACGAGACGGCATCGCCAGAGGCCTGCACTTTCGCGCTGCATGTGTGAGACGCCGCCTCTTGCTGCGGATTCGTTTGGACGCCGTCGAGGGTCCTGCATCAGTTCCGGCCGCAAGGCGAATCCGCACGTACATGAATGATGTCGCCGTCGTTGAGTCCGCGCTTGTCGCGATGCCCGCAACGTCGACTATCGCGGTCCGTATTTGTTGCAGTCCATGCCACGTGCCCATGCCCTGATTGATCCGTGGAAATGGAGATGTTGATCGACGCAAAGCTATTGATTTCTTTGCTCTCGAGAACTTTCTGATGGTCGGCGTTTAGATCGTACACGGTCACCAGAAGAGTACTGGTGGTGTCGTTGTCCAAAGTAATGGACATCCCGTCCCCGCCAAATGCGGAGAAACTAAGTAGCGAGGCGGAAAAACAAGCCAATTTGATTGCTGATCGAATGAATGTTGGCACGGCTCGATACCTCTTGCGCGAGCTTATACGAAATCGGCAGGGCTTATGTTCACGAGACATCACCAACGGCTGCGATCCTTTGCGAATGTACTGAGGGTCGCCCTTATGTACGTTAACGTACAGACAACATAAAAAAAAGAAAAATCTTCGGTAGAGGCGGCTTGGGCGGTCGTCGATCCGGTTCTCGACAACCACCGGCCAGTTCGCCCTTATCGGCGCCACGGCTGGGGTCCGAAAGAGGCCGACGCGTTGCCCGGCAGCGCGTGCCTTCGCGAAGCTCGGGACAGCGCGACGATTGCCATGGCGATGCGCTCCGCGCTCTGACATCTCATAAGGGCGAAGTCCTACATTAACGGCTTCGATTCGGAGGCCACACTTTAGTATGCTCATGGATTATTTCCGCACACACACAAAAACGAGGTGGGCAGGAATAATTCTCCTCAGCCTCGTTCTCGTCGTCGTCATCTTCCTATTTTTTTTTAATTGGAATCTATTGCGGCCCGCGCTTGGCCGTGCGATCACGGCGAAAACCGGGCGCTCGGCGTCAATTGACGGGGATCTGAAAGTTCATCTGTGGTCTTGGAATCCCACGGCGGAAGTAAACGGACTCCGCCTGAAGAACCCGCAATGGGCTGACCGTGATTTGATGTTCGACGCCAAGCGAATCACCATCAGCGTGAGTGTGGGTCGTCTGTTGCGCGGCCAGATCGTGCTGCCGCAAGTGGATCTATTGGAACCCACGATCAATTTGGAGCGAGACTCCCAGGGCCGCGCGAGTTGGGAGCTCGGCACCGCGGCGGGAACTCCCAATCATGATACCCAGCCTGCGAAGTTACCGACCGTTCGGCGGCTGACCATCGAAGGTGGAAAAGTGTACGTCGTTGATGCGATACGCAAACTGACATTCAGCGGCTCTTTGGTTGCGGCCGAGGAGTCTGGAAAGCCGAATGCATCGGCGTTCAAGATCCGATGCTCCGGTTCCCTCAACTCGAAGCCCTTCCGTCTGGAAGCCAACGGCGGACCCCTGCTCGATTTGGTGCCCAATACGCCTTATACATTCTCGGCGCGTTTGACGGCATCCGACATCAATCTAGAAAGTCATATCACCATCACCAAACCCTTCGATCTGAGTGCCCTCGATGTTAAATTCGTAGTGTCCGGTGACGACTTGGCAGACCTCTTCTACTTGACCGGATTGGCGCTGCCGAACACTCCGAAATATCGCCTTGCGGCTACGCTGCAAGTGCACGGAACGAAATTCAGCATTCAGGACTTGAAGGGTAGCCTCGGATCTAGTGACCTGGAAGGACAAGTCGAGGTGCAGACCGCCCGCGCGAGGCCGAAGCTCACGGCAAAACTATCATCGGCAACGCTCAATATTGCGGACTTGGCACCGACCTTGGGAACGCCGGCGCCGAAGACCCACTCATTGTCGAGCATGTCTCAAACGAAGGCGTCAGCGAAGTCCCTCAAGGCAGCGAAGCCCCGGCTCGAGGCGACGGACGCAGCGGCGCCGGACAACGGCAAGCTGCTGCCCGATGCAGATCTTCAGGTGAGCCGCGTGCGTGGCATGGATGCCGATGTCACGTACAAAGCTGCGGCTGTCACCGCGCCGAAACTCCCAATGAAGGAAGTCACCTTTCACTTGGTTCTAGCCGACGGCGTGCTGACGATAAATCCATTGTCGTTCGTGCTGGATCAAGGAAAATTTACGGGCAGCGTGCAAATCGACGCGCGCACCGATATACCTGAGTCGAACATCGACATGCGCATCGACGATGTGGACTTGAGAGAGTTCAAGTCTGCAACCATGAAGCAAGCCCCGCTTCAAGGAACGATGCGCGGCCGCTTCAAGTTTCATGGGAGTGGCAGCTCCATTCACAAGTTCGCAGCGAACTCGGACGGCGCGATGAGCGTGGTCATTCCGCACGGTCAGATTAGCGACGTCATCGCGGAGCTGACCGGGATCAACGTGCTCAAAGTGCTAGGGTTGCTGCTTTCCAAGGACCAAGGGCAAACTGAGATTCGCTGCGGTATCGTCGATTTCAAGGACCGGCGGGGATCGCTCAACACCACAACGGTTTTCGTGGATACTTCCAACGTGCTCATCACAGGGCGCGGTAAGATAAATCTCGACAGCGAAGACATCGATATATCCTTGCAGGGAGACCCCAAGAAATTGAGGTTCCTGCGATTGCGGTCTCCGATCATGTTGGGCGGCACGTTGGATCATCCGACGGTCGGAATAGACGCCAAGAAGCTGGCGGCCCAAGCGGGCGTGGCGGCTGCGCTGGGAACGCTACTGACGCCGGTAGCCGCAGCGATTGCGTTCATTGATCCTGGACTTGCCAAAAACAAAGAGTGCTCGGACGTGATGTCATTGGCAAACGCCGGCATTCAGAACTGACCCGTTAACTTTCTTAATAGTTCTCCATCGGACAAGCCTCGCCCGTTGCAGGCCCTGACATCCTTTCAGGCATGTTCTGGGAGGGACGGATTTCGCGAGCGATTATTGATTGCGGCCGGCGCTGGCTATCGCCGCAGTGCCGTTAGAGGCTACGTCGGTCGCAAACCCCGCGAGTCCTTTGAGGTATTGGATCAGGGTTGGAAAAAATAAACCAAGCCTGTCTTCGATGCGTTCGGCATTGCGCACAGCCATCCTGGCGCGCTGCGGGTCGTGCAGCGTTTGTCCTGCGAAGATGACCAGATTACCGTCGCGTTTCATCGCAACAACGATGGCAGTCCCGAAAACTTGTCGAATGGTTTCGACGTGACGTTTCGCGTCGGCGCTGTCGGCGACGAGGTTCAACACAAAGACTCCATTTGTGCCCAAGATCTGTTTCGTATTTTCAACGAACGAACGTTGGACCACCGCGTTGGCGATTCCCGTGTGATCGTAGGCATCGACCAAGACCGCGTTGATTCGTTCGCGTCGATCGGCCATTCGGGCGACGTGATCAGCGCCGTCGGCCTGGATGACGGTCAGGCGGTCGTCATCCGGGGGCACCAAGAATTGAGATCTCAGCGCAAGCACGTCTGGATCGATCTCGACGGCGGTGATCCGTGTCGTGGGTAGATAACGGTGGCAATATTTGACCAAGGACCCACCGCCAAGCCCGATGATTAAGACCTGCTTTGGGCGGGGCTGAAATGCTAGAAAGCCCATCATCTTACGAGTGTATTCGTTGACCAATGCGTACGGATCATCGATCCGCATCTCGCTTTGAGTACACCCGTCGAGCGCGAAACGCATCGATCGGTATTCGAATTCCTCGATCAAGAATGCTTTCTTGTAGGTGCCATCCAATAGGCCGTTAAACAACAGATCGCGCGACGTACCGGCAGGCTCGGAAAACTTAAACACCGTGTTTCGGTCGCTGGTCAGCCCGCCAAGCACTAACAGCTTGTTGGCTAACTTGTTCAATGCGCTGTGCTCTTGCAGCTCTTGCCAATTCGAACCCATGTCTCTCTCGCCGTGTCGATTGCCTTGACGCGCTCGATTGCGAGTGCCAGGGTTGCGGTTAAATTGTCCGCTCCGAGCCTGCGAATCAGACCGGCGCGCTCGAGTTTACGCAGCACGTTCGGGCGCACCTCGCTCAAGAGCACGATGGCACCGTGCTTGAGAAAATCGGTGATGATCTCTTCGATCGCGGAAATGCCTGTGGCATCCACGAACGGAACATGGCTCATGCGCAGGATCAGGGTCGTCGCCGGCCGTTGAATGTGAGCGAGTGTTCGCTCGAGCTTCTCAGCTGCCCCAAAGAACAATGGGCCTTCAATGCTGTAGACCACCGCTCCTGCGGGCAGGGAGCCAGCCGGAAGCATGTTATCGGCGTTATTTTCCGCGGTACTCTCAACCTGAGCCTCGACATTCACCGCGAGTGACATTCGCCGCATAAAGAACAATGCCGCGAGAATAACTCCCACGTTGACCGCGACCACCAAGTCGACGAAGACGGTGAGTGAAAAGGTGATCACAAGCACCGCCACGTCGGTGGCTGGTGACCCGCGCACAAGCCTTATGAGGTGTGGTATCTCGCTCATATTCCAGGCGACCACAAAGAGAATGGCGGAAAGGCAGCAGAGCGGGACCGCTGAGGCGAGCGGAGATAGCAGCAAAATGACCAGAATCAGGAATCCCGAATGCACCATTCCGGCAAGGGGACTCGTGGCGCCGTTACGAATATTGGTGGCCGTGCGTGCAATGGCTCCGGTCGACGCAAATCCACCGAACAAAGGCGCGACGATGTTGGCGATCCCCTGCCCA
>Ga0208193_1001468_pt1 | contig 10362 bp, 9 predicted proteins | sample June2015DPH_17_2_FD_184716 | JGI IMG/M metagenome (GOLD analysis project Ga0208193, IMG submission 184716) | Peatland microbial communities from SPRUCE experiment site at the Marcell Experimental Forest, Minnesota, USA - June2015DPH_17_10... | ecosystem: Environmental > Terrestrial > Soil >...
GCCCAGGGTATTCCTCACCAAACCAGCGCAGATGGAAAGACGATCAGCGTGCCGGCTAACAAGCTCGATGCGGCACGCATGGCGATCGCTTCGGTGGGAACGCCGGGAGCCGGACGCGCGGGCTTTGAACTTTTCGACAAGATGTCGTGGGGGCAGACCGAGTTCGACCAGAAGGTGACCTATCAACGCGCTCTCGAAGGCGAGCTCGAGCGATCAATTGAAACGCTAAGCGAGGTAGCCAGCGCGCGCGTGCATCTGGTAATGGCGACCGACTCCGTCTTCATTGATCGGCAGCGTGGCGCCAAAGCTTCAGTGATTCTAAAGCTGCGCGGCAATGGCCTCTCCAAGCAAGCCGTGATGGCGATTTCCCGGATGGTTGCCGGGGCTGTGGATTCATTACAGCCGGAAGATGTTTCCATTATCGACGCTGATTCTGCGCGGTCTCTGGGACTGGGCCATGACGGACAGACGGACGGCGAGGGGCTGGAGGTGAGCCTGGCGCAACGGCTCATTGCAACGCTCGAGCCAGTGGTTGGTGTGGACAAAATCCGCGCCACAGTGAACATTGATCAGGACCAGAGCACGACCGAACAAAGCCAGGAAGAATACGATCCGGCAGTGAGCGCGCTATTGAGCGATCAGAAGTCGCAGGAGCAGGCGGGCAACGTGCCAGCGACGACGGGTGTGCCCGGCACCACGAGCAACGTTCCTTCCCCCCAGAAGAAGAGCACTGCGCCGGACACGTCGCAGAGCTCGATGACGGACAACGCGCAATACGGCGTGAATAAGGTGATGACCCGACGGATGACGCCGGCCGGGCGGATCGAGCGCATCAGCGCTGCGATTCTGGTCGACGACGCGACGGCGAAAACCGTGCAGGGCGGTAAGGTCACTTACACCAAGCACAAGCGGTCGCAGGAAGAGTTGAACAAGATTCAGCAGCTTGCCCAGGCCGTCATCGGCTTCGACGCCAAGCGCGGTGATACGCTGACCGTCGAGGACATGTCCTTCGATACATCCGCCCTGGATGCGGACTTGCCGGCGCCGAGCGCGATTCAAAAGCTGGGCAAAGACTTTTCCGCTTACTCCTCCCTGCTGCGGCCTGCGTCTCTTTTGGCGCTCTTCCTGATGGCGTATCTCTTTGTTGTGCGCCCGATACAGAAGCACGCGTTGGCGCCTAGCCCGGCCGCGCAGCAGGCACTTGGCTCAGCATCAGGCGCTGGGCCTGGAAATGGGTTGGGCCCGGGGCTGGGCACCGCGCCGGGATTGGAATCATTCGCCTTAAATGTGCCTGAGCTCGGCAGCACCAACCAACGGGCAACGCAGCTGAAAGACCAAACCATTGAACTGATCAAACAGAAGCCTGCCAACACGACCCGCGCTGTACAGGCCTGGTTGCGCGAGGAGCCCTCATGAGTACCACTGAAACCATTCCTCTCAGCGGCACGCGCAAGGCGGCCATTCTCCTTTCTCTGCTTGGAGACGAGCCAGCAGCGATGATTCTGCGCAATCTTCCCGATGAAGACCTGGAGCGGGTTACCGATGAGGTGGCAAATCTGCCGTACGTTCCCTTCGATGTGACTTTGCAGGTTCTTGAGGAATTTCAGCAGATGATGATGGCGCAGGATTTCATCGCCGTGGGCGGCCAGGATGTGGCGACGCGCCTGCTGATCAAGGCGTTTGGCGAGAGCGGCGCCAAGACCATGGTGCAACGGCTGATGCGCGCCGACGAGATGAACGCCCTGCGCGTGGATTCGCTGAAGAAAGCGGACCCCAAGAAGCTGGCGCGCTTCCTCGTGGGGGAGCACTCGCAGACCAAGGCGCTGGTGCTTGGCCATCTTGATGCCAAGCAGGCTTCGGCGCTGCTGATGAAGCTGGAGCCGGAGGTGCGTGCTGATTGCGTGCGGCGGCTTGCCAACCTGGGGCAGTTTTCTCCCGATGTGGCGGCAAAGGTTTCTTCGGTACTCAATCGACGCTTGCGTGCTGTGGGCGATCAGAGCAAGACAGCCGGCGCAGGCTTCAGAGATGTTGCCGATCTGATGAATCGCCTGGATCCGGGAGCGGCGCGGGAGATTCTGGAGAATATCGAGAAGGAAGAACCAAAGCTGGCGATCAGCATTCGCGACCAGATGTTCACGTTCGACGATTTCCTGGAAGTGCCGGAGACTGATCTGCGCGAACTGATGAACTCGGTGGACAAGAAGACCTTGATGGTGGCGATGAAGGGAGCGACGGAGGAGCTGCGGAGCCATTTCTATCGCACCATGTCTTCGCGCGCGGTCGAGATGATGAAGGAAGACTCCGACGCGATGGGCCCGGTGCGTAACAAGGACGTAATGAAGGCGCAGACCGAGATTGTGGCCATCGCACGCAAGCTTGAATCGGAAGGCAAAATCGCACTGAAGAGCGAGGGCGACGATGAGTACGTATTCTAGCGTGGAATTCAGCAGCATATTTTCGATACCGGTCAAGTCACTGGAGTATCGCGACATGGGAGTCGGCGCGAGTTTGAGCGGAGAACTCCGCGCGGGGCTTGAAGATAAGGCTGCGCGGGAGGAAGCTGAGCGCAAGAAGAAGGCTGCGGATTCAGAGGCCGATTTTGCGGAGAGAATCAAGCGCGAGCGCGCCGATGCAGTTCAACAGACCGAGCTCAGAATGCGTCAGGAGTTTGAACATAGACTCGCGGCCTCGCACGCACCCGTCGTTGCGGCCGTGGCTGCATTTAACGAGCAGCGGACTGAGTATTTCGCGCGCGTTGAAGCAGAGATTGTACAGCTGGCGCTGGCCATTGCAGCAAAGATTCTGCATCGCGAAGCCCAGGTGGACCCGATGCTTGTGGCGTCGCTTGTAAGGATTGCGGTGGAGCGGTTGCGGGAAGGATCGAGCGTTACGGTCCGCGTGGGCCGTGGAAAAGCCGAGCGCTGGAAAGAGTATTTTTTATCCCAGGCGATGGTTGCGCGTGTTGAGGTGGTGGAGGGCGCGGACCTGAGCGATCACGATTGCCTGCTCGAGACCGAACTCGGCGTCGCCAACTTCGGGTTGGACACGCAGTTGAAGGAAGTGGAGCAGGGCTTCTTTGATCTGCTGGCATTAAAGCCGGTGAACCGGTGAGCCGACCGGTTCTGGCACCCTACTTTCAGGCATTGAAAGCGGGCTCAACGCTACGCTGGCGAGGCCGGATCAATCAGGTTGTGGGGAATCTGATTGAGTCCGAAGGCCCGTTCGGTTTCGTTGGCGAGTCGTGCGAGATTGTCGGTGACGGCGGCAAAAGCTATTCCGGAGAGATTGTCGGATTTCGCGGATCGACAATGTTGTCAATGGCAGCCGATCATCCGCAAGGCATTCGACTCGGCGATCAAATCATCACCTGGGGCGCGCGTCCTTCGATTCGCGTTGGTCCGGAACTGTTGGGCCGCGTGATTGATCCGGCGGGCAATCCGCTGGATGGCAAAGGCGACTATCGCGCCACCCATGCCGTGATCATCGATGGCTCTGCGCCGTTGCCGCTCGACCGGGTTCCGATTCGCGAGCCGCTCGGCTGCGGCATCCATGCAATCGATGGCTTTCTCACTTGCGGTCGAGGACAGCGCATTGGCGTTTTTGGAGGAAGCGGCGTCGGCAAAAGTACACTGATCGGCATGATGGCGCGTGGAACGAGCGCCGAGATGACAGTGTTGGCACTGGTGGGCGAACGCGGCCGCGAAGTGGGCGAGTTCCTTGAAGTGCTGGGCGAAGAAGGTCTACGGCGCTCGGTGGTTGTCGTCTCCACTTCCGATCAATCCCCGCTTCTGCGCATTCGTGCGGCGCTTGCAGCTACGGCGTTGGCCGAATATTTTGCGAGCCTGGGCAAGAATGTTTTGCTCATTGCCGATTCGCTTACGCGTTTTGCCATGGCTCAGCGCGAAATTGGCCTGGCTGCCGGCGAGCCGCCCACAGCCAAAGGCTATACACCCTCAGTGCTGAACATGCTGGCGAGGCTTGTCGAACGGGCGGGAAACTTTTCTCAAGGCAGCATCACCGCGTTCTACACCGTGCTGATGGAGGGCGACGATCAGCAGGATCCAGTGGTCGATACGGTTCGATCCCTGCTGGATGGGCACGTGATTCTGGACAGAGGTCTTGCCATGCGCGGACATTACCCGCCCATTTCGATTCTTGAGAGTCTCAGCCGTCTGATGTCGAGCATGGTTGCAAAGGATCATTTGGCAAAGGCCAGTGCACTGCGGCTTTCGATGGCGGCGTATCAACGCTCAGAAGACCTGATCCGCATCGGCGCCTATCAAAAGGGTACCGATCCAATTCTAGATAATGCAGTAAATATCCTTCCCGCGCTCAATACCTTTCTCCAGCAGCGACCGGACGTACTCGACAAGTATGGGGATATTGTTAAACAACTGATGGCTTTACCGGGCTGACGATGCCTTTCCGATTTCCACTTGCGGCAGTGCTGCTGGTTCGAGAAAATGCGGAACTCCGCGAGGAGCGAGCCCTGCAAAAAATCCAGCAGGAAATGGCGCAGGTTTCGCGACAGATTGAAGAGTTGGATGCGGATATTGCCAACGCGCATGCGACACGCAATCAGGCCATGCTGGAGCCAATTCCCGCTTTTCAACTGCACTCACTTTTGCTGCGGGTGGAAAATGCCGCGAAAAGGAAGAAGCCCTTGCTGGAGCGCATGCAGGTTTTGCTTGAAGATCGGAATCGGCAGATGAAAGTGTACCAGGCGGCGCGCCGCGATCATGAGACACTGACGGACATGCTCGAAAAGCAGCGCGAGTCTTATGAGCACGAGCAGACGCGCAAGGCGCAAAAGCTTCTGGATGATATTTATGTAGCTCGCCGTCAGCGCAAATAGGCAGCCTGGTAGGCAGCCTTTGCCTACCAGGCACGGCAAGGATTGCCCGATTGCCCAATTGCCCCGCTCAACGATCGAATCGCCAATCTACAAGCCGCCTGAAATGAATTATTTACGGATGCTTGCCGGCGACCCGACAGAATCCATTGCTGGCGATGAACGTGCTTTAACCCAGGACATGCGCATCCATTCATCCGCGGCAAGCCCAGCCTTGCCCACCTCTCCGCAGGCACTGGCCAAGTCGTCCGGGGACTCGTTCCTGTCGATTCTCACCAGCGCATCGCAGGAGCAGAAATCGGGCGCGACGGGGACGGATACGGATCCGCATGCAGATCGAAGGGGCGCAGAGGCCGACTCGAACGAGCAGAATGACACCGCGTCGACCTCGCGCGCACTTGAGGGCGGGACCCGCAGCAACGGACCGGGTCAGCCCATGGTTCAGAAGAACGATTCCGCAGTCGCGAGCGCGAAGGGGCAAGACGCCCTGGCAGCGAGCAATGGGTCCCGCGCGGCTGTGCCCGGGGCGCATCCAGCCGCGTCAGCCGATGAGACCAAGGACGCTTCCGCTTCCGCTGTGCGCGCTTTTGATTCTTCCGCCAGGGCCCAGGCATCGGTCGAGGCTCAGGCAAGTTTGAGCAGTTTTCAGGGCGCGCTTGCGAGCTTATCCGCTTGGCAGGTCTCTCCTGATGGGCAGGCAGGCGTTCGAGTCAAGAATCAATTCGACTCGATGGCCGGCGGTGGAATTTCAGCCCAGGCCAAAAACCCGGCGGAGGGAACGGGATCGGGCCCGGTTGCGGCTGGAGAACCTTGGCGACTGGTCAATAGGATGGACGGCACCGTCAGTTCTGCAGCAGCGTTCGATCCGACGCTCTCGTCCGCGGCTAAGCCCGGCTCCGCAGGCGACAAAGTTCAGCCGCTGTTTGCCAGCGTTCCAGATTCCTCAACCGTGAATGGGACCGGTGTGCAGTCGTCGGGTTCGTTACCAACGACCCCGTCCGGCATCGCGGTTCCCAAAGAGTTCTCGGCCGCGGCGCCGGCCGGGGTCCTGGGAACTTCGCTGGTCCCTTTTGCTGCTCCTTTGGGAGCGGACGCCTCGCTGAATTCCGCCACCAACGCCAGCAGGGGCGCAGACGCCGGGCAGGCGGGCCCGTTGGACAGCACCCTCTCTCAGCAAGCAGACAGTTCCTGGAGTGGTTCCGGATCGATGGAAAGATCTGCAGTCCGAGCCGGTGAGCTTTCCTTAGCCGTGAACGAGGATCTTCAGTCGGCTCAGCCTGGCCTCGAATCCCTGTCGGATCTTCAGGCGCCAGAAACCAAGTCGGGGCCAGGGAAACAATCGACCTCAGCGGCGAACCCGATCTTGTCGAACGCACCGGCCGCATCAGCCAGCAAATCGACCGACGCTCTGGCGAGCCTTGCTGGAACAAAAGCAGCAGCCGCGGGGATTGAGCCGCTGGCACTTCCTACCGTCCCGGCGCTGGCGGCGGTCCAAAGTAGTAGTCAGTCCGTGGTCAACGGTGGGGCGAAGGCCTTGTCCGACGCCGGGGGCGCCAAGAACACAACCGCTGCGAACGCCACGGATGCAACTTCGGGCAACGCAACGGGGAGCGGGAGCGGCCCCGTCGATGGCTCATCGCACAGTGCGCAGGGCAACGGCCAGCCGGTCCAGGACGCCTCAGCCGCCCTGCCGCAGACATCGGGCACAGTGGCCAGCGCCGTGGCGCAGGTGCAAACGCAGGTGCCTGTTGCGCAAATCGACTCGGCGCCTGCCGCCAGCACCCACCGCTCGCAGGACGGAAGTGATGTTCCATCGGGGTTCGCCGGACAACAGGCGGCGAGCGTCACGGTTCATGAGGAAGGCAGTGAGCCGGTAGCAACATCGAGCATCAACACAGCGAGGCTGATGCAATCGATGGGTGAATCGGAGATGCGCGTTGGCATGCACTCCAGTGAGTTTGGAGACATTTCGATTCGTACCTCGGTTTCGCAACAGCAAATGGTAGCGCAGATTTCGCTCGATCACAGCGATCTCAGCCAGGCGATTGCGGCCCATATTTCGACGGTGCAGGCAAAGCTCGGTGAGGATTACGGCATTCACGCTTCGATCGAGGTGCACAACCTGGGCTCGGGGCTTGCCAACGATCCGGGGCAATCATCTCCACGGGAGCAGAGCGATTTTCGACGATCCGCACGGCCACAGATCGGATTGCCTGGCGCGGAGGAAAGCAGCAGCGTACAGTTCGCAGCGGTCGCGAGCCTCAGTAGCGGAAATCGATTGGACATCAGAGCTTGAAGCAGCAACATGCAGAGAGGAACTAGAAATGAACATCCAGGGAATTAACCCGGCGATCACGGCGCCAGTCTTGGGGCAAACCGCCCACTCGCCCGCAACGGCGCGCTCCGCAGCCACGCCGCGCACCGCGTCCACCACAAGCAGCAGCTCCAGCAGTTCGTCGGGGACATTGGGCACCTCGGCGGCCAGTCTTCAGGACACATTCCTGAACCTGCTGGTGACGGAGTTGCAGAACCAGGATCCCACGGCTCCGGTTGATCCCACGCAGATGGTGGGCCAGCTGGTGTCACTGAATCAGCTGGACCAGCTGATTTCCATCAACTCGACGCTCACCAGCCTGGCGACGCCTCCTTCAACCACGCCAACCACGCCAACTACGCCGGATGCGGCGCAGGCTGCATTGCGCGCGAGCAGCGCGCCGGCAGTCACATCAACCAACGCGAATGCGGCCGCTGAGGCTGCGGCGCTCACTCAATTTCAAACCATGAATCCCGGAACTTCGGGGGCGAGTTCGCCGGCCAATTTGTATGGCAATATGACGGCACCGACCCGGAACTCAACCACAAACTACTAGGAGGTAGGCACATGGGCACTTTTGCGATTCCACTCTCTGGGCTGCAAGCGTCGTCAGACGCGCTGTCCGTTATTTCAAACAACCTCGCGAACCTGAACACCGACGGCTACAAAGATCAGTCCCTGACCTTCGGGGATATCTTTGCCAACCTGCAGGGAACTTCCGGCAACGGCGACCCGATGCAGATTGGCGGCGGCGTACAGGTTGAGAATACGGTGAGCAACTTCACCAATGGCAGCCTTGATGCAACCGGACAAGCGTCGAACATGGCTCTTCAGGGCAATGGCTTTTTTGTGGTGAGCAACAACGGTCAGCTGAATTACACGCGGGACGGCGACTTCTCAGTGAATCCGGCGGGACAGCTTGTGGACGCGAGCGGCAACCTGGTGATGGGATACCCGGCGAGCGCGTCCGGACAGATCACGGCTGGCGGCGCTCTTTCTCCGATCACAGTGAACGGAACAGGGACGCTGGCGGCGCAAGCCTCCACAAGTTTCTCGACCACAACGAATCTTCAGGCTGATTCTGCGCCGGGAACGACCTTCACGACGCCGCTCGCAGTGACGGATTCGCTGGGCGAGACACAGAACCTGAGCATCACCTATACCGCCGGCGCCATGCCCAACACCTGGAATTACTCCATCTCGCTGCCGGCTTCGGCGACAGGCGCGGGCGCAGCAACAACGCTGACTTCCGGGACGATGAACTTTAGCACGTCTGGAGCTCTGGTATCGACAACCTCTGGCGGAGGAGCAGTCGTTCCTGTTTCGGCTACCGGCGCGGGCAGCTCGATTACCGGCATCAACATTACCGGCCTGGCCGATGGCGCCGCGAACATGAGCCTGACCTGGAATTTGAACGGCGCTTCCGGTAGCCCGACGATTACACAGCAGGACCAGGCGAGCGCGACCACCGCATCGAACGTAAATGGATTCGGGGCGGGCACCCTGAGTTCGTTCGCCGTTCTCTCGAACGGTGTAGTCGAGGGAACATTCAGCAACAACCAGACCCTGGCTCTCGGCCAGGTTGCGGTTGGGAACTTCGCTAATCCGGAAGGACTGACGCAGACCAACGGCGGCAACTTTCTGGCAACCACCGCTTCCGGAGCGGCGGTGCTTGGAGTCGCAGGCGCGGGCGGTAACGGCACCATCACCGGCGGATCGGTGGAGCTATCCAATGTCAATCTTTCCGACGAATTCTCGAACATGATTGTGGCCCAGCAGAACTACGAAGCCAACGCCAAGGCTTTGACGACGCTGGACCAGGTTTCGCAGGCAACAATCCAGCTGATCTCCTAGCTGAACAAGGAAAGAATGAAGCGGTTAAGGAACGATTAGAATTACCCGCCAGGTGGATGTCGCGCCTGGCGGGTAGCATTCCATCGCAGCTGTTTCTCATGGCTATCTCACCAGCCAAGGGAGAGCCGCATCGACGCCTATCTCCTACAAATACCGATAAATAAATAAGATAGTGCCGCATCGGACCAGCTCCGCCCTGGGGTGCGTGGGGCGCGAGATTGCGGCCCTTCAATTGCTTTGACTCTGTTGCAATCGCTCAACTCATCATGCAATCGAACCCAGCGCCGGAAGTTCGGCCTTGGGGATGGCTGCATCGGCAAGAGCTGAGCGAGAGAGGGTCCCATGAGCACCGCACCTCAGAATCTAGAGCCAAATCCCGATGAGTCGCCCCGCTTCGCCCCGATGGAGGGGGGGAACGATCCACTGGATAGCATGCCATGGTTGCCCTGCACGCTCAGCCTCGATCTACCGGTGGTCGGGTTCACCATCGGCGACCTTCTCACGCTTACCAAGGGCTCGATTGTGGAGACCTCCTGCCACCACACGAGCGATGTACCGCTGCGAGTGAATCAATTGCTGATTGGCTGGACTGAGTTTGAAGTGGTCGGTGACCGGCTGGCCGTGCGGATTACGGATCAAGCATGACCGACGATAAGAACAAAAAGCAGCGTGCCTCGTTTCAACTTCCCCGTGAGCGGCTGGCTTTTCTTCGCCAGGCGCCAGCCGAGCGACCTCTGAAGCTGCCCGAGCAGGCAGTGGCGCCACTGCCGAAGATCGACTTGCCACCGCTGCCGCCTGAGCTATTCAAAAGGCTTGAGGATTCGCCGATTCCCCAAGCCCCGGAAATTCGGGAATTGCCTCCGAGCGCATTTCATCGAGCGTTGCGTGAATGCGAAAAGAACCTGGCGGTGGAAACCGCAAAGCCACCGTCTGTGACGGCGCGCCGGGACCTGTGGGTCGGCGTGAAGCAACTGCGGGTGCTCGGCAGCCTGGCACGAACGTGGTCATGGTTGCAATCGAAATCTGTATACTCGTCGACCAAGCGTCTTCGGCTCGCCGAGACGGTTTCTCTCGGGGAGAAGCGATTTGTAGCCATTGTCTGCGTGGAGAATCGTGAGTACCTGATTGGCGGAGCTCCCTCCGGCTTGTCGCTGCTGGCGCAGTGGGGCAAAAACGGCGAAGCCAGGGACCAGCGGCGAGCGGCGCTAGGCGCCGAAGGACACTCCCTATGAGCCGTTCCGGCGCCTTCCCGATCATCGCGCTGCTTGCGCTGCTCTCGATTGCCTCGCCTCGGGCTGCCTTTGCAGTCCGGGCAAATCCCCCGGCTCAGTCTGCTTCGCAG